>JAABUQ010004836.1_pt1 | contig 22378 bp, 23 predicted proteins | sample 5560001 | NCBI WGS metagenome assembly JAABUQ01 (sample SAMN10711888, study PRJNA513371) | rock metagenome | isolation source: Antarctica rocks | place: Antarctica: Victoria Land, Finger Mt nord | collected 2015-12-18 | reverse complement strand
AATAAACATTATTTTATTATTCTTTATATTCTTTATAAATGTAAATTTTAATAAATTTTAATTATTTTTATAATATTCTATTTATTTTATTTTATTTTATATTATTATTATATATTTATTTTATAATTATTATATAATTATAATTAATATATATATAATATATTTTTTCTTTATTTATATTATATAATTACTATTTTTAAAAGTAAAGTTATTTTGCCTTATTCTAGCCCTACCCTTAGCTATATTTAATATTATATTTAATATTATAATTTTAATAAATATATAATCTTTCTATATACCTTTTATATTTATATTTATCTTTTATTTTTATATATTTATATTAATATTTTTAACTTTATTAAGAAAGCTATTAAAATAATCCTTATTAAAAACTATTATAACTTTTTATAAGTTATAGAGCTAAAGGATTTTATATATAAATTTTCAATTATTAAAATTATAATTTATATAATAAAGTTATTAAAAATCTTAAAAATAAAATTTTATAATAACTATTATAACTTTATTATATTATAAAATATTTTTAATTCCTTCGCCGTTTATTTAAAAAAGATATTAATTTTTTTTTAATTATTATATTTAATAATCTTATATAATTTTTATTAACTTTTATAAAGGAGACTTATTATTAACTTTTATAAAGGAGACTTATTATTAACTTTTATAAAGGAGACTTATTATTAAAGAAATAAAAAAATATTATTATTAAAAAGGGTAAAATTATAAAGCTTAAAAATGTATTTATAATTTCCTTAATAATATTTATAATATCCAAGGAAAAGGAAGGAGATATAAATTCTATTTTTATATTAAATTCTATACAATTTGAAAAACTTTTATATAAGGGAATATAGAAATAAAGGGTATTAAAGAAGAAAAAGAGGGAAAAGCAAAAGGGGAAAAAGAAGAGGATTCTAAAGCTATTAAGCTTATAATTATTAAAATTATAAAAATATAATATAAATATAAATATTATAATTGATATTACGCTATTACTGCTTAGGTATAGGCTTAATATAAAAATAATTATTAAGTCTAATTTTAAAGGAATAATATTTTTAAGTTTATTTAATATTAAAATTAAATAATTATTATATTTTTAATATATAAATTTAATTATTAAGTAATATATTTTCTTTATCATCTTTGGGCTTTTTAAAATATTTATAATAAATATATTTATATTTAATAAAATAAAATAATTTATAAAGAACGTTTAATTTCGTCTTCGAAATAAATAATAAAATTATAATTATAATAAGTAAAAAATAAAGTTATTTTGAAACTCTTATAATAGTTATTATTATAAATAAATTTTGTTATTAATAATAATATAATATAATTATTTTATTTAAGGTTATAATAAATATATAAATAATATTTTAAAATTCTATTTTAAAATTTTATTAGTTTATTAGTTTAAAGGTGAAATATAATTAATAAATATATTTTTAATTTTAAAGTAATAATATAATTCGGATTAGAAGGTATTCGTAATTGATAATCCTTTATTAAATATTAAACCTTTTAAAAAATTATATTTAATAATTATATTTAAAAAAAAATTAATAAGTTTTATAATTATTATAATTTTATTAATTAATATATAATATAATATTTTATTATATTAATTAATATTAATTAATATCGTATTATATATATAACTTCTTTGTTTACTCGGTAATAAATTAGTAATAATTTTTATAATAATTTTTATTTATAACCTTTTAAGTTATAATAAGTTATAAAATTTTCTATATAGCTTATATTATTATACTTTAATACGTTAATAAATATGGTATATTTTAATATAACGTTTTATATATATAACGATATTTTTCTATTAATATTTTTATTATAATAATTCGAATATTTTTTTATTCCGAAATATTCAGCTAAAAAGTCATTATAACTCTATTTAAGAAGCTTTTATTTTAATATTTTATTTTTTAATATATAATAACGTTCCTAAGTAATTAAAGTCCTATTAATAAAATTTTATATATTAAATAATATTTCTGCTTATTCCTTATAAGTTCTTTGCTAAGTTTATTTTCCTAAGTTTATAACTAATTTTAAAATTATAAATAATTAAATTTAAAGCCTAATTAACTTGCTTAAGGCTTAACTTTTTAATAGTTATAAAATCTTTTAAATTATTATAAATTATTAAAACTTCTATAATATAAGCGTTACCGTTAAAACAATAACGTTAATATATAAATATATTAATAATAGCTAATAACTCTTGATTATAAACTTTATAATTTTATTTTATAAATACTATTTTTTTAAATTAAAAAACTATTAAATATTATCGCTTATTGTTTTGTAATTACAATAATATTATAATAATAATAAATTTAAAAATATTTGTTTTTAAATAAATCCCTTTTTCGAAATCGAAATATATTAATAAAAATATTTATATAAAAGCTTTATATAAGATATAAAATATTTATATAATATTTTTTAATTATTTAAATTTATTAAACTTCTTATTTCCTTTATTACCTTTTAATAAATTAATTAAAGGACTCGGCTTTTTAAAATAATTTAAAATAAATAAACGGAAATAATTTGCAAATTTTAAAAATTATTAACGCTAATAAAATAATATTAATATTAATTATTATATAATTATTATAATTTTTTTTAAAGATATAAATATATTTTATATAAATATTTTAAAATTAAGAATTTTAATTTTAATTTAATTAAATTTATATTTAAATAATTTTATAAAGAATATTATTTTAATTTTTTATATATATATTATTAATATTATAATAAGTCTTCGGAATAAATTAATATATTATTTAAATATATTATTTATTTATATTATATTAATTAAGTTTATTCAAATCTTATTAATATATATTTAAAAGGTTATTAAAGTATTAATTAAGTTAAATGATATTATTAAATATTTATATTATATATAAAATATAATTTTCTATTTATTATTTTTATATATATAAATTCAGTAATATATTTTTATTAAATTGAGCTTAATAAAGTTTTTTATTTTATTTAAATAATTTAATATTTCTATAATTAAAGGAAGTAAATATTTTTTTTTAATTATTATATTTAAATTCTTATAATTAATATATAATTATAAAATATAATTTTTTTTTAAATAATATATTTAAATTCTTATAATTAATATATAATTATAAAATATAATTTTTTTTTAAATATAAAAATAATTAATATTTTTATTAATAATATCGAAAAGCAAATCATCCCTTATATAATTATATTATTAATATATTAACAAAGTTTTTTAAACTTTAATTTAAAAAATTTATAAATAAGTTAGTAAAAAGGATTTTTATTTTCTAATTTTATTATATAATTGCCTTCTTTAAAAATTAATAATTGAAATATTTTAATTTTAAATTTTTTAAATAAAGTTATTTCTATTTTAAATATAAATCGGCTATAATATTATATATACTATTTTAATTATTCTTATTAATTTAAAAAGACTTTTATCAAAATATTTTATATTTTCAATTTAAAATTTATTAATAATAAAAGAAAATCTTTATATTATTATTCCGAAGTTAATTTATATATAAAGATTTTTAAAACCCGATATCTTAATAATTAATTAAAGTTTAATTTAATTTATAATATAAAAAAGTAGTTTATATTCTTTTTAACAATTTTAATTATTTTTTATAATAAAATAAATATAATAAGCTTTATAATAATATATAATTAATTTATTAATTAATTTAAATATAAATAAGCTATAATCTTTATATAGAAAGTTATATAATATAATTATGTATTAATTAATTAAGTTAAATATTAATCTATTATTTAAAAAGATTTTAATAAGCTTTAACTTTTATAAAATAAATATTTTAATATTATTTATATTTAATAAAGATTTTGCTTCTATTTTTTCTTATTATTTTATTTATAAAATATTTATAAATATTCATAATTTTTTATTATTATAACGGAATTAATAAGATTTTTAAATAAATAAATTTTAATTTAATAATCTACTTATTTATAATAAAAATAAAAATTATTTTTCTTAAAGGAATATAAATATTTAAAATTAATTAAAATTTAATTTAAATTATTAGGTTTTTTATAATAATTTTTTGCTTTATAATAAAGTTAAAATCGAGTTTTCCTTAATTTATCCCTTTAACGCTTATTATTAAACGATTATTAATATTAATTCGGTTTAATAATTCGGTCTTTTAAGAAACAATTTAATTAAATTTAAATATATATATATATTATTTTGCTATATTTTTTAAAAAATTTTATTTAATTTTATTATATTATTTTAAATAGGATATTTTTGTTATAAAATTAATATAAATACTTAATTATTTTCCTATTATAATTATTAAATTACGAATATAGAATAGTAATTTTCTATTAAAAATTTATTTTTTAATAATTTATTTGTTATATTTAAATTTTATTTATATTTCGATATTAAAAAAATTAATATTAAAATTATAAATTAATTAGTATTCCCTTTGTTTTATATTTTTATAATATAATATAATATAATCTTAATTAACTTATTAATTAAATATAAAATTAAATATATTAATATTTTTTTAAAGGGTTTAAAAATATATTCAAAAGGCTTATTTTAAAATTCTTTAAAATTCTAAATATATTCTAATTATATATTATTTAAGTTTAATTTCATAAAGGAAATTTTGAATATATTATTAAAAAAATAATTAAAACTTTATTATATTTAATTTCTTAATTTCTAAAATCAATTATTAGAATCTTTAAATAATTTGCTTTTATATTATAAAGGATCTTTAATATAAAGTTTTTTCAATATTATAATTATTATATATAAATTATTATTATTCTAAATTAATTATATATTTATATATATATTTTTTTACTATTTTTTTAAAATATTAACTTTTATATTTATAAGCCGTAATTTAAAATAAATATTTTCGAATTTAATTTAATATATTTTATCTTTAATTTCTTTTAATAATATTTCTAAATTAATTATATTAATATTTAAACCGCTTTTATTATAATTCGGTTATAAAAATTGTATATCATATTTAATTATTTTAATTTAAATAATATTAAGAAAGAAAGTTATTAAAATTATTAAAATATAATCATTATAATAATCAAGTATAAATAGAATATAATAAATAAATAATTACTATTAATTTTATCTTTTAAGAAAATTGAAAAAATTATTAATTATTATTAAAGAATAAAGGACTTTTAAGATAATAAAATAAAGTTTTAAAATAGAATAAATATGAAGTTGCTTTGCTCCCTGAGGCTTCTAATAATAGGCTTAATATTAATATAACTTCTAATTATATACCGGAGCATATACAAAACATATATGCAATACCAAGACCTACGTATAACCTTATATATAATTCCAGTGTTAAATATATGTCAAAACCTGGCCCCTCCTCTTTCTTCAATAGTTAGTTTTACTATGGAATGAAACCTCTGTCTTGATCTCATATTACTACCAACCCCTAGCCTATGGCTTTACAATATATTAATATTTTTATTAATATTTTTTTTTATATTATTTTTTACTTCCTTTATTAGCGAATCCGGAAAAATTTTAAATAAATTTTAACAAGTCGATTTTCTAACCAGCCGCGTTTAGTACGATTAATACGATTAGTAAGATTTTATTAAGAAATTTTTTTGCTAAGCTTTTTTTAAGGCTGGGAACTAAAATTTTATTTTTAAAATAAATAATTTTTTACGATTAGTTAATATTTTTAAAAAAATTTGAAAATTTGAAAATTTCGTTAAAAATAGCCTTAAATGAAACTATATTACTTATATAAGTTTAATATATAAGCCTTATTTAAACGGGAACTTAAAACAAAAATGTTTTTTTTTTTAATAATGCTAAATGGCTGCTAATTATATTCTAATTTGATATATTTTATATTAAAAAATTTGAATATAAATAAATTTATTAATCCGGATTTTAATTGCTAAATATATTAAAATTAAAAACTGTTTTTATTATCAATAATATTTTTTAAGAAGTTAAAGAATTATTTTTCTATTAAAAAAAGTAAATCCTTAATAAGTTTGAAAGCTTTAATAACAATCTTATTAATAAAAAGCTTATTTAAAAGTTAATTAAAAGGAGATAAAAGAAAGACGGAAGTATATTATAATATACTATATTTGCTATTTAATACTTTATATATATGTTATTAATATAAATAATAAAGTAAATATATTTAAGCAATTAAGAAATTTAGGAAAAAACGCAAAGTAACAACAACTTAAATTATAAGGCTTAGTCTAATATTATAAAATTAGGGTAATAATATATTGTTATATATATAATTAGCAATTGAAGCTTCAACTAGTAGTATTACCTATTTAGGATAGCGTTGTTGGATAGTGAATTTAGTCAGTTGATTAATGGTTCAACGAGATTTATGCGTCAACTGCGACATCCCAAATTCAACCTGAACCCTTTCTTCTCAGTCTGCAGCCTACCTCCGCGATAGACCCTGCTCTTGATTCATTTGTCGGTAAAGACAGATCAAGAGTCTTTCCTCAATAAATGGATTTTCAAAGCCTCGTTGCTAAAGACCCTCAGATCCAAAATGCATACATCCTGGTGGGATTGACGACAGAGTTGTGAGACTTTATCGTGAGTAAGACTTATCATATCAATTCTTCGTTACGTCCATGCCCTGTCTCCAAACATAGGGTGCGTAATATCGAATCGTGACCTCAGCATCATTATATCTCCCGCATAACCTCAAAGCTCTCACAAGCTTATCGAGAATATGTGTCATCGCGATAGAGGGACCTTGAATAACTCTAGCAAGGTCCGCCGCATGCCCAAGCCATGTTGCACTCAGTCCCAACGCCCCCAATTCTTCTTCAATCTTAGCGAGGTCTTCCAGAGCGGACACGGTGCGACGGTCGTGATACTCGTGACCAACAAGACCATCTCGTGCCACAGCTTTGCCCACTCTGGTCATGCAAAATACTTTGGCATCGTCAAATCTGCCAATGTCCATGTAAACGTGCACCAGCTCCTTTGCTGCGTTGCGAATCTCTTCTGACTTCGGCTTCGCGCTGGCATCTATAGAACGGACTAAATTTTCGGCCATTCGAACAGCATCATCGAACGATTTGTCTCTACGCAGGATAGTGATAATTGCTCGCTCAGTATCAAACGCTGCGGGAGAGCGGGCGAGATGCATCGAGCCAAGCATGCAGCGTAAGGCCGTTTCTGTACTATTGCGCGAACCTTCATCTTTCTGGAGCTCCTTGCATATGACGGTTATGCTGTTGTCATGGCCGAAGGTCTCTTCCGCCATCTTAGTAAAGTGGCCGAGTAACTTCGTGCGGACTTCAGGGTTACGTCGGAAGTTAACTGGCGCAAATGTTGTCAAGATCTCACGAATAGACTTGACTGAAAGATTGAGCATTATCTCAGAAGATACTAAACAAAGCTCTTTCAGCAGTGGTCCTGCTCTTTCAATGTCGTTGAGTTTGTATAAATAGATACAGTTGTGGACATTCAGCCAAAATGTTTCGAGATTCGGCGACGGATTTAAGTCCTTGTATGGTGATCGAAGTCTGGAGTCCGAGAAATCTTGCACGCATTTGAGCAGACGACAGAGATCCAAGGCTGTTGGATCCCTCGGTAGTGGTGGTGAAATTGATAAGGAGGTAGGATACGTTGAAGGTAGGTTCCCATGAAGATTCCAATTTCCTGTGCCTACGAAGTCATCAACCACTTCAATGCCAAAGCATGGTCTTAGAGTCCTACCTGTCAAAGGATCTACATGTAGAGTGTCTTTAGGAGAAAGTTGCAGGTTGGGAAGTTGCAGACTGTCCGAGCTGACACTCTCTTCACCAATGCTCGCGATGGCGCTAGAAAGATATCCGAGGCTCGAGGACGTGCTGACTTGTAGTCCATTTCCTTCATCTTCCTCAAGACATGGTCCCGATTCGCTTGCGCCTTGCACCTCGGCATTGTTTTGTTTCGCTTCATTCAATATGTGTCTCTGAAGTCTTCGCTTGAGGTTCCTGAGTCCTTTTCGTCCATCAAAGGCGTCCTCTCCCGCTTCAATACAACGAAGTATTCCTTCTCTTTTCTCCCAGTTAAGATTCTTACGGACTCCCCATTTCCTGAATCTGTTTTGATATTGGCGTCGACTAGAAAGCTTGTCATTTTCTAGTCGGGATGTCTGGGTCTCGTTGCAGGGGCTTGTAATATGGACTAGCACCATTAGGGCTAAATATATAACGTACCTTGCATGAAAATTGTATTGCTCGGTCATAAAATCCTGCACATCTTTCAGACTCCGATGTTTCGCTCTATAAAGATCGATGATGGTCTCCCTGTAAAGACTCCAAGTTTTCGGAGACGGGCTTTTCTGGGTTTCATTCGAAGAAAGATAATCGAGATCCATGTGTGATACTACACTCGCCGTGCGTGGATGCGAAGAGAGCGTTCAAGAAGGTAAGCTTATCTTATACATTTGAGCTGCTCCTGAGTTATGGTAAGATTGACATGAGGGTTATTGGACGTTTTTGGTAAGGATCTGTAATATCAGGACTAAGAATACCAGTTCTCCGCCAGACGGGCTGTCTTTAGCCCGACTGACTAAGATTATTCCTTGAAACTTTGATGTCGTCTTATGCATGACGCTAGGATATGCACGACAATGAAGTCGAGATACGATAGGCTAACAAGAAAAGAAGTACCTGCTGACAACTCAGCCACAATCAGAAGTAGCGTGAATATGAGCGAATATCCGCCTCAAAAGCACCGGCCAAAGCACCGGACATTAGCCTTGAATGAAGTGTATTACCCGCAAGAGACCCTAATCAAAAGTACCTGCTATGAGCCACATCAAGCATAGAAGCAACCAAAATTGTTCACTGTGGCTGTTATCCCAAGTTGCATCATTGTGGAACCAATTCTGATTTTCCATTCCAAATCTTTGCAAATTTGGGTAATCCAAGAATAGCAACCTGATAACTTCTCAGCCAAATTTAATGAAACGAGTATGCTAAGAATATTATGTAGGCAACCAATCACCTTTTGAGCCAAAAGCACCGTACAGAAACTCAGCCCATGTGCTCCACTCGTTTCAGACTCAGCCCATTTGCTCCATAACGCAGCTGACATGAGATGTGGATCTCGAGAAATTCTACGTTTTCATTTCTTCCTTCATCCTGTCAGTAAACTATTAATCTACAACTTTCATCACACCAGTCAACGACCGTTCACACCTTCTATCGACCTCCAAGACCCGAATTCTAGCTCTTATAGCGGGTATCATCATTAGCGCAACAGACCAAGCATAAGTCTACGAACACTGGCATGGCTAATAGCACTGTTTGGCAAGTACTGCACTTTTTGTGCATACTAGCCCACATTGGCCTGACCGTCGCTGGCATAGCCACATTTGTAGTCAACAGCACTAGTGACTTGACTGGCGGATTTGAGTATTTTAATGATCCCAATGGTTTCGAGCGTGCGAGCAATTGGGCCCTCGATCACTTTATTCTCGCGGTCTATCCATGGGCTGTCGCTGGCATTGTGAGTTATTCTCCTGACAACTCAAAAATTGAGTAATCTGAACCAATTTGCCTTCCTGTCCCCTTGGTGAGAACAGATGTATTAACGACTTTCGTTACAGGGTATTTTTGGCACTGTCATGAACGCAGCAATCTTCTATCGCCTGCGGAAGGTTACCAAGCTAGTAGACCAAGGAACGGAGAATGAGCAGTATTTCAAACGAAAAGTGGCCTTCGTTGCGAGCTTGATACTCCAGTTCTTCATGACAGCCGCAGACATATCTATGGGAGGCGTTGTTGCCGGTAAGGTGCCTGAAAAGGGAAATTTGGCCGGCCCGTGTGCTGTGGGGATTATCGCAGGGTAAGTTGTGCAACGCCATGATTGATGCATTCAATAAAGAATGGGAGCTGATTATCTATTGTTCTACTATAGTGTTGTGTCTCTTGCTACGGGATTTGTCGATATCTCTCAACTCAGCCATTATCGTCAAAGAAAAGAAGGACTTGGAAACGACTCCATCGAGGTCTCTGACGTCTGATCGTGTGGCTGAGGAACTCCTCACGGCTCTCGTATATTGTCTTCTGTTGGGAAGGGAAGGAAAGGAGTGGAGCTTAGGGAACATGTCGGGAATCCGAAGGTCAAATTGAGATGATGGATCTTGTCTATTCCAATGGGATTTGAAAGATCGCGCTTGCTAGAACACTTCGCGACTATCTTTTCTGACGACGGATTGAGGGAACACGACGATTCTTTCATCTCCCAAATGGTTGTAACGAGACAAAGTGACCAAGCGGAACTCGGATGCGAGTAGCGAGCTTGTCCAAATCAAGGACAAGAACATGTAGCAATAGACGAACAAAATCCAACTGGCAGATGCATAGTTTGATAGTCCATCTGGTGGGTCATACTGTAGATGAGGCTCAGAAGTCTCGTGAGTGGTTGCTTCAAAGATGTTGCATCCTGTCAGCTGTACGCAGGTGCACTCAAGGAGCAAAGATAGATTATGGCTCCCTAATAGAAATGATTATTGGGCTCTAAACGGGGCCAAATAATAAGAACTAGTTCTGTTTCATACCAATTGCTCCGCCTGACAAAATGGAGAAATGGCGGTGTGATGATGATGTTTTGGTGGTGTAATAGGGATCCAAAATGGCATAGGGAAAGTAAATTGGATGACAGGGGACATATAGGGGCGATGACAGCTGAGACAATCCACCTTTAACTATAGCCAATCCAGGGCGACCACGCCTTTCACAGCTTCCTCCAGGCACATACGTGAGTCAGCCAATTTCATGTATCGTTGTGGGTGTGGCCAAAGGCCCCAGCGGTAGAAAGGACTCGTGCGAGTTGAGGCTGAACTACCTAAGCGCTTTTCTCGCACACGCCTTACTCATTGACCAGATATTTTCTTAGTCTGTCATCTAGTATTAGTTGGGGTTTCCTATTTTTTCCCGTCAGCTGCAGTAAGCATTTCCCAACTTCGTGACTCTTCTATGGTCTCATCATCCCACCAGACCTCTATCTCTGAGTCGCCTCTAAAGCCTAATTATGCCAGACTTTTGCGTGTTGGCAAAAAATGTCGATCAAGAATATGAATGTTATGGGTGTCAAATTATCGGAACCATGTTCAGGAAGAGGCACGAGCTTGATAGCAGCAGAGCCAGTACTCCACGTATCGTGACATGCAAATTTCACAATAGCTTTCCCGAACTCGAATATTGCGCAAAAAGAGGCTGCGCGACATGCCGAGTCTTTCAAAGAGCGCTTTGGCTGCGTCAGATCACAAAGCAAGAAGCCGATAGACTTGGGGATCCACATCAGCAAGATCGAGTATGGGCTAGATTACAGCCTACACAAGCTAGAGGCACAGTCTACCACTTAGACCAAACACTTTTAGAAATTGGTATTGGTGATTCTCCTCAAGAACGAAAGACTGCGACCGTTTCGTGTGTGTTGACGCAAGGTAAACGACCTGTCAATCTTGATGTCAGATGCACGAACGATGCCATCATTGAGGAGGGTAGGCAATGGTTGAAAGGCTGCCACGATCCTGAAGGAAGTCATACCGAATGCAAGAATCTTAGTTGGTCTCTGCACAATCCATCTAATCTTGTCGAAATTATATCTGGGGCTGGAGATCTCGAATTGGTCGAGACTTCGAATAACCCCCTTGTTCCTTATGCTGCTTTGAGCTACAGCTGGGGAAGCCATCTCGCCAAATCAAAAACCGAAAAAGCCCAGGTAAATTCCCACAAGACGACAAAAGATCTGAAAGATGAAGACGGTAACATCCTCGTGAAGGGTGGGGGAAATCTCGAAGAGAGGCGCAACTCATTTTCAACTTCGCTATTGCCACGCACAATCGGAGATGTGATCAAGCTGACATGGGATCTGGGTATGCGTTATATCTGGATCGACGCGATATGCATTCTTCCAGGGGCAGACTGGAACGACGAAGCGTCCAAGATGCATGAAGTGTATGGGAACGCTTACGTGACACTGGCAATCTGTTCCAGCGAAATGGCAACGGATGGACTCCTTCCCGCGAGACAGGCATGGCAATACCGGAGAGATACTTGTCGTCTGTATTCGGGACAATGGCTTTCAAATCTAGATACGCGTCTCAACGAAATCAGACTGAAATCACCTTTATTCACACGGGCTTGGACGCTGCAGGAGGAGCGCCTGTCACCTAGGATGATGTACATTTCTGGACAGCGAATTTATTGGTCATGCGTCCATTCTCAGCATACTGAGATGGGTCATTACAGCCCACAGCGATTGCTGGAAGGTCCAGATACCTTCCAATGGATGAGACACCCCCAAGCATTCCTGGCGGCTCGCAGGAATAAAGATGTAAGAGGTCTGCACGAGCAATGGCCAGAACTAGTGAGGGTCTACGCAAAGCGAAATCTGGTCCAAAGTACGGACAGGTTTCCAGCATTCTCGGGCTTGGCTGTAAGATACATCAGTATGTATGAGGAAATGGGATCGGTCAAAAGAGAAGAATACCTTGCTGGCTTATGGCGACAAACGTTTGCAGAAGGGTTGGCTTGGTCAGTTGATGTTGCAAAACCACCACTGCACAACCTGTGGTCAATTGCACCGAGATGGTCTTGGGCCTCCGTTCCTTTGTGCTCCGACATCATTACCCAGCCCAACTTTGAGCCTGTCAACGAATTCAAGCTACTGGAAAAGCCGAACCTGGGAAAGCAAGGCCAGCGGGACGAGCCCCTGGAGGTTGTCAAAAGAGGCGCCTTGATTAGATCGGTCAAGGTATACGGTCGTTTTCGGCGCTTACTCTCAGAAGGATCGTTGAGGAAAGACTGGGAGGTCATTCGAGCCAAGAATGGCCAGAAGGACGCATTTGATTTCTCGAGTTGCATTGACAAGTCGGTGCACAGTAGGAATCCGAACACTGGCCGAATAGTGATGAATGAGCCTCGCGGTAAGGAAGTTGTTGGTCAACTAGACTATCTCTTCTCCGAAAATGGGAACGATCCATTACAGATCATTTCGGATAATGACATGAAAAACATGTACTGCCTCCAGATAGGGAAATCGTCGATGCTGCTGCTCATGGAAGACTCGGGTCCTGATGGTGAACATGAGGCAATCTGGACATACCGACGCGTCGGAATTTGCAATACGGTTCTGGACTGGTTCTTTGATTCAGCGGAGCTGAAGACGCTTGCTCTTGTGTGAATTAAGATTTCAAGTTTGGTCGAATGAAAGAATTGGCTATAGCTGGGGATTGAATGCATCGCTGGGCCATTTCGTTAAAGCTTTGAGTGACTGAATTTACGCTTGGAAGGACGTCGAATGATAAGCTTCATACACCTACCTCGGCCCCAAGTTCAACCTTCGACTTCCATATACTTCTATTAAGAGTGGCTCTAGAAAAGCACAGGGGAACATTAAAAGAGCACGAAAGGATCATGGAGTACAAGAGAGTTAAAATGGGGCAAGGGGGAGCAGCGAAAGAGCAGACGGACGGGACGGGCTTTAGGGCGAGAGCAAATCCGATTCAAGAAAAAATCACGTGAATTTTCCATCTGAGGATTCTATTTGTGTATCATATACAGCCCGAAGAGCAGGAGAGAGCACCGGGATCCCATCAGTCCTTCTGCTACAACCCGCCTAACTCCTTCTAGAACTCTCGGAAACATTTCGAATAAGCCTTAAAGCCACCGCCCAAACCAGTTCAAAGCCTGCGTCACCGAGTCCTCCAGGCACGCTCTCTCCTGCGGATCGTCCGGATTGCCTCTCACAGCGAAACCATGCCGTCCGGGCTCATAGACCTTGTGCTCCGTCTCCGGTATCTTTCTCCCCGCTTCCTTGGCGTTCGCATGGATCTTCTCCACCTTGCCCTTCTGCTCAATCTTCACGCCCTCGTCCTTCAGCCCCCACCCATAGCTGACAGGCACAACCATAGCCTCGACATCATCCGGAAGAACCAGATTACTTGGATGCAACGCTACCACCGCATCCACAAGCGGCACCTTTCCACCATCAATGTCAATCATGTTGCTTTCCAGCCCGGCGCGAATCGCATATCTTCCACCCCAGCAGAATCCAGTCATCCCAATCTTCTGGCTCCGGGGAGTCGCGCGTCTCAACGCCTGCAAGAAATCCATGCAGATCTTGTCCGTAGGCGCCTGCTTGTGCCTCGTAATCCACATGACAAAAGACGGCGCGCAAGCGAGAAGGCCCGTATACTTTGCAAACGTCGACTGCTTGGCCGCATCGACCGGGATCGCAACGTCAGCGAACTTGAGTCCTACGGGGTCGCCCTTGAAGAAGTCTGGGAGGTAGACCAGCCATTCGCCGCTTTTGGCGTAGGCGTCGGCGATTAGTTTGTTGTTGGGTAGCGGCAGGCCGAAGATGTCCGAGTAGATTACTATGATGCCCCGCGGTTTGTTGCGGTTGCCAATCACGTATGTATTAAGGCCATGAATCATTTCCTCCTTGCCTTGGGGTTGGCCTTTGTGGACGGTGCCCTGGAGAATGCAGTGAGTGGGGGTTGTGAGTAAACTTTGGATAGCTGTCGCACCTTGATGCACTCTTGGCATGAGGGATCCATTGCGGAGATGGGTAGCTCTTATCAAGATAAAAACAATACTTTCTTCGAAAAGTAAGCTGGTGAAGGTAGATCAGCTGACCAACAGTCTGCTCAATGTAGGTCGTTCCCTGCTAAGCGGAAGTGGACGGCACAGATTTGAAAGCAGCGGGGACTCGCTGAAAGATGAAGAATGGCTGTATTCAAATGTGTAGGGAGGAATCAAGAGGCACACAGTTGACACATGATAGCCTTCAATGGGCGCCATTGGTTCTACTTTATATACAATAGAAATCTAGTGAGCAAGTCGGGGTGGTCGGGCCGGTTCCCTCATCTCGGTGTTTTTTCGCTCACAACTCGGAGCGGATTTGCTCTCGGGATGGCTGCAGATCACGTGCTGCCGTTGAGCGCCGCGTCAATCGGCTTGGGCTTTGGCCCTTGTAGAAAGACCAGGACGGGAAGCCGCCGCGCTGCCTCTACGCCATAAAAGGATAGGCCCGTGTTAATAGTATACCAACATGGTATTAGCTACCTACCTTACCTATATAAAGCAGTAGTACCTGTACCTTAGTGCGTTACCACCACTCATCTATTGTGAGTCACCGAATTAGGCTAGCTTGGCTCGCTTGAGTAAGCAGCGGCAAGAGACAAGCGTCAGCTTACATCACGTGCTCGCGAACCTTCAGGCTTCGGACAACCCTCGGACGCAAGGCAGGCGTTATGAGCGAGAACATAGTAACCACCAGTCGGCCCCCTCGGCCAGGATAATAATAGCATCCATTACTGCGACTGTAGCATGTCGCAGGTGCCAGCAGTGACAGTAGCCATGGCAGCATCAAGCCCCGGCTCCGAGAAAAACGCGACCTCGCCTGCGTCCGCTACAACTCCAGCTGCGTCAGCGCCGAAACTGCGCAGCTGCGTCGTATGCCGCAGTCGTAAGGTACGCTGTGACAAGCAGTCACCGTGCTCCACCTGTCGCCGGGCAAACATCGCCTGTATCTATCCATCGACTAATCGCCCGCCAAAATGGACTCGCCGCCTCGAGCGCCTCACTAACAATGCGGCAACATCAAACGCTCAGGCAACACAGGACGCCAACCCGGGCGTTGATAAGGTCATGGACAGACTGCGAAATCTCGAGAATCTTGTCAAGGAGCTCAGCGGCCAGCTGGAACAGGCACACGTAGCCGCTAGCTCGGCCGATGGTGGCTCATCTGGATTCAACTCTCCGGGGTCTACCCAGGATCGCGATGCAGAGCACCAGAGAGATACGTCACCCGCTACAAATACCAGCAGTATACAAAAGCAGTTTGGTCGGCTCGTTGTCCAGGATCCCAGTCGCAGTCGCTATGTGAGCAGCGGCTTCTGGTCCCGGGTCAGCGACGAGGTAAGTCGGCTTGTTGTAATTATGCCTTTATCTTGACTGGATGGCTCGTTGACTTTCCCTGCAGCTTGATGGGCTAAAAATGGACACCCGCGGTCTGGCAAGTGATGACTCCGACAGCTCAGAGGATGAGGCATCGCCTGGAAAGTCACCGTCCTCCCAGGAACTTGAGCGGACACCTGCGGAACGCCATGCATTCCTGTTTGGACATAACTTGAGTCCTTCGGCTCACGACCTCCCCGAGTTTCACCCGCTACCGTCGCAGATCCCATTTCTTCTAGATGTGTTCTCAGAAAACGTGAACTTCATAATCCGGATCGTCCATATCCCAACCATCACCAAGATGGTCCGCGGTCTGCGCGGCAGTGACATGAGGCGGCTCACGCCAGCCAATGAAGCCTTGATGTTCTCGATCTATTATGCCGCCGTAACCTCCATGGAGGAAGAGGAGGTGAGTTCTCCTTGGATTCTGATGCCACGGTTCGAACAGCCGCGAATGAGGACTATACTAATCCTTTTCCTGCGCAGATCATGACCAACTTCGGCTCCTCCAAATCCGACCTCAGTCTCAAGTATCGTCTCGGCCTGGAGCATGCCCTCGCAAAGGCCGATTTCCTCAATGCCCCCGACATAATTCTAGTCCAGGCATTTGCCATATTCCTCTGCCTCGTTCGCCGACACGACAGCCCGAGATTCGTGTGGATGATGACTGGGCTCGTCATCAGGATGGCCCAGTACCTTGGTTTGCAGCGTGACGGCGCCCATTTCGAGCACTTGACTCCTTTTGAGACTGAGATGCGACGAAGGGTTTGGTGGGCAGTTTATATGCTGGATTTGAGAGCATCAGAGGATCAAGGGACAGACCTGACTATCACCAGCAACAGCTTCGACACGAAAACTCCCCTGAATATCAACGATGCAGACATCAATCCCGAGACAAAAGAAATGCCTCCAGAGCGCGATGGTGTGACCGATATGTCATTCGTACGCATAAATATTGGGGTATGCGATATCACGAGGCAGATAATGGCCTCTGGTGTTAGGGATGGTGCAAGAAGTCTGGAAGACCAAAGCCGTCTCTTGAACGAGGTCTACCAGAAATACGAAGACGGTTATTTTCAACACACGACAGAGTCAGGGAATATTGCCTATTGGGTCGCAGTCACCATCGCGCGACTTGTTATGGCCAAACTGACGCTCATCGTTTTCCTCCCTGTTCTCTTCTCTTCCCCAAGCGAACACTTCTCGGACGAGATAAGAACCAAGTTACTTGTCTCGGCAATTGAGGTCGCAGAGTACAACCATGCGCTGAACGCCGAACAAGCATGTCGGCACTGGCGCTGGATTTACCAAACCTATACCCATTGGCATGCCATCGTGTACCTCATGATCGAGATCTCCCGACGCCCTTGGTCACCTATCGTTGAGAGGGCTTGGGTCGCACTTCACAGCAGCTGGCTGATACCAGCCCAAGCCCTCATGAACAAGAATTTGCGCATCTGGTTTCCGCTACGAAAGTTGATGGCCAAAGCCCGCAAGCATCGCGACGTCGAGCTCGATCGGCTACGGGCCGATCCACAGGCCGCCGCCAGGTTGTATATGGAGGACCGGAAAATCCCATTGCCGTCAAGTTCTGGGTCTTTACCAACCGGGTCCAGCATCAATATATTCCGCGAGCGGTGGTGCCAGCTCGTGGCCATACCAGAGCGATCCAGAGACGGCGCAAAGACATCTGGAATTACCGACGCAGGGCCTGCCGAGCCGTCGATGCATACAACCTACGCAAGTCAACCGACTGCGACATCTGTTTCTGCGTATGACTCAGGCGATTTGGGCACCGATATGGCCTTTGAGCAGACACACGTTGGTACGAGTGGACAGCAGGCCGGCCAAAGCCTGGAGAGTACCAATCACAGAGACCTAGAACCGGCGATTGCAGCGAACAATTTCAGCGAAGTGGCCTCGGGACAGACTAATGGGCTATCATACAATCCCTTTCCTACAATCCCCACGGACTGGTCAGATGGCCGTGCCATGGGACCTGGTATCGTCCCTTGGCTGTGGGATGACGCTGACCCCTCAGTTGATTTGTTCTCCAGCTTAGACGTGGATTCCATCGATGTTAATATGGACTTGGATGACGAGGTGAACTGGTACAATTGGGTTCAATCTGCCGAGGGTTTGGGATGCGAAGCCTAGTGACAATGACCGGGGCTAGCTCACTCCAGCCGGCTTGTGCGATGTTGATTCGAGGATGAGGTTCATCAGTATGCTCATCTGGACTTGGCGGATTTCGGATGGGACGATAGCCCATGCGGGTAATTTCAGCATACTTGTACTTGTAGAGAGTATTCAGGCAAGCGGTGCAATGTTGCAAATTGCGGTACGCATTGTTGCCAACATGGAAGAGAGCACTAGCATCGAGAGTTGGTGTTGTATGTCGATATTTGCTGGTTTACCTGTTTCTTCGACGATACCAGAGCACCATTAATGAGAACACATCGTTACATATTAGTTGACGCAGATTCTAGTAGGGTATTCAGAAGTAGGAAGGCTCGGAGGTAGGGAGGAAGCGCTATGAAGCAGCGCTAGATACTGTCTTGATTTGAGTTGGCGGCTCGTGCAGTCTAAGGGTCTAATTGCTCAATACACTCAATCCACTCACCTCATTTGCCTTTTCCGCCACCACTGACTCATCTTTCGGTGTTGAAACCTACACATTCCTTCCTTGGAAATCCTTGGTTCTCCTCAAGTACCACTCTACTACCCCAACCACCATCCATCACTTCGTCTGACCTATAGCATTTCTTGGTGCAACGAAGCAGCGGCGACTCATGTCTGCTCGCCTTTCCACAACCTGCCGTCATGGCCGATGACCATGGTGAAGAGGAGGAGGATGAACGAGCTATCGAATTAGCATCTATTGCTGCCATCTACCCAGAGATTGTTCTTAAATCATCTTTCACAGCTTCGCTCGAAATTCCCGTCGAACCTACCTCACCCATAGCAGTCTTCTCTGAAATTGTGGCACCGAAAGATGTCGTGCCAACGGACCAGCTTCAGCTACTGAACATTCCCGAGGTTGGGGCTAGGGTGGGTACATCAGAGCCAAGCAACACGGAGCCTGTTCTGGGTGTTCACCTTCTTACGAATCTTCCTTCTTTAACGCTTCAAATCTCTCTTCCGGAGGGCTACCCGGGGGAAAACCCGCCCATCTTCGACATCCAAACGAGTGCTGGCTGGTTACCTCGATCCACGTTGCAAGAGCTCAGCGATGAGGGTCTTAAAATATGGGAAGATATGGGAAGGGATCAGGTCGTCTTCTCTTATATCGACTTTTTGAGAGAGGCGGCCGAGAACGGATTTGGTAAGACAGGGCTCTTGGAGGTCACGCCAGAGATGCAAGTCACCTTGCTTGAATTCGACCGGACAGCCAAGCGAGCCAAATTTGAACAGGAGACGTTTGACTGTGGCATTTGTTTGGGTAGGAAAGTGACTTCTATAAGGCTGCTTCAAGTTCTGACGATTCCTTTAGAACCCAAGAAAGGCTCTGCATGCCATCGCCTCCTCCTCTGCTCTCACGTCTTCTGTATCGAATGCTTGCAAGATTTCTACAACACCTGCATCGCCGAAGGTGACGTCGGCAACGTGAAATGTATGGCCCCGAAGTGTGGTGGAGAGCCAACCACACTGCCAAAAACTGGCACGCCGCCCACCCAAACCAATTCCAAACCTACCGATCCCACCCTTGACCCAAGTGAACTCCTCCAAATATCTCTCTCCCAAGAGACAGTCCAACGCTACATCAAACTCAAGCGCAAGAAATTCTTCGAATCCAATCGCTCCACAGTCTATTGCCCGCGCCAATGGTGTCAAGGACCTGCTCGCCTCCCAAACGCTCCCTTCACCAACCTCGCAAACATCTCCCCAGACTCGACTACCTCCTCAACCTCAGGAATTTCCGAACCCCCGCTTCCTCCACCCGCCGAACGCCTTGCAATCTGCATGGACTGCACCTTTGCATTCTGCTCCGTCTGCTCCGCCTCCTGGCACGGAGAGTACAATACCTGCAATCCGCGCTCAGCCCACGAACTCTCCGTGGAAGAGCGCTCTTCCAAAGACTATATCGAAATCCACACGACCCCCTGCCCTACCTGCAACGTCCGCGCCCAAAAGACGATGGGCTGCAACCACATGATTTGCGCAAAGTGCGACACGCACTTTTGCTACCTCTGTGCGAGCTACATGGACAAGGACAACCCTTATCAGCATTATAACAAGAAAGGACAGGGGTGTTACATGCGGCTTTGGGAACTCGAAGGCGGAGATGGAGGGGAAGTGGGGCAGGGGTTTGGAGGCGGAGTTGATGGCGGCCCTGGCGATTGGGGGAATGGTCTCGACGAGGACGAAGAATTTGATTCGGGTGAAGACGATAGTGATGATAGCGATGACAGCGACGATGAGAACGAGCCCGTTGGGCCTATTCCCCCGGCCGCGAGACCAAATCCCCCCGCAGCAAGACCTCTTCCCCCAGCCGCGAGGCCCAATCCACCAGCGCAACCCCTTGCAAACGCGGCCGCCCTCGCTCGGCAGCAGCACAACGCCCAGCCAGCCGGGCGAGCCGTGCCAAGACGGGAGGACGTTCAGGGCCTACAGCGGTTCCTGGCGCTGGTGAGGGAGGACCAGGAGGAGGAGTGGGATAGCGATGAGATGGGCGAGGAGTCCGGGGATGGGCTTGCGGGCGAGATTGAGAGGTGGGCTGATGAGGGGGTTGCGGCTTGAGCGGGTTGGTGGGATGAGGGGGAAGGGGAGGGAGGGGGAGGAGGGATAGAGCGGTTGCTTGTTCGTTGAGGGTGGTGTGGGAGAAGAGGGTGAATGCATAGCGGGTGGTGTATCGGGCGTTTACCACGATTGGGACTTACCGTTGCTGCTGATGGAGTATGGGGGGGGTTGGCGATCAGCTGCACTCGCCAGACGGCTTTTGGTCGGGAGTAATTGCTGAGGCAGTCGTTGCTATTGAATGCAATCATGGCTTGCGAGACGTGCTTCATCCTGATGCCGATGTATTGGTACATGATATGACCCATCGATATTGATCCCGCACCGCTGTATACACACCTCTAAAACAAAAATCGCTCGACTCCATTCCATCCCTTCCCGCTGAGCCCCATGTAGCCCAAGGAAATAAATGGGGTTCTTGCATCCGGCATCCATGGCCTCTCGTATGAGCCTACTTCACACCCCTCTCGGCGAATGATCCGCTGGCGATACCGGCCATTCTCCGGTCATTCTCCTCTCTTCCGTTTCTGAAGGGCAAGAGGTAGCTTGTAGCAACGATCCCTTTGGGACGGAGCCATGGCGGGAGACTCTCGTTCGAAGTCCTTTGACGCCGCTACAGTGCACGGGTCAGTGATGCACTGGCAGACGAGACAGCCGAGCTTGAGCCGGACCAACGCACCAAAGTTCTGTAGCATGGCTCCGACCCGGGTGCAATCCTCCCTCGCGTAGCTCACCCCAACAACCGAGCCCCTCCGCCATCCCAAATCTACCGCCCCTTCCTCCCCTCTCCCCCCACCCCCCCATTAACCCCCATCCCCCTCCCCCTCCCCACCCTCTCCCTCCTCCTCTCCCCCATCCTCTCCTCCCACCGCCCCCACCCCCCCTCAACCAAATCCTCCTCAACAACCAAATCCCTCCACCTCCCCCACCTTCCCCCCCAACTCTCAAGCCCCCACTCCACCCACCCCTCCCTCCGCACATACCACGTGATCCCGAACCAGCCCACCGCGCTCACAGCGCCCGCCGCGCACCCCGCAAGGACTTGCGATGTGGTATGGTAGGTCAGATAAATACGACTGATGGCGACGGCGATGGCGGCGAGGATGGAGAGGAGGGAGAGGAGGAGGCGGTTAGGAAGTGGGATGGGGGGCGCGGAGTTTGCTGAGCGGGGTGGGGTGGGGCCGAGGGGGATGAGGGGGGGTCGGTGGCGTAGCAGCAGGAAGAGCGTTAGGGAGATGGAAAAGTAGGTCACGAATTGCGCGTGCGAGGAGGGCATGCCGTAGCCCTTACCGTTCATCTCTACGCCCCCGCATATCTACGCGTCAGCGGACAGTCGCTGAGATTTAGGGAGGGGAGGGAAGGGAGGTGAAGTGCGTACGGCGCGGTCTCTCTTCTTTGATCAAACGCTTCAAGGCGAAGTTAAGGGCTTCACAGATCATTTGCCCAACGAACATTAGGAGGATCTCGACTTCGCGGGTGGAGATTATTAGGGTCGCGTAGACTATGCAGAGGGCTTGGGGGACGAGGGCTAGCCAGGCGCAGAGGTAGGAGAGGGGGTCGGCGG
>JAABUQ010004835.1_pt1 | contig 22386 bp, 14 predicted proteins | sample 5560001 | NCBI WGS metagenome assembly JAABUQ01 (sample SAMN10711888, study PRJNA513371) | rock metagenome | isolation source: Antarctica rocks | place: Antarctica: Victoria Land, Finger Mt nord | collected 2015-12-18 | reverse complement strand
GCTCCGAACTCGCCCCCTTCGCCCACGCCTCCCAGCCACCACGCACCCTCTCCATCGCCGAGCCCCCGCGTCTCGACCTCAACGTAGACGGCCTCCTGTATTCCTGTCCCACGCTCACAGCCTGCTTCCACGAGTGCCTCCGCCTCGACACCTCCCCCGTCGCCGCCTACAAGGTGCACAAGGACTTTTCTATCTCCGAGCCGCGGAAAGCCATGTTCGGCGAGGAGCAGCCGCCGGTGTATTTACTGCGCGCGGGGGAGTTTGTGGCGGTGCCGCTGGCTCTACAGAGCCAGGATTCTAGCGTCTTGGAGTCTCCGGGGGTGTTTAGGCCGGAGAGGTTTCTTGTAGCTAGGGAGGAGGGGCAGGGAAGGGAGATGGCGAAGTTGGATGAGTTAATGACTTGGGATGATGGTGAGGTGGTAATTCTGGGAAAGGATTTTCGAGAAAGGGTGGTGCTGGCGTTCGTTGCTGGGTTGCTGGCGCTCTGGGACTTCGAGCCGGTGGGGTCGGAGAGGTGGGTTTTGCCTGTGCATCGGGCGTCGCCGAATTTTATAGAGCCTGATTGTGATGTTAGGGTGAGGGTGAGACGGAGGGTATTGAGATAGAAAGTGCCTTGAGTTCGTTCTGAAATGATTGCAATGATTATGGATGCCAAGAAAGAACCATCTCTGCACTATGAAAGGCCCCTTTGATCGCATGTCAGCAAAGATACGTCAAAAAGATGACTCGTTGAGGTCTGCGCTGCAAACCGATAGCGCAGAGGCGTCCCAAATCTATCGGCGCAGAGACGCTGCCAAATTGTACAGGGGTGGGATAGGGATTTATAATACTTTCGCGGCCGAGTTCGCCGCGACGAAGATGAGCTAGCTATACGTAGTAATAATCAAACTCCGAATCTTCCAATGCCAATTGTATACCATCCAAGCACCGCTTCGCTATGCAAGTCCCGAACACGGAACAAAAACCAGCACTCCCGGAAACTCCATCGCTCCCACATTACCAATGCGTCGATCTCGCGAAGCCAAACCGCTCAGCACGCATCAGCGAGCCTTTACTCCCCCTCCCAGCCAGCTCGGGGCGGCACGCGCGCCATCAGTCTTCCCACAGATATTAGTAGACTCTCGAAGGGCGGTGTACAGAGACCTACTGCAAAATCTCAAAGCAGCTATGCTTCCCCAAGTAGGTTTCGCCCCGGCGATAGGCCTTAAGCAGCTTCTCCGGCGCCGTGGCACGGAACCGCGTGCCGATCAGCTGGAGGATGCCGGGCGAAGGCTTGAACATCGGGTCCAGGACGAGGAGATTGCAGGTCCCGCTTTTGCGTTTCTCGAAGCCGATGATGGTTAGAGAGTGGCCTGGGGGGTGTGAGTTTGGGGATGGTGGGGGAGGGGGGTGGGGTTACCTGGATGCTGGAAGTATAGTGGGGGGAGTGAGGTGCGACAGATCTTGCGAGAGGGGTCCGGGGTGCCGCTTAGGAAGTAGTCTTCGATCATGCGGTAGAGCTGGTGGTAGGCTACGGGGGCTTTCGGATCGTCTGTGTCTTTGTCGTTGGTGCTGAAAGCGCTGGCTTCGCATCTGCTCTGGATATCAGCGATTGGTTGTGCGGACCATGGAGCACGGAAAGTACCCGATATCGAGGCTCTGTAATAGGGCTTGCGCCTTTTCTGATTAGCCATTAGCGAATACTGGGGGATAGGAATCCTACTTCGGGCGTCCCTATGAACTTTCGGGTGCCTCGGATGCCGCCAGTCTCTATTCTCCCACAGCTGTTGAAGCCCAAGTCCCATGCCCTCTCGATCAGATCTTGTAGCTGCAGAATGGATGGGATTCTGCCCGGGAAATGCTCGTGGCCCTGGGCTCTTGCGTCCTGAATAAAAGATATCTAGGATTAGATTCAGCTGACTGCTTCTTCCCAGGATCCGCGTAGAGTCGGGCTCGAATCGCGATCCAGGAAAAAGCTCACCATCATTTGGATGTTGCGGTAGCCACAGAAGCCCCCTTCCTTGGCCATCTTCACCACATGCTGAACGTCAGGGTGGCACAGGTAAACTCTGGATAGAGTCCGATCTTGCTCGCAGAGCTGAGAAAGGACTGGCATAATCCCGCGAGTCTCGTTCGCTATCTGTTCCACGCGCACTAGTCTTCCATCCGGGTTGAGTCGATTGAAAATGGTGACTTTAGCGCCCTGTTCCAGTTGTTTCCGAAGCCAATTTGGCATCTGCTCTTCGAACGCATGCGGACCTAGATCTGCTTTCTGTCATGTAATCAGTATCAGACCCCAGATAGATTATATCGATCAAGCCTACTCCTAGTCTTTTCGTGCTCTTACGTCGTGCTTTCGTGGTCTTTGATCGGGGAGGAGGGCTCGAACCGAGCAATACGTTCGCCCAATCCTTGATGCTGTATGGATGCTTGTGAACTGCACCGCGAGACCGGGATCTTGGATTAGAGCCAAGACTCGAATGGTCAGTTGAATATGAGCTGGCATCAGTAGACCGCTTTGATGCGAGTGTGTCAGCGTCTGAGTGATAAGACTGCTCTCTAGATAGAATAGTAGTATCCGAATTGAGGCCCGCCTTCTCGGCCTCTTCAAAAGCCATGCCTTCAGCTAAATGCAAATCCGAATGACTGGAGAAATCTGAGAGGAGCACGGTTTCGCCACATTCGCATTCAATGTAGCCATCTCCGGAAGTCGCACCCCTAGAACGAGCACCTTCCCTAACACTATCCATGCTCCTCCTCTTCTGCCCTTCATCCTCGACGACGAATGGGGAATCTCCAGTCTCCGGATGTACCAATCCTACATGCTGCATAAGAAACTCCGAATCATCATCGCCGAAGGGACAGAAGGGACAGTGGTACAGTGCCATTCCGGCAGGAAAGATGATTATGACAATAGGCAAGATGGATCAGGGTCTGTCTGCAGTAAAATACTAAGAAAAGTTCAGAGAGACGCTTGTTCGCAGTCTGAGATGACGTGGAAGATACGAGCGCAGGGGGTGGCAAGATGTCAAGATATTAGGGTCTCTGGTCATGGTCTTCACCGCTGGAAGGAGCTGAGGAGAATGAAAGGGTCGAGCGCATTGATCCTTGAACATGTCTACGAAAGCCAAGGGAGGCAGTGAAGGAGTCATGATAAATGCGCCTATCACGTGTGGTTGCTGAAGACAAGCTTCTCACTTTCTGTCGTTGCAGCCTTGGCCGGGATTCGCAACCCTAATAGTGATATTTCCTTCCAATGTTGCTACATCACGTGCAGAAATACCCCTTAGTCACTTCGACTTGTCCATCACTCACATGTCCCATGTAAGGGTAAATTTAGTGTGTTGATGGATATTGTATGGTCCATACATCCAGCCCTTCTTGACAATACACTTGTCCGCCAGAAATCACCATTCCAACACTGGTAAGCACGCTGAGCATGAAGGCTTACCGTATCACCTCAGTGTTGAAAGAGCGACTAGCGCAAAGAGAACCGCAAAATAACAGGCAGACAGACAGGTTTGAACAGTCGGAACAAAATCAAAAAGCAAATTCTTTCTGTACAGATTCCCGAGCGCTCAGGGTCTGAATACATGGGGTTTTAACCACTTGACCAGTGTCGGAATTTGCTATGAGTATCTACTGTCTATTGAAACCCATATTCTTGAAGTCCGTGCAACGATCTGGGTTGTGGACCGTGCAAATAAAGTTAGCGATCGCCCAGACGTTGTTGTTACTGACAGAAGGGAGTTCCAGAGCGAGTAGGGGACCAGATAGCAACACTATAAGCGATGTGGCCAATTACATAGCCAAACGAGTAGCATTTTCTAATTTGGCGATCTATCACCCCCCTTAATGATGCTCTGCCCAGGAGGTGTCGCTCAAGAAATCTTCATGTTGGTTCTAGTGCGATGCCTTAGATACGCATGTTGCGATCGATCTGCGACAAGTATCCAGGCAAATAATACTTAGCGAAGGTAATCTACTGCCAACAAGATACCGATCAACCTGTTGGGTTAATCGTGTGCGATAGTGCAGTACTCTCAAACCTTTATCCCACTAAAGTCCGTCCTCTTCAGACCTTCAGCTCCGCCATCTGATCCGTCGCCGTTTTCCCTGGAGGTGGTACCTTCGGCTTCGGCCCAGGAGCCTTGTCTTTGGCTTTCGCGGAAGTAGTGTCCTTCGGTAGCTCCCGAGTATACTCTATGAACTCCGGGTTGCCGGGAATATATTTCCGCAGCACCTCAGGAACTCTGACGCCCTGGGTAGAAAGTTTTAGCAAAACGGCAGCTTGGCACAAGGCGCTTGACACCTACATTTTCCTCTTGATAGTTCTCTAACACACAGCATAGCGCTCGCTCGGTGGCGCAGAGCGTGGAGTTGAGTGCGTGTACATATGGCTTTTTGCTCCCCGGCAGTGGCTTTGGACCGTACCGGATTTCGAGCTCTCTTGACTGGTAATCCGTACAATTCGAACAGGACACTAGCTCTTTATATTCACCCTGAAAGGGAAACCAGGCTTCAAGATCAAGCTTCTTCGAAGCAGCGTTGTTGAGCGCCCCCGAGACAATGGCGACGACCTGGTACGGAAGATTCAACGACTTGTAAAACTCCTCTGAGAGTCCAATCATATCGTCAAACGCCTTCCATGAGTCTTCAGGCTTGGTGAAAAGGAATTGTTCGATCTATGGAACCGCATTCAGTCGTCATGATGTTAGCATATTGCGACAGGCCATACCTTCTCAAATTGATGAACTCTGAAAATTCCCCATGCATCTTTACCATGAGAACCAGCCTCCTTGCGATAGCACGTGCTAAACCCAGCATATCTTATTTTTCGTTAGAGAGGCAAAATTCCAAGCGCCACAAAGACTTACTTGATGGGGAGATCGTGGTCTAGCAACCATTCCCCGTCGTGCATCGCCGACAGGGGTTGCTCCGAAGTTGCAATCAAGTATTTATCAGTTTCTTCTTCACCGTCGTCCGTGACCTTGTATAGTTCCTCATCGAACTGCTCTAGCTGAGCGGTCTTTGCCATATATCTTCGTAGCATGAACTGGGGTGGCTGATTCGGCGTATAGCCTTTGTTCCAAAGGAATTCAAGTCCGTAATTTACAAGAGCGAGGTTCAAGAAGAGACCATAGCCTGTCAGACAATACCCTCGATGTCCAGCGATCTTGGTCCCTCGTGCCGGATCATAGCCATCGATCCGGTGCAATACTTCGTGGTGTGATAGGCAGTCCTTCTTGACGAGTTTGCATCCTTCGGGTGTCCACGTCCTTAGTGTAGGGTTGTCGTCCTTCACGGCTTGCTGTTAGTTGCGCCATTACTACCAGCACCATGCTGTACGAACCTCCGTATTGCTGACGGGAACTGTCTCATGGACATAGTTGCCTATTGTTTTGAGCTTCCGCTGCAGCACTATCTCTTTCTCGAGGGCTGAATTGTCCAAAGCCTTCTTCTCTTTCTCCAGCTCTACCTTCTTCTGCACCAGCTCACCAGCATCTTCCTTGGCCTAGGCAAAATCCCAGTGTGAGCGCTAGCACAAGGCGGTCCGTGGCCACGATTCTAAGTTCAGCTGACCTTCTTCTTTTTGCCAATCTCTTTCTGGTTTTCGTTTATCTTGTTACCGACTTGCGTGGCGGCATAGTTGGCTGCAACGTGCGCATTAATTCACGCCCGTAGAGATACATAGAAATCATACTCTTGCGATGATCCTCATATAGAGCAATGACTTCGTCCACGGCCTCCTCGGGAGCATGCCGTCTACGCTGACTCTCGCGTACCGCTTTTGGATCTCCCCCCCGCTCAGTCACGAAATCCATAACGTCGAGCATCGCGCACGTGGTCTCCTGCTGCTTACCGCAAGGGCAGTGCAAACGTTGTTGATTTTCCAACGTTCATACAACGGTTTCCGAGATCTGAACTCGTCTAGCATAACTTCGAGGGGGAGTATTCGCACAGGCCTGTCTGACACTTCGGAGACACATGAGTTTACTTTATTCATGCCAAGCCGGCTATGCTAGTCCTACTACCATGCCCAAAATAGCAAAGAGCAACGGCGGACCGGCCGATCAGGACAGCACCAGCGGTCCAGCAGTGTGGGGTTGAGATTCCGTTATGGCGTTGTTAAATATCAATTGCAACAGCAATTCATCAACGGATAAGTCCACTTCACAGACCCTGTGCGCCACATGATTCTGGTTTAGACCATTGAGAGTCCAATGGACAGCTGCAAGAACTAGCCGAAAAGAATCCCACCACTCGCCGTCACCACGGTCTAGAGCCCATGATTCCAGTGTACTTCCCCATGACAACGCCTTCTGTCTGGCTCAACCAGATCCCTTCTTGATTCTAATGATACTCTACCGTTTACTGCCATTAACATGCCCATTAGTCCATCTGTATCGTACACGACTCTGTCTGTCTCACGGTGGACTACTGATCCACAATGCCGACTCGTTCACATTACACTGCACTTGCTGCCTCCTGTAGGTTCGCTGGGGTTTTGTGACTTCTCGACCTCCGCGATCATTGACTCAAACGCCCTGGAGACATTCTCGTTGTTCCTCGCGCTGGCCTCCGTAAAGGCGCACTTGAATTCTTCGGCCAGTTTACGACCCTCGTTTGCGTCAACTTGGCGTTGCGTCGGCTTGAGATCGCTCTTGTTGCCGACGATAACAAGAGGGACCCAATCGGCACCCTGGTCAACGTCTTAGCACGGTTTTGGCAGTGAAGAAAGTAGGGTACGGTCGACGTACCAGGTGATTTAGGATCTTATCGCGAAGGATGCGGATGATCTCGAAGGATTGCCTGGAAGCAACCGAATAGACGAGCATGTAGCCATGGATGCCGATGAAGTGCTTGGAGTTCAGGATGCTGTATTCGTCCTAGAGCGGCGGGCGAGTCAGGCGGACGATCGCAGCCTGCAGCAGGCCATTTTGGGATGGGTTACCCCTGGCTGAGCGCTTACCTGACCCGCGGTGTCGACTATTTCCGTGGCGAAGTCCTGGCCTTTATATCTGATGACGCGGCTGAACGTGTTTTCGATCGTAGGATAATAGCTTTCAACAAAGTGCCCGTCCACGAATTGGACCGTGAGTGATGATTTGCCTGCCAAGCTCAGCTCCCCGCCGCACCAAGACGAAGATTACAATCCTTACCGACCGCTCGGCTGCCCACAATGGCCATCTTCCTCTGCTTGGGAGGCGCCGGCATCCTGACCGATGCGCGCTTCGAATCTGGGTCTTCCGAGTTCAGATGACGGCACCCGAGAGTGCAACTGTAGAAAGGGAATGCTCGGAGGTCGCAATGTCTGGATGGGTCTATCAAGGGAACGTTACGTAATTCGCGTTTTACTTTATGCTAGGGGGAGAAGTAATGAAGGACCGTTCGATGGAGCAACATATCACACAGCGGTATGCACAAGGGGAGGCGCAGGATTTATATCTCCCGCGTGAAGAATTGGTGGTCAATGTTTCAGGGTTGAGCACAGAGGAGCGGTGTGGCTCCTGTCGCCAATACATCGTCTGCAAATGTCAATCTACAATATCGACAGGGTTGAGCGCGTAAATGTATCTTCAACTACGCCCGTCGCTTGCATTTCGCAGCAGCACAGGCCTTCTGATTTAACCACTCCTTCTCGCATTGCTTTTCGGCGGAACGCACTCGCGCCACGTCACTGGCCATCGTTGGAGCGCCAGCAGACCGAGTCAAAATTTTGCAGTGCTGGTACCACGTGCAGAGCCTGGGGAAAGCTCTCGATGCGTTGGCTGCGATGTCATGATGCAAGCTTGACTATCCGATTCCTGCTTTTCCCGAGTGTCAAACAGCTCACCTAGTCTCCCCTGCGGCGTCTTCCAACTTGCGAACTACATTTTGTAGCCGGCTGGTGAACGCGGCTGTTAGGTCAGTGTCGCCACCGCTGTCGAATATCTCTTTATCGATCCTGGTGTGGTACTGGAGGAACTCTCTCACAGCTCCAAGCAGCTGACTCAAATTATTTCCTCGAAGTTGAGAGGACACTTGCTGCCTGACCGTCTCATTGATGCAGAGAAAGCTAAGAAGCACCGAAAGATAGCCAAAGGCCACATTGGTGGATGTTTCCTCTTCAGAAAATACCTGGTCAAGTCAACATTGATGATAGCATATCCCATTGTGGCTCACTTACTTCCGCGGTTGTCTGGAGACTGGATTGGAAGACCCGCACGAAGTGGTCCAGGTAATCGCTATGATCTCGTTGGATGTCCAACATCATTTGCGGAACAGCGGCACACCACTCTACCATGTTGATCAATGATCCTAAAGCGAGGATCAGAATATCTAGTCTCAGAGGATGTGAAGCTTGTGAGGCGGGTTCGTTCGACACAAGCTTGAAGTGCAATACAATGATGTCCAAGATCGATCTCAAGACAGCCGGCCTAGAAAAAGCCTCGCAGAGTTCTGGGCTATTGTTCGTCAGGTTCAGGTACAGTCGAAGTACGAGAGCGCGCAAAGCTTCGGGAAAATCGTAGAAGCGAGTTTCTAATGACGGTAAAAGGCTCGCCACGGCGTTCAGGCTGTCGTCTCCTAAGATCACAGGCTGTCCGCAATGCAACTGATTTACAATAGTACAGGATTCCAAGATGGAAACCGAGAGCTGGAAGTTGGTGTCTGGGGTAACACGCGGTGCTGATGGCCCTACAGACACTGGAAGTTTAAGCAATCCTATAATCTGCTCTAGCGCATGTTGAGGAAGGAGCCGATCAGTGTGGCCCGCCTCGCGCGCCTGGCGGATGAGGTACTCCAGGCACTGTAAGGCCAGTACGCGTGGACTTATTGATACCGGTTTCTCTACTCGCCAAACACTTGACCGCAGTAGCTCGTCCCAATAATTTCCGAGTTCCAGCTGCGCAGCTCTTGAAATGTTGAGGGCACGAGCTTTGGTCATAGACGTTACCTCCTTATCCATATCTAGAAGCGCGACCAGATGATCCACGACTAAGGGGTCGATTAGGAGGGACAGGGCTGGACCTGGTTTAGGCCCTGTCAGAAGATTCAAAGTGGCTGCTGCCACTAATGTTCTTAGAACAGGGTCAGTATGGTGATCGATGAAGTTGAATAAGCGTAGCTCGAACTCCTGCTCGGCGAAAAGCTGGCGGAAGGGAGCTTCCTGGAGTCGCCTTGTAAGCTCCAGTAGCCTACTGCGTCTTAGCGAAAGCGAGGTGCCACAATCTGCAATATCATCGAGCATCCCTTCGATCTCGCTGATCAAGCGAACATTGCCTCCTGCCTCGCGCAACTCATGAATGCTTCTCAAAACCGTTCCCTGCGAGGTTCCATGCTCATCTGGCTCTTGGTGCGCACTTTGAGCGTGCTGCAGACGAGGTGGGCTATCTTGTAGAGCTGGTCTTCTGTTCCTCTTGGGAGCAATCGGATACTGGAGCTCTGTGGTACCCAAAACAGCAGCTTCGCTAAGGTCCTGCTCTGTAAGATACGACCTCTGGCGAGCGTACGTCACCTTCAGACCGCCTCCTTGCAGAGTACGCAGCGGTTGGCTGGCGCTATACACTTTCAAGCTTCCACTGGGTAAAGTCCTTGACGGTCCCTCATTGTCAATGGTCGTGGCTTGGCTGGGGAGACCCTCGTCGGTGGCTGCAGGGTATTGTTCGTCGGCCTCGTTCTCTTCCGAGCTGTCATCTAGTTCAGTGGATGGCTCAATCTCATGCGCAGAATCTGCATCGTCAAGCTCTTCTTCTTGGACCTGCAGCGCGTCGATTATTCTTTTTCGTCGCGTAACATTTGTTGTCGTACGATATACAATATCCGCCATGGGAGTATCTCTAGGGAAAGGCTTGACAGTGGGTGAATGAGCTTGGGTATCTGATAATCTCAAGTCAGGGAGATTCAGAGAGCTCGGAGTGGCACAACCAGATTCGGCTGGTAGCAGCATGCTCCAAAGAGCACGTTGATGAGGAGTAGTGGCTTCAATAGCGGGGTCCGGAGATCTTGAAGGCGTTCTTGGTGGAGGAATATCCCGGGTCGGTGACAGTCGTACTTGATTATCTTCATGGGACGCACGTAGCGAGGTAAGCTTCGGGGTTTTGCCTGTATAGTCGGACTCCTCAATTCGGCTAGACCGTTTCAAAGACTTGTTCGGATCTTTCCACGGTAATGCTGTCTCAACGATCGCTTTACGCGACGGCTTTGCTTTGCCTGCTGCTTCTTGCGGTGCTGTAGAGCTGTGGATCTGCTTGCGCTCGGTCGTTCTTTCATTGTCCTGCAGTGACTTGAAGGTAGGCTTATGTCGTTGGGGATCTGCTGTGGCCTGACGCTGCTTGGTGGGAGGGACAATAGCATGGTTTGTTATGCGATCGGTGGAGGATGCCGCATCCTTGAGACCTTTCACGCTCTTTTTCTTGAGCGACTCTTTGAGGGAACCACGGTCATGGGACAGTTTAGTACTGGAGCACTTCTCTAGGGCTGTACTCTCGGGTATCAAGACATTACGCGACCTAAGCTTTGGTGTGATCTTTCTCCTTTTCCTTCCTTTATCCTCGCCTATTCCCAGGTCTGGATCATGGCCATCCTCTGATGATGGTACATCGTAGACTGTGACAGCTTCATCTGATGTGATATATGGCCTTTGCTTCGTGAATGCTATGGCCTGAGTGGGACTGTATAGTATTCGATCGGGGGTTGCTGGAGAACCTCTGGGATCCGGTTTTGCTGCTGATGCGATAGGTATTCCATCATGTTTGTGCTCCTTCGACCTTCGTGAGGGTATATACTTCGTTGTATTGGTGAAGTCGTCTGGGAGTGAGATCTGGGCAAATGTGTCTGCTACCGCGGGGCTAAAGCCTGAGATTGGCTTGCGCGATGCCTTGCCGTACGTCGCAACTCTTCGCCGGGGCTGCATCGCTGCCATGACTATCGTGAGAGAGTGCGGATTTGGTAGCATCCAAGGTACAGGTGATCTTGGCTAACGAGGAAGGCCTCACATTACTCAGTAAGTGAACAATTGGTAAAGGCTCGACGGAAGCTTTCTGTGATTTAAAGCTTGCCAGCAAGTTACGGCGCCTTCTTATTGTCTCGACTCTGATTTGGGGCGGTCAATGTCCAAATATGATAGGGTGCAGTGAGGTAAGGTAGACAAAGATAAAGTACCAGCCCATGGGTCGCGGCTGCTCAAACGATCAACAAGCCTCCAGGACTGCGGGCAGGAAGGCGGCTGCGGCGCGGGAGGATGCCATGAGCCGGGAGTCTCGCTTAGAGCAAGCTGGACCCTGGCAAATGTACATTCCCCTCTTGCTTTCATTGGCATCAGGTTCGACATCCGCTTGCGAGTGTTGTTACATAACGTGCCAAGCACGTAATGCCAAGGACATTACGTTTTAGCGTTGTTTGATTAGATTTCTACAGCCATAAATTTTGGTAACCACTACCCACTAGCCGCACACCACCCTACTTTTCTCGCACATCACCTCCACTTTGCCCGCACACCACCCTCCTCGCACTAAGCCTAATCGGGTAATTTTCAGAGTTTACCAACGCGTCTGTTGTTTACATCGCCGTCGCCGCTGTCATTCATCTTCGCTATCCACATTATCTGCATTATCACCTACTCATTAATAATAATCATGAAGCTTCAATTATCGCTTGATGTTTACTACGAAAGAATATCTATCGATTTGCTTGTTTCGAAGCTTAACAAGCATGCAACGACGCAAGACTATGCGATAGTCAAAGGTCGCAACAAGATTAGCAAGCGAAACGTTCGCATAAAATACTAAATACATTGCGATCGCAATAACAAGTCTAGAAATAAAGAGCACAATTATCGAAATACTAGTAGTTGTTGCATTGAATGCTCTTTCGAAGCGATTGCAAAGCTAAAAAACAATTTCGAAGATAAATACGATTTAAACAATTGAACTTTTATTATTAAGTGCTTCGATTACAATTATTCTTTTACAAAGTTGTTTGTCTCAATATTACATCGCAAGAAAGTCTTAAAGAACTCTAAAATACGACGCGAAATTAAAAAGAAGTAACGAAAGAGCAATAAGATTAACTCGATTCTTAAAGATTTTTGCTTGAATCTCGAAGAGTCTATATTTAAACAACAAAATATTTGAAACTTAAATGCTATTTTTAAGACAATAGCGATAAGTTCTTTAATGTTTACGCAAACGTTAATAAGATATCTAACGAAGTTCTTCTTGTAATACGTCAATTCTAAGAAGAAAGAATACAATGACAAGCTTTAATTTTTCTTCTTTACTTCGAAATGCATGCAAAAGTTACTACATTTAAACATAAAGATCTTAATTATAAATTGCATCTACAAAACAAACAAATACAAGATATTTCTTCTTATTATTATTGAAATTATTGTCTTAAACATTATCTTTTATGTTGACTTTTGCTTTATAAAGAAAGAGAACTACAACAATTACGTATAAGTAATAAAAACTTTAGTGCGTCTCTACAATTATCTAGATTTGTCGTATTCTACAATTGTTATATTTGACAATAATAGAGCTTTGTCGTCGACGCTCTCGCACGTGTTTTTCGAGAAAGAATATCGCATTAATTATCTTTTATGCATTTAATATATAAATTAGAACGTAACAATCAATTGCAAGAAGTATTTCTCTACAAATAAAAAGTAAGAAATGTGTTACAAACAATAAAAGAATGTTGTTTATATAATTATCTTAAAAATGTTAAAGAAGCGTTACAACGTTTTACATTACAACTATCTTATTATAATATTTCCTTATTAACATGACTTTCCTAATCGACAATTCTAATTAGAAAGACGTATCTTGGCACGTTCTATATATTAGGCAAACTTTCTTTATAGCTAAAATTCAATCCCTTTACAATGTACATAACAATTGATAGCTTCAATCAAAAGGCTTGCAATACAACAAAGTTTACTTATTGTAATGTCATAGCGTCATCGACGCGCTAGCGTCTCAAGGTATGGCAAGACACGTAATCTCGACTATCTATGGAAGTCTCGAATCGCACGACTTCCCTTTCTAGTTAAAAAGCGAAGAGCAAACTCGCACGTCATGGCGAGTATTAGATAAAGAGGAAGCTCGTCTCTCGTTGTTCTTCAACGATTAGTCTTACTACTATCTATCTTATATAGTTAAGACATAGTAATGAAAGTCTATCATATCTCACGTCTTTTACATCTTAGTGCGTCGACGAACAATAGACGCATTCGCATTTTACAATTCTAATCGTTTTATCTTTCGAAGAGAAAGACTTGAAATTATGTCGAATTAAAACAATTCAAGTTATGACGATTATTCAATTACTAGATTAGAGTTCGAGAAATTTGATTTTTTTCAAAGCAACAATCGTCCACGAAACGTTGATGAAAATAGTCGTCGCCAACGTGACGTCGACGAAGATGATAGCTTAAATACAATTAGAACTTCGACTTTACATCAATAGATTAAAATATTAATAACAAAGATTTAAGACTTGCGAAACGTTTAACAAACTCAAATTATAGCGATCGAAGAAACGAACTCTTAAGTTTCTTAAATCGCTATCGCATTGTCGTCGATTAAGTTTAAGTTCTTAAAGTTCAAAAAGCTAAAATTATACAAGAGTTTAAGTGTAAATAAATATATCATCTAGTTTCGCGAGATCAACATTAACATAATACGATTCTTAACGTATTTTATTACAAATAAGAATAAAATTCTTTATTGTATGTTATTTTTGAAAAACGACGTCGCTACGCAATGATATTCAAGAACAAACAATGACGCTAAGTTGAAAAACGAGATCTTTGAAGAATTTAGAGAGTTTTTATTAAATTTGATAGCTAATTTTGCTAATTGTCGTTTTCTCGTCTATAAAAGATAAAAATACGTTAAACAAAAATCAAATCAAAAGATAATTGTCTTTAAGAAATATTTGAATAAGCTAAAGACTTATCTATTGTCGCTCTTAGAAAAGCATAAAATTTATATATTTTTGATCAAACTTAAATTGAACTTAAAAGTGAAGATTCTAGACATCGATAATGTATCGAACATTCGCAATAAGCTTTTAATTATAACTATTATGTAAGAACAAACGCTAAATTGCATTCGCGAAGCAAGCTTAAGTAACTTCGACAATTAGCGAGTTACAAAAGATTCTAATATTTCTTTAAATAAATTTTATCAAAATTGTCGCTCAAACAAGGTTAACAAGTTTATTAGAGATAAGAAGCTTTATATTTCTAAAAATTCGTCGACGTCGCACAAACGAGTTTACGAGATTAATAATGCGAATTATTTAAGTTGTATCGAATGCTTTAAATGTTATAAAAAGAAGCATTATAAAAATGAGTGTTTTAACAAATACAAATAAGATAAATCTATTGTTGTCGTTATTACTACAATCGATGCAAAAAAAGATTAAGCTTCGTCAATATCTCGCAAACGAAACAAAAAAGACAAATAAAAACAATGAACTTAATTTTAATAAAAGATTAAATTTAACTTCTTAATAACGAACGTCAAGTTATAAATTTAATCGACTTAAAAGTTAAGTTAAATCTCATTAATTATAATTACATAATGCAATAAGAATTGCAATTTATATTCGCTATTTTATTAATATTAAGTTTTCTTAATAACGATAATCGTTATTGTTATAACATCTATAAGTTAATTTATTATCTAATTGACTCGTAAGATTAACATCAAGAATGCATTATCTTATTCTACTTAATTAAATATACAAGTTTTAATCTTATATTAGATATATTAATGCTAGCTAAATAAAACATATTGATTAATTTAAAGATGCAAAGCTAGCGATTTAAGATCGCAAATAATAAATTGAAGATAATTAATCTTAAGCAATTTGCTTTAGATTTTGTTAAACATAGCACAATTTATGCTATTGTTTGCGCTAACGTTATTGTTACGCTAGTACTTTTCACGAAGATATTAAAGAGAATTATATTATTGAAGAGATTTGTAAACGTCTTTAGATAACGCAAGCAATCACTTAATAACTATTACGTTAGTACTTTTCACGAAAATATTAAAGAAAGTTATGCTATTAAAGAGATTTGTAAACGTCTTTAGGCAATGCAAGCAATCACTTGATAACAAGAATTTGCAACTAAATAGTCGTAACAATAAGTTAAAACTTAAAATAAATTAAATACGATTCATAAAAGAGTCGTATTTGAGAATCTATATATTAAAGAAATTCTTCTTTGTTCGTTTAACTTGTTATCGAACATGTTGAACATTGTTCGCTCAACTCGCTATCGAACATGTCGAACATTGTTCGCTTAGCTCGTTAACGAACATGTCGAACATTGTTCGCTCAACTCGCTAGCAAGCATGTCGAACATTGTTCGCCTATCAAGTCGTCAAGTCTATAGATAGTTGTGCTTCGTGCTACATGTTGCGTCGTAGACTATATATCACATTGTTCCAAGTTAGGCTCGTAACAATAACAAGGGTTTGCAACTAAGTAGTCGTAACAATAAGTCAAAACTTAAGATAAATTGAATAAGATTCATAAGAAAGTCGTGTTCAAGAATCTATATACTAAATAGATTCTCGTTTGTTCGCTCAACTCGCTATCGAGCATGTCGAACATTGTTCGCTTAGCTCGCTAGCGAACATGTCGAACATTGTTCGCTCAACTCGTTGGCGAACATGTCGAACATTGCTCGTTTATTAAGTCGTCAAGCTTGTAGATAGTTGTACTTCGTGCTACATATTGCGTCGTAGACTATATATCACGTTGTTTCGAATTAAGCTCGTAACACTATTTCTCTTCTTAAAGATTTTCGTTTCGAAAGTTAAATCGTTCTATTTATTATGTTTTCTTAGCAACAAAGTTATTTTCGTATCGCATTCGAAATCGAACGCTACGATGTACTAATAGATATTACTTGCGAACGTTGCTTTCTCTTTGATTGTTTTTGTATTATTATAAAAGACTTTTCGTCTTATTTGAAGTGCTCGAAATGTGTTTGTGCGAACAAATTGTGCGTAAACATGTCTTGATCTTTTCTTAATCACAATAGAGAAGATCTTTTTGCCAAAATCGTTAAAGATAAAACTTTGTTAACAATTGTTATAATTTGATTATGTTACGAGCTTAACTCGAAACAATGTGATATATAGTTTACGACGCAACATATAGCACGAAGCACAACTATCTATAGATTCGATAACTTAATAGACGAACAATGTTTGACATGTTTGTTAACGAGTTAAGCGAACAATGTTTAACATATTTGTTAGCAAGTTAAGCAAGCAATGTTCGACATACTTGTTAACGAATTGAGCGAATAATGTTCGATATGTTCGATAGCGAACTAAGCGAACAAAGAAGAATCTCTTTGATATATAGATTCTTAAATACGACTTTTTTATAAATCGTATTCAATTTATTTTAAGTCTTAACTTATTGTTACGACTACTTAGTTGCAAATTCTTATTACTAAGTGATTGCTTGCATTGTCTAAAGACGTTTACAAATCTCTTTAATAACATAATTCTCTCTAATATTTTCGTGAAAAGTACTAGCGTAACACTTTGAACATTCTAAGAATGTCTATATTAGGTCAACGCGTCTCTATTTTAAACACTAGCTCAATAGCATTATCTCAACTCTCTATTGATAAAAACGACAAGATAAGAATTAACAAGTCTAACGTCTATTATGAAGATCAAATTGGTCTAAAGAACTAGCTTATGTAGATAAATATTTATTTTATCTTCTATTCTATTCTAGCGAACAAGAAGACAATTTTCGCATTTACATTTCTTAGAGAAAGAGCTTAACATTAACTCAAGTTAAACTTACGCAAGTATTTAGAAAATTATGACGAAAATTCTTGTGCGATGTTTACGAACTTCAACAACTTTAAGAAAGAATTTCGAAGAATCTTTAAAACATTTAACGAGAAACAAATCGCAAAAAGAATAATTTAACATTTAATTTAACGAATTTTTGCAACAAAGTACGCAACAAGATTTTAGAAATATATTAATTTTATCAAATAAAACGATGTCGCACTTATAACAATGTTTCGACGAAATCTTAAGAACAATCTTAAGAACAAAATTATGCGCGATAACAAATTTATTAACGATATATTCGATCTTATCGAAGTAGTTATCGATTTCGACAACAAACTATACAAGAGAGCTATAAAAAAGCGATACGATTAATTTCACGAAAGAGCAAGAATCTTTTTTGAATTAACGATCAAATATTATTCGAGAGAATTTCGTTTTAATTAAAAGTACAATAATCTAAACTATTGTAAGTTTGCATTTATAAAACTAGATTTTACTTAACGACGCAAAGAGAAAAACTTTAAAGAAAAGCAAAATAATAAATCTTAAAAAACGTACTATTTATGTGACAAATCGAGTCACTTCGCAAAAGATTGTCGATTGCGAAACTTAATAAATTGTTAACAAATAAATGCTATGTTAAGAGAGATATTTAATAATTAAAACGACATTAGAGAGCAAATTAACACAAAAGCGAACATTCTTAAGATTAAATTAAACGACAACTATTATTTGATAAAGAATTTAAATCAATTATAGAAAATTCTAGATAAAATATTATCAAACAAGGCATTCGCATCTACGCAAGAAATTAATTAAACACTTAAGAAGATTATTAAATCTTATAGCTTAATTATCGACTCGAACGAAGAATATAATTGAAAGAACTTTCACGATTGCATAAAAGACATCACGAAACATCTTGACGCTTTAGCTAGCTCATTAAAGAAGAGATAAATTAGTTAAATCGTAAACAAATGCGAGAAAGCGCTAGAAAGCGACGCCACTAAAGAAAAAGACATTTTTGACGAAATCGAACGACAACTAAACAATGTTAGTCTATCTAAATAAGAGATAGAACAATCGAAGAAATATGCGACATTTAGTTGAACAATTTGCTACGACGACTTATGCTAAACTTATCTAGAAGAAAAGAATGAAATTAATTGATTTTCTAGAAAGTTAAAATTAGCAATTTAGCAATAAAAGAAAGCTTAGCGCAAATAAACGTTTGCAATAGAAGTCGCAACATAGAAGCAAGAAAAAGTTCAAATTTTTTAGTAAAGAACATATTAGAGAAATACAATATATTAGTTCAATAATAGCAATTAAACTTAACAACACACGTACAATGTTTTATCACATTAATTAAGATTAACGATTGTTAATTTATAGCAATAATCGATTTTGATGCAATAAGTAATTTTATAACTAAAGCTCTTGTAGAGAGAAAAGAATATTTTATTCGAAAGAAGTTTAACGCTTACAATCTAGTAATTGTAGATAAAAATTCATTACTTGACAAGAATGAAAAAGTAGACAAAGAAACAAAATTACTATCGATAACTATTTAGCAATATTACGAGAAACTAATTTTTAATATAGTGGAAATAATTACTTACGATATTGTACTAGAAATGTCTTAATTGAAGCAACACAATTTAAAAGTTAACTAAAATATACAAGTACTTAGATTTGCGCAATGCGAATACGCAATTTATATTCAATCTACGCATCGATAACGTTCGATAATAGATAAAAGATTAAATCGAAACTCGATCGCAAGTAGCGAATTTGCATTTTTGCAAAAAAATAATCTAATAAAGTTCGACTTGACAAGTATTGACACAAGTTAATTAGATTATAAAATTAGAGTAAGTGAAAAAAACTACGAATCTTTTAAGAGTCTTGAACTATTTAATACAACGAAGAAATCGCTAAAACACATATTACGAATATACAATAATTGAAAGCATCTATTCTAAGAAGAGGAAACAATAAAGATTCTTTCTAAACATTAATTGTGAAATTATGAAATTAAACTTAAATTAAACAAGCAATTTACGTTTGAATTTATATATGTTCTATTCAAAAAGAAGCTCGAAGTACTTCGCGAATATCTAGTAGAAAACGAAAAAAAAGAATTTGTTAAAAAATCTTAATTACAAGCAAGATATTCGATTCTCTTTGTATTTAAAAAGAACGAAACTCTTCGTCTATGTGTCGATTATTAAAAGCTAAATTATATTACGATTAAGAATTAATATTTACTATTCAATATTAGCGAACTTTAAGATTAACTATTCGAAGTAAAGTATTTTATTAAATTGAATTTACGAAAAGCGTACAACTAGATTAGAATAAAAACAAGAAAAGAGTAAAAAATAGCTTTTTGCACACGATATAAACTATACAAATATATAATAATGTCGTTCGAACTTACAAATGTCTCGACAACGTATTAGAAAATAATCAATAATGTATTACGACAACATTTAAATCGATTTGTCATAGCATACTTGAACAACATCATAATTTACTCAAAAATCTTAAAAAAATATATTAGTTATGTTTTCAAAGTATTGAAATATTTAAACAAAAGAAATTTACATCTTAAATTTAAAAAAGTGCGAATTTTATTAAAAAGAAGTTGACTTTCTTAAATTTGTCGTAGAATAACATGAAGTACGCATAAATCTTAAAAAGCTACAAGCAATTAAAGAATAAAAATCATTTATTAATGTTAAAAAAGTGCAATTCTTTTTAGATTTCATAAATTACAATAGAAAGTTCATTAAAAACTATTTCGTTAATGCGATATTATTGACGAATTTTACGAAAAAGAATACGTCATAGACATAAAAACTCGCAAAAGAGAAATTATTCTAAAATCTTAAGCTAAAATATTTGAAAAAATCAATATTAAAGATGTACGATTTACGATTATTAAATAGAATTAAAATTGACGCATTAAATCTAGTTATCGATGTATGCTTCAATTAAAAGCATAAAAATATATAACACTTAATAACATATTTTTTAAGAAAACTCTTGTTAATCGAACAAAATTACGATGTTCACAACAAGAAGCTATTCGCTATTGTAGTTTTCTTAAAGTCTTAAAAAGTATATATCGAAGAATTATCAAAATTAACAATTTTTACGAATTATAAGAATCTTGTGCACTTTATTACTATTAAATAACTTAATAGAAGGCAAATACAATAATTGAAACGACTCGAACAATACAAGTTTAAGATATAATATATTTTAAATAAAGATAATGACAAAGTAGACGCACTTAGCAAAAGAAATAATTATATAAAATCGAAAGAATTGTTTAATTATAGCATACTTAAGATTAACAAAGACGAATCACTATTAGCAAACAAGTACGAGCTAAATGCTACATTATGAATACTTAGAGATAATACGAAAGAATTTCTAGTAAAGAAAGAAAAACTCTAGATATTTATTGACAAAATTGACGAATATATAAAAGAACATCATGATAAATCATTGCAAAGACACTTAAGAGTAATCAAAATTCTTTAACTTTTACGTTAACATTGTTAGTTTTTATAGATAAGACAAGTTATTAAAACATACATTAAACGATGTCTTAGTTGTTAGCAAAATAAACATAATACACATGCGAGCTATAACGAAATCCAATATTAGAAATTATCTAAATCGTTATAAAATAAGATTATAATAAACTTTATTATTAAGTTGCTTAAGTCGACGAACTTAGCAATTAAAGACAAATATAACTTGATACTAGTAATGATTAACAAACTTATTAAGTATTCACATATTATCGCATGCAAAGAAAAGTTTATAGCGAAACAATTAAAATACATTATATTGAATCGATTAATACGATATCATAATATATCTAGAGAATTAACTAGTAACAAAGACAAGCTCTTTACGTTTAACTATTAAAAGACGCTTTTATCAATGTTAGAAACAAGACTTAAAATGTTCATTGTCTATTATTCGATTACGAATGATTAAATAGAGCGAACAAATCAAAGTCTAGAGCAATATCTAAGATACTACGTCAACAATACTTATAGCAATTGAATATTACTTTTATCTATAACACAATTAACACTAAATGCAAAGATTTCGAATATTACTAAGATAACTTCGTTCTTCGTTAACTATAATAGAGAATTTAATCTCTTTAAAGAAGAGCGAAAGCATTTGTTGACGCAATTAGCTATCGAAAGAATAGCAACGCTAAAAAAGATATACGATAACATCTTAATAATGTAAAAAAGATTAATTAAGTATTAAAACAAAAAACGAAAAACGACATCTTAGCTAAAGAAGGAAAATAAAATATATCTTTTTACAAAAAATTTTAAGACAAGAAAGTTAAGCAAGAAATTAAATTATATTAAAGTCGAATCGTTTCTTGTTAAGAAGACTAAGAAATTAATTAATTACGAACTCGATTTGTCCAAAGACGTCAAAGTATTTCTAGTATTTTATATCTTATTATTAGAATTAGTCGACTCCAATACGTTTATATAGAAAACATTTCATTACAAAGCCCAAGAAAAAAGTAGATACGAAGTGAAAAAGATTCTAAAGTAGCAAGATTAAAACTACCTTATTAAGTGAAAAGAATATTTTATCTTAGAGAACACGTAAGAATCAAAGAAGAATCTTGATAATTGCTATAATCTTATTTAGTTATTTTATTAATGTTCGAATAATTATTTAGCATAGCGAGAGATAACTAGAAGATAGAAGACGACTTAATAAAAGCATTCGCAACAAGACAATTAAAAAACTTCGAAACATTTAACTCTTTTATTCTTGATAACAAACATTATGTCTTTCGTTTCGTCTTTGTATTAATTTTCTTTAAAATCTTCTTATTTCGTAGCAATCGAATTATGACGATTGTTAACAAAGCTTTATCTTTAGCGATTTTGACAAAAAGATTTTCTCTACTATGATTAAGAGAAGATCAAGACATGTTTACGTACGATTTGTTCGCACAAACGCACTTCGAACACTTTAAACAAGACGAAGAGTCTTTTATGACAATATAAGAACGATCAAAGAAAGAGCAACATTCGCAAGCAATATCTATTAATACATTATAACGTTCGATTTCGAATGCGATACAAAGACGACTTTATTGCTAAAAAAACATAATAGACAAAACGATTTAACTTTTAAGACGAAAATCTTTAAGAGAAAGAAATAATGTTACAAGTCTAATTCGAAACAATGTAATATATAGTTTACGACGCAACATGTAGCACGAAGTACAACTATCTATAGATTCGATATCTTAATAGACGAACAATGTTCGACATGTTTGTCAACGAGTTGAGCGAACAATGTTCGACATGTTCGCCAACGAGTTAAGCAAACAATGTTCGACATATTTGCTAACGAACTAAGCGAGTAATGTTCGACATGTTCGTCAACGAATTGAGCGAACAATGTTCGACATGTTCGATAGCGAACTAAGCGAACAATGTTCGACATGTTCGATAACGAGCTAAGCGAACAAAGAAGAATCTCTTTGATATATAGATTCTCGAACACG
>JAABUQ010004834.1_pt1 | contig 22390 bp, 25 predicted proteins | sample 5560001 | NCBI WGS metagenome assembly JAABUQ01 (sample SAMN10711888, study PRJNA513371) | rock metagenome | isolation source: Antarctica rocks | place: Antarctica: Victoria Land, Finger Mt nord | collected 2015-12-18 | reverse complement strand
TGCTTTTTCTGGTGGTCGCGGCGCTGGTGGTGGTGGTGATTGCCGCCTTTCGACCGCCTCGGCGCCGCGGCGGGCCGCGCGGGCGGCGATGAGGACAGCTGCAGCGCCGGCGCCCACGCCGTTGTCAAGGTTGACGGTCACGAGACCCGTGCTGCAGGACTGGAGCATCGTCAGCAGAGCTGCTTTGCCGCCACCGCCCAGCCCGTAGCCTGTCGAGACCGGCACGCCGATCACCGGCCTGTCGGTCAGACCGGCCACCAGGCCCGGCAGAACGCCGTCCATGCCGGCGGCGACGACTATCACGTCAGGCTCCCAGTCCAGCAGCCGCGAAAGCGGCGCGACCAGCCGGTGCAGACCTGCCACCCCCACGTCGGCCGCCAGGCGGCATTCGATTCCCCCGGCCAGAGCCAGCATGCGAACCTCCTCGGCGACCGCAAGATCCGACGTGCCCGCCGTGATCACCGCTATGCGGGCGTCCACTGTCGCTGGCGAAAAGCCCGGCCGCACGACCCGCGCAGCGTTGACATGGCGGTGCAGTTCCAGACCGGCGGCCCCGACCTCCGCCTCCAGCTCCGACCAGTGCTCGGCGGAGAGCCGGCTGGCCAGACCCTGCCCCTGTTCCTGGGCCAGCCTGACGGTCAGCCGGGCTGCGTCGGGGGGCGTCTTGCCGGCGGCAAGCACCACTTCAGGCAGCCCCCGCCGGGCCTGGCGGCCCAGGTCCAAATGGGCCTGTCCTGCCAGTTCCTCCAGCTGGGTGCGGCGCAGCAGCTGCTCGGCTTCGGTTTCGCTGAGCTCTCCGGCTCGATAGCGGCGCAGAATCGAAAGCATCAGCTGACGACCACCCAGACCTCTCGCGGACGCGGGCCATCGAACTCGCAGAGGAAGACCGCCTGCCAGCGGCCCAGCTGAAGCTCACCACCGCTGACCGGCAGGCTGGCGCTGTTGCCCAGCGCCATCGCCTTCAGGTGGGAGTCAGAGTTGCCCTCCTGGTGGCTGAATCCGGAGTGCTGCGGGATGAGCTGGCGAAGATGCTGCAGAGCGTCTGTCTGGACGTTGGGATCCCAGCCCTCGTTGACGGTCACTGCGCAGGTCGTGTGCGGCGTGGCCACCAGGCAGATGCCCTCGTCCGGGGCGGCCTGGCGGACCGCAGCCCTGACCTGGTCGGTCACGTCAAGCATCTGCTCTCGACGGTCGCTGTGAACTTGGATCCTGGTCACCGCGTGGATTGTAGGATCGCTAGGAGACCATGGCGACCCGGCACTGATGAGCTCGCTGACTGAGCTCAGAGCGAAGCTTGAAACGGAGGCGGAGCGCTGCTACAGCTGGTCCAACGGCCCCGGCGATGTCTACACCGAGCACACACATCCCTACACCAAGGTCCTCTACTGCGTCGAAGGCGCCATCGACTTCGTCCTGCCCGAGCGGGTGCTGCACCTCGCCGCGGGGGACCGGATGGAGCTGCCGGCGGGTACTCCCCACTCCGCCCGGGTCGGCCCAGCTGGCTGCGTTTGCGTGGAGGGTCGGCGCCGTACGATGGATCGTGAGTGATGTTCCTGGACTTCATCCGGGATCGGGCCCGCTACTACAACTGTCCGGTCTGCGGTCAGAACCTGACCGACTGCGACCTGCGCCTGCTGCGCCACGTGGAGAACCGCTACACCATCCAGGTCGGCTGCGCCGCCTGTAAGGCGGAGTTTGTGGTGCTGCTGGTGATCCAGGGTGACACCGCCGCCGGAAGCGACGAGGAGTACGCGGGCCTTGTGCCTCTCCAAGCGGAGGAGACAGCTGAAGCGCCGCCGGCCCGCGACCCGATCCAGGCCGACGAGGTGCTGGACCTCCATCTCTGGCTGAAGGACTGGAACGGCAGTTTGACCGAGCTGGCCCGGGCGCCTTCCGAGCGGTCCTGAGCCGGATCTACCTCGACGACGCCGGCTCCGCGCCGGTCTTCCCCGAAGCAGCCGCCGCGCGGACCGGCTCCCCTTGGGCGAACCCGTCCAGTCCCCACCAGCTCGGCCAGGCAGCCCGCGCCGCCCTAGATTCGGCCCGGGATCGCGCCGCCGTCGCGCTGGGAGTCGGCCAGGCAGAGCTGGCCTTCTGCGCCTCGGGCACCGAGGCTGTCAACCTGGCGCTGCTGGGCGCCGGCCGCCGGCTGCCAGAGGGCCGCTCGCTGGTCACCTGGGCGGGAGAGCACCAGGCGGTACTCGGCGCCGCGCGGGAACTGGAGCTCGAGGGCGTGCCCGTGGTGATCCTGCCCACCGACCGCTTTGGGTTGGCCGACCTCTCGCTCGTGCCTGCCGAGGCCGGACTGATCTCCCTCGGCCTGGCCAACAACGAGCTGGGCACTGTGCAGCCGGTGGCCGAGGTCGCGGCGCTCGCGCAGGCCAGGGGAGCGCTTCTTCACCTGGACTGCTGCCAGGGGCCCCGCTGGTTGCGACCGCCGCTGCAGCTCATCGACCTTGCCTCGTTCTCAGGGGCCAAGCTCGGGGCCGGCCCCGGCGGTCTGCTTTACGGGCGGCAACAGGTGCGGCTCGAGCCGCTGGTGTACGGCGGCCCTCAGGAGTGGGGCCGGCGGGCGGGGCGGGAGGACGTCGGCTCGGCGCTTGCAATGGCTGCGGCGCTCAGCATCTGTGCGGAGCGCCGAGGGGAGGAGGTGGAGCGCATCGCCGATCTCTCCGACCGGCTGCTGGCTGCCCTGAACGACGCCGGCGGCGAGCTGACAGGCGGTGAGCCGCGGCTCCCGAACTACGCCACCGCTGTCTTTAGCCAGCGCCGGGGCGAGGATCTCCTGCTCGCGCTCGACGCGGCGGGGATAGCGGCTTCCAGCGGCTCGGCCTGCGCCTCCGGCTCGCTCGATCCTTCGCACGTGCTGCTGGCGGCGGGCTACACGCTGGAAGCGGCCCTCGGCAGCCTGCGCCTCACCGCCGGCTACGAAACCACCGCGACCGAGGTGGACTGTGCGGTGGAGACGCTTCGGCGAGTCCTGCGCCGTTAGTTGAATTCGGCCGTAGGCCCAAGCAATTGAACTAGCGCGTCGGCGACGGCGCCCGGACGGTCAGGAGGTGCAGGTGGTGACCGGGCAGGTGGACCACCGGCCAGCCACGGGCTCGTGCCTCAGCCGCCGCGGAAGCATAAGGTTCGCTGAACCGCAGGTAGCCGCAGGGCGCATCCAGCCACCAGGCTGCCGGCGGCTTCCGCACCTACGTCGTCAACAGCCGCGGTGATGAGGTCATGGGAAGCACCTGGAGAGACCTGGCCCCGCTCAGGCAGCAGGAGGAGTGCAGGACTGGCCGGAGGACTACCTACAGACCCCGACGCACCAGTGGTGGAGGCTGCACGATGGGTATGCGTGATCGACTCGAGCTGTGTGGTCGATCTCGACCGCCCAGCAATGCCGACGGATCAGCGTTCGAACCGTTCGCTTGGAACGAACCAGCTGGCGGCACCCTGACAATGCTCCGGCTGCTGCGCGCGGAGGAGATCAAGCGCCCGCGCCTGGAGCTGCCCACGAGCTCGTGGTTCCGCGACAGCTCCAGGCCGCCAGGGCGGTAACGGCGCTGATCAGTCCCGCGGGGACATCGGCGGGCCGACGTTCCGCAGGCCGTAGCTGTCGGTGAGCTGGTCGAGCATCGCGATGTCCGGCGGCGCGGGGGGCGGCAGCCCAGGGCCTTCGGCCGGTCTCCCGCCCTCGATGTGGAAGCGCTCCATGCCGCCCGGCAAAACCAGCTCCAGGATCCTGGCCGGCGCATCGCCCTCCACCACGAACGAGTGGGGGATGTGCCTGGGCAGGAACACGAACGAGCCGGGCCCTGCCTCAAACCGCCGGTCACCGACCTGGTAACTCACCCTTCCCTCGATCACGTACATCGGCTCGTCCTCCCGGCTGTGAACGTGCAGCGGGGGCGAGAAGCCCGGCGGGGCTACGACCTCAATCAGGCCGAGGGCTCCGTCGGTGGTCTCCGCCGTGGCCAGCACGGTCATGCGGGTGGCAAGGAACCAGACCGCCTCCGCGCTATCTCGATCGGTCATCCATGGGCTCAGAGTCTCAGCGTGCGCCATATCAATTCTCCATTTGAACTTCGATTTGGGCAGGATTCCTGTCTATAGCGTCAGGATTCCTGCCTATAATGTCAAGCATGGCTGAGTCGGACGAGCACGCCGAGATCATGATCGGCGCTCTCGTGTCGACCGTCTGGCTCGAGCTCAGACACCGAGTGAGCGCCGCGCTGGCCGCCGCCGGATTCGACGACTACCGGCCGACGCACGAGTCCGTCTTCCAGTGGCTTGGACCCGACGGCGACCGAGTGAGCGACCTTGCCCAGCATGCGGGCATGACGCGGCAGTCGATGGCGGAGCTGGTCGACTATCTCGAAGCTCACGGCTACGTCGAGCGCGTCCCCGATCCCAGCGACGGACGCGCAGTGCTCGTCCAGCGCACGGACCGGGGTTGGATGGTGAACCGCGCCGCCCGACGGGTGGTCGAGGAGACGCAGGCGGAGTGGGCGCGAGCGCTCGGCCGCGAGGAGTTCGACCACCTGCTGAGCCACCTGCGGCGGCTGGCTGGCGTGATCCAGCGGCCTGCGCGCGTTGCGGGCCACCCCCGAACCAGGAGAGGCGCGAGATGATAGTCAGGGTTGCTCGTTTCGACCCGATGCCGCCGGAGGTGGAGGCGGCGATGCTGGACAACATCCGTGTGCGGTTCCGCGCCGCCCTCCAGGCACAGGATGGCCTGGAGGGCGTCTACTGGGCGCGGGGCGAGGACGGCATCTGGCTGTCGATTTCGTTCTGGGAGAGTCTGGAGGCGTCGGACCAGGCAGGCCGCGAGGCGAACGCGGTACCCCTGCTCCCGCACCAGCAGTCCGAGCTGATCCCGTCCCCGGCCTCGGTAGAGACATGCGACGTGGTCGAACGGGGCTAGCGGCGCGGCTGATGGTCGGCAGGCTCGTCCGTCGCCGGCAGATCAGACGCACGCCTGCACCTGGCGGGCGACGGGAAAGACAGCACCGCCTCCTCGAAGTACGTCAGCGGCAGACACCCAAGCTCAGCCGTGACGCGAACGTGCTGGGGGTCCTCGGGGAGGAGCGCGCGCATGATGGGCGTCGGCTCGGTCGGATGAGGCAAGCTGGCATCGACGAAAGAGGTAGCCGCGTACTCGTGGGCGCAGCGAAGCGGCGACGTCTGGCAGCAGAGGCCCGGCGCCGCAGTGACCGACCAGCACCACCTCTGTCGGTTCAGCGGATGCGGGCGGCGGCGCCCTGTTGGATCGGCCGCAGGGCGCAATCAAGACCAGCGTCAGCCATGCTCCAGCAATTCAACGAGCGCGTCGGCGACGGCGCCGGGATCGGTCAGGAGGTGCAGGTGGTGACCGGGCAGGTGGACGACCGACCAACCCCGGGCGCGCGTCTCGGCAGCCGGGGAGGCATACGCTTCGCTGAACCAGACGTAGCCGCAGGGCGCGTCGGGCCACCAGGCTGCCGCCGGCACCGCCTCCTCGAAGTAGACGAGGGGCAGATATGGGAGTTCAGCCGTGACGCGAGCCCGTTGAGCGTCCTCGGGGAGGAGCGAGCGCATAGTTTCTTTGCCCCACCACTCCGACCAGGGCGGCAGCCGGTGGCCGGCCGCCATTGCGCGCAGCCGGGCCAGGAACTCCGGTGGAGCAACGGGCGTCGGCTCGGTCGGATGCGGCAAGCCGGCGTCGACGAAGAGGTAGCCGACTACTCGTGGGCGCAGCGAAGCGGCGATCTGTGGAAGCAGCGGTCCGGCGCTGCTGTGACCGACCAGCACCAGCTCGGCCGGTGCAGCGGGCGCGGCAGCGGCCGCCTGTTGGACGAAGTGTCGCCAGAGGGGAGGTGGCCCGTCGCCGGCTGCCAGCAGCGAAGGTATGACCACCGGCCAGCCTCGTTCCCGCAGAACGCTCCCCACCTCGCTCCAGGTCGCCGGGCCCACGAGCGGGCTGTGACAGAGGATGAGCGTAGGCCTGGCCGCTGTCTCGTCCCTCCTGGGCTAGAGAATCTCGGCGGCCAGCAGGTCGTCGTAGGTCTCGCGGCGCCGGATGAGGTGGTCCTGGCCGCCGGCGACCATCACCACCGCCGGGCGGGGCAGCCCGTTGTACTGGCTGGCCAGCGAGAGGCAATAGGCACCCACTGCTGGCATCGCCAGGATGTCGCCCTCGCGCACCTCGGGCAGCTGAGCGTCGCTGACCAGGATGTCCGTCGACTCGCAGTACTTGCCGGCGATCGTGACTGTCTCGGTTGGGCTGCCCTCAGGGTCCCCGGCCAGCAGCGGCTGGTAGCGCGCGCCGTAGAGCTTGGGCCGGATGTTGTCGCCCATCCCGCCGTCGACGGCGACGTAGCGACGGACGCCGGGAATGTCCTTGATCGAGCCGACTGTGTAGAGGGCGACGCCGGCCGGTCCGGCGATTGCCCGGCCGGGCTCCACGACCAGAGCCGGCTGGCGCAGCGAACGTAGGGCGGCGCCCCTCTCCAGGGCCGCCAGCAGCGTGCCGACGAACTGACTGGGCGTGGGCGGATCATCAGCGTCCGTGTAGGCGATGCCGAGGCCGCCGCCCGCGCCGAGCTTGTGCGGCTCGTAGCCCTGCTCGGCCCTGAGTTGGGCCAGGAGGTCGAGCATGATCTCCAGTGCCTGGACGTGACCGCGCAGATCGAAGATCTGCGAGCCGATGTGGGAGTGAAGCCCTTCGAGGTGGATCGAGTCCTGCGCCAGCGCCTCCTCCACTGCCGCGCGGGCGGCACCTGACTCGATCGAGAAACCGAACTTTGAGTCCAGCTGGCCGGTGGCAATGAAGGCGTGGGTCTGGGCGTCGACCCCCGGCGAGACACGCAGCAGGCAGCGCTGGCGGTGTCCAGCCGGCACTACCCGACGCAGCAGCTCGAAGTCATGGAAGCCATCGAGCACGAGCGTGGCGCCCGCAGCGAAGGCCGCTGCAACGTCTTCCTCGCTCTTGTTGTTGCCCAGGAAGTAGATCCGAGCGGTCGGATAACCAGCCCGCAGCGCTATGTGCAGCTCACCGGCGGAGACGACGTCGAGTCCCAAACCCTCGCTGGCGACTATGCGCAGAAAGCCTGGCGAGGCAAACGCCTTCGCCGAGTAGAGCACCTCGCCCCGCTTGCCCATCGCCGCCATGAACTCCTGACAACGAGAGCGCACTGTGGCTTCGTCGTAGACGTAGAGCGGCGTGCCGTGACGCTGCGCCAGCTCGATCAGATCACAGCCGCCGATCTCCAGATGGCCGCGTTCGTTCACCCGGTGGCTGACCGGGAGCAGCATCAGCGAGCTGTGGCTAGGCTGGCGTCAGTGACCGCAGCCGCAGGCGCCGCCGCAGCAGCCACCGCCGGCCTGCGGCGCCATCGGCAGGCTGCGGGACTCGCTGGCGGCCCCGACAGCTGCAAAGCTCGAGACCTGGACTGAGGTGCGAAGCGACTCGCAGCTCGGGCAGACCTGCGAGCGGCCGCGCTCGGAGAAGGAGATCAGACGCTCGAAGCTGCCCTGGCAATCCTGACAGCGATACTCGTAGATCGGCATGCAATGGATTCTAAGCTCACCGCGTACATCCGCCTGCTCGCAGCCTGGCCCGGCGTGGCGAGCCGCCCAGATCGGGCGCTGGTTGAAGACAGCCTGGTGCTGCTGCCCCACCTGGACGGCGTGCGCAGCCTGATCGACGTCGGCTCCGGCGGTGGCATGCCAGGCCTTCCGCTCGCTCTGGCCCGGCCGGATCTGGCTGTGACGCTGCTGGAAGCGGAGCACAACAAGGCAGCCTTCCTGATCCACTGCGTCGCCACGCTGGAGGTGGTCAACGTGCGGGTGGTCTCCGAACGGGCGGAGACGGTCGCCCACACGAGCTTGCGGGAGAGCTTTGAGGTGGCCGCCTGTCGGGCGCTGGCCGCGCTGCCGGTGCTGGCTGAGCTATGCCTGCCGTTCGTCAGGATCGGGGGCCGGCTGCTGGCTCTGAAGTCCGGACCTGAGCCGGACGGCGGGGCAGTCGGCCTGCTGGGCGGAGGCCCGGTGACAGTGCTGCCGGCGGCGAGCGCCGCAAGGGGCGGCGGTGTCATCCTGGCGGTGAGCAAGCTGAGGCCGACGCCTGACAGCTTTCCACGCCGGCCGGGTCTGCCGAATCGGCGGCCACTGCACGCCCGAGGAGGCGGTGAGGACGGCGCGTAGAGTTGAAAGCGTGGCCATCGCGGTTGAAACTGATTCCCTAGTCATCGCCGGAGTCGAGCTCCGTTCGCGGCTGTTCTTGGGCACTGGCAAATACAGCTCTGACGCGGAGATGGTCGCCGCCCTGGAGGCGTCGGGCGCTGAGCTGATCACCGTTGCACTACGTCGCCTCGACCTTGATGACCCCAACCGGAAGACGATCCTCGACGCGATCGACTGGCAGCGTTACCGCATCCTGCCCAACACTGCGGGCTGCCAGACCGCCGAAGAGGCGATCCGGATTGCTCGTCTGGCGCGTTCGATGGGGCTCTCGGACTGGGTCAAGCTCGAGGTCATCCCCGATCCGCGCTACCTCCTGCCCGATCCCATCGAGACGCTGCTGGCGGCTGAGGCGCTGGTCAAAGACGGGTTCACGGTTCTGCCCTATATCAACGCCGACCCGATCCTGGCGCGGCGCCTGGAGGCGGTTGGCTGCGCGACGGTCATGCCGCTCGGCTCGCCCATCGGCTCGGGGCAGGGATTGGTCAGCCAGCGCCAGATCGAGCTGATCATCGAAGCTGCCGGCGTCCCGGTCGTCGTCGATGCGGGCATTGGCTCGGCAAGCGATGCCGCACTCGCGATGGAGCTCGGCGCTGACGCGGTCCTGGTCAACACGGCGGTGGCCAAGGCGGAGAAGCCGGTCCTGATGGCGGAAGCGATCGCGCAGGGAGTGGTGGCGGGCCGCAAGAGCTACCTGGCCGGGCGGATTCCACGCCGCTCGGAGGCTGCCGCCAGCTCACCCACCAGTGGGGTATCGCGGCGCTCGTAACCCCAGTCGCGCTGGCCCTGGTCAGCAATGCCGAGAGTGGACTCCAGGCGGTTCGGCGAAGCGCCACCATGCTCCTCCTGCGGGCGCCCGAGCTCAGCATGCGTCAGGTGGAAGTGGAGCTGAGACGCCTCGTGGACGCTTCGCCAGTGCCGGTGCTCGCCCATTCTCGGTGCGATGTGGCGCTCGCGGTGGGCGCCGCCGGAGTGCAGCTGCCTGAGGTTGACATTCCAACTGTCGACGCGCGAACCCTGCTGGGGCCAGACCGGCTGCTCGGCCGCTCGGTGCACAGCCTGGCGGCGGCCAAGCGGGCAGAGTCCGAGGGAGCGGATTACGTGGTGTACGGCCCTGTGTTTCCCACCGCTTCACATCCCGGCCGAGCGGCCGTAGGACTTGGGGCTCTGCGCGACGTCAGCCTCGGCGTGCGCATCCCCCTGCTGGCGATCGGTGGCGTCGATGATGAGCGCAGCCAGGAATGCCTGGCGGCGGGCGCCCAGGGGTTCGCAGCCATCGGCTACTTTCAACGGCGATGAACCTGCGCGTCAACGGGAAGGATGTCGAGCTGGCGCCGGGGGTCACGCTGCTTGACTACGTCACTGGTCTGGGAGTCGATCCACGAGCAGTGGCGGTGGAGCTGAACGGCGAGATTGTCGCCCGCGAGAGCTACAACGAGCGGACACTGAAGGAGGGCGACCAGCTCGAGATAGTGCGCATGGTGGGCGGCGGCTGGCAATGAAGCTGACTTGGAATTGCGTCTTCGGGTGGCGGATGCGTCGCCAGTTCCTCGACCGTCCGATGGCTATCGATGCGGTTGACGTTGTGCGACGCCTCTGTGGGGTCCAGGCGCAGGTGGCCTCGTCGGCTGAACTGGCAGTGGCGGTACGCCGGACGAGTCCGGTTCGCGGCGAGGTCGCCCAAGCTCTTTCCGATCGCAAGCTGGTCAAGACCTGGGCGATGCGAGGCACGCTCCACGTCCTCGCCGCGGCCGACGCGGCCGCCTACCTCTCCCTACTCGCCGCGACCAAGGCTTGGGAGTCCGGCGCGTGGCAGCGTGCGTTCGTCGACGCCAAGCAACTGGCCCAGATCACTGAAGCGGCGTGCGCGGCGCTCGCCGGCAAGGTCCTCTCCCGGGAGGAGCTGACCGCCGAGATCGTGAAGCGCACTGGCGACCCGGCGCTCGGCGAGCAGCTTTCCTCCGGCTGGGGCGCGGTGCTCAAGCCGCTCGCCTGGCAGGGCTACCTCTGCCACGGCCCGAGTCAAGGCAATCGGGTTTCCTTCACCAGGCCCGATACGTGGCTCAAAAGCTGGCAGGGCCTGCCGCAGCCGGCGGAGGGGGCCCGAATTGTCATCCCGGCGTATTTGGCAGCTCACGGCCCGGCGTCGATCGAGGCCTTCGATCAATGGCTCTCCCGGGGGAGGTCCAAGAAGGCACTTCTGAGAGAGACGATAACCGCTCTGGTCGAGTCCGGCGACTTGGTCCGCGTCGACGTCGAGGGAATGCCTGCCTACGCCCGAGTCTGCGATGTGGACGCGATTGCCAGCGCGCCACCGTTCACTGGGGTCCGGCTCCTGCCGGCGTTCGACCAGTACGTCCTCGGCGCAGGCACTAACAACACCCAGCTGATCCCTGCCCACCGGCATCAGCTGATCAGCCGAACGGCAGGCTGGATCTCACCGGTTGTCGTGGCCGAGGGACGCGTGGCCGGCACCTGGGACGTCGCGGGAACCACACTGCAGGTAACCCTGTTCAAGGAGTCCGGACCGGTCCCGCACGCGGAGATCGAGGCGGAAGCCGCTCGCATCGGCTCGTTCAGCGGGACCGACCTCACGCTGTCGGTACGCACCGATTGACGGACTGTCAGCGCTGTCCAAGGCACGATCAAGCCACTGACGAAAGTGACTGCGAAGCCGTCAGTAGCCGAGTTCGTGCAGCGCCGCCTCCGCTGCCGCCCTGTCGCTCCAGGGCAGGGCTCCCCCAGCCGTGATCATCGTCTGCTCGTGCCCCTTGCCGGCGAGCAGCACCGCGTCACCAGGCCGGGCCAGGCTCAGCGCCCGGCGGATGGCGGCCTCGCGGTCGGGCTCCACCTCGTAGTCGCTGCCGGGGCGGCGGCCGGTGACACCGGTTTCCACCTGCCGCGCGATTTGGGCAGGATCCTCCTGCACTGGGTCGTCGGTAGTTATGACGAACCAGTCGGCGCCCTGGGCGGCGGCCCTGCCCATCCCCGGCCGGTCGTGGTCGGACCGTCCTGTGCTGCCGAATACCAGCAGAATGCGACCGCGCGTGCTTTGGCGGAGCTCGGCCAGCACCTGGCTCAGCGACCCTGCTGCATGGGCGTAGTCGACGTAGACAGCAAACGGCTGGCCCAAGCTCACCTGCTCCAGCCTGCCGGAGACGCCCGGAAAGTTCGCCAGCCCCGCCGCCAGCGCGTCCACGTCAGCCCCTGTCAGCGCCTGGCAGAGCGCTGCCGCCGTCAGCGCATTGGCCACGTTGAACCGCCCCACCATCGGCAGCCGCGCCTCCGCCCGCTGAGCAGCGACGGAGAGCCAGAAGGTGGTTCCGTTCGGCTCCGCTCGGAGCTCATGGGCGCTGACATCCGCGAGGGCATCGATGGCGCAGGTCAGCTGCCGCTCAATCGGGAGGGCCTGCAGGTACGGCAGCGAGTCGGTGTCAGCCAGGTTGAGCACCGCCGTCTTGGCGACTCCCTTCCGGTAGGCGGAAGCGCACAGCTCGATCAGCCGACCCTTCGCCTGCAGGTACTCGGCCCATGTCCTGTGGTACTCGAGATGGTCGCTGCCCACATTCGTCACTGCCACCGCATCAAAGTCGCAGGCCGAGACCCGTCCCTGGACCAGGGCGTGAGAACTGGCCTCCAGCACCGCCGCGCCTTTGCCCGCGGCGAGCATCGCCTGGAGCGCGTCCTGCACCTGGGGCGCCTCCAGCGTCGTCTTGCCCGACGCGTTGGCTGACTCAGCGCCGTCCCGCGTCTGCCCAACAGTGGAGAGATAACCGGCCGCCAGCCCACAGGCGTTGAGCAGGTGCGCGGTCAGGTGGGTCACTGTGGTCTTACCGTCAGTCCCGGTAACGCCGGCCATCTTCAGCCGGCGCGCCGGCCGGCCGAGCAGCTCCGCCGCCAGGTCGCCCAGCGCCCAACGGGTTTCCGGCAGCAGCAGCTGCGGCACCGTCGACGGCAGCTCCAGCAGCCTCTCGCCGGCCACTGCGGCACCCCTCTCGGCAGCTGCTGCCGCGTAGTCGTGGCCGTCCACCTGCAGGCCTTTCAGCGCTACGAAGAGCGCCCCCGGCCGCGCCTGGCGAGAGTCCTGGATCACTGCATCGATCACGGTGGCGCCGCCGCTCAGCACCCGAGCGCCGGGGACCGCGGCGGCCAGTTGGGAGAGCAGCATCGGTCTATAAGTGAACGCTATGAGGCCGAAACGGGTGCTGGTCATGGGCATCGTCAACGTGACCCCAGACTCCTTCAGCGGCGACGGCATCATGACGACTGAGGCTGCCGTGACCCATGGCCTAGCGCTGGCTGGGGAGGGGGCCGACATCCTTGACGTGGGAGGCGAATCCACCCGACCCGGCCACCAAGCCGTCACCGACGAGGAGGAGATGCGGCGCGTACTGCCAGTCGTCGCGGCTCTCGCCGGCCGCGGCTTCAAGGTTTCCATCGACACCACCAAGCGGGCGGTCGCGGCGGCAGCGCTGGCGGTAGGAGCTTGCATGGTCAACGACGTCTGGGGTCTCCAGCGCTCGCCGGAGCTGGCGAGGCTGGCCGCTGAGCACGGCGCGGAGCTGGTCGTCATGCACAACCAGGAGGGGACTCATTACGGGCAGGACCTGATGGCCGAGATCAAGCGCAGCTTGCGCCAATCACTTGCTCTGGCGGAGGCTGCAGGCCAGCCGCTTGAGCGCATCTGGGTCGATCCCGGCATCGGCTTCGGCAAGCTGGCCCTCCATAACGTCGAGGTGCTGCGCCGGTTGGCGGAGCTGCACGAGCTGGGGCAGCCCATCCTGCTCGGCACCTCCCGCAAGTCGTTCCTCGAGCGGGTCTTCGGCCAACCGCTCCCGATGCGAGCCTGGGGCACAGCCGCGACCGTCGCCGCCGGCGTCCTGCGCGGCGTGGGCATGGTCCGCGTCCATGACGTGAAGGAGATGGTGGCCGTAGTCCGGGTGGCTGAGGCGCTCCGCCAGCCATGACTGTCGCCTATCTTGGCCTTGGCTCCAACCTGGGCAACCGGGCAGAGAACCTGGCCCAGGCTCGGCGGCTGCTCGTCGAAGGCGGCGCTCAAATCCTGGGGGCCAGCAGCGTTATCGAAACGGAGCCCTGGGGTGTGCGGGAGCAGCCAACCTTTTTGAACCAGGTGTTGGAGGTGGAGTGGTGGACTGACGCGCGCAACCTGCTCGTTCTAGCCCAGGCAGTTGAGGCACAGGTCGGGCGAAGTCGGACCCACCATTGGGGGCCGCGCGAGATCGACGTGGACATCCTTCTCTTCGGCAACGAGCAGATCGCAGAGGCTGACCTGCAGATACCCCACGCCCGGCTGCGGGAACGAGAGTTCGTCCTGCGCTCTCTGCGGGAGCTTGGCGTTCCGGCACCGGGCGGCTGAACGACGCCAGCACATACTGTCACAAGTGAGAGAGCGCGAGCAGGTTGGGGGTTGTGAGGCGCTCGATCAGGGGGTGACGGCGGCGTGAGAGTCGCCTGGCTGGGCCACCGCTCCAGCACTGGCGCCGACGGCCTGATCACCTACTCGCGGCAGATCACCAGCGCGCTGGAGCAGAGCGGCGTCGAGGTTCTCTTCCTCCACCACGAGCGGGAGCTGGTCGACGAGGCCTCGATCGCGCTGGAGTCGCTCAGGCTTTCCCATCGGCTGGTGATCGCTCCGCCTGGCTCGCGACGAAGACTAGCCGAGCTGCTCACGCGGCACGAGGTGGACCTGGTCCACGTGTCCCTCTCCTTTTCTAGTCTCGATTTCAACCTGCCTCGCCTCTGCCACCGACTGGGCATTCCGATAGTGGCGACGTTCCATGCGCCCTTTGACACGCGGCTCTCCGTCTGGCGCGGCATCTCCTCCGCTGTCTACCGCCTCTACTCGCCGGCTCTGGCCGAATGCGACGCGGTAATCATCTTCAGCCAGGCCCAGAAGGAGATCCTGAGCGGCCTGGGCGTGCCGCCCAGAGTCATCCACGTCCTGCCCAACGGCGTCGACATCGATCGCTACTCACCCGGGCCCAGCCAGGCGCTGGAAACCTTTGGCTGCCGGCGCCTCTACAGCTACGTCGGCCGGCTCGATCCGGAAAAGAATGTCGACGTGCTGCTCTCCTCCTTTCTGGACGCGGAGCCGCCCCCGGACCACCGGCTCGTGGTGGTAGGCGGCGGCGTCGAGCGGAGAAAGCTGGAACGGCGCTTCAGGGACCCGCGCGTGCGATTCCTGGGGGTGGTCACCGACGAGCGGGCGCGGATCGACATCCTGCGCGGCTCGGACGCATTCTTTCTGCCCTCCAGCGTGGAGGGACTCTCGCTCGCCATGCTGGAAGCGATGGCCTGCGGCGTCACCACTGTGGCCACCGATGTGGGCAGCGACGGCGAGGCGCTGCGAGGCGCCGGCATTGTGCTCGACCCGAACAGCCTCGAGGCCGAGCTCGGCGGAGTCATCAGGATGCTGATCGAGCTTCCCCACTTGACCGAACAGCTGGGGCAGCTGGCGCGAGAGCGTGCTGTCCAGCGCTATTCCCTGGCCGCCAACCTGAAAGGCCTGCTCCAACTCTACGCCGCGCTCCCCGAGCCGTCGCCGGCGCCGCTCACGACCGGCTCCCCCCGCAAGCGATAGCCGATCCCAGGCACTGACAGCACCAGGTCCGGCAGGCCTGCCTCCACCTCGACCTTCTTGCGCAGGTTGCGAACGTGGACATCCACCAGCCGCGAATCGGAGTCGAAGCCCGCGGCAGCGCCGAGGTGTTCCAGGATCCGCTCCCGGCTCACCGGGCGCCCGGCCGCAGCCAGCAGGCAAAAGAGCAGCTCGAACTCCGCCGACGTGAGATGCAGCGGGCGGCCGCCGCGTGCCACGTGGTGCCGGCCGGGATCGATGACCAGGTCGCCCCAGCATTGGCTCTTCGCAGGCTGGCTGAGCAGCCGCGGGCGTTGCCTCAACAGGCTTAACTCGAGCCCCGCCACCACCTGCGCGATGGCGGTGGGTGGGAAGGTCTGGTCAGCACCGGCTGCGAGCGCTGCTAGCGCAGCCTCAGGGCTTGCGCACAGCGCCAGCAGGATCAGCCACGGCGCTGCCGCGTGGAGAGCCTGGATCATGCCGGGCGGTCCGCTCACAACTGCCGCCCTGGCTGCAGTGGCTTCGCGCAGCGTCGCTCGGCCGTTCGCGGTTGCGACTGGCCGGTGACCCCGCGCCGCCAAGCGAAACTGCAGATCGCGTTCGGCCCGGGAATCCAGGCCTGTGAGGAGAATCACTGCTGGGGCCATGCCGGCAGACTAAGCGCCGGCAGGCCCGATTTACAACGCCTGGCGTGTAAAGGTCCGCCGTGCTCTTCTGGCGAGTTGGCCGGGGCCTCCGGCGACTCTCGTTCGCCACCTGGACAGCTCCAGATCCCAGGCCCCGCAGTATGCCGTCGGCTGGCCGCCGAAGCCTGTCTTGAACTGCCAGAGGCCGAACCACGGGTGGCCTGGATCCGGCTCCGGCGGAATGCCCCAGAGGTCGTAGTCGCGGCAGCCGGCGTCGCGAGCGGCGCGCATGGCCTCCCACTGCAAGACGTAGGTCGGCTGCAGCTCGCGCTGTTCGCCCGAGGAGCCACCGAAGAGGTAGTAAGCCCGGCCACCGAAATGAGCGACCAGGATGGCGGCCAGCGGCCGGCCGCGGTGGCGCGCGACATACGTGCGGCACCAGGCCAGCTTGGCCAATCGCGCTCGGTACTGGGCGGTGGTGAGAAGCGCTATGCCCTGCCTCGCGGCGGTCGCCTGCGTCTGCCGGTGGAGCTCCTCTACCTCCTGGCCCTCTTCCACGCCCACTCCTCGCTTCAGAGCGAGCCGGATGTTGTAGCGATGCTTGGCCTTGAAGGAGGCGAGCATGACCTCGTCGGAGGCCAGCGGCACGATGAGCGTGTGCTTGGGCTGGATCGCCTGACTCGGCTGGAAACCCAGCCCGCGAAGCACTGCACTGAGCTCTTTGGGCGCCTCCGGCTCCACGCGGAGCCGAGCCAAGCCGGAGTTGCGAGCCCAAGCCACGAGTCCGCCCAACGCCGCCTCGCTGGTCGGCACCGGACCCCGCGGCACGTAGGCACGGGCGAAGGGCCGCCGGCCCTGGAGCAGCACTGAAGCCTGGCCTTGGGGCAGGTTGATGCGCTCCACCCGCCAGCCCTCTTCCGCCTGCACCTCGCCGTGGCCCCAGGACTGGAGCAGGGGGGGCGACTGGACCAGGTCCGCCAAGCCGGCGTCCCAGGCGACGTGCTGCGGCCGCGCCGGGCTCATCTCAGGTGGCAGACGTCGTTCACGCCGGCCACGGTCACGCGGCCTGCGCGTTTGTCAAGCCGGGTGAGAGAGGCGTTGCCGATGCGGAAGTGGAACCAGCCGTGCAGGCTCTGACCCAACACCCGCCGCAGGAGCGCCTGGATCACCCCGCCGTGAGTCACACAGGCAACGAGCTGGCCAGGGTGTGCGGCGGTGAGGGCTTCGAACGCCCTGCCGGTCCGAGCGCCGAAAGCCTCAGCAGACTCGCCGCCTGGCGCCAGATCCCAATCGGGCTCTTGCTGCCAGCGCCGCCAGAGCTCGGGATACTCCTGAGCCAGCTCGGCGCTCGTCCTGCCCTCCCACTCGCCCAGGGCTATCTCGCGCAGGTCCTGACAGAACAGGATCTCGCAGCCGAGCGCCGCGGCCAGCGGGCGGGCGGTCTCCGCGGCCCGGGTCAGGTCGCTCGCATAGAGGGCTGCGATGGGCGCCTGGGCCAACCGGCGGGCCAGCTTCGTTGATTGCTCATGGCCCAGCGGCGAGAGGGGCGGATCGAGCTGGCCCTGCACGCGATGGTCGGCGTTCCAGGCGGACTCACCGTGGCGGAGTAGAAGCACTCGCGTCGGGGCGTCATCCGCACCGCCGCCGAGGCGGCCCAGCGGCTGGCTCAGGGCCGCAGATCACCGACCGGCGCTGATCGATAGGCGCGGACCGGCTCAAAGAACATGTGGGGGGACTTATACTAACGTGTCGCTTGGGGCTGGATTCGTGTCCGCTTGGTGATGACCGATAAGCCCATTGAACTTAAGGCGTCGTTTTAGCGACGCGATGGAGAACGCCTTGGAGGCCAAAGGCTCACTTACCGAAACCCGGCTGAGAAGACTGTTGGAAGCCGCGCAGAACGAGCGCGCCACGGGCACCCTCACGCTGCGCCAGGATGGCCAGCAACCCACTTCGCTCTACTTCCTCTTCGGTCATCTGTTCCACGCTGTGGGCGGCGGTGGGGCCGGTGATGACGCAGTCGTTCAGGCCCTGGCCTGGTCGTCGGGCGAGTTTGATTTCGACGCGAAGGCGAAGCTGCCGCCCGATGAATCGGTGCGCGCCTCCATCCCTGACCTGATCGCGCGGGCCAACTCCGAGAGTCAGGGGCAGGCGCCGGCCGGACCGAATGGCGGCCGCCCGCAGGCCTGGAGCCCTCCCGGCGCTCAGCCGCAGGAGTCACAGCCGGGCCCCCAGCCTCAGCAGCCGTACGACCGGCGCTCCGAGCAGCCCTACCAGCGGCCTGCGCAGTCCTACGAGCAGCAGCGATCGCGGGGACCGGAAGCCGAGCCGACAGCGCCGCCCGAGATCCGTCGCGGCTTGAAGTTTCGGCCCGTTCCCAAGCATGGCCGCGAGCCCATCCCGGTGCCCAACGGCGATCTCATGTATGACTCGCTGAAGACGTCCTTTGTCGACTTTCCCCGCTTGCTCACTACTCTTGAGCGGGAAGGTTACACGGGCTACGTACGCCTACTGGCCGACAACGCCACTGGCCTCATCTACTTCCGCGAAGGCACGGCTCTCGAAGCTGTCTACGACGGAGGCCAGGACAGCGCTGAGCTTGGCACCGAGGCCCTGGGCCATTTCGCCCAGGAGGTCGGACGCGGTCAGGGAGTGCTGGACGTGGTGGCCCTCGCACCGGATCTCGTGGACGGCCTCTACCACGTCACAGTGGCGCAGTCGGTCTACACCCAGCTCTATGCCGGCTGGGTGGATATGCACGCCTTTCTCCGCTTCCTGGAGGAGCGCCAACTGACCGGGAGCCTGATGGTTCGCTCACCGGCGGCTACAGGTGTCATCATCCTCGATGAGGGCCGCCTCGCCGGTGCCTACACCAGCACCGCTCAGCAGGTGGCCAACAGCACCGATGGGGTGCTCGCGCTTTGTGAAGACCCGAACGCCATGATCGAGGTCAAGGAGGCCGCTGACGAGCGCCGGCCGCCGCTGGACCTCTCCCAAGTGGTGGGCCAGCGGCAGGGCGGCCAGAGCTTTGGCCAGCCTGCCGCCGCGGCGCCTCAGCCGCCGCCGGCGCCTTCCAGTAGCCGGTCCCGCCAGTACCAGCCGGCCGGCCCCGCCCAGCGCGCGCCGGAGGCACCGCCGGTGCCCGCCTACTCGGCACCGCGCCAGCCGGAAGCAGCGCCGCAGCAGGCGCCCGGCTACCAGCAGCCCGCCTATGCCCAATCAGCTGCCTCCCAGCCCACTGCCTGGCCCCGGCACGAGCAGGGCCAGACGGCCACCAGCGGCACTGCTTACGAGGAGGTCACGGGCGATCTGATTCAGATGACCGAGGAAGCCCTCGGAAACCGCTCGCGCAAGATCAAGGATCTGTTGGCGAACGCCGAGAAATCGCGGTCTGGCCTGGAAAAGGCGATCGATGAGATTCCGCAGGTGTCGATCCTCTTCGTGGACACCGCGCGGCTGGAGAGCCTCGCCAACGAGCTCCGGGCCAAGCTCCAGAGCTATCCCGCATAACGGGCAAGGGGAGGCAGGCCCCCCTTTCCTGAACCCCTCCCGAACGGGCAAGGGGAGGCAGGCCTCCCCTTCCGGAACCCCTCCCGGTCCTGCCCACCGCGTAGCACACCTCACAGCCGGATGCTCGTCGTGAAGCCGAAGTCGCCGATCGGGACGGATGTCGTGCTCCGGCCGGGATGAACCCGGCCTATCGACCTGACATCGGGCAAGAGTGGGCACACCTCCCTTCCAGCTGGCCCTGAATGCATAGAGGACTGCTCTTCGGGAGGGGATCCGTTGGGCTCGTGCTGTTGATGCTCGGTGCTATTTGGGGCGTAGGGTGCTCGGCGCCGCCCCAGGTCGTCGGCGTGACACCACAACCCAAGGCCACCGGCTTCGCCACCAACGGTCCGCTCTCAGTCCAGTTCGACAGGCCCATGGACACCGCTTCGGTCGGTGCGCACTTTCGTCTCGAGCCGCAGGTTCACGGCACTTTCAGCTGGCCCAGCGACCACGAGGTCGTCTTCAACCACGAGACGCTCCGGCCGTCCACTCGTTACAGGGTTGTGCTGGACCCCGGCTATCGTGATCGGCAGGGTAGCGCTGCCCCGCTCCGACATAGCTGGTACTTCGATACGGAGGAGCCGCCCCGGCTGAGCGGCGCCAGCCCCGGCGCCAACGACACCGGGGTCGACCCGGCGGCCTACCTCAGCCTCACCTTCAGCCGACCGATGGACGTGGCCTCACTGAGTGGCTCTGTGAGCCTCTCACCCAGCCTCACCTTTCAACTTCGCCAGGATCCGGCCGATCCCCGGCGCTTGGAGCTTGCCCCGTCGCAGCTGCTGGCGCCTGATCAGGACTACTCGGTCAGCGTCGCGCCCACTGCCCGCGACGTTCACGGCAACGTGCTGGCGACCGGCTCAGCCATCACCTTTCGGACAGGGCAGGTGAGGAGCCTGCAGCATTGGGTGGGCTTCATCGCCACGCCCGTTCCCAGCGGCGCCGGCGAGGGCATCTGGCTGGTGAACGAGAGCGGTTTTCCCCGCCCCCTGGTGGCCGCCACAGTCGCCGGCTTCCAATGGGCGCCAAGCGGCGACCGACTGCTGCTTCACAGCGCCTCGGGAACCTGGTCGGAGAGCATCCTCGACGGCAGTAGCAACCCACTTCCCTTCGCCGGCCGCTGGGCGTCGTACCTGGACTCCATCGGAAGCTTTGCGCTGCTGGATGGCGATCGCCTCCGAATCTGGTCCCGCGACAGCGGTTACACGGAGGTGGCTCAAAAGGTGCTCGAAGCGGCCGTGTCCCCCGGCGGCCGCCAGATCGCTTACACGACGCCCGCTGAGTCAGGCACTGCGATCCGGCTCTACGACGCCGGCCTGAAGACCGAGTCGCTGCTGGAAACCGAGAACGCTACAGTGGACGGTCTCGCCTGGGCGCCCGATCTCAGTGCTCTCGCCTACCGCTCCCCAGCCACAGATCCGAACCAGACCCGGCTGCGCGTGCGGACCCTGCGCGGTGGCTCCAGCCAGCCGTTCACAGTCACCACGGGACAGATCAGCCCGCCGATCTGGCAATCAGACTCCCGTCACCTGCTCCTCACCGCGCCTGTCCCAACCAAGGTCGGGCTGGTGGCCAAAGCCTTCCGGCTCAGTTCCACTCAAGGCCAGAGCCAGACGCTCAGCGCCGCCAGCGGCCTACCCGCTGAGCCGCAGACCTCAGTCGAGCAGCTGAGCCCTTCGCCCGACGGGCATCAGATCGCCTTCACCTCCAGCACCGCAGGCGTGCCTCAGGTCTGGCTAATGAACGCTGACGGCAGCCGGCTGACGCAGCTGACCCGGTATGGGGTGGACGGCTACGCCTACGGCGCCGGCCAACTCGGCTGGACTCGAGCCTGAGCCAACCAGTGCCGTGCCGCTGCTTTTTGCGACAGCGTCGCTGAGCAGACCGTGGACCCGTTCGGTGGTTCGGTCCCAGCTGAAGCCGCGCGCCCTTCGCGCCGCCCGAGCCCCCATCGCCTCCACCAACCCGGGGCTGGCCAGAAGCTGTCGCATCCGTTCGACATAGTCACGCGGGTCGTGCCCGTTGACCAGAAAGCCAGTACGCCCGTCGCTGACAACGAGGGCCAGTCCAGGCACATTGCTCGCGATCACCGGCGTGCCGGAAGCCTGCGCCTCGAGGGCTACCAGGCCGAACGACTCGTTGTAAGAGGGGAGCAGGACCGCCTCCGCCGCCGCGTAATAGCCGGCCAGCCGCTCCTGCGGCAGTGGGCCTGTGAAGGTGACCTGCCTGGCCACGCCCAGCCCCTCGGCCAAAGTAGCGAGGCGCTGCCGCTCGCTCTCACCGCTGGACTGGCTGTCGCCTCCGATGACCACCAGGCGCAGTTCAGGTCTGGTGCCGCCGGCAGTCAACTCGGCCAGGGCGCGGATGAGCACGTCGACCCCCTTCAGCCGTTCCAACCGGCCGGCGAAGACGAAGAGGCGCTGCTCGGCGTAGCCAAGTGCGTCTCTTGCTGCCTGCCGCGGGCGGGGCTCGAACGCCCCGAGATCGCAGCCCGGCGCCACCACCGCCAGACGTTCCTGCCGCACTCCGTAGGCGCGCACCAACTCCAGCGCCTCCGCCTGGGTGTTGACGATCAGCAGGTCGGCGCAGCGCGCGACCTCGCCTTCCAGATCCACCCGCACCTCCGGCTCCGGTCGGTCGCCGGGGGCGAGTAGCCGGTTTTTCACGACGGCCAGGGTGTGCGCCGTGTGCGCCCACGGCACCCGGAGCGGGCCGCGCAGGGCGCAGGCCACCATGCCCGAGAGCCAGTAGTGGGAGTACATGGCGTCGTAGGGGAGCCCGCTCTCAGCCATGAAGGCCCGGACGCCCTCGGTGAAGGCGGGGACCTGCTCGAGCAGGCGGTATTTGTCAAGTTCTGGCGGCCCGGCAGGGAGGTTGATCACGCGACTGAGCGGCGCCAGCTGCTCCACTCTCTTTTCGCCAGCCAGAGACCGCGTGAAGATGTCGGTCGCCACCCCAAGCTGGGAGAGGCCCACGCAGAGCTGGCGGATGTAGACGTTCATGCCGCCGTTGGCCGAGTGGCCGAGAGAGGCGGTCGGTGAGGTGTGCAGGGAGAAGACGGCGACCCGGCTCAGGCCGGGCCGGGAAGACGGCTCGGGGAGGGCGTGGACTTCAGCCACGGTAGCTGGACCTGGAGTCGAGCCAGCGGCGCGAGCTGCAGGCGCAGCCCGAGGCGGAAACCGAGGACGTGGTAGGCATGTCAACGGAATTCTTGGCGGGCGGCATCTTATTCCGCCTGGCATCCGGTGCCCTTAGGGCTCGACTCGTGGTTCAGGTCAGGCGCAGTACCTGACCGCTCGTCCTGGTCGGGGCGCGGGCTTGCCTAACCGCGTCTCCGGCCGGCGGCCCGCGGACTGTCGGGTTCGCCCGTCTGACCCAAGCCTCTCCAGGATGCCAGCTGCCGCCA
>JAABUQ010004833.1_pt1 | contig 22390 bp, 19 predicted proteins | sample 5560001 | NCBI WGS metagenome assembly JAABUQ01 (sample SAMN10711888, study PRJNA513371) | rock metagenome | isolation source: Antarctica rocks | place: Antarctica: Victoria Land, Finger Mt nord | collected 2015-12-18 | reverse complement strand
AGAAGGTGGGCATCAAGAACAAACGGCTTGTCGCCGCATGGAACATCGACTATCTGCGGCAAGTGCTATTCGGGGCATAGGTTACGGTGCAATCGCCCTGGGGATGAGGCCGAGTTGGTGGATCATCCGCGACGGCATCGACAGGCCCGTCGCGCCGGTATCGATCATGGCGTCCTCCACATCGAGCCGCCGAACGTCCGCGTCGATCATGCGACCTTGATCGACCAAGTAGAGGTCGCCGTAGTTCTCGAACTGGGCCTTGACGAGAACCTTGCCCATCGTCTCGATCTCCATGATGACCTCGCTCGACGCCTTCGGGATGGTGGAACGACGCGAACGGTAGTGTATCACGACAACTCAGGTCGTTGCCGGAGGTCCCGCCAGCGCCGACACAGGTCGGCCGCCGCCCCGGCCCACGACGGGAACTCGAAGCGGAAGCCCGACTCCAGCAGGCGGCCCGGGACGACCCGCCGACTCTTCAGGATCAGTTCGGTCTCGGTCCGCAGGACGAACGCCCCGACTTCCAGCATCAGGCGCGACGCCGGTAGGCCGAATCGGCTCCCCCACGCGGTCCGGAGGGCTCACAGGAACTCGGCGTTGGGGACGGGTTCCGGGGAGGCGAGGTTGACGGGTCCTTCGAGCCCGTGCTCGATCAACCAGTAGACTGCTCGTGTAAAGTCCCGATCGTGAATCCAGGAGACATACTGCCGACCATCGCCGTTCGTGCCCCCGAGCCCGCGTCGCGTCAGGCCCAGGAGGACGTCGAAGACGCCGCCTCGATCCGGGCTCATCGTCATGGCCGAGCGGAGCAACACCCTTCGCGTCCCGGGGACGACCGCTTCGTGGGCGGCATCCTCCCAGGCCTTCGCCACCTCGACGCTGAAGCGCCAGGTCTTCGGGGCGTCCGGCTCCGAGCCGCCCAGGGGGCCCGTCGCCTCGTCGTTCGCCGCGTCGTGGCGGTGGGCATAGATCGTCGCCGTGCTGGCCTGGAACCAGACACGAGGGGGTCGGGAAGACCTGGCGATCGCCGCGCCCACCGCGCGGGTCGAGTTGACCCGCGAATCGAGGATCGCCCTCCGGTTGGCCGCGTGATACCGGCAGTTGACGTTCCGCCCGGCCAGGTTGATCACGACGTCGGCCCCGTCGACTTCCGCCGCCCAATCGCCGACCGTCCCGGCATCCCACCCGACGACCCGCCACGGAGCGTCCCCCGGGCTCCGGCTCAGGACCACGACCTCATGGCCGTCGGCCACGAACGCCCGGGCGAGCACCGTGCCGACCTGCCCGGAGCCGCCGGGGATCACGATCTTCATCCGTCCCGCCTCCCGTCGCCGATGTCTTCATCTCCAACCGGGCCGATCAGGCCGCGAGATGCACCAGGATGCCCAGGATCTTGCCGAGCTGGGGCAGGTAATATTCCCGGCCATCGATCGCGGCGGTGGCGCCATCGAGCCGCAGGAATCGCCAGTTATTGCCCGTCGTGACCGCCCCATGCACGGGGCCGGTGTGACCGTTCACATCCTTGGCGTTGAAGGTCTGGGCGGCGACCAGGGCCGCGAGGCATTGGCCCAGCCCGCCGATGATGTCCTCTCGCTTGGCTTCGACCACGGCGATAATGGGTCGTTCGAGGAAGTATCGTTCGGCCGACCGGGCAATCAGGTAGTCGCACGCTCCGTTCAGTCCTCGATCACGATCGACGTCGAAGGTGATCCCCGAAAACAGGTTGACCCGGCGATTGGACAGCCGGACCATTTCCATCAGGATCGGGGCGATGATCATTTCCGATCGTGCTTTCTCGGTGTTCATCGCGAGGGCGGCCGGGGCCCAATCTTCCAGGGTCTGGCGGAGCCGGTCCCCCGGCGAAACCTCGGCCACGTCGGCGAACAGGTCGACATCCTCTAGCAACGAAAGGCCGAAGCGTTCGCGGGCGGTCTGGAGGTCGAAGTCGCTGTAGGCCATCGTCGATCCTATCCCCGGGGCGAGGATTCCGAGGGTTGACTCATCCAGCCCCTATCTTGGACTCGCCGGGAAATCGGAGGATAGCCACGGCCTCCGGAAAAGATGATAAGGATGGACTCCCCTTCGTCGTCGGCCCCGCGAGCGGCCCGGGCCGTTGGGTTCGTTTGGGCCCGGGGCAAGACCGACGCGCGGCGTCGGGTCGTGGAGACAATCCGGCCATTGGAGTTGTCGAATTTGCGAAAGGTGGGACGCATGGCGAGTTCGACGATCGGCGAGGTCGATTCCGGGTCGGCCATCCGGCTCCGCGGGGTACGGGTTCATAATTTGCGGGACCTGGACGTCGACATCCCGCGCGACCGGCTCGTGGTCTTGACGGGGGTGAGCGGGTCGGGGAAGTCGTCGCTGGCCTTCGACACGGTCCACGCCGAGGGGCGGCGGCGGTACATCGAGGGGCTTTCGAGCTACGCCCGCCAGTTCCTCGACCAGGTCGAGCCGCCCGACGTCGACGCGATCGAAGGGCTGCCCCCGACGGTGGCGATCGACCAGAAGTCGGGCTCGGCCAACCCCCGGAGCACGGTCGCCACCGTCACCGAGGCCTACGACTACCTCCGCCTCCTCTACGCCCGGGCCGGCCTCCCCCATTGCCCGAAGTGCGGCGAGGCGATCCGCCGCCAGGCCCCCGAGCAGGTCGTCGACCTCGTCCTCGGGCTGGGCGAGGGGCGGAAGGTGTTGGTCCTGGCGCCGATGGTCCGGGCCCGCAAGGGGCAGCACCTCGACGTGTTCCGCCTGATTCGCGAGGCCCGCCTGATGAGGGCGCGGGTCGACGGCCAGGTCGTCGAGGTGGACGCCGAGCCGCCCAAGCTGGCGAAGACCAAGGTCCACACCATCGAGGCCGTCGTCGACCGCCTGGTCGTCCGCGAGGGGGTCCGCCCCCGGGTGGCCGAGAGCATCGACCGGGCCTTGAAGCTGGGCGAGGGGACGGTCGTCCTGTCGACCCAGGCGGGCGACGCCTGGGAAGACCGGATCGCCAGCATCCATTACGCCTGCCCGACTTGCGGGACCGGGCTTGGCGAGGTCGAGCCCCGGACCTTCAGCTTCAACAGCCCCCAGGGGGCTTGCCCGGCCTGCGGCGGGTTGGGTTCGTTCGCCGCCTTCGACCCCGACCTCGTCGCCCCCGATCGGACCCAGTCGGTCGCCGGCGGGGCCGTGGCCGCCTGGGATGCCCTCCCGGCCGCCGCCCGGGAAGCCGCGGCGGACGACCCGGCGTTGGCTTCGTTTTTCCAAAAGGGCGGCCCGACCCCGACCACCCCGCTGGCCGACTGGCCGGCGGAAGCGTTGGCTTCGTTCTTCCGAGGAAGGCGCGGGGGCTATCCCGGGGTCCTCGCGGGGCTCGATCGGGCCTACGCCTCGTCCAGGACCGAAGCCCGCCGAGGGGCCCTGGATGCGTTCCGGTCCGAGTCCGTCTGTCCGGATTGCCGGGGGGCCCGGCTCCGCCCCGAGGCCCGGGCGGTCACCGTCGGCGGCCTGGCGATCCACGAGTTGACCGCCTTGACCGTGGCCGATGCCCGCGCCTTCTTGGCCTCGCTCCGCTTCGACCCGGCGCAGGCCCCGATCGGCCCGCCCCTGGTGGCCGAGGTCGCCGCCCGCCTGGCGTTCCTCGGCCGGGTGGGGCTGGACTATCTGACGATGGCCCGGGGGGCCGACACCCTGTCCGGCGGCGAGTTGCAGCGGGTCCGGCTGGCCACGCAGATCGGCTCGGGGCTGGTCGGGGTCTGCTACGTCCTCGACGAGCCGACCGCCGGCCTCCACCCTTGCGACACCGGCCGGCTCCTGGCCAGCCTGGCCGACCTCCGCGACCGGGGCAACAGCGTGGTCGTCGTCGAGCACGACGAGGCGACCATCCGCGCCGCCGACTGGGTCATCGATCTCGGCCCCGGCGCCGGGCTCGATGGCGGGCTCGTCGTCGCCCAGGGGCCGCCCGGCGCCCTGGTCGAGTCGGGGGCCTCCGCCACCGCCCGCCACCTCCGCGGCGAAACCCCCCCGTTCGCCAACTCGCCCGGCCGCCTCGCCCGGAGCCCGGGAAAGGTCGTGATCCGCGGGGCGACCGAGCACAACCTCAAGGACGCCACCGCCGAGATCCCCCTCGGTACCTTGACCGGCGTGACCGGCGTGAGCGGCTCGGGCAAGTCGACCCTGATCCTCGAAATCCTCGCCCGCGCCGCCCGCCGCCACCTGGAGAAGACCGGACCCCCCCCCGGGGCTCACGTCGCCGTGGACGGGCTCGACGCGATCGACAAGCTGATCGTGATCGACCAGTCGCCGATCGGCCGGGGGCCACGCTCGACCCCGGCCACCTTCACCGGCGCGTTCGACGAGATCCGCCAGGTGTTCGCCCGGACCCGCGAGGCCAAGATTCGCGGCTATTCCGCCGGCCGGTTCAGCTTCAACGCCAAGGGCGGTCGGTGCGAAACCTGCCAGGGGCAGGGCGTCCGCAAGGTCGAGATGAACTTCCTGCCCGACCTGTACGTCCCCTGCGAAGCCTGCGGGGGACTTCGCTACAATCCCCAGACGCTCGAAGCTCGCTTCAAGGGGAAGTCGATCGGCGAGATCCTCCAGATGAGGGTCGACGCCGCCCTCGCCCTGTTCGACGCGATCCCCCGGGTCGCCCGCCCGCTCGCGGCCCTCCGCGAGGCCGGCCTCGGCTACGTCGCCCTCGGCCAGTCGAGCACGACCTTGTCCGGTGGCGAAGCCCAGCGCGTCAAGCTCGCGGCCGAACTCGGCCGGGTCGCCACCGGCCGGACCCTCTACATCCTCGACGAGCCCACGACCGGGTTGCACTTCGCCGACGTCGCCGCCTTGATGCTCGTCCTCGACCGCCTGGCCAACCTCGGCAACACCCTGGTCGTCATCGAGCACAACCTCGACGTCATCCGCGCCGCCGACTGGGTCGTCGACCTCGGGCCCGAAGGGGGAGACGGGGGGGGGCGGGTCGTCGCCCAGGGGCCACCCCGGGCGATCGCGGCGGTCCCCGAAAGCATGACGGGGCGATGGATCGTTTCCGGGGCGGGAGGTTGACCCGGTCCCGCTCCCGGACGTGCGTTTCCCGGCTCAAGAGCGCGCGAGCACCCGGCCGAGTTCTCCCCGAGGCCGGACGCTATAGGGCGGTTCCAGGCTCGAATCGAAGAGATCCAGGTCGTTTTCCAGGACCTTGCAAGCGACGGCCGCGAGGAAACAAGCCTGGCCGGTCGTCATCAGGCGAAAGGTCGTCGATCCCAAGGTTGGGGTGAATTTCCCGCCAGCCTCCCCGTCAGGCAACTGCTCGATGTCCAGGCCGAAAAAGGTCGCGGGGAGGTCGAGATGAGTAACCCCATAAAAGATAATATCTTGATTTAAAAGATCGTTGGTCGACTTCGGGCTTCGAATGAGGAGCCTGGAATGACTGACGTGGAAATCCCAGAGCTGGAAGGTTCGGATCGACGAGAAGATCACGTTCAAACTCCTGACTCCGGGTCATCGAACGGGTTCGCGACGGGTCGGTCTTCGTCCATCCATCGGACCCGGGGCCACCATCCCGGATGCTCCCGGATCATCAACAGTTCCCAGTCCGTGTTGCTGCCGTTCCCCGACGCGGCTCGGAGCAGACCCGTCCCGACCTCGACTTCTCGGAGATTGAAATAGACCTCGGTGGTCGCCTCGTCCATGAGTGCAAGAAATTCATATCGCCACTCGTCCGGGTCGGCGCGGACAAGCTCTTTCCACGTCCGGGCCTGATGCCTGGCGGCGAATCGATCCAGGTAGCGGTCAAGGCCGAGGGCAAGTTTGTCGGGATTCCGTGGCCCCGAAATCTCTCCGATCACGGGGCCGTCTCCCATCCGATCGAGACTCGACCCATTTTATCCGAGGGACGACGGGCAAGCAACGAGACTCATCATCTCGAATCGAATGAAAAATACATTTTGAATCCAGGAGGCGACATCGTCCGATCGTACATCAGGCCCAGGTAGAGGCCGGGGGCGACCTGGCGGATCTCGTCGCGATAGTTGCCGTAGAGGCGGGAGGTCCCTTCGTAATCGAGGATCATCGAGGGGGCGCCATCGAGCCAGCTTGATCCGGCGTAGACGTTCCCCTTGATGGCCCGGAGGCCGAAGAATCGGTTGACGGCGGTCCCGGTCTCGGGCTGGAAGACCTTGCCCTGCCAGGCGACCCGGGCGGCCCGGGAGCGTGCGCGGGGGAATCGGGAGTCGGGATAAAGGGCGAGGCCCCGGACTTTCCCCGCGGGGACGGGCCCCGGGCCGGACTGGCGGTAAAGGAGGTCGAGTTGGGGGGCGGTCAGGCCGGAAAGGTCGTCGAGGGTCCGGATCGTGGTCGGGGCCTGCATGGGGAGCCTCGGGGGATCGGGCCGGGCGGGGCTCGGGGCGAACGCGAGAAGCCCGGCGGCGATCAGGCCCCGGCCGGGGAGGACGAATTTCCGCCGCTGTCTCGCCATGACTCGCCCCTTCGCCCGCCCCGATCGAGGAGGGACGGGCCGCCCCGTCGACGGCCCGTCCTCCTTCGCTCTATCGGCGAGGGGTCGCTTCGGGGGTGAGGCCGGGGGAGGGCGGCAATTCGCCTGGGGAGGGTTTGCGAGGTTCGGGCGGGGTCTCGGGCTCGGCCTCGGGCTCGGGGTCGAAGGGGACGCCGGGCTGGACGCGGCGGGCGGCGACGACCTTCCACTCGGTGTCGATGGCGTCCATCCGGAACCGGACCAGGCGGAGCCGGACGACCGTGGGCGGGGCCCCGCTGGAGGCGAGCTTGTCGGCGACCGACGCCGTGACCTCGGCCTTCTCGAACCGGAACGGGCCGTCGGCCTTGAGGGTCGGAAAAGGGCGCTTGAGCAGGGCGTCCCAGGCCTCTCGGTGGGTCGCGTAGTCGAGGGCCAGGTCGAGTTCGCCGCCGGTGAGGGGGGGCTTCGACCCCTGGACGAGCATCTTGTAGCTGGGGATCAGCTTCTTGGGGGACAGGATGCCCTCGGACAGCCTGGTGAAGACGCCGCCGAAGTCGATGGCGGCCTGCATCTGCTCCTCGGGGTCGCCGCTGGCCATCTTGGCGTAGGTCCCGTCCTTTTCCGCCTTGGCCTTGGCGTCGTGGAGGGCGTCGAGGGTCTCGGCGGCGGGTCCGAGCGGGTCCTTGGGGGTGAACCGGCCGTTGTTGGCGTCGTAGACGAACTTCTTCTCGATCTGCCGGTGCAACCGGGCGATCGGGGCGAAGGTCCCCTCGGATTTGGAGTTGGCGGCCCCGTCGCGCTTGAGGTCGCGGAACGAGCGGATCGCCGGGGGCTCCTCGACGACCCCGAGCCGCTTCTCGGCCTCGGCGTCGCCCTTGGCCAGGGCGTCGAGGTAGTCGTAGGCCGCCCGCTCGACCATCGACTTGGGGCGGGGGTCCCACCACCTCATGATCGCCGGCCAGGAGATCAAGACCCCGACGGCGAGGGCCGAGATCAACAGCCCGGCGGCCCAGAGCCCTTTGCGGGACCTGCCGGGCTCGCGCCGGGCCTTGGGGTCCTTGGGCAGGAAGACCGAGCCGCCGGTGGCCGGGGTCGAGGGGGCGGCGGTGGGCTTCATCCGGGCGAGGGGGGGCCCTTCGGCCGGGTCCGCCTCGAGGGCGGGGGCGACCTGCTGGGCGTCGCACTTGGGGCAGGTGACGGTCTGGCCGGCCTGGTCGTCGGAGGTGACGAAGGCGGCCTGGCAGTTCCGGCAGCGAAGGCGGAGGCTCATCGGCTCACCTCAAGGGTCGGGCTCGCCCGGCGAGGGGGAGGCGTGGGAAGGGCGGGACGCGGCGCATCGTGGGCAGATCTCGGGATCGCCGCGGTGGGGCCGGCCGCAGCCCGGGCAGAGTCCCGCGGAGCGCCGGAGGTTGGGCAAGGAGGCCCGGAGGGCGGCCGCTTCCGGGGTGTCGCCGAAGCTGTCGACGACCCGGGCGGCCAGGGTCGCCACGTCGGGCCGGATCGTCCCGGCGCGGACCCGGGCCTGGATCTGGGCGACGAGCCAGCGGGCCAGGCGGCGGTCGAGGTCGTCGAGGTCGGCGCCGCGGAGGTGCTGGGTCAGCTCGTCGCGGAGGTCGACCACCTCGGCGGCCTGGCCGGCGGCCTGGGCGGCGTCGACCCGGGCGCGGAGCCCGTCGACGGCCCCCCGGCGGGCCCGGTCCAGCTCGGACAAGAGCCCCGCCGCGTCGGGGCCGGGGTGGTCGCGGACGAACGCCCCGACCAGGCGGTCGGCCGCCGCCCATCGGCCGTCGCCGATCGCCCGCCGGGCCAGCTCGGCCGCGCGGGCCCGGTCGTCCGCCGGAGTCGGGACGGGGGCGGCGCCCGGGGCGACGACCGCCAGGTTTTCGAGGGCCAGGGCGATCCGGCCGAGGGAAGGGATGGCCTGCCGCTCGATCAGGTCGACGGTCCGGCCGGCGGCCTCGGCCTGGTCGATCAGGACGTCGATCAGGCCGCTCGACGTGGTTAGCAACCGGCCGACGACCCAGGCGGCCAGGCCGAAGCCGCCGAGGTAGCCGAGGCCGACGATCCCCATGATCCGCCGCTCGCCCCAGGTGAACTGGGCGTCGGAGACCAGCGACCGGGCCTGGTCGAGGAACATCGAGAATCCCACCGACACCAGGCCGAGCCGGACCCAGGGGGCGACCCGGACCAGCGCCCGGCCCGAGCTTCGGAGGTCCTCATAGCGCGAGCTATCCCGGCCTGGGCGGTTCATGGGGGCCCGTCGCTGGGTGAGGGAGGGCGAGGAGTCCGGCCGTCGCCGCCGATTATGACACCGGCCGGGGGCCACCGCCACGGCCCCCCCAGTTCCGGGCCCTTCAAGACCATCGGCTCGGTGAACTCGACGCCCTGGACCTGCCCGGCCGCGAGCATCGGCGGCCCGCCAGGCCCCGCCGAGTTGAGCCAGGATCGCCCCGACGGGACATGATGGAGGAAATAGACTTGATCGCCATTGTCCAGGAACATGTTCTCGCGGACGAAGAAATGGCGGCCGACCAGCAGGAGGTACGAGCCGTCGCGGGACCAGACCAGCCGCTCGGTCCCTTCCGGCTTGCCGGCGTCGGGGGACCGGAAGATCACGGTGTCCGGGCCGCCGCCCGGGCGTTCGAGCCGGATCGAGAAGGTCCGCAGGGGGTCCGCGGGGTCCGAGGTTTCGACGAGCCGGGCCCGGATCGTCTCGTCGGGCGAGAGGCGGGACACGGTCGACCGCTCCCGCCCGATCCGGCCGACTCCCACGCCGACGCCGAAGGCCGCGACGATCCCGGCCACGGCGGAGCCTCGCGCCAGCCGCTTCGCCCGGATCATCAGTCCCCCCCGTCGAGCCATCGGGCGATGGCCTCGCCCGCGGCGGGCCCCCGGTCCAGCCGGATCTGGGGAGCCGAGTCGGCCAGGGCATAGGCCTTGAGGGCCGGGGTGGCGTCGAAGTTCCCGCCGACCCGGGCGATCCAGAGCGGGGCGGGGGCGGTCAGGGCGGCGGCGGCCGGGAGCCCGCCGAACTGGAGGACGCCGGGGAGGTCGAGGGCCGGGGGGATCGTCGCCATGTCATGAGCGTATTGGAATTCGTCCAGGTCGATCACCGTCCGGGCCAGCCCTTCGAGGGCGGGGCGGGCCAGGAGGGCGAGCGGCCCGGCGGCGCCGGTGGCCACGAGGTGGACCTCGCGGACGTCGGGCAGGGCCCGGGCCCAGGCCAGGACGGTGGCGAGGTCCTGCATCCGGTCGGCGGCGAGGCTCGGGTTGTAGGCCTCGAAGTGGGCCGTGGCCGGCCGGCGGGTCGTCGGCGCGGCCGGGTCGACCGACTCTCCGATCAGGAGCGGGTCGAAGCCGACGACGGACTGGCCGCGAGCCAGGATGGCCCGGGCGAGCGGGGCCGGGGTCCCATCGGGGCTCGCCAGGTCGGCCTTCCCCCGGGGGGTGAACAGGACGGTCAGGCGGCCGTCGGCGCGGGCGGGCGACAGGCGGACGACGGGGATCAGGTCGCCGGCGGCCTTCCGGCCGACGACGTGGTGGGCGATGGCCAGGCCGTCGCGTTCGAGGCGGCGGACCTCGCGGGCGGTGGCCTGGCGGGGGGTGGGATGCTCGACCCCGACCCGGACCTTGAGGGCCGTCATCAGGCGGTCGCGGGCCGCCTCCCAGGGGGCGGCCACCGTCCCGGGGGCGAGCCGGGCGAGCTGGCGGTCGAGGACGCCGATCAGCTCGGTTTCGAGCTGCTCGGGCGTCTTGGCGTCGGCCGGGTAGGGGTGGGCGGCGTCGAAGGCGAGGAGGTCGGCGGGGGCCTCGACCTTGACCGTCCCTTCGCGGGTCGAGGCGACGTCGGCGACCCCGAGGAACCAGCGGCCGAGGAACGCATAGACGGCGTCGCGGCTCGTCCGGTTGTAGTTGTGGGGGAAGTCGAACACGTCGGCCGAGACCCGGTCGACCGCCCCGACCCGGCCGTAGACGAGCTGGAGGGTGGGATAGGCGTTGGTCATGGTCCGGGCCGTCCAGTCGCCGGTGGCGCCGACGAGCTTGAGCGGCCGGGGGGCGGCGAGGGCGGCGATCTCGACGTTGTCGGTCCCCAGCCGGAGCCCGGCGGCGTTCTCGCAGGCGCAACCCCCCTGGAATCCGTCGGACACCATCACGACCGGCGCCGCGACCTTGACCCGGTCGTCGATCGCGGTCAAGAGCAAGGTCTGGGTCGCCCCGCCCGACTCGCCGGTCACCGCCACCCGCGCGGCGTCGACGTCGGGGCGGGACGTCACCCAGTCGAGGGCCCGGATGCTGTTCCAGGTCTGCAAGGTGACCAGGCTCAGGCCGGCCCGGCGGAGGCGGTCGCTCAGGAAGGCGTGGCCGAACGGCTTGGCATCGGCATATCCGACCATGTCGTAGAGGAAGACCACGCAGCCCAACTGGGCCAGGCGGACGCATCGGGATTGGACGTCGCCGTTGACCCGGCCTTCCGGCGAGTGGCCGTGCGGGCAGAGGACGACCGGGCGGCGGCCGTCGCCATTCGTCGGTCGGTACAGATTCCCGGCCAGGTGGAAGCCGGGCAGGGTTTCGAGGACGACCTTGTCGATCGCGTAGCCGTCGCGGTCCAGGGTGCCGACGACCCGGGGGCCCAGCTCGGTCTTGGGGGGCATCGGCCAGAGCCCGGCCGCGACGAGCAACCGCTCGCGGACCGTCCGGGCCCGGTCGCGCCAGGCTTCGGGGGAGGCGGGCGGCTCGAAGTCGGCCCCCTGGTAGTTGGTCCGGACGGTGGTCCGGCGGGCGTCGGGCGGCGGGTCGTCGCCGGAAAGCTGGCCCCGGATCAGGTCGAGCGCGCGGGAGGCCGTGAAGTCGGGGTCGGTCGCCAGGGTCAGGACGGCCGGGACCGGCGGGCGCGGGGGCTCGGCCCGGGGGCCTTTCGCCGGGATCGCTCCCGGGGGAAGGGGGGCGACGGTGAGGATCGTCGGGGTCTGGGCCGCCAGGCGGGCGGTCCCCAACGAAACCCATCGCGGGGCCGAATCCGCCCGGCCGGCCCTGGGGATCAGGGTGAGCCGGTTCCCCTCGACCTTGAGCGTCCAGTCGACCCGCCCGCCGGCCCAGACCTTGATCGCGTAATCGCCGGCCTCTGGGACGGGCAAGCCGTCGGCGAGGTCGAGGAGGTCGCTCGCCGTGAACACCAGGGGGGGCGGGGCGTCGTCCGCCCCGGCCAGGGCGACCGGGCCCAGGCCCAGGGCGACGATCGCGAAGCAAGAGGCGGCGAACCTGGGCATCGGTCGGGGCTCCGGGGCTTTCGATGGGGGCGGTCGGACCGGGCGGCCTTCCGGAGGGGCGTGACGCTTGCCGGGGGGCGACGCGCATGGTAAGACTGGAGCCCGAAGATAGCGAGCGAAAACCCCGCCCATCGCCTTGGTTTCGCCGCTCCTTTCTCCTGGAATGCTCCCCTCGCGCGAACTCTCCCTCGCGGCGCGGGCCTCCCCGAACCCGTTCGACACCTCGGACCCGCCAACCGCCAAACCGGGAGACCGCCTCCTATGCTGGGCCTGCTTCGATCTTCGCACCGGCTCAAGCCGCTGGGCCTGATGATGGCCACGGCGCTGGCCGTCACGTCGGCCGTGCCGCTGCTCTCGGCCGACCTCCGGCCGGATTATCAACCGGCGGCCTACGCCATCAAGGGGGCCAAGGTCGTCCCCGTCGCGGGCGAGCCGATCGAGGAGGGGACGGTCGTCGTCCGCGACGGCGTGATCGTCGACGTGGGCCCGGCCAACCGCGTCGAGGTCCCCCTCGACGCCGAGGTGATCGAGGGCAAGGGGCTGGTCGTCTATCCCGGCTTCATCGACCTGTACACGACCTCGGGCCAGGTCCCCGGGGCCAACCGCTCGCTCACCGGCGAAGGGCGGGCCGTCAACTACGCCGACTTCGCCCTGCCCCGGACCCCGGCCGACAACCGGAACGGGATCACCCCCGAATACGAGGTCGCGTCCGCCCTCGACATGGCCGCCCTGGCGGCCGAGCGGCGCGGGCTCGGCTTCACCGACGTCCTGGTCGCCCCCGGCGGGGCCATCGCCACCGGGCAAAGCGCCCTGGTCGGCACCAGCGGCCTCCCGCGCCGGGAGTCGATCCTCAGGGCCCCGGTCGCCCTCCACGTCACCCTGCGGAGCCCGTCCGGCGGGATGTTCGCCGAGGGGCACTCGCACGACGACGAGTCCGGGACCGCCGACACCGTCGGCCCCGTCCCTGGCCCGACCCAGGCCCCGGGGACCCCGATCGCCCCGGTCGCCCCGCCGACCACCCCCGGGACCCCGACGCCCCCGACCCCGCCGGTCGGTCGCCGGGGCGGCGGGATGGGGGCGGTCGCTTATCCGACCTCGCTGATGGGGGTCGTCGCCCACCTCCGGCAGGCGATGCTGGACGCCCAGAACCACCACGACCGCCTGGCCTATTACGAGAACCAAGGCGGCCCCCGCCCGGCCAACGACCCGTCGCTCGACGCCCTGTACGCCGCCCGGACCCGGGCCCTGTCGACCTGGTGGGAGGCCAACACCCGCGACGAGATCCACCGGGCGCTCGACCTGGCCGAGGAGTTCGGGACCGACGCCGTGATCGTCGGCGGTCGCGAGGCCGGCAAGGTCGCGTCGCGGCTCCGATCCAAGGACGTCGCCGTCGTCCTCCGGCTCGACTTCCCCGAGGAGCCCAAGGTCCCGACCGAGGTCGAGTACCGCAAGAAGGCCGCCGAGGAGCGCGACGACCCGTTGAAGGTCCTGGCCGAGAAGGCCGCGAGCTGGAAGGAGCGGGTCGCCGTGGCCAAGACCCTGGCCGCCGCCAACGTCCGCTTCGCCTTCATCGCCGAAGGGGTCGGCAACCGCGCCGACGGGTTCCACGCCCAGCTCAAAAAGGCCATCGCCGCCGGCCTGCCCCGCGACGCCGCCGTCGACGCCTTGACCCGCCGGGCGGCCGAGATCGCCGGCCTGGGCAAGCGGCTCGGGACGATCGAGAAGGGCAAGCTCGGCCACCTCACGGTGATGACGGCCCCCCTCGGCGACGAGGCCGCCAAGGTCCGCTACATCCTGGCCGACGGGATCAAGTTCGACCTCGAAAAGACCCCGGCCGCCCCCGCCAAGGGGAAGGGCCAGGGCGAATCCGCCAAGGGCAAGGGAAGCCGACGCGGCGGGGACCTCGCCAAGGCCAAGGCGGACGAGACCAAGGACGAGGCCAAGAAGGACGCCGAGGCCAAGAAGGACGCCGAGCCCAAGAAGGACGCCGAGGCCAAGAAGGACGCCGAGCCCAAGAAGGACGAGCCCAGGACGGCCGACGTCGCCAGGGTCGAGGCCCGGCCCGACCCCACCTCGACCCGGAATACCGAGGACGACCAGGGGCCGACGACCCCGTTCGTCGACATCGCCGCCGAGTTCGACGCCGACCGCCGCCCCTCGATCCGGACCGGCGGGACCGTGCTCATCAAGGACGCCACGATCCTGACCGTGACCCGGGGGACCATCCCCAAGGGTTCGATCCTGATCCGCGACGGCAAGATCGCCGAGGTGGGCCCAAACCTCGCCGCCCCCGAGGGGGTCACGGTCCTCGACGCCGCCGGGATGGTCGCCATGCCGGGGATCATCGACACCCACTCGCACCAGGCGGTGCAGGGCGGGGTCAACGAGATGAGCCTGTCGATCGTCCCCGAGGTCCGCGTCAAGGACGTCGTCACCGGCGACGACCCCGGGATCTACCGGGCCCTCGCCGGGGGGACGACCACGGCCCGGCTCCTCCACGGCTCGGCCAACACCATCGGCGGCCAGGACGCCGTCATCAAGCACAAGCCCGGCCAGCCGGGGCGCGACCTGATCCTCAAGGACGGCCCGCAAGGCGTGAAGTTCGCCCTCGGCGAGAACGTCACCCGCCGGACCGGCCGGTTTCCCAACACCCGGATGGGCGTCGAGGCCACCATCGAGCGGGCCTTCGAGGAAGGCCGCGCCTATGCCTCGATGCTGAAGCGACACGACGCGGAGAAGGCCAAGGGCCCCGGCGGGCCGCCCCCCCGGCGCGACCTCCGGCTTGAAGCCCTGGCCGGGATGCTCGACGGCTCGATCAAGATCCACAGCCACTGCTATCGGTCCGACGAGATCCTGATGCTCCTGCGGGTCGCCGCGCGGTACGGCATCCGGGTCCAGTCGCTCCAGCACGTCCTGGAAGGGTACAAGGTCGCCGCCGAGATCGCCGCCCACGGCGCCAGCGCCTCGACGTTCTCGGACTGGTGGGCCTACAAGATCGAGGCCTTCGACGCGATCCCCTATAACGCCGCCCTGATGACCCAGGCCGGGGCGTCGGTCGTCATCAAGAGCGACTCCGACGAGCTGATCCGCCACCTCAACCTCGAAGCGGCCAAGATGGTCAAGTACGGGAACGTGGCCGAGGACCAGGCCCTGGCCATGATCACGATCAACGCCGCCCGCGAGCTGGGGCTCGACCGCCGGATCGGCTCGATCGAGGTGGGCAAGGACGCCGACATCGCCCTGTTCAACGCCCACCCGTTCGACGGCTTCGCCCGCTGCGAGATCGCCCTGGTCGACGGCGAGGTCCAGTTCCAGCGCAAGAACAAGGAAGGCAAGCTCGCCCCCCGGCCCGGCGACAACGCCAGGATGCCGGCCGCGCCCCTGGCCGACGCCCGGGCGAAGGGCCTCGACCTGGCCCTCGCCGCCGGCGGGACCTACGCCGTCACCGGCGCGACGCTGCACCCGGTCTCCGGCCCCGACATCGCCGACGGCGTGATCGTCGTCGCCGGCGGCAAGATCGCCGCCCTCGGCGACGCCAAGACCCCCATCCCGGCCGCCGCCAAGGTGATCGACGCCCAGGGGCTCGACGTCTGGCCCGGCCTGATCGACGCCGGGACCCAGCTCGGCCTGTTCGAGGTCGGCAGCCTCCCCGAGACCCAGGACTCGTCCGACTCGGCCGAATTCCAGCCCGAACTCCGGTCGAGCATCGCCCTCCACCCTGACAGCGAGCTCCTGCCCGTGGCCCGGGCCAACGGCATCCTGTCGGCCTTCGTCCAGCCCACCGGCGGGATCATCGCCGGCCAGGGGTGCGTCATCGGCCTCGATGGCTGGGTCCCGACCGAGATGGTCGTCCTCGACAAGGCCGGGCTGGTCGTGAACATCCCCCGCTACATCTCCCCGAACGCCGAGGGGCGGGCCGCCCGGTTCTTCGCCATGCAGGGGCCCCAGGGGGGCGACCCGGCCCAGGTTCGCAAGGACCGCCTGGAAGCGATCCGCGAGCAGTTCCGCCGGGCCCTGGCCTACGACAAGGTGGCCGCGGCCATCCGCGACCACAAGGCCGCCGCGATCACGCCCGACCCGAGGCTGGCCGCCCTCCTGCCTTATGCCAAGGGAGAGAAGCCGGTCATCTTCCGGGCCGAGGCGCGGGTCGAGATCCTCGACGCCCTCAAGATCGCCGCCGACCTCAAGCTCAAGGCCGTCATCTCCGGCGGCGCCGAGGCGTGGAAGGTGGCCGACGCCCTCAAAGGCGCCAAGGTCCCGGTGCTCGTCGGCGGCACGCTCCGCCTGCCGACCGAGGCGACCGATCCTTACGACGCGGCCTATGCCAACCCGGCGCGGCTGCATGAGGCGGGGGTCGTGTTCGCGATCAAGTCGGGCGGTTCCGACGTCGGCACGGCGTCGCGAAACCTGCCCTACGACGCCGCCACGGCGATCGCCCATGGGCTGCCCGAGTCCGTCGCGCTCCGGGCCGTGACCCTGGCTCCGGCCGAGATCCTCGGCGTGGCCGACCAGCTCGGCTCGCTCGAGGTGGGCAAGCGGGCCAACCTCGTCCTCACCGCCGGCCACATCCTCCAGCCGACGACCGAGGTCAAGGGGCTGTTCCTGGCCGGCAAGCCCCTCGCCCCCGAAAGCCGCCACACCCGGCTCTACGCCAAGTACCGGGGACGCCTCGCCGAGATCAAGGCCGGCACCGCCCCCCTCGGGATCGACTCCGACCCCGGCTCGTCGTCAACCCCCGCTTCCACCCCGGCCCCCGTCTCCAACGGACCGGCCGACCGCAAATAATCGTGGAGCGTGGAGCGTGAAGATCGTGGGTCGTGGATCGTGGGGGGCAGAAGGCCGGTAAAGCCGGCTCTCTCCTTCGCCCTCCACGCTCCACGCTTCGAACGACCCACGATCAGAGGAGCGTGAGGGCCAATGCGAGCGAGTTCAGGCGGGTTTCCGGGGTATCGGCGCGGGACATGAACGCGACGGGGGCGGTGGTGCCCCGGAGGACTCCGCCGAACCGGCAATCGGCGGTGTACATGATCGCCTTGACCGTGAGGTTGGCCGAGAGCAGGTCGGGGAAGATGAGGACTTCGGCCGCCCCGACGACCTCGCCCTCGACCTTCTTCTTGCCCCCGGCGTCGGCCGAATAGGCCAGGTCGAACGAGAGCGGCCCCTGGATCGAGGCGGGGGCGAACTCGCCGCCGCCCCCACGGCGGGTCAACTCGGCGGCGTCGACCGTCTCGGGCATGCTCACGTTGACCGACTCCGAGGCCGCCATCAGCGCCACCCTCGGGCGGTCGACGCCGAGGGCCCGGGCGACCTCGACGGCGTGGCGGACGATGTCGACCTTGGTCGGCAGCTTCGGCTTGATGCAGATCCCGGTGTCGGCCATCAGGAACCGGCGATCCCCCCGGGCGACCTCCATCAACACCACCTGGCAGACCACCCGCCCCGACCGGATGCCGAGTTCGGGGTCGAGCACCGCCCGCATCAAGACCGGCGTGGCGACCTGCCCCTTCACCAGCAACCGGGCCCGCCCCCCGCGGACCTCGGCCACCGCCGCCCCGGCCGGGTCGGTTTCGTCCGCGTCGAGGAGCCGGAATCCTGCCAGCGACATCCCCAGCGAGCCCGCCGTTTCCCGGATCGCTCGCCCCGGCCCGGCCAGGGTCGCCGACACCCAGCCGCGATCGGTCGCGACCCGCAACGCTTCCAAAACCGTCCGGTCCGCCGCCCCCGCCACGACCACCGGCACGGGTTCGGGCGTGGCGTCGGCCCGCCGGTGGAGCTGGTCGAAGTTCGGGAGGGTCATGGATTTCCCCGGCGGAGTCGAAGAAGGATGATCATTCAACCGCCAAGACGCCTGGATCGCGGATAAGGGAGGAGCGTGGAGAAATTTCGTTGAGTTATGCTCATCCCTGCTTTTAATGATCGTTCAAGTGCCCGTCCATTTCGGTGGCCGCTTGGCCAGGAAGGCGGCGATCCCCTCCTGGGCGTCGTCCCGGGTCGCGTTGTCGACCATGATCGCGGTCGCCCGCTTGTAGGCCGAGGCTTCATCGAGGCCGATCCCTTCGTGGAAGGCCGCCTTGCCGAGGCGGACGACCGGCGGGCTTGCCGCCGCGATCGCCCCGGCCCATTCGGCGACCACGGCATCGAGGCCGTCGGGGGGGACCACGCGGTTGACCAGCCCCAGCGCCAGGGCTCGCCCGGCCGAGATCGGCGCCCCCGTCAGGAGCATCTCCAGCGCCGCCCTGGGCGGGATGACCCGGACCAGCGGGACCATCGGGGTCGAGCAGAACAGGCCGATCTTGACCCCCGGCGTCGCGAACGTCGCCCCCTCGGCCGCCACGGCGAGGTCGGACGCCGCGACGAGCTGGCACCCCGCCGCGACCGCCGGCCCCTGGACCCGGGCGATCACCGGCTGCGGCAAGGCGCGGAGCTGCCGCATCACCCGCGAGCACCGGCCGAACAGCTCGGCATAATCGGATTCCGACCGCCCGACCATCTCCGCCAGGTCATGCCCCGAGCTGAAGGCCGCCCCGCGGGCCGCGACCACCACCACCCGGGCCGAGGCGTCCCCGGCGATCGCCCCCAGGGCCGTTTCCAGGTCCGCCAGCAACGCTCCCGACAAGGCGTTCCGCCGCTCGGGGCGGTTCAGGGTCAGGGTGACGACGCCCCCCTCGTCGGTCACGATCAGGCGGGAATCGGCCATCGCGAGTCGCCCCCTCCGGTTCAAGGTAAGATGTCACGCACGGCGACGCGGCCGACCTCGTGGCCGCCGATCACGACGGGCACCGTGGCGTCGACGCCGAAGACCTCGGCCGACCGGTAGGCCGCCTTCCGGCCCCGGCCGGCCGGGTCGCGGTAGACCTCGACCTGCCTCTTGGGGAGGTTGACGATCCAGTAGATCGGCACCCTCGCCGAGGCATATCCTCGCCATTTCAGGCCCCGGTCCTGGGCGTGACTTGATTCGGAGACTTCGGCCAGGAAGCCCAGATCCCCCACCGCCATGAACCGGGCACGGAAGAGACTCGACGGGCCGCGGACCACGGCGATGTCAGGCTCCAGGCACCAGTAGCGGCCGAGTTCGACCGGCTTCTCCTCGGAGACCAACCAGGGGGCGGGTACCAGCCCCCTCGATAATGTCGCCAATTGAAGTACACAATATGCATGAGGGGGATATCTTGTCATTTTTCGGACCAAGACCCCGCCCAGGAGTTCGACGCGGGCGTCGTCGGGGAAGACGCCCGCGCCGATCATGGCGAAATATTGCCGGAAGGAGAGCCGGTAGGGCTTGACCCCGGCGGGAACGGCCTGCGTCTCGGTGGCCATCGGTCCGGGCTCCGGTTCAGGGCAAGAAGTCGCGGACGGCGACGCGGCCGACCTCGTTGCCGTCGATCACGACGGGGATCGAGGCGTCGATCCCGAACACCTCGGTCGACTTGTAGGCCGCCGATTTGCCCAAGCCCGCCGGCTCGCGGTAGACCTCGACCTGGCCCTTGGCGAGATGGACGATCCAGTAAGTCGGGATGCGCGCGGCGGCGTAGGCCCGCCACTTCTCGCCGCGATCGTAGGCGTGGCTGGTCTGGGATACCTCGACGACGAGCGCCGTTTCCCGGGCGTGTGGCGTCCGCCTGGTGTGCTGAAGCCTTGGGCCGCGGACGATCGCGATGTCCGGCTCGGGCCGGGATCGCGGCCCGAGCCGGAGGGACTTGTCTTCTCTCAGATACCAGTCGGCGGGGATGAGACGACGCAACTCGTCGCCAAGGGCGCCGGAGGCAAAATCGTGCGGATTCCCTTTGGTCATCATCTGGACGAGCATCCCCCCGAGCAACTCGACCTGGGCGCCTTGGGGGAAGATGTCCGCGTCGATCATGGCCAGGAATTGTCTGACGTTCAGGCGGTAGGGGGTCCATCGGGCGACATTCGCCGGGATCGTCGTTTCGGTGGCCATCGGTCCGGGCTCCGGTTCAGGGCATGAAGTCGCGGAGGGCGACGCGGCCGACTTCCTGGCCATCGATCTCGACGGGGATCGAGGCGTCGACGCCGAACACCTCGGTCGACTTGTAGGCCGCCGATTTGCCCGAGCCCGCCGGGTCGCGATAGACCTCGACTTGCCCCTTGGCGAGGTGGACGATCCAATAGCACGGGATGCGCGCGGCGGCGTAGGCCCGCCACTTCTCGCCGCGATCGATGGCGTAGGAGGAGTATGCCACTTCGATCAGCAAGCGGGCGTCTCGCTTCGAGACGTTTCGCCCTCGATAGCGATTGGTCGGCCCAAGGATGACGGCGAGATCGGGCTCGGGACGCCAGCGACGCCCGATTTCCACGGGTTTTTCCTCGCTGATTAACCAGGGGGCCGGCAAGATTTCTCTCAGTTGTTCGGAAAGGCTGAGCACGGCGAAATTGTGAGGGTGATGTCTCGTCATTTGATCGACCAGCATCCCACCCAGGAGTTCGACATGGGCGTCTTCGGGGAAGAGGCCCGCCTTGATCATCGCCTCGAACTGCCGGACGGTCAGGCGATAGGGCGACCAGTGGGCGACATTCGCCGGAGTCTTCGTTTCGGTGGCCATCGGTCCGGGCTCCGGTTCAGGGCAAGAAGTCGCGGACGGCGACGCGGCCGACCTCGTTGCCGTCGATCACGACGGGCACCGTGGCGTCGACGCCGAACACCTCGGTCGACTTGTAGGCCGCCGATTTGCCCGAGCCCGCCGGGTCGCGGTAGACCTCGACTTGCCCCTTGGCGAGATGGACGATCCAGTACGTCGGGACGCGCGCGGCGGCGTAGGCCCGCCACTTCTCGCCGCGATCGTAGGCGTGGCTGGTCTGGGAAACCTCGACGACGAGCGCCGTTTCCCGGGCGTGTGGCGTCCGCTTGTAGTATTGCGCCCTGGGGCCGCGGACGATCGCGATATCGGGCTGGAGCCGGGATCGCGGCCCGATCTGGAGGGACTTGTCCTCGCGGACGAGCCAGCCGGCGGGAGCCAGGGGGCGAAGTTGTTCCGCGAGGGCGTCCAGGGTGTTGTCGTGCGGATCGCCGATGGTCATCATCTGGACGAGCATCCCTCCGAGCAATTCGACCTGGGCTCCCCGGGGGAAGATGTCCGCGTCGATCATGGCCTTGAATTGGCGGACGGACAGCCGATAGGGCGTCCAGGTGGCGGCGACCTTCGGGGGACTGGTTTCGGTGGCCATCGGGCCTCCTTCGAGGGCTCAGGAGCGGGTCAGGGCCTTGTAGCGAATCCGGTGGGGCTGGTCGGCTTCGAGGCCGAGGCGTTCCTTGCGCTGGGTCTCGTAGGTCTGGTAATTGCCGTCGCACCAGATGACCTTGCTGTCCCCCTCGAAGGCGAGGATGTGGGTGGCGATCCGGTCGAGGAACCATCGGTCGTGGCTGATGACCACGGCGCAGCCGCTGAAGTCGAGGATGGCCTCTTCGAGGGCGCGGAGCATGTCGATGTCGAGGTCGTTGGTCGGCTCGTCCAGGAGCAGGAGGTTGCCGCCGCTCTTGAGGAGCTTGGCGAGGTGGACCCGGTTCCGCTCGCCGCCGGAGAGGTTGGCGACCTTCTTCTCCTGGTCGGGCCCCTTGAAGTTGAATGACGCGACGTAGGCCCGGGCCGGGACCTTGCGCTTCCCCAGGGGGATCTGGTCGAGGCCGCCGGTGATCTCCAGGAAGATCGTGTTCTCGGGGTTGAGCGTGTCGCGGCTCTGGTCGACATAGGAGGTGACCACGGTGTCGCCGACTCGGAGGGTCCCGCCGTCGGGGGTCTCCTGGCCGACGATCATCCGGAACAGGGTGGTCTTGCCCGCGCCGTTGGGGCCGACGATCCCGACGATCCCGCCGGGCGGGAGCCGGAAGGTCATCTCCTCGACGAGGAGGCGGTCGCCGTAGCCCTTCTTGACCCCCTCGCACTGGACCACGAGGTCGCCGAGGTGCGGGCCCGGCGGGATCTGGAGGACGATCGCCTCGTCGCGGCGGTCGGCGTCCTGGCTGGCGAGCTGCTCGTAGCGGGACAGGCGGGCCCGGTTCTTGGCGACCCGGGCCTTGGGGGCCATCCGGACCCATTCCAGCTCGCGGGCCAGGGTCTTGCGGCGGTTGCTCTCCTGCTTCTCCTCCTTGGCCAGCCGGTCCTGCTTCTGCTCGAGCCAGGACGTGTAATTCCCCTCCCAGGGGATGCCCTGGCCCCGGTCCAGCTCCAGGATCCAGCCGGCGACGTTGTCGAGGAAGTAGCGGTCGTGGGTGACCGCGACGACCGTGCCGGGGTACTCCTGGAGGTGGCGTTCGAGCCAGGCGACGGACTCGGCGTCGAGGTGGTTCGTCGGCTCGTCGAGGAGCAGGACGTCGGGGCGTTCCATCAGGAGCTTGCAGAGCGCCACCCGGCGCTTCTCGCCGCCGGAGAGGTTGGCGACGGCCGCGTCGCCCGGCGGGAGCCGCATGGCGTCCATGGCGATCTCGACGTTGCGGTCGAGGTCCCAGCCGTTGGCCGCCTCGATCGCGTCCTGGATGCGGCCCTGCTCGTCGAGGAGCCTGTCCATCTCGTCGGCGTCGATCGGCTCGCCCATCCGGGCGTTGATCGCGTCGTACCGGGTCAGGAGGCCGCGGGTCTGGGCGACGGCCAGCTCGACGTTGCCGCGGACGTCGAGCGTGGCGTCGAGCGTCGGCTCCTGGCTGAGGAAGCCGATCCGGGTCCCGGCC
>JAABUQ010004832.1_pt1 | contig 22394 bp, 20 predicted proteins | sample 5560001 | NCBI WGS metagenome assembly JAABUQ01 (sample SAMN10711888, study PRJNA513371) | rock metagenome | isolation source: Antarctica rocks | place: Antarctica: Victoria Land, Finger Mt nord | collected 2015-12-18 | reverse complement strand
GAGACCGCCAGATACTCGAGGCACGCGTCCTCGCTCGCAAACCGCTCCTGGAAATCCATGATCGTGCGCGGGAAGTCTGGCCGAGGGACCGGCCGACCGTAAACGACCCACCTGACGGAACCGGATATGCACTGCCGCCGCATGCGGTAGGCAACTCGCCACTCGACAAACGCCCCGCCGTCCTGGTCGGTCGCTTCCGCCCCGCTACACTGCCTGCCCCGCCGCGACTGGCGCCTCGAGGTGGATCACCACCGGGGAGCGGCGAACCGATTCACCGCCGCGCGCCTGGGCGACCTTCCACTCTTGAGAGGACGTCCCATGCCGCCCAGCTCCCACGCGATGCTCGAGATCCCCGCGGACCTCCGCCCGAGCGACGGCCGCTTCGGCTCGGGGCCGTCCAAGGTGCGGACCGAGCAGCTCAAGCGCCTGCTGGCCGCGCGCGGCCTCATGGGCACCTCGCACCGGCAGGAGCCGGTGAGGTCGATCGTTCGCTTGATCCGCGAAGGGCTCCACGACCTGTTCTCGCTTCCCGACGGGTACGAGGTGGCGCTCGGCAACGGCGGCACCACCGCGTTCTGGGACGCCGCCGCCTTCGGTCTGGTCGAGCGCCGCGCGCTTCACTTGAGCTACGGGGAGTTCTCGCAGAAGTTCGCGTCGGTGACCGAGGGGGCCCCGTTCCTCGAGGATCCGGTGCTCGTGCGCGCGGAGCCCGGCGACGCGCCCGCGCCCGCTGCCGCTGCGGGTGACTCGTGCGACGTGCTCGCCTGGGCCCACAACGAGACCTCGACCGGCGTGATGGTGCCCGTCGAGCGGCCGTCGGGCTCCGGCGAGTCGCTCGTGCTCATCGACGCCACGTCGGGCGCGGGCGGTCTCCCCGTCGACGTGGCGGCCTGCGACGCCTACTACTTCGCTCCGCAGAAGGGCTTCGCCTCCGACGGCGGCCTGTGGCTCGCCATCCTCAGTCCCGCCGCCATCGAGCGCATCGAGCGCATCGCCGCCTCGGAGCGCTGGATCCCGCCGTTCCTCTCCCTGGCCACCGCGCTCGAGAACTCCCGCCAGGAGCAGACCTACAACACCCCGGCGCTCGCCACCCTGATGCTCCTGGTCGACCAGATCCGGTGGATGCTCCTCCACGACGGGCTCGACTGGTGCGTGGAGCGCACCACAGAGTCCTCCGCGCATCTCTACGACTGGGCGGAGGCCTCGTCGTTCGCCACCCCGTTCGTGGCCGATCCCGCCAAGCGCTCGCTCGTGGTGGGAACGGTCGACTTCGTCGAGGAGGTCGACGCCGCGGCGATCGCCGCCACCTTCCGCGCCAACGGCATCGTCGACGTCGAGCCCTACCGCAAGCTCGGTCGCAACCAGCTCCGGATCGGCATGTTCCCGGCCGTTGAGCCCTCCGACGTCCAGGCGCTCACCGCGTGCATCGACTGGACGGTGGAGCGGCTGTGAGCCGCGTGCTCGTCGCCGAGGACATCGGCGCCTCGGGGATCGCGCTGCTCCGCGACCGCTTCGACGTCGACACAGGGTTCGACGATCCCGGGTTCGACCTCCCGGCGCGGATCGGCGACTACGACGGGATGGTCATCCGCTCGGCGACGAAGATGACCGCCGAGCTGATCGAGCGAGCGGAGCGCCTCAAGGTCATCGGCCGGGCCGGCGTGGGCGTGGACAACGTGGACGTCGAGGCGGCCACCAAGCGCGGGATCATCGTCGCCAACGCCCCGCAGTCCAACGTCGTCACCGCCGCGGAGCACACGATGGCGCTGCTGCTCGCGCTCGCGCGCAACGTGCCCCAGGCCCACGCCTCGCTCGTCTCGGGCAAGTGGGAGCGCTCGAGGTTCTCGGGCGTGGAGCTGCTCGAGAAGACGCTCGGCATCCTCGGCTTCGGCCGGATCGGGCAGCTCGTGGCCCAGCGCGCGAAGGGGTTCGGGATGCGCGTCGTCGCCTTCGACCCGTTCGTCTCCGCCGAGCGCTACCGCGAGCTCGGGGTGGAGAAGGCGGAGTCCTCGGACGAGGTCTATGGCGTCGCGGACTTCATCACCGTGCACCTCCCCAACACTCCCGAGACGCAGGGCTGGCTCGACGCGGAGGCCTTCGCCAAGATGCGCGACGGCGTGCGGGTCCTGAACGTGGCGCGCGGCGGCCTCGTCGTCGAGACCGATCTCCAGGCCGCCCTCGACTCGGGCAAGGTGGCGGGTGCGGCGCTCGACGTCTTCCCGCGGGAGCCGATCACCGAGCACCCGCTGTTCGCCTACGCCAACGTCGTGGTCACCCCGCACCTCGGCGCCTCGACCGCCGAGGCGACCGACCGCGCCGGCTTCCAGGCCGCCGAGCAGGTGCTCGCCGCCCTCACCGGCGGGGTCGTCGCCACCGCGGTCAACATCCCGTCGGTCGGCGCGGAGGACCTGGAGCTCCTCGGGCCCTTCCTGCCTCTCTGCCAGCAGCTCGGGCGCATCGGGATGGGCATCGCCGAGGGCTCCTCGGTCGAGCGGGTGGAGATCGAGTTCCTCGGGCGGATCGCCGAGCGCGACACGCGGCTGCTCTCCGTCGCCGTCCTCCACGGGATCCTCGAGGGCCGCACGGAGGAGTCGGTGAACTTCGTCAACGCGCCGTCGCTCGCGCGCGAGCGCGGGATCGAGGTGGCCGAGACCAAGTCGGCGATGGCGCGCGACTTCACCGACCTGGTGCGCGTGACCGTCGTCTCCGGCGTCCATCGCGTGCGCGTGGTGGGCACCAACCTCGGTCGGCGCGAGCGCCCCCACCTGCTCGAGGTGTGGGGCCAGCGCTTCAACATCCAGCTCGACCCCTACCTCTCGCTGTTCCGCTACTCCGACGTGCCCGGCATGATCGGCCGGGTCGGCCAGGTCTTCGGTGCGCACGGGGTGAACATCTCCTCCGCGGCGGTCGGGCGCCAGCGGGACGGGGAGGCGGCCGAGGAGGGCGGCCTCGCGGCGATGGCGGTGACCACCGACGTGCCGGTCTCGCGCGAGATCGTCGCGGAGATCGCGGCGACCGACGGGTTCGTCGACGGGTACGCGCTGACGCTCTGAGGCTTCGCGACTGTCGGTGAGGCGGGCCGGTCCAGGAAGGAAGGAGGAGTCCGGCGCGGCGGGAACTTCTGTCCACGCGGCACGCTCGAGATGGATGGTGGACAGTTGTTCCCGCTGGGCGGGAACTTGTGTCCATGCGGCGCCCTGGCGGTCGGTCGTGGACAGTTGTTCCCGCTGGTTCTCGACGCCGCCCGCCTCCTTACCCCTTCCTGGATCCGTTGGGACGAGAACCTCTCGCTGCTAGCCTTCGGGCAGCACATGTCGCGCCAGCTCGAGCTTCGACTTCTCCTCCTCCCCCTCCGGGGGGAATAGCGCGTGGCGGCCGCGTAGCCGCAAACCAGCCCGAGGAGAAGCCGTACGAGCCGAGAAGGAGAAGCGCCGACATGGACCCGACCCGAGTACTGATCTTCGACACCACCCTGCGCGACGGCGAGCAGTCGCCGGGCATCTCGCTGAACACCGCCGAGAAGCTCGAGATCGCCCAGCAGCTCGCGCGGCTCGGCGTGGACGTCATCGAGGCGGGCTTCCCCATCACCTCGCCCGGCGACTTCGAGGCCGTGGAGACGATCGCCCGGCAGGTGGAGGGACCGGTGATCGCCGGGCTCGCCCGCACGCACGTCGCCGACATCGACGCCGCCTGGAGCGCGGTCAGGGACGCCGAGCGCCCCCGCATCCACACCTTCATCTCCACCTCGGACATCCACATCGAGCACCAGCTCCAGAGCACCCGCGAGGACGTCAAGGGGCAGGCGCGCGCCGCCGTCGCCCACGCGCGCTCCTGCTGCGAGGACGTCGAGTTCTCGCCCATGGACGCCACCCGCGCCGAGCTCGAGTTCACCGCCGAGGTGGTTCAGATCGCCCTCGAGGAGGGCGCGACGACGATCAACATCCCCGACACGGTGGGCTACACGATGCCCCACGAGTTCACGGCCTACCTCGAGCGGCTCTACGCGCTCGCGCCCGGGCTGCGCGAAGTCGTGCTCTCGGTCCACTGCCACGACGACCTGGGGCTCGCGGTGGCCAACTCCTTCGCCGGGGTGCTCGCGGGCGCGCGGCAGGTCGAGTGTGCGATCAACGGGATCGGGGAGCGGGCGGGCAACGCCTCGCTCGAGGAGATCGTCATGCTGCTGCACACGCGGCAGGGATCGCTCAGCGGCCTGCACACCGGCGCCCAGACCGCGGAGATCTCACGGACCAGCCGCCTGGTCTCGCGGCTGACGGGCTATCCGGTGCAGCCCAACAAGGCCGTGGTGGGGCGCAACGCCTTCGCCCACGAGTCGGGGATCCACCAGGACGGGGTGCTCAAGGAGCGCACGACCTACGAGATCATGGACGCCACCACGGTCGGCCTCGAGGCCAACAGCATCGTCCTCGGCAAGCACTCGGGCCGCCACGCGCTGCGCGACGCCCTGGCCGAGCTCGGTATCGAGCTCGACGGCCAGCTCCTGAACACCGCCTTCAAGCGCTTCAAGGAGATCGCGGACAGGAAGAAGCAGGTCACCGCGATGGACCTCGAGGCGCTCGTCACCGACGAGCTTCGCGAGGAGCTGCCCGGCTACGGGCTCGCATGGTTCGACGTCGAGGCCTCCTCGCGCCGGCCGCCGCATGCCACAGTGGGGATCACCACTCCGGAGGGGACCGAGGCCACCGGCTCCTTCACCGGCGACGGGCCGGTGGACGCCGTGTTCCGTGCGATCAACGCGGCGACGGGCCGCGACGCCAAGCTCCGCGAGTTCCGGGTCGACGCGGTCACGGCCGGCCAGGACGCGCTCGGGGAGACATCCGTGGTGCTCGAGCTCGCGGGGCAGACGGGCGCGGGCCAGGGCGTCTCCACGGACATAATCGAGGCGGCGGGCCGCGCCTACGTGCGCGCGCTGTCCAACGCGGTGCGCCGGGCGGAGGTCGCCGCGCGGCGGCCCGAGCTCCTCACCACTCCGTAGGCGCTCCGGCGAGCACCCGTCCCTGACGGTAGCCCGCGACGAGCACCTCCTCGCCTCGCTCGGCGCGCATGAGGTTGGCGCCCATGACCGCCGAGGAGGAGGCGTCGGGTCCGACCACCTGCACGGATGCGCCGCGGCGGCGCAGCGCGAGCGCCTCGAGCGCCGTCGCGGCGCGCGTCGCGGCGCGCAGGGCCGCGAACGGCGAGCGGGCGCTCGCCACGCTCGCGATCGGGTTCAGGCAGAGGACCTGCGTGCCCGCCGCCACGGGGGCGGCGTCGAGGTTCGTGACGCTCCACGCGCCGCCGTCGACGTACTCGCGGCCGGCGATCTGGACCGGAGCGAAGATCCACGGCACGGCGCACGAAGCCTCCACGGCCTGGCCCACGGTGGCGCGGGGCGCCCGGGGGGCGCCGAGCATCACGCGCCGGCCCCGGGCCCGGTCGACCACCGCGATGCGCAGCCGCCCGTCGAAGCGGGCGCCGGAGCGATCGACTCGGGTGCGCAGGCCGCCGAGACGCGTGCCGGGGCGGGGCATCCGGGATAGGACGACGCCACGGGCGAGCGCCGCGCCGGGGGCGCCGGCGGCCAGGACGAGGGGCGCGAGGGGAGTCGTCGCCGCGGTGGTGAGCGCGCCGGCGAGCCGGCTCCCGCGCCGGGCGGCGCGCGCGAAGGCGGAGGCGGCTGGGGCGTCGGACGGCGCCTCGGGCTCCTCGACGTGCGCCGGGGTGCGCGGCGAGCGCCCGGCGGCGAGATGGGCGGCCACGATCGACCCGGCGGAGGTCCCCACGAAGCGCTCGCAGCGGCGGAAGTCCACCCGGGCCGCCGACTCGATCCCGGCGAGGACGCCGGTCATCCACGCCTCGCCGAGCACGCCGCCCGCGCCGAGGACGAGCACGTCGGGGCGGGAGAAGGGGGCGGCGGCCATGACGGCTCGCGAGCGTAGCGGCGGCCTCCGTAGGCTCGTGCGGTGCAGATCGACGACATGGCGGAGCTGATCGGCCGTGACCTGTTCGCCCAAGCCTGTGAGATGGCATGGGCGACGGCTGCCGCCACCGGCGTCTCGCCGGCGGCAGAGACGATCGACGAGTACGCACAGTGGTCCGAGGACGTCCACGGCGTAGCGCACGCCCTCGCCGACCTCGTATGGGATGAGCGAGAGCCGCCCGAGGAGCGTGTCAAGATGCTGGTCGCGCTCTATGAGGCGATGCCGTCCTACGCGGTGCTGATGTATGCGTGGGGACCGCATCGAGACTTCGGCGCAGCGCGGAAGGTTTTCTGGGACGCCTACCGGCGCTGGCTCTCCGACGAGGACGCTCGGCTCGCCCGCCCGGTCAGCTATTCACTCTGGGTCGACTTCTTCGAGTCGCCGGGAAGCGTCGAGGAGGCGTGGCGCGAGGTTTCCGGTTTCGAAGCGCCGTACGAGAAGCGGCTCGAGCGGGTGCTCGTGGGGTCCGGACCGGTTCCCTACGACCTCAAGGCCGACTTGTATGAGTCCTTACTGCCCCTGCCGCGCTGGCACTACTTCATCTTCCGAAGCCTGCTGCACAGCGTCTTCGACGTCTACGGGCAGATCGAGCTGTCGGCGGCGCGGCGAGTGTTCCGGCGGCTGTCGGTCGCGCCGGGCACAGACAACTTGGAGCTTCTGACGGATCGCTTGTTCGACGGCGTTCCGCCACGCTGAGCCACCGCGCGCTCGAACACTCCTCCGGTCGTGTGGACGCCGTACGCTATAACGTACGTCTGTATGGCTTCCACCGTGACAGCCGCCCCGACGCTCGGTCCGCGTGTGCGCGCCCTGCGCGAGGCCATGGAACTCTCGCTGCGCGACCTCGCGGATCGCACGGGCGTGAGCGCGCCGATGCTCTCGCAGGTCGAGCGCGGCGAGACGAGCCCGACGCTCCACGTCGCCCAGCGCATCGCCGGTGGGCTCGACCTCAAGCTCTCCCAGCTCCTGCGCCTCGACGAGGGCGGCGCCGTGAGCGTCGTGCGCGCGGGCGAGCGTCGCCAGGGCCGCGCGACCGCCGGGCACTCCTACGAGGTGCTGACTCCGCCGCTGCCGGGGCAGCGCGCCGAGGTCTCGCGCCACCGCCTCGCGGCCCACGCCGCCACCGGCGGCCCCGACGACCCGCCGATCCACGAGCCCGGCAGTCGCGAGACGGCCGTGATCGAGGTCGGCCCGGTGCTGCTGCACTGCGACGGCGCCTCCCACGACCTCGCCACGGGTGACTGCGTGACCTTCGACGCCGACCTGCCCCACCGCTTCGAGAACCCCGGCCCGGGGGAGGCGGCGTTCCTCGCCGTGGTCTCCGCCGGCCTGAGAAGGAGCTAGCCCATGCCACCGTCCTCGCTGTTCGACAAGATCTGGGCCGCCCACGAGGTGGCGCCGAACCTCCTCTACGTCGACCTGCACCTCGTGCACGAGGTCACGAGCCCTCAGGCCTTCGACGGACTGCGGCTCGCCGGTCGCTCCGTGCGCCGCCCCGACCGGACCCTGGCCACCGCCGATCACAACGTCCCCACCGACGGCACGCCGGTCGCGGCGCGGATTCGCGACGAGCTCTCGCGGGTCCAGGTCGAGACCCTCGAGCGCAACTGCGCCGAGTTCGGCGTTCCCGTCTACTCGCTCGGCTCCGAGCGGCAGGGGATCGTCCACGTCATCGGTCCCGAGCTGGGCGTCACCCAGCCCGGGATGACCATCGTCTGCGGCGACTCCCACACCGCGACGCACGGGGCGTTTGGGGCCCTGGCCTTCGGGATCGGCACGAGCGAGGTCGAGCACGTGCTCGCCACCCAGTGCCTGGCCCAGGCCAAGCCGCGCTCCATGCGGATCTCCTACACCGGAGAGCTCGGGTTCGGGGTGGGCGCCAAGGACCTCATCCTCGGCACCATCGGGCAGATCGGAGTCGCCGGCGCGGTCGGCCACGTGGTCGAGTACGCGGGCCCGGCGATCGAGCGGCTCTCGATGGAGGGGCGCATGACCGTCTGCAACATGACGATCGAGGGTGGGGGACGGGCCGGGATGGTCGCGCCCGACGAGACGACCTTCGCCTGGCTCGAGGGGCGTCCCGGTGTGCCCGCGGACCTCGACGCCGCCGTGGCGGGTTGGCGTGAGCTGGTCACGGAGGACGGCGCCGCCTTCCACCGCGAGATCGAGATCGACGCGGCGGCCCTCTCTCCCCAGGTGACGTGGGGCACGACGCCCGGCATGGTGGTCCCCGTCACCGGCGCGGTGCCCGAGCCGGCCTCCGACGGTGACGAGCGCGCGCTTCGGTACATGGCGCTCGAGGCGGGCACGCCGATCGAGGAGATCGCGCTCGACCGGGTGTTCATCGGCTCGTGCACGAACTCGCGGATCGGCGACCTGCGCGCCGCCGCGGCGGTGGTCAAGGGTCGCCGGGTGGCGCGCGAGGTGCACGCCATGGTGGTTCCGGGCTCCCAGCCCGTGAAGCTCCAGGCCGAGGCCGAAGGGCTCGACGAGGTCTTCCGCGCGGCCGGGTTCGACTGGCGCGGCGCGGGCTGCTCCATGTGCCTGGGGATGAACCCCGACACGCTCGAGCCCGGCGAGCGCTGCGCCTCGACCTCCAACCGCAACTTCGAGGGGCGCCAGGGCCGCGGCGGCCGCACGCACCTCGTCTCGCCGGAGATGGCTGCCGCGGCGGCGATCGCCGGGCGCTTCGTCGACATCCGCGAGTGGGACGGGGAGGCCGCCTGATGGAGCCAGTGCGCGTCGTGTCCGGACCCGTGAGCGTGCTGGCGCGCGACGATGTCGACACCGACCAGATCATCCCCAAGCAGTTCCTCAAGCGCGTGGAGCGCACGGGCTTCGGCGAGTTCCTCTTCTACGACTGGGCCAAGCAGCCCGGCTGGGAGCTGCCCCGCAACCCGATCCTCGTGGCGGGGCGCAACTTCGGCTGCGGCTCCTCGCGCGAGCACGCCCCCTGGGCGCTCGAGGACTACGGCTTCCGCGCGATCGTGGCTCCGAGCTTTGCCGACATCTTCTTCTCCAACTGCACGAAGATCGGCCTGCTCCCCGTGGCGCTGCCCGAAGAGGAGTGCCGGGCGCTGGGCGAGGGGGGGGAGGGGGAGGTCGACCTCGAGGCGCTCGAGGTGCGCTTCGCCGGCCGCTCGGTCGGATTCGAGCTCGACCCCGAGATCCGCCATCGGCTGCTGAACGGGCTCGACGACGTCGCGATGACCCTCGCCCAGGATGAGGCGATCTCGCGCTACGAGGCGCGGGCACCGACCGTCGAAGACGGTTGGTCGGGTGAGCGCCAGGGGCCGGTGACGGCCGCGCTGTGACCCCGAGCCGCGACTGGGACGCGACGACGTACGACCGAGTCTCGGCGCCCCAGCTCGACTGGGGCCGCGAGGTCCTGGATCGCCTGTCCCTGCGGGGCGACGAGACGGTGCTCGACGCCGGCTGCGGCACGGGACGCGTCACGGCCGAGCTCCTCCACCGGCTGCCGCGCGGGAGGGTGATCGCGGTCGACGCCGCCCCCTCCATGGTCGTCAAGGCTCGCGCGTTGCTGGGCGAGCGCGCGACCGTCCTCGAGCAGGACCTCCTCGGCCTGGAGTTGCCCGAGCCGGTCGACGCGGCGATCTCCACCGCGACCTTCCACTGGATAGGAGACCACGACCGGCTCTTTGCGCGCCTGCACGACGTGCTGCGCCCGGGCGCGAGGCTCTCGGCTCAGTTCGGCGGGGAGGGGAACATCGTGCGCTTCCGCGCGGCGATAGAGGCCGTCGCGGAGCGCCCCGAGTTCGCCGCCTGCTTCGCGGGCTGGAGGCGGCCGTGGCACTACCCGAGCGTCGAGTCGACCGCCGAGCGGCTCGAGCGCGCCGGCTTCGAGGCGGTGCACTGCTGGCTCGAGGCACGCCCGACGACGCCACCCGAGCCGCGCGCATTCCTCGCATCGGTCTGTGTCGCGCCGCACCTCGAGCGCCTGCCGGAGGCGCTCCGCGCTGACTTCCTCGACGAGCTCCTGGATCAGGTGGGCGAGCCCGTCGAGCTCGACTACGTGCGGCTGAACGTTGTCGCCGGCAAGCCGGCGTGAGGCCGGGTCTGGGGCGGAGACGCGTGGGGGCTCAGGGGCCGGTGAGGCCGCGACGCAGGGTCCTCGCCGCCGCCGGGGGCCTGGCCGCAGGGACGGCGGCCGCCCGCTACTGGTTCGACCAGCCCGGCGGTGTCTGCCCCTACAGCCAGCGGCTCTGGGTCCAGCTTCCCCATCCTCTGGTGTCTCGCGCCCGCGTGCACCGCCTGCTCGCGCCGTCGCCGGGCGAGCGCGTGCTCGAGGTCGGGCCGGGGACGGGCTACTACTCGATCGACCTCGCCCGCGCGCTCGGCCCGGACGGCACGCTCGAGCTCCTCGACGTGCAGGCCGAGATGCTCGACCACGCGTTGCGCGGCGCCCACCGCCGCGGCCTGACCAACATCCTCGCCACCCAGGGGGACGCTCAGGAGCTTCCCTTTCCCGACGGGCGCTTCGACGCCGCGACGCTCCTGTTCACCCTGGGAGAGATACCCGACCGCGGGGTCGCGCTGCGCGAGCTCCGACGCGTGCTGCGCCCGGGTGGTCGTCTCGTGGTCGGCGACCTCCTGGGCAGCCCGCGCTGGGTGCGGCTCGGGCGGCTGCGCCCGTGGGCCGATGACGCGGGGCTGGCGCTCGAGCGCGCGCACCGCTGGCCCGTCGGATATGTGGCACGGTTCCGGGCGTCATGAGCGCGCGCATCGTCGCCCTCCCCGGCGACGGCATCGGTCCGGAGATCCTCGCCCCCACGCTCGAGGTGCTGAACGCCCTCGGGCTCGACCTCGGCTTCGAGCAGCACGTGTTCGGCGGCGCCTCCATCGACGCCCACGGCGTCGCGCTGACCGAAGAGACGCTCGCCGCCTGCCGCGGCGCCGACGCGGTGCTCCTCGCCGCCGTCGGTGGGCCGCGGTGGGACACGACCGATCCCGCGGCGCCCCGTCCCGAGCAGGGCCTCCTCGGCCTGCGCCAGGGGCTCGGGCTCTTCGCCAACCTGCGCCCGGTCAAGCCCCTCCCCGCGCTCTACGACGCGAGCCCGCTGAGGCGCGAGATCATCGAGCGCACCGACCTGCTCGTCGTGCGCGAGCTCACCGGCGGGATCTACTTCGGCGCCCGCGGGCGCGAGGACGGCCGGGCCTTCGACACCTGCGTCTACTCCGTGGAGGAGATCGAGCGGATCGCCCGCACCGCGTTCGAGGCCGCTCGCGCGCGGGTGACCTCGGTCGACAAGGCCAACGTGCTCGAGACCTCTCGGCTGTGGCGGGAGGTCGTGCGCCGGGTCCACCTCGAGGAGTTCCCCCACGTCCAGCTCGAGCACCTGCTCGTCGACAACGCGGCGATGAAGCTCATCGCCGCGCCGCGCCACTTCGACGTCATCCTCGCCGAGAACCTCTTCGGCGACATCCTCTCCGACGAGGCGGCGATGCTCACCGGCTCGATCGGGCTGCTGCCGAGCGCCTCCCTCGGCGCGCCGGGCGCGCCGGGGCTCTTCGAGCCCGTCCACGGCTCGGCGCCCGACATCGCCGGCCAGGGCGTGGCCAACCCGCTGGCGATGCTCCTCTCCGCCGCGCTCATGCTCCGCCACGGCCTGGGGATGCAGCCCGAGGGGGCGGCGATAGAATCCGCCGTCGAGAAGGCGCTGGCCGGCGGCCTGCGCACCCCCGACCTGGGCGGCGGGGCCACGACGCGCGAGGCCACCGAGGCCGTCCTTTCCCACCTCTGAGGAGGAGCGACGTGGAGCCAGCGGACCTCATCTGGATGAACGGCGAGCTCGTTCCCTGGGAGGACGCGAAGGTGCACGTGCTCACCCACGGCCTGCACTACGGCACGGGCGTCTTCGAGGGCGTGCGCGCCTACGAGACCGCGGACGGGCCGGCCATCTTCCGTGGCTACGAGCACCTCCAGCGCCTCTACCGCTCCGCCGAGCTCTACTACATGCCGATCCCCTACGAGCCCGAGGAGCTGCGCCAGGCGACGCACGAGCTCATCGCGCGCAACGGCCTCTCGGAGTGCTACATACGCCCGCTGGTCTATCGCGGCGCCGGCCCGATGGGGCTCTTTCCGCTCGACTGCCCGGTCGAGGTCTCGATCGCGGTCTGGAGCTGGGGCGCCTACCTCGGCGAGGAGGGCAAGCAGCGGGGCATCCGCGCCAAGGTCTCCTCGTGGCGGCGCATCTCGTCCGACTCGCTCATTCCGCACGCGAAGGCCACGGGCCAGTACCTGAACTCCGTCCTGGCCAAGATCGAGTCGCATCACGCCGGCTACGAGGAGGCCATCCTCCTCGACGACCACGGCCACGTGTGCGAGGGCTCGGGGGAGAACATCTTCGTGGTCTCCGACGGGCGGATCCTCACTCCGCCCCCCACCGCCAGCATCCTCGACGGGATCAGCCGCCGCTCGCTGGCCGAGATCGCCTCCGACCTCGGCTACGAGCTCGTCGAGCGCGACATCGCCCGCGCCGAGCTCTACCTCGCCGACGAGGTCTTCATGTCGGGCACCGCGGCCGAGCTCGTCCCGGTCCGCGAGATCGACGATCATTCCGTCGGCACGGGCCAGCCGGGACCGGTGACGCGCGAGATCCAGCGTGTCTTCGACGACGCCCTCCACGGGCGCGACCCGCGCTACGCGAAGTGGCTGGACGTCGTGCCGGTGCCGAGCCGGGCGGCATGACGCCGGTCGAGCTCTACGACGCGACACTCCGCGACGGCATGGGCGGAGCGGGCATCACGCTGACCGCGGAGGAGAAGGTGCGCGTCGTGCACCGCCTCGACGACCTCGGGGTGCACCTCATCGAGGCCGGGTTCCCGGCCTCGAACCCCAAGGAGCAGGAGCTCTTCGAGCGCCTGTCCGGGGAGCCGCTCGCGCACGCGGAGATCGCCGCCTTCGGAATGACCCGGCGCCGCGAGCTCGCCCCGGAGGCCGACGAGGGACTGCGCGTGCTCGCCGAGTGCTTCGCGCCCGTGTGCACGCTCGTGGGCAAGTCCTCCACGCGACACGTCGAGGAGGTGGTGCGCGTCTCCGGCGAGGAGAACCTCGCGATGATCGCCGAGTCGATCGCCTTCCTCGTGGCGCGCCAGAAGCGCGTGCTCTTCGACGCCGAGCACTTCTTCGACGGCTGGCGCGCCGACCGCGCCTACGCGCTGGCGTGCCTGCGCGCGGCGGAGCAGGCGGGCGCCGAGCGCCTCGTCCTGTGTGACACGAACGGTCCGTCGCTCCCCTCCGAGGTGGCGCGGGCCGTGGCCGACGTCGCCGCCGAGCTGCCCGGCGTGCCGCTCGGGATCCACTGCCACAACGACGCGGAGTGCGCGGTGGCCAACACGCTCGTGGCGGTCGAGGCGGGAGCCACCCAGGTCCAGGGCACGATCAACGGGGTCGGGGAGCGCACCGGCAACGCGAACCTCGTCTCGATCATCGCCGACCTTCAGCTCAAGATGGGCCACCGGGTACTCGCCGAGCAGCAGCTCGCCCGCCTGACCGACGCGGCGCACTTCGTCGACGAGCTGCTCAACCGCGCACCCCACCCCGACCAGCCCTACGTCGGGCGCAACGCATTCGCGCACAAGGCGGGGCTGCACGCCGCCGGAGTGCGCAGCACCCCGAGCGCCTTCGAGCACGTCGATCCCGCGCGCGTGGGCAACCACCGCGAGCTGCTCGTCTCCGAGCTCGCCGGGCGTGGAACCGTGGTGGAGAAGGCCGCCGACGCCGGCCTCGCCCTCGACGCCCCTACTGCCGCTCGCGTGGTCGAGCGGGTCAAGGCGCTCGAGCACGCCGGCTTTCAGTTCGAGGCCGCCGACGCCTCCTTCGAGCTGCTCCTGCGCAAGGAGACCGGCGCCTACGAGCCGCTCTTCCGCCTCGAGAGCTGGCGCGCGATCGTCGAGAAGCGCGCCGACGGTCGGGTGGAGACCGAGGCCACGGTCAAGATCTGGGTGGACGGCGAGCGCTACGTGCGCACGGCCGAGGGCAACGGACCGGTCAACGCCCTCGACCGCGCCCTGCGCGCGGCGATCGGGGAGATCTATCCCCACCTGCACGACGTCGATCTCGTGAACTTCAAGGTGCGCATCCTCGACGAGGACAAGGGCACCGGCGCGGTCACGCGCGTCCTGCTCGACGCCTCCGACGGCAGCGGGGTATGGGGCTCGATCGGAGTCTCGGAGAACGTCATCGAGGCCTCCTGGGAGGCGCTCGTCGACTCGCTCGAGTACGTGATGCAGCCCGGCCGAACGCCCGCCTCGGGCGCCGCGGAGGAGCGCACCGGCGCGCGGCCGGCCGGCTCCTCCTCGTGAGCGAGCGCCCCGGCGGCGAGCCCGGAGGAGCGGGCGGCGCGTCGACCGCGTCCCCTCGGACCGGGGGGATCGAGGCCATCCCGCTCGCTCGCCCCGTCCTCGGACGGGAGGAGGAGGAGCGCGTGCTCGAGGTGCTGCGCTCGGGTCACCTCTCCCTCGGCCCGCGCCTGGCCGCCTTCGAGGAGGCCTTCGCGCGGCGCCTGGGCGCCCGGCACGCCAGCGCGGTCTCGAGCGGCACCGCCGGCCTGCACCTCGCCCTGCGCGCAGTCGGGGTGAGCGAGGGGGAGGAGGTCATCACCAGCCCGTTCTCCTTCGTGGCCAGCGCGAACGCGGTCCTCTACGAGCGCGCACGGCCGGTGTTCGTGGACATCGACCCGGTGACGCTGAACCTCGACCCTGCCGCCGCCGCCGCGGCGGTGAGCGAACGCACCTCGGCCCTGCTTCCCGTTCACATCTTCGGCTATCCCGCCGACGTGCCGGCGCTCGAGCGGCTCGGGCTGCCGATCGTCGAGGACGCCTGCGAGGCCCTCGGCGCGGTGCACTCCGACGGAGTGGCGGTCGGTGCTCGCGGGCACCCGGCGGTGTTCGGCTTCTACGCCAACAAGCAGCTCACCACGGGGGAGGGAGGGATGGTGACGCTGGGGAGCGAGGCGCTGAAGCAGCGGATCGACTCCGAGCGCAACCAGGGCCGTGCGCCGGACATGGGCTGGCTGGACCACGACCGCCTGGGCTTCAACTACCGGCTCTCCGACATCGCCTGTGCGCTCGGGCTCGCCCAGCTCGAGCGCCTGGACGTCGCGCTCGCCGACCGCGCGCGGGTGGCCGGCGCCTACCGCGAGGCGCTCGCCGGCATCGAGGGCCTCGAGCTGCCCTGCCGCGACCGCGGAGGCGAGAAGCGCGGCTGGTTCGTCTGGGTCGTGCAGCTTCCCCGGGAGGTGGAGCGCGACGCGGCGATCCGGGCGCTCGCCGAGCGGGGGATCCAGAGCAAGCCCTACCTGCCGGCCATCCACCTCCTGTCCTTCTACCGTGAGCGCCTCGGCCACCGGGAGGGGGAGTTCCCCGTGTGCGAGGACGTCGCCGCCCGCTCCGTCGCGCTGCCGTTCTTCCCCGAGATGAACGCGGGCCAGGTCGCGCGCGTGGCGGAGGGGGTGCGCGCGGTGCTCGGGCGCTGACCCTCGGGTCGGCCGCCCCCACGGTGGCATAATCGTCGGATGCGGCGGGGGAGAACGGTCGTGCGTTCGCGGCCGCGGCCGCGCCGCACTCCGGTCAGCCGGTCCGCGCGCCGGGTCACCGTGCGCGAGCGCAGCGCGTACGAGTGGCGGAGCGCCCAGCTCACCGGCCTCCTCGGATTCCTCCTCCTCGCCTCGTTGCCGTGGGTGCTCTGGCATCGGGTGATCGGCGACATCGCCTCGCAGTTCCGGCTCGACCTGCGCTACCTGCTCGCCGAGTGCTCCCCGTGGTTCCTCATCGCGGTCGGGACCCTCTTCCTCGTCCCCGTCGTGCTCTCGGTCGGCCGCGACCCCGAGGGCCGGTTCTATCCCCGGGCGCGCGGAGCCTACGCCGGCTGGGGTGGGACGCTCTACATCCTCGGGTTCGCCCTGGCCAGCCAGGTCGCCCAGATCGCCTCGCTGACCCAGCCCTAGCACTCGCCGTTGCGGCTCCTAGACTGCCGCGCGTGTCACGCTTCGTCCAGCCGCCCGACCCCGTGTTCCAACGGCTGAACGCGTCGCTGGGATTCGATTGGCGCCTCGGGCCCTACGACGTGGAGCTCTCGCGCGCGCACTCCTCGATGCTCGCCGCGCGGGGGATCATCTCGGAGGCGGACCGCGACGCGCTCCACGCCGCGCTCGAGCAGGTGGAGCGGGAGCTCGAGGACGGCGCGTTCCCGTTCCAGCCCGAGGACGAGGACGTCCACATGGCGATCGAGCGCCGCGTCACCGAGATCGCCGGCGCGGTCGGCGGCCGGCTGCACACCGCCCGCTCGCGCAACGATCAGGTGGCCACCGACGTCGCGCTGTTCGTCCGCGCTCACGCGCAGGCCGCCCGCGAGGGCATCGAGCGCCTGATGCGCGCGCTGGCCGACGCGGCCGAGCGTCACCTCGACTGGCCGATGCCCGGCTACACCCACCTCCAGCGCGCGCAGCCCGTGTACCTAAGCCATCACCTGCTCGCCTACTTCTGGATGCTCGAGCGTGACCGCGACCGCTTCGACGCGGCCACGCTGTCCACGGCCAAGCTGCCTCTGGGCGCCGGGGCCCTGGCCGGGGTGAACTTCGACACCGACCGGGCGATGGTCGCCGAGGCGCTCGGCTTCGCCGGCGTCGCGGAGAACTCGATCGACGCGGTCTCCAACCGCGACTTCGTACTCGACTTCCTCGCCGCCGCGGCGACGTGCGCCACTCACCTGTCCCGCCTCGGGGCCGAGATCGTGCTGTGGTCGAGTGAGGAGTTCGGCTTCTGCGAGGTGTCCGACGCGTGGGCGTCCGGCTCGTCGCTCATGCCCCAGAAGAAGAATCCGGACGCGGCCGAGCTCCTACGGGCCAAGGCCCCGCGTCTGGCGGCACATTGGGTGGGCCTGCAGGGCGTGCTCCACGGCCTGCCGCTCACCTACAACAAGGACATGCAGGAGGACAAGGAGCCGCTCTTCGACGCCGCCGACACGCTCGAGCTCTGCCTCGCCGCCGCCGCCGGAATGCTCACCACGATCGCCTTTCGCGCCGAGAGCCTCGCCGCCGCCGCGGCCGACGAGCTGCTCGCCGCCACCGACGTGGCCGACCTGCTCGTGCGCCGTGGAGTCCCGTTCCGCGAAGCCCACGCCGTGGTGGCCGGCCTCGTCCGCCGTGCGCTCGAGGGCGAGCGCCCGCTGTCATCGCTCTCACCCGAGGAGCTGGCCGAGCACTCGCCGCTGCTCGACGAGGAGCTCTACGCCCTGCTGCGCGCCCGGGCCGGGCTCGAGTCAAAGGTCTCCGAGGGCGGCACGAGCCTCGCGCGGGTGCGCGAGCAGCTCGAGCGCGCGCGTGGGACGCTCTCCGAGCGCCCCTCCGTTCCGGGCGCCCGCGCGTGAGGAGCGACTTCTACGCGCGCGACGTGGTCGCGGTCGCACGCGAGCTCGTGGGATGCGTGCTGCACTACGGCGAGTGCAGCGGGATCGTCGTCGAGACCGAGGCCTACCATGCCTCCGAACCCGCCTGCCACGCCTACGTGGGCCGCACGCCGCGCACCCGGGTGCTCTTCGGGCCCCCGGGTCGAGCCTACGTCTACCGCTCCTACGGGATCCACGCGCTGCTGAACGCCGTGGCCGAGCCCGAGGGCGTCGGCGCGGCCGTGCTGATCCGGGCGCTCGAGCCGGTCCACGGCACTGACCTCATGCGCGCGCGCCGAGGACTCGACCGCATCGAGGATCTGTGCGCGGGTCCGGGCCGCCTCACCCAGGCGCTCGGGATGGGACTGGAGCTGAACGACTCCGAGCTCGACGGCGGCCCCGTCGAGCTCGAGCGGCCTGCGGCCGGCACGGCCCCGGCGCTCGTGGCCGCCCCGCGCGTGGGGATCACCAAGGCGGTCGTGCTGCCCTGGCGCTTCTGCGCGCGCGGGAGCCGCTTCGTCTCGCGGCCGTGGCCGGCGGATCTCGACGCTCCCCGGCGCCGAGCGCGCCGGGGCGTGGCCGCGTGAGCTGAAGCTATCGGCCCGTTCCGCCGCGGGTCGTGCCTCCGCCGCGGCCCGTTGCGCCCCCGCCGGCTCCCGTGCCCGAGCGCGGCGTGGGCGTGAGTCGCCGCGGCGTGACGGTCCGCGGGGTGACGGTCCGCGGGGTGACGGGCGCCGTCTGGGTCTGTGTGGGCGTCGTGGTCGTCGGGGTGCTCGTGACCGGCGGTGCGGTCGGGGTGCTGAGCACCGGCGCGGTTGAGGTAGGCGCCGGCGTGGTCGAGGACGAGGCGCTCGAAGCCGGCGGAGGCACCGTCGGATGGCGCTGCTCGAAGATCGCGAGCGCCGCCGTCATGAAGTCGTGCCAGATGAGGGCGGGATAGGTCCCACCCTCCACCGGACCACCCCGGAAGGCCGTCCTCATCGAGACGGTCTTGTGCGGGTAGCCCACCCACACCGCAACGGTCAGGCGGTCGTTCCAGCCGACGAACCAGGCGTCGCCGTAGTTCTCGGTCGTCCCGGTCTTTCCCGCCGCCAGACCGGGGATGGCCGCGGCCTTGGCCGTTCCGCTCTGCACGACGCCCTGGAGGATCGACGACACGTTCGCCGCCACGCCCGCCGGCAGGATCCGCTCATAGCGCGGCTCGTTGCGCGCGATGACCTGTCCGCTGGCGTCCCGGACCTCGTGGATCGCGATCGGCCCGCGCGGGCTGGCGCCGATTCCCGGATCGGTCACGAGCCGGCCGCCGGTGGCGAACGTCTCGTAGGCGTGGGCCATGTCGAGGGGAGTGACTCCCTGCTTGAGCCCGCCGAGGGTCATCGCGTAGTTGTGGGAGACCGGGGTGCGGATGCCCATCCGCTCGGCGAGTCCGGCGATGCGCCGAGTCCCCGCCCGGATCCCCAGCTCGGCGTATATCGAGTTGTCCGAGACGGCCATGGCCCCGGCCAACGTGTTCGAGCCCGAGTACGAGCTCTCGAAGTTGTTGACCACGAAGTGCTCGCGGCCGCCGGTGTGGGGCACGGTGAAGACCTTGCGCATCGAGGGCAGCACGGAGCCGGCCGTGTAGCCCTCCTCGAGCGCGGTGGCGAGCGTGAACGGCTTGAAGGCCGAGCCGGGCTGGCGCTGGCCCTGGGTGGCGAGGTTGAACGGCGAGTGCGCGAAGTCCGAGCCGCCCACCATCGCGCGCACCTCGCCCGTTCGGTTGTCGATGGCCACGAGGGCGGCCGAGGGTTGCCCCGGGCCGCTCAGCCAGTTCGTGACGGCGGTCTGCGCCGCCTGCTGCAACGGGAGGTCGAGGGAGGTGCGAATGCTGAGGCCCCCGCTGAACGCCTTGGTCGGCCCGAAGCGGTTGACGATCTGCTGGCGCGCCCAGGTGGTGAAGTAGGGCGCCTGGCTCTTCTCCTGCGGTGGGATGATCTGATCCTCGGCCGGTAGCGGCTGGGCGATCGCCGCGTCGTACTCAGGGACGCTCAGGCGTTGCTGGTCGCGCATGTCGCGGAGCACGAGATCACGGCGGGCCCGTCCCGCACGCGGATGGGCGACCGGATCGAAGGCGCTCGGCGAGGCGACGACCCCGGCCAGCATCGCGGCCTCGGCCGGAGCGAGCAGCGAGGCGCACGAGGGCTGCGTCCCCTGCCCGCAGCCGGGGTGCCTCGTGCCGAAGTACGTGCGCGCCGCCGACTCGATCCCGTAGGCCCCGTTGCCGAAGTACGTCGAGTTCAAGTACTCCGTGAGGATCTTCTCCTTGTTCCACTTGCGGGAGAGATGGAAGGCCAGCGCCGCCTCGCGGAGCTTCTGGAAGATCGTCCGGTTGTTCTGCGCGGCGAGCGCGTTCTTGACGAACTGCTCGGTGATCGTCGAGCCGCCCTGCACCGTACGCTGCGCCGCGAGGTCGGAGTAGAGAGCGCGGCCGAGGCCCTGCAGGTCCACTCCCTCGTTCCGGTAGAAGCGCCGGTCCTCGATCGCGATGATCGCCTGCTTCATGACCGGGGCGATGTGCGCCCCGTCGACGAGGAGGACGTTACGCGGACCGGTGAGGATGCCCAAGGGCTTGCCGTGGACGTCGAGCAGCACGGAGTTCTTCGCACTGCGGAACTGCTCGCGGTTCTCGAGCTTGGGCAGGTCGGAGGCAACGGCCATCATCATCCCGAAGAAGGAGGAGACCAGAGCCAGGAGCGCGACCCCGAAGAGGATGAGCGCGAGGCGCAGCTTGCGTACCTTGGGGCGCGGGGGGCGTCCGCTCCCGTCCGCGTCGTCCCCAGCCCAGGGGCGCCGGGGTGCTCGCAGCGGCACCGGCTCGGAGCCGCCGTTCAGACGTGGAGTGTTGCGCTCGTCGCTCACTGCGTCGAATGCGTCCGCCCCCGGGGACGGCCGCGAGGAGCGGGACCTCACGTGCTCGCGGCGGCAGCGAGCGGGTAAAGGGCGGGCGGGGCCGAGGACTCACCGCCCCACCGCGGCGCGGAGTCTAGCATTGCCCCGGATGGTCACTCCCGCCGCCTGGCTCACCCGCAACGCGGTCGAGTGCCTCCCGGAGGAAGAGCTCGCGCAGCGCCTGGAGGCGGCCGAGCGCGAGTCTCGCCCGCTGCGGGTGAAGCTCGGCATCGACCCCACGGCGCCCGACATCCACCTCGGCTTCACGGTGGTGCTGCAGAAGCTAAGAGAGTTCCAGGACCTCGGGCACACCGTGGTGCTCATCGTCGGCGACTACACCGCGCGGGTCGGCGATCCGAGCGGCCGCTCGAGCACCCGTCCGCTCCTCTCCGCCGCGGAGATCGAGGCGAACGCCCGCACCTATCAGGAGCAGGCGTTCACGGTGCTCGACTCCGACCGCGTCGAGGTGCGGCGCAACTCGGAGTGGCTCGACATGCCCGCCGAGGAGCTCTTCGCGCTCGCGCGCACCACCACCGTCGCGCGGATCCTCGAGCGCGACGACTTCGCTAAGCGTCACTCCGTCCGCGCCCCCATCTCGATCCTCGAGCTCCTGTATCCGCTCCTGCAGGGCTACGACTCGGTGGCGGTGCGCGCCGACATCGAGCTCGGCGGCACCGACCAGACCTTCAACCTCCTCCTCGGGCGCGACGTGCAGCGGGCCTACCGGCAACCCGAGCAGGTCATCCTCACCATGCCGATCCTTCCCGGCCTCGACGGCCGCCAGAAGATGTCGAAGTCGTCGAACAACTACGTGGGCGTCGCCGAGGCGCCGGCGGAGATCTACGGCAAGACGCTCAGCCTGCCCGACGGGGCGCTGGGGGTCTGGTACGAGCTGCTGCTCGGCGAGGAGGTGGCGACCCGCGACGGTCCGCGCGAGGCCAAGCGGACGCTGGCGCGGCGGCTCGTGGAGCGCTTCGCGGGGAGCGAGGCGGCGTGCGCCGCCGAGGCGGCCTTCGACCGGGTCCACGTCCGCCACGAAGCCCCGGAGGAGGTCGAGGAGGTCTCCTTCTCGGTAAGGGGAGCGGAACCCGTGCACCTTCCCGCCCTGCTCGCCCGCGCCTTTGGCGTCTCGAGCTCCGAGGCCCGCCGGCTGCTCTCCCAGGGCGGCGTGCGCATCGACGGAACGCCCGTCGGAGGCGAGGCGCTCGACGTCTCGCCCGAGACCGTCGACGGTCGGGTGCTCCAGCTCGGAAAGCGACGCTTCGCGCGCGTGCGCATGGAGGACGGAGGAGCGGTGATGGGGCGCGAGCCGGCGTGACGGTGCAGGGCGGAGTGCTCAGGCTGCGCACCGACGGCGACGGCCACGTCGTCGACCTCACCGACGGCGTGCGCAGCGTGGTGCGCACGAGCGGGATCGAGCGGGGACTGGTTTGCGTCTTCGTCACGGGCTCGACCGCGGCGGTGACGACCATGGAGTACGAGCCCGGCGGCGTGGAGGACCTGCGCGCCCTGCTCGAGCGCGTGATTCCGGGAGACTCGGAGTACGCCCACAACCGCCTGAACCACGACTCGAACGCCCACGCCCACCTGCGCGCGTCGCTGATCGGGGCCTCGGAGACCGTGCCGGTCGTGGGTTCCGACCTCGCCCTCGGTCGGTGGCAGCAGGTCGTCCTGCTCGACTTCGACGACCGCCCGCGCGAGCGGACCGTGACCGTGCAGGTGCTCTCGTAGACGGGCCCGACGCGTGGTGGCGGACCCTTCTCGCGGGACTGCGTGGCGCTATACTGCCGCTCCGGGCTGGGGGCCCTTGCGGGTCCCTGCGGCGTGCCCGGGTCGAGAGCACCTCGGCCCCGCGAGGCACAGGCGGTCTTTGAAAACTCAACAGCGAATGCACCTGACGGTCGGCTCGAGAGCCGACTGATCGAGTGTGTCCAGGTTCGAAGCCGTCTGTCCGCGCCATGTGCGCGGTCGAGGCGGCGCCAGAATTGACCCCGTCAGGATCTCCGGCGGCCCATCGTGTACTCGGGCCGCCCTCGTGTGAGGTCATTGACGCTCTTTGTGAAACAAGCAGTTCTTCACGG
>JAABUQ010004831.1_pt1 | contig 22397 bp, 27 predicted proteins | sample 5560001 | NCBI WGS metagenome assembly JAABUQ01 (sample SAMN10711888, study PRJNA513371) | rock metagenome | isolation source: Antarctica rocks | place: Antarctica: Victoria Land, Finger Mt nord | collected 2015-12-18 | reverse complement strand
TATTATTAATAATAATTTAATATATTAAAGATTATTAATTTAATAATATTAATAAAGCTTTATAAAATAGTTAATTTTATATTAAATAATATTATAATTTTATATTAAACTTTTAATTAAATTTTATTATATTTTATATAATAAAAATAGAAATATATTTATTTAATAAGATTATAAATAATTAATAAAATAATAATATATTTAATTTAAAAAGAAATATTCTTATTAATTATTAGCTTCCGAAAAATTATTTTATTTTTATTAAGTTTAAAATTATTTGAAGTTTTAAATTTATTATAACTTTCTTTTTTATTTAAAATAATATTATTAAAATATTATGATTAATATTTATAAATATAATATTATTTATATAAGAGTTAAAAAGGGTTTTTATTATTAATAATATTTTTTAAGAAATTAAAGAATTATTTTTTTATTAAAAAGAGTAGATTTTGATTAAGCTTGAAAACTTTAATAATAATTTTATTAATAAAAAGTTTATTTAAAAATTAATTAAAAAGAGATAAAAAAAAGGCAAAAGTATATTATAATATTAATATATTAAAATTAATAATATTAAAAATTTTAATATTAAAATAATAATATTTAAAAAAAAAATAATAAAAAGAAACTTAAAAATATTATAAAAAATTATCAGATTTAATTAATAATTCTCTTAATTATTTAATATAAATAATAAAATTAATATATTTAAATATTTAAGAAATTTAAGAAAAAATATAAAATAATAACAATTTAAATTATAAAATTAAAATAATAATAATATATTATATATATAATTAGTAATTAAAGCTTTAATTAATAATATTATTTACTTAAAATAGTATTATTAAATAATAAATTTAGTCAGTTGATTAATAGTTCAACAAGATTTATACGTCAACTGCGATACGTCCTGTATACAGCCTGAGCTCATTCCTCGAAAGGGGGCCAGCAATCGATATTCTTGTCGTTGCCCCCAGCTATCTCAGCAAGATCATGCAGGCCAATTGCGGCGTACAATGCCCTCTCTTTCCCCATTGGACAAATCAACTCTGTGTCAAAGCTCTTCCCCTTTCCCGCTTGAAACTCAAGAATTGCGCCCGAGTTCCCTCTCTCAACTTCTTCAACGTCAGCCTCATCTCTGGAAGCTCTCCTTGTAACTGCTTGCTGGCCTCCGGGGTGGTTTTCGAGTCCAGCTCCACATAAATCTGGCTCTGAACCTCGCCCGCCCGCTTGGTGGTGTATTGGCTCATGGTCTGGGCGACGAATTCCAGATCCAACGTCCCCTAATGCACATAGAACAGACGGAGTCAGGAACTGGAACGAAGGAGATGGTGAGGCAGGAAATGGTGGTAACATACTTGCATTAGAGCAGGAAGGGGGTACCTGCTCCTGACTTTGAAGGCGTCAAGGAAGGCTACAGACATCTGCTCCAATAGATGGGAAAGAATAGGGTTGGTCAGAGGGGCTGCGGTTGTCCAGACCTCTGTATGCACATATACAAGGAGTAGGAGTGCTTCGTAAACGTAGGGCCGAACTTGTGAGGGCCGATTAGTAGAGGGTGTCCATTGGGGAGATGCAATGCCGGCATGGATGATGGCGGAGAGTCTTTGGGCAGTGGGACTGGTGTAGGAGCCGAAGAGACGGTCTGAGATTTGTGAGAGGGCATCCCGGATGGTTTTTGACTCATCGGTCAGAGTGATCGAGAAGTTAGTCTCGAACTGGGAGATTAATTGAGGGATGGTATCGCTCTGAAGGAGTTTGAGATTGCTCAGGGTAAGAAGCTTTCGATCATTCTGGTAGTACGTCAGTCCGCGCTTTCTAAGGGATCAGGTGCTGCACGTACACGGTTCTTACCGCTTCCATCTCCATCTACGTCTTTCGAAATGACCGATTCCTCTGTCTGACTAGAGCCGTGCACATCACCCAAAGGCTCCGATCTCTCCGCTATCTCGACCATGCCAGACAACGCTCTATACAGCGTTGTCACAAATTGGCTTCGAACCATCTGCACCAACTTCGCAGGTGGAGGAGGTACAACAGAAGTGGATCCTGACTTGGCATTTGAGGCTTCAGGGATGTACAGAATTTTTTGCATGCCAGACAACACCGTAGATTCAAAGGCACTGAAACGGTCCGGCATGTTAGTGAGGTCTTGGTGCTCGGACATGCGAGACCAGTCTTCTAGATACTTGCAAGTCTCCGCATCTTCACCCCAAGCAGCACAGGCTGCTCGTAAGGACCTCTCGCGAGCCACGCCGACCATTGATTTGAGCTTTTCCGATAGTTTTTCTCCTGATGCTATGGGACGCATGGCGACCATGTCACCAGCGGCTGAGCCTACTAGGGTCAGGAGCTTCTCGAGGTAGTGCACGCCGCTGATAGAATTTGCGTGAGGCGGCCAGAATGCGAAATCGTCCCAAGGCTGACCCTTGTGGGGTGACGACGGTGGCGGATGATTCTCGTCAAACTTGAAGCGAGAATCTTGATGGGCATACGGTGACAGTAATGCAGATTGTGGAGTGACTGGGGTCTTCGGGACTGGGGAGTAGAGCAAAGAGATGTCCTCAATAGGGAGCTCTGCAAAGAAAGCAGAGACATGCTCCTGTACAATCTCGATAAGCTCGATCACACCGTTTTGCAGGTCTCTGATCCCGTCTGTAGAGAGTCTGTGATGTCTGCGGCTTCGACCATCAATGCCAATCGGGAGCGTTTTTTGGACCTTACCTTCAATGAAAGTTTGAGACCTATCCCAGAAGTCTATCACCTCTCCGAGAATGCCGTTCCGTGCGGAGAGTAGGGTACTGAGTGAATTGTAGATTAAGTCCCATAGCTCAAGAACTGAAGCAGTGTCTAAGCTCTTGGTCATGTTGGCGACGTCTTTCCCAACAAGACTTTTCAGATGACTGGCAATAATGTGGGGGCTTGGAGCGTCTGCGTTGGCGAGACGCCTTCTCAGAACCTCAATCTCGACCCGTGATCGTTCAAAGGTGGCTCTGATTTTATTTTTGAGATAGTCATAACGGCTCAGGAGCCAGACCCAGATGGGATTGTCTTCAACGCCCAATTCCAGAAGAATGCTAATTAGAGGTGTATGCTCTTCATTAGAACTCTGAACAGTTGAAATTGAGGAGTTTGCCTGCGCGTCGGTCAATCTCCGCCAAATGTCACGTTTGAAGTCTTCAATCCGACTTTCAACGTCGGTCCACATGCGCCCAGTGATAACAATTTGGTGCACTTGAGACTCAGTGAGATGCGATTGGCTTTGATGAGCGTTCTCAGCGATCTGTCGCGCGTCATCTGTATACTTTCTAGCCCGAGTGTACTCATTCACGATACCGTCGTAATCTTTGCGCTTGATGCACTCAGATACGGCTCTGCCGACTCGAAAGATGCTCTGACTGTTCTCAACCGATTCCATGACTGACTTGAGGCTGCTTTCTCGTTCTCGACCACCCAGAGCAGGACCCCAGATTTCCTCCGCCTTTACAGCAACCTCTATCAGAGGTGCTTTGATTCCTTGCACCCCATATTCGCTGTCCTTGGTCAAAGCGTTCTTCTTTTTATCATTCGACGACTTCCCGGCCGGAGGCCCCTGACCACTGACGCCCCTGAAATGCCTGCTTTCCCTGCTTGTGATTCGGGCGTGGCCTCGCGGTTTTTCCGACTCTGCCTGGGTACCCTGGTTACGCATCTCGGCGTAAACATTATCGATTGTGGTTTTGGCACGGACAAATCGCTCGAAATTGGATTCTACGAGCACCTTTAAAGAAGCAGATTTCTGGTCAATGGAGCGGGAGAGAAAGTCAAGACCCTGTAACAGCTCTTGAGTAGAAGCAGTTGAGTGGATCTGAGAAAGATAGAGGTTTGGTGAGAAGGTGGTGGACGACAGCAAGAATCGATTTCCTAGATGCGTTCAGCCCAGAATTACTACGCTATACGAATTGAGGGCGTTTACTTAATCGCTGGTCCTGCTCGACAGGCAGACCCTTTTTCTTCAAAACTCTAACGACGCTGTCTGAAGCTCCCAATGGGTCTGCCTCATCTTTCTGCACCAAATTCTCTTGTCCGTCGCGAAGCCTCTCCGATCCAGGTACGAGGCTTCGGCGACCGCCAATCGGTTCGAGGGCCGAATATCTCGATCTTGAACGACGTACATGATGACGGGAAAGCCCACTGTACTGTGCCTTTTCCTCCTCCGAATGATCACTCTCGTCCTTCTCTGCTGGCCATCCATGAGGATCCGGTGTTGTGAGATTGTAGTGGTTGAGGATAGTTTGAGGGTCGTTCATCTTGCCGTAGTTGCGTGGTCCAGCTAAAAGTTAGGGGAAGCTGGGGAGACTATCGAGTTGTAGGAGTGTAGCTTGGGCGCTATGGGCCCAAGTAAAGCTTCTCCCTGCCGAGCTGTAGTGTTGAAATGAAGAAGCTTGTCAAAAGCAGGGGAAATGTATGGAATGCCCGTCGGAAGACATTCCGCTCGTTTAGACTTGCCTCTTCTGGAAGCGACACTGTAGCTAGTGCCAGCTGCAGGTCATTTTTGGTGCTTTATCCAAGACTTCCATTAACTGATCACACTTCTTTCACTACTCCGATCATTTCTGACTACAAGGCGTATACATGTCCTGGGAGCACAGGTGTCCCCAACCCCAACATGTCAGCAACCCGCTCTTTTGCTCTCCCTGCTAAGCAATGCCTACGGGGTATTCACCCGTCACGACAATGGTTATCAATTCCTATTCAGGTTCGTGAGGATTGAGCGTCCCACCGGAATATTGGTCTGCAGGGGCAATGCTGACAGGATTTTTAATGTGCAGATTAGACGCTATGCGGTACCTGCTCAAGAGAAAGTCGCCAAATTTAAGGGAACCAAAGGCTCAGATGTAAGAGCACATCCTAAACCATCTCGGCTATCTGGAAACAAGCTCATATGTAAGCAAAGTTTTGAGAAGCAATTCTGATAAAATGTGGATGTCTCTAGGGGAACTACATGGTCACGCTGATCGAGGGCGACGGCATTGGCCCCGAAATCGCCCAATCAGTGAAAGATATCTTCGCAGCCGCAAAAGTTTGCTACACTCCTCCAAAAACATAGATCTGATCAGCAGCGTTTAACATGCTCAGGCGCCCATAAAATGGGAATCAGTAGATGTCACACCCCAACTCAAAGACGGCAAGACAGTCATCCCCGACAAAGCAATCGACAGCGTCAAAGCCAACTATGTCGCTCTCAAGGGCCCTCTTGCCGTACGTGCCCCTCCCACCCATTCGCCCTTCTGCCAACTGATCCCATGATTATGACAGACCCCAATAGGCAAAGGCCACGTCTCACTCAACCTCACTCTCCGCCGAACTTTCAACCTTTTTGCCAACGTCCGCCCCTGCAAATCCGTTGCCGGCTACAAAACCCCCTACGACCACGTCGACACCGTCCTCATCCGTGAGAATACTGAAGGTGAATACAGCGGCATCGAGCACGTCGTCATTGATGGCGTTGTGCAATCCATAAAACTAATCACGCGCGCCGCTTCTGAGCGAGTACTACGGTTTGCATTTCAGTATGCGGAGGAGGTGGGGAGGAAGAAGGTGTGGGCGGTGCACAAGGCTACGATCATGAAGATGAGCGATGGGCTCTTCTTGAACACTGCGAGGAGGATCAGCAAGGATTTCCCGAATGTAGAGTTCGATGCCGAATTACTCGACAATACCTGCCTGAAGATCGTGACGGATCCAACACCTTACAACGACAAAGTGCTCGTCATGCCGAATCTCTACGGCGATATCCTCTCGGACATGTGCGCCGGACTGATTGGGGGACTGGGCTTGACACCGTCTGGGAACATCGGCGACGAGTGCAGTATATTCGAGGCCGTTCACGGTAGTGCTCCTGACATTGCGGGGAAGGGGTTGGCCAACCCGACGGCGTTGCTGTTAAGTAGTATTATGATGTTGCAGCATATGGGGCTTCTCGACCATGCGGAGAGGATCCAGAAGGCGATCTTTGATACCCTCGCCGAAGGGAAGGTATGTCTGCTTACTTCCTGCTGTCCAGCGAGGATCAATGCTAATCACTTTTCACTCTCGCAGCAACTTACCGGCGATCTTGGTGGAAAGGCCAAGACGCACGAGTATGCTGGGGCCATCATCGCAAAATTGCAGATATAAACGAGGCAGAGTGTGCGAGATAGATACCTGACGAGCGAGAGGGAGCGATACTGTGTTATACCTCGACCTATAACACAGAAAAACGAAGCAGTGGACCTCACGGCCTCGCCGGCTCTCATGTGTACTTATGGACTCTATGCCGCATGTTTCGATATGCAACGTCTTCCCTGTATCTTTGCCAAAGGAGGTACAGAACAAGCCAACTATAGGTAGACTTCAGGCAATGTCTACCTCGGCAATTCATGTATCCCCTCGTCCGCCAAGGTGATTAAGCATCTGTAGGATAGATCTCAGATCGCGCCACTCTACGCTTCCTGAGCATCCGTTACACACCCTTGGCTGAACGTATTATTTCCCTCAGGAGTCGATTGACGTTATACAGCAAAACCCCCAGATCGGGTTTGGAGGTTCGGGACCGTCGCGAGGACATGATGGCAGTGGTGAGGGATATCGGTGTTGTGTGGGCGAGGGGGGATGTGGGAATGTGTATGTTCAACGGGGGTAGGGCCGTTGGCTGGAAAAGTTGAGGTGGTACAGCTTCCTGAGATGGACAAGGAGAAGATCAGGTATACAAGGGAGGGGAGAAATGTGGGGCTTGGTGCTGACGAGTAAGATCACTGCACATACTCCGTGAAGAAGGGGGAGACGAAGCACAAGCGAATTCATCTGGAGAACATGTGATAGAGTGAGCATGCGCAAAGCACTTTCTATTTAATTTGCGCGGCAGTGCAAGCGATCCGAGTAAGGGTATCTATGTACAAGCAGTACCTATGTCCACTCCGCTCTAATGAGAAGATGAGGAAGAGTCCGTTCTGGCCCATGCCATGTTGTCCCCCCTTTTCGTTTGGCTGACTGCAAACGCAATGCCAGTCGAAGTTCGAGCCTTTGCGTTGGCCTTGCATGCTCCATGCGTCCGTAGAATTCAGTATCCATAGAACGCCTCGTTTATGGCATCAGTCGTGTCTTTTGGTGAAGGGCGTCCACTCCCGGCGGGGAACAGCCGCAGTTACCCCCTATCGTTTGCTGCCTTCTGTTTGCCAAGGTGTGAAGATGGTAATGTGATATTGAAAGGGTGTCGAAATTCGAGATCAGGCAAGATAACCGAGCTCATCATCCTCCAAACGCTCCAAGTATTCCTTCTCGATCAGCTGGTCGATGGAACGTTTGATATCTGGGACTTTGGGCGTGAAGCGCGACTTGATCTGCGAGATGGTTTCGCCCACAAGGACGTTGTGCTTCATCTTCTTACGTGATTTCATGATACGGACGATGGCGGACTGAAAACACATTAGTCATCGTCATACGGACGAAAAATAAAGGAGATACATACCTGCATGAGCAACTTCCTATCCTCTTCAATGGTCTTGTGTGTATCCTCAACCTCCTGCTTGGCTTCCGACTTGACGCTGATGTTCAGGTTGACTTTGACCTTCTTGTTCTTGAAGTTGTAGTTCAACGTGTAGGAGGTACCCGGCTCAGGCTTGCCATTCTCTGGTGAAGCAATCAGGACTTTGGCTTTGACAAAGACCCCAAGCGATGGATCAAGCCACTCTGGTGACAAAGCTGTGGCTTTCTGTGCATCCTCGTAAGTGACGGTATCAGCATCGTTGAATAGGAGGAGGATCGCCATCTGGTAAGTAGAGACCAAAAAGGTGTAGGGGATTTTAGTATTCTTAACATAGTTTGCCTTAATCTCGCCTTTGCACAGTTGCCATAGCCATGTGAGCTTGCGACCGCTATGCTTTTGAAAGTAGAAATTTTGGAATCGCTCGTATGTCTTTACAATGTCGGCAGGTGGGTAAAAGTCGGTGTTGGGTGGTGTCAGAGGCCAGAAGCCGGTGCCCAGGATGTGGTAGTTCGAGTCGACCGCCTTCTTCGAGTCATCCTCTCCAAGCATCTTGGATGCCCAGTCCTTGAAGTTGCTATTGAGATCGGCAGAGATCTGGATGTCCTGGAACATGCGTTGCAGCTTGTTCGTGTACTCGAACCCGCAAGCCTCCTTCAGCTTGCCAATCATGCTAGTCTCCGCATCTTCGGAGGCCGAACTCGAATGGACCAAACGCTTGGCCAGCATACGCGAGTAGAACTTCTGGAAGACGTCTTTGTCCTCAATGTACTTGAAGACCGTCATGATCTGGATGAGCGAGGCTTCAAGATCGGCTTCCTCTGCACTCTTCCCGCTTCTCTTCAATAGCGTGTCGGTGTATTTGGCCAGCAATTCTGGTGAGCGTGACGAACCAGTGGCACACACTTTGTTGCGGTTGACGAACTCTTTGCAAGCGTTGTCGAGAGACCGGACAAATTCAGACTCACCGTTGAATGCATTATCCACCAGCTGCTGATACTGGGCATGAACCTCGAGTAGTGCATCAACGTAGGTCTTCGGCTCCATGCTCTCACCCTCCACGGCAACCTTCTCAACGGCTGCCAAGCCTGACTTCCGTACATGTGCCTCGAATTTGGTGCGCAGAGGCTCAAGGCCGTCCACTATGCGCGCTAATAGTTTGTACATGCGAGCTAAGTCATCTTGCCGATCGGCGTCTAGCAGTACCTGGAATTCATCTCGGAGGAGGGCAGAGTGTCCAGTGACGAGAACAGCCAAGCAAGTCTTCATCAAAGGGTTCATGATATCTTGATGCAGATACAAGCCAACGCGGCCCTTCTCTTCCTCCAGACGTGTTTCCGCCTTCTTCATGTACTCCACCACCGGGTTCTGGGCCACAAATTGTGCAGACTCCTCCTCGTAGTACTTTGTTGTGGCCTCCAGGAAGGGCTTCTCGAAATGGAAGCGGTAAACGTCAAGGGTGGATTTCGTGCTATCCGTCTCATCCAAACCTAATGATACGAAGGAATCGACAATGCTCTTAATTTGAGCTTGCTCGATGGTCTCTCCGTCTCGCTGCTTCTTCACCATCTTGAGGACTGCAGACATGACATTCCTGTTGACCTTGTGGAAGAGCACCTCTCTCCATTCAACGAGGTGTAGAGTGTACACATCGTAGACATCTTTCTTGCCCTCATCAATTTCCCGCTTCACCCAGTGACGATTCAAGTAGCGGAAGAGATGGTTTGTGTATTTGGCTGCGGTGGTGTATCGGTCCCATTCACGGATGTAGTAGGTAAGTAAAGCTTCATCGACGTGACCTTGTGATCGCTCATGGAGGCCTTCGAGATGGACTCGGAGGTACTCTTTCAAATTCTTGTAGAGATCTTCACCCAGGAGGTGGGCTGGAAGCGCTGTCAGCGACCAATCTCACGGTCTAGGCATTCGGACATCTGGACTCACCACCTCGGTGAGCGTTGCCCCCAATTATGCCACCACCCGAGGCAACAGCTTTTTGTGATGTACAGAAATTGTGAACGGCTCTGCGCAGCTGTCAGTAAAAAATACAGTTGGAACCTCTGAGACGACTTACGTGTAGATGCCCATGTACTGCAACTGCCGTCAGTAAACGGATGGTAGAGGAGGGGTGTGATGCTCACCGTAGACATATCCACGCCATCTTTTAGATTTGTCATGATCTTTTCGACTCCGGCCTCGAGGAAGCTCCATCTGATGAAGACCAGAAAAGTCAGCCTTTGCTCAAGTGATGGCGTTTGATCCCGGGGAATCTTACGTTGCCACAAGGTCGTCCTTGTTCGGGGTTGGGGGCATGGTCAGCGTCATGGTTTCGGGTGACTCAAGGTGGATGGTGGATGAAGTAGATAGAAGGATGAGAGGTTGGAGGAGTGACAACCTCGTTTTCGAGAAAATAGCGAGTGCCAAGTGTAATTAGACCTCGCAGTGTTGTGGCTTGTTTGTTAGACGTGTTGCGAGCAGGCTATCAGTGTCATAAACGTGAGTCGCGTGAACGCCTCAGGCCGGCTGATATATCGCTTCAATGTGCAAGCAGATGCCAGCGATGGCTTCAACGCGTTCTTCTCAAGTGCGGCGCAAACTTCAGCTCGGACAGTTAAGCTGCAGAAGCCTTGGGGAATGAGGAAAATAAAGAGAATTTACTTGAGGTTGCACAGGTGAATGATCCAAAATATTTCGCCGCTATATAAGATCCGCCTTCAGCTCAAAGTAAATCAGCAGGCAGCAAGGAGTCATGTTTGAAACATTTGGATCTACAAAGTCTTTGGCTTCTTTTCTCAGACCATATTTCTATCATTTCCAGTATACCAGACAGCATACATTATATTGGATTGTCACATGAATGCATATCGTGGTGTGACCCAATATCAATCATACTTGCAACGAAGGCCCTTCGTCACCATATACTGGATCTCGATCAAACCACCCCAAACTCTCAATCCCTCTAACCTTGTCTTCTTCGCCCTCTCTACCGTAGCACATGTCCCAGTCTTTGCCTTTAGGATAGCTTCCCACCATGCTGAAACCTCCTTCAATATCCTCCAGTAATCTATGGGCTACCCCCGCAGGCACCACCATCACGTCTCCCTTCTCAACCATAGCTTCTACTCTTTGAGGATTCTCCTCGCCTCCGAAGCACAGCCTAGCCTGCCCAGAAGAGACGCACAACACTTCGTGGGACGTGGAGTGAAAGTGGGATTGACTGTACATCGTGTAACGCCACTGCGGTGTCACAACGCCAACGGCTGCAAGATGACTCTCGATAGACAAAGCGGATGTGCTGGAAGCAAAAGCAGCATGGTAGATGAGCAAAGGTCTCTGTTGGATAGATGTGTTCGGCAGACGATTGAATGCTGGAATTTGATAGGATGACACTCTCAGGTTTTTAAAAGGTGTCAGAAGTGCATTAGGCTTCGTCATGTTGAACGTGCGTCCGAGACAGGATCCAGAAGTCAGACGCGTCACTTGGGGAACACGGAGATAATCATGTTACAAGCAACAAGAAACCAAGAAATCAAGAAGAAAGATGACATCGTTAGGAGTAAAGAAATCGGAGAGCCATACGTCATCGGCTTCTTGGAGAGATTGGAGCGTGGCCATAGGTATTTATGCACTCGTGTATCCAAGCCGGCTCTCACTGATCTCTTTCATCGCGCTGATGAAGTAACCAAAAGTCCCGAACCGTCGCCATGCAACAAATCTCAATCAGCTCATGTAAAGGCATCTGCCACGCTTCCCAAAAGTTGGTAATGACCAGTCATAGTCCAGTAACTCGCTCCACCAGCCTGCAATTGGGGTCAGCCCCATCGGACTACGAAAGAAATGCTGGGAAGTTACCGTAAGACGCTTATCGAAAAGGTCAGGAGCCACGCAATCAATGCAATCAAAAGGACAGAGGCCAAAGCCCTCTGCCGGTAACAGGCAGCGCTGTAGCAATGTTCGCCGTCGATGACTCCAAACGCAAGGCTCAGATTAGCCGAGTCGAACACGATGAAGAACAGGTCCAGAAAGATCAGGCGCATCTTCGCCCTGGCAGATCGCAGTCCAAGGGGCTTTCCCGAGTATTCGTCATATGCAATGTAGAGAAGGTAGACAAGTGCGACCGCGTCGACCACAATGGCCATGTCTGTGGAGGCTACCGATATCGAGGACTTGTCAGCCACATCTGCGATATGATGGAGGGAGCACGCAAGGCACAGGGCCACCAGTGAGAAACCCCACACGATCATCCGGATCACCATAGGGACCACAGGACTGCGTAGAAGTGTCCGCTGTAGTCTCATGTACCATACTTTTCTCTTGATCTGCGATCCGAATATTCCGGCCGATCCCTTCTCTGGGTCACCATCATCAACATCTGCAAGCCACGGCCGTGAGTAGTCCGGCCCATTTTGGATCAACCATTCTTCAGTCACAACTTTTCCGCCTTCTGTGGCCACACGTGGATACGCAGTAGCACTTGCAAATGCCGCCCATCTCGATCCTGTCTCGACGACGGTCCCGCGAGGCAATGGAGGAGTCAATTCTCTTTGGTGGTCGTGTGCTCTACCTGGGAGCGGATGATCGGTTCTTGACTTGGCCCAAGCCTTATGGTCAAGGATGGGTCTGGTCCAAGGAGTGGGATTATGCTGAGCTATATGCACGGTCGCTGGAGACAAGGGAGGTTGGGAAATTGGGAGCAGGTCCTCATTATCTTCGTCAAGCGTGTGAACCCAAGCTAGTATGAGAGAATAGTTAGCAGCGGTATTCCATGTAAAGGAGAGAGATTAAAATCTTCCGTGTAGTCCATGGCCTGGTAAGACTGACCTGGAATGGTACGAACAACCCTCTGGGCCTCTTGATCACGAGCAAAGGCACTAACAGGAGACTGGTGGTTTCTTGAGCCCGAAGATGCAGTCTGCGTTTTCTCCAAGTCGCTCTGCCCAAGAAAATTTTTCTCGTTCACCGGTGTACCGATTCGGGGGGACTCATCAATACTGTCTGCCTTCTCTTTCTGGGCGCCAGGATTTCGGTTTGAAGAGTGGTAGGAGTGTAAAATGGTAGCCGCACGCGTTCTGATACTGCCAATTGCTGAAGCCATACAAGGGTTTGATTCCCACGTCTTCCGCTCTCAGGGTGTGGACATGCTCATTTCGAAAACTGATGGGGGCAGTTGAGATGTTGAGCAGGTGATGAATATTTGGGGAGAACGACTGCCTGACACAGTGAGCAAAAACGAACGTAGTGGCATGACCGAATCTGTCATGATATTCAAATAAAACTGCTGATAGAAGAATAAGCCTCGAATGGAAGAGGATCTTGTTTGCGATTTTTTGATTTTGCGGAGAAACTCAATGACGCCCGTTGTTGGCACATCGTGTCTCGGCTAAGTTACCTTCATCTTTCTCTGTTCTCTTCCCTCGTTCTCTCTTCTCTCCGCTCTCTGCTATTTTCTCTGTTTTCTTTTCCTGCCTCTTGCTTCTAGTATTCTGTCTCTCCTCACCCTTTAGAAGTGCTCCGCCCCAGCTCTTCTTCCGTCCTGCAATGCGCCTCTTCCTCCTGCCAATCTCCACCAGACAAAGCCTGATCTATTGCCAGAGATTGAATCGACAGTTATCCAGTGAGACCACAATTGTTGACAGACTCACCACAAAAGCCTCGACTACCTGGATTGGCTGGGAGAAAAAGGAATCCGGCTGGCAGCAAAAGGTCACATCGTATGGGAACAAGCTCTTTCAGCGGGTACCTCATGAAGAATGGGGACTGAAATCTATCCCGCCCTTGAGTGCTAGGCGAAAGAGCGAGGAGATAGAAGGCGAACAGGAGGTCAAGATCGTGTATCCACAAGGATTCATAGATTCAAAGCAGGCACAAGAGACATTGCGGCGGCTCGGGGGTGACGAGAAGCAAGGATTCCATTCTAGATTGCTGTGGGGATGCATCATCGGAATGCCAATATCGGCGCCGTTTGCCTTAATACCAGTGTGAGCTGCCTCCAGGAGCTCTCCCTCATCCTGGTAACGAATATATCGTAGCGTACCCAATTTGCCTTTTTTCTATTTATGCTTCAGGGCCTGGTCCCACTGGAGAGGTACGAATGCCAAGTTTGGGATATTGGGAAGGTCTTGGCTGATATATGTAGCACGGTCTGGCTCAAAACATCTGCGATTCCTACTGGATAGGAAGCTTGCCACCTTGGCCCCTTCGCCAATTCTACGTGCTGCGTACATTGAAGCCAGCCCTGAGTTGAGACTTATGCAGCTTGGGGGAGATTTGCGAGAGCCCCAATCCGAATCTAATGGCATGCCCAAAACAGGCACTGAAGAAGAGCAGATGCTGTTGACTCCGTCTTCGGGCAAAATAATTGCCGACCACTTGCAAATAACTGAGATACAAGTGGAGGTTGAGCGGGCTGTTCAACAGGTTGGAAAGGAATTGGGAGCCAGGCGAGAATTGGAGGAAGAGAAGAAGGAACTGAAAATATCGACGAAGGTATGAAGAGTGCCCTTAGCAAAGGGTACTCCACGAGCGGGTCTTGCGAGCCAAGATTATTTACTACGGCCGTCAAGCATGGTGACCACGCCGAGGAACAAGACGTCGAAAGCGTAAGAGGAAGGATGCCATACGTGACCACCTCTCACGAAACGACGGATGAAGGCTGGCAGAGTTGATCAATCGAGACACAAAGATGGCATTTAACAAAATAGGCAATTGTCCCCTGCTACTCTTTCAAGCGAAAACACAAATACACCCCAGAAATGAAAAAGGATCTTTCATTTTGCACCTTCTATTGGTGCCTGTGACGGCGTCTTTATGGTGTTTTAAGTCTCCAACCTAGGAAGGCATTACTTGTTCCATCATGATATTGTTTGGGGTGGGTTTGCTTGGAAAGTAAATTCAATGACTTTCTGACCATCAAAGTCTTCAGTTTCGTTGGGATGACGTGGTTGATGAATGCTCATATCCGCAAATTTCCTTTGGAATAGAGAAATTTTGCAAACAGATCTTCTGTCTTTCGGAGGGTTCAAGAGGGAAAGGCCCGATCATTGAGAATTGCAACAGGCCAATCCTCTACAGATGCGCATAAATATTCGGGTACTCCAAGGAAAGCCCCTGAGAATTCTGTAATGTTTCATTTCTTCTTCCTTCGTGGCTTGCTTTATAGGTTTGTTGTTTTTTTGTACTAGAAACGGAGGGAAGCTTAGACAACTTCAAACAATGGTGTACCAAATATTATGTTTTCACGATCCTACAGGGCTTTCCACGAAATCTACTGCGTCGGACTCATGTCGAAAGCTTTATCTCCATTCAAATCCCAAACCAGACGTAGTTGCTCCAACGATATCCCTTTTCCCACCAACTGATGAGGCTTGTGCGATCCCCCTGGAGCAAAATGCTCGGCTACCAGAGAATCGTGAAATCTCCAGTCCAATCCCCAGCATTATGAATGTACATTTACCCGGGTTTTCAACCATATCCTCAGGCATCTGCCACCTGCTGCGTCATTAGGCAACATTTTGAAAGCCGAATATCTCCTATCAGACTACTGCCCCATCCCATCCTATTACATCTCTACCGCTTCCTTTTATTCACACCGCTATAGAAATTTAGTTTGGCGCCCTTTAGCTTTGCGTCTTTCGTCGCCACCCTCTCGAAATTCCTTGCTTTGACCTCAGCTGTCCCAGGAAAATCACCAGGCAAAGCACCGATTTTCCACTGTTCAGGCCATGACAGCACAGACACACATACACGAGTGCTGGGCAATGGACAATGTAGACAGACTCTACCCTGACACAAAGGCTTCTGTGGGAGCTTGGGGTCAATGCACGCTAGGGGCATGGTTCATCTCCGGAGGAAACAACGTCTTCGGCAACGTGGATATGTAATTTTTTGATAACTCATGCAATATGATTGGCAACGCCAACGCCAGCCAGATTAATGATGAAATCAAACCTGACGACAACTCGTATATGGGGCAGGACGTCAAACTCACTGCACTTCACGGGGTGGAGACGTGGGGTAGCGAACTTCAACTTTCATTCACCAATGCCGGGAAAACGTACCAGGCATCAGATCAGCCCGGGCAGGGTGTGTGTAGCAGCTGCGATATACCGTTGACGCCTTCGGCAGAAGCCCAAGGCGGCAAAGGGAGTTTCCGAGTGTGTTCCTGCCCTTTCGACTGCAGTTCTTGATGATAGGGAACCGGCTGGCGGAGAAAATATGGGGGAGTGGCGTTGCGGTTGAAAGATTGGTGGTATTTAGGGCTCTGTGTACCTGTATATTGGGCTTGCGAGCCGTGTTGAAGCATGACAAGAATCTTGATGATACTGCGCATCGCTCCCTGCATCCTTTGCTCCTGAGTCTTCAAGACACTGTCTCCATATTGTTAAGCTGTAAAGTAAAGGGAGAAAGAGCAAAGAAGAGCAAGAACAAGAAGAGAGAGGGTATCCAGATCATTGTTCCAGTTGCTCACATACAAGAAAAGCAGATCTTTCCTCATTTCATGCATCATAGATAGACACTGGCTGACCAGAGCAGGTCTGCCAGAGGGAAAGATAGTCTTCTCTTAGAACGACTGAATGTGCGCAAGAGCCGACCGTAGGGAGGAAAGGGAAGAAATTGGGCTTTGTGGAGAGAACTTGAGAGTACGAGAAAGGATGGAGAATGTGAGATTCAGCTTCTTCAAATGTCAGCTTTCAGTGCTCTGGGTTTCTGACGCGGCCTGTCCATCTTCATCTGGGTGCAGCACAATTGGAAAGCGACTGATAGGAAGAGATCCGTCTAGCGCAAGCGGATCTACAGGGAGCAGGGATGCCCTGGGGTACAGTACCACGTCAAAAGTAATGGCGATCGCGATGTTTCACACCAAAAGTCGTATATTTTACCTATATATTTCGAACCTTATATATATATTTATATTTTTAAAAAATTAATATATAATCTTTTTTTATATTTTAATAATTTATATTTATTTAGATTTTCAATTAAAATATATTATTATTATAATTATTGTTGTTAAAAAAAGATTTGTTGAAAATATTGAAATATAGCAAGGAAAATCGACATTTTCAAAAAGGCAAACTTTAAGAATATTTTAAATAACGGCAACGTAATAAAATAAAATATTTAATATATATAATTATTTAATATATGAATTTATTATTTAATTAAAAGATTAAAAAAATTCTATGACCTAGAAAAAAAGTTAGACTCCTTAAGAAATATATGACTTTTGGTGTTTTTTGGTGTAAAATAAGGTAATCGCCATTACTTTTGACGTGGTACTGTATCACAGGCTACAGATAAGGTGAAGTGCCCTGAGGTAAGACTTGAGTCCCTAGCGACTGGCTAGTGGACGGGGAGGGGTATCGCTGCATAAGGGAATGTCAATGCGAAAGCCTTCACCTTTTGGGTTGAGTCAGGGTCACTATTTTCTCCACCTTCTCTTACATTCTCCCCTCCTCCTCCTGGACAATCTTTCTTGCTTCCTCTATCATCATTAATCTTGTCTTTCATCGCTGTCGCTACCTGTGTATCACCTTTGGCTTTGCTTCTCTCCCCCTGCTGATCACGTTGCCTTTGAGAAGCGAGTCTGTTTACTTGGTTTCCCATGCACCGAGAATTCCTACTCTTTCGAGAATATACATTTCAATGCCTGGAGCGTCCGAAACCATGGGCCTCACCGTGCTAGTGCCCAATACGCACGAATCACCTTAACTCTCTCCGAATTTCCACCTAAACATGACGAGGAGCTCATCTGACTCAAAATATCTTGTTTGATATAAAACGTAAGAGGAGGGGCATCGGTGCACAAAAGGCAGAGCGGGTCCTACCATGGCATCACCGCGCAAAATTTCCGCCAGCCCAACAAGTCCAAGAGCAAGCTATGCATCTTTCGTGGAAGAGACATCCGGAAGAAATGGACGCCCCCTAACAGGCCCGGCGGCTGATGCAGCTGCTGCAGCATTGCGGGACTTTGCCCGAGGGCGACCAGGCTCAAAGAGGTCGTCAGCCACATCGGCTGCTTCAAAGGAATCGAATACCTCGATGCGAGACCTTTCGGCCCGGGCTCAAGCTCCCTCTTTGAGACAAGCATCTTCTCAACGACACTCTTCGCCTGGTCTATCCGCTTCACCATCGAGATCCTCCTTCTCGGGATGCTCAACATCCGATAGATCTTTGCAAGTTGGCGTGCCGGACCCTGGCTCAAAATCAAGTCCAAATGCTTCGCAACAGCCAAACCGCCCGAATCCCCAACTAACTCCGATTACACTGGGAAGGGGTCGCCTGCAGTACAGATCTGAAACCACCTCAAGATCTCAGACACCCAGAAATATCAGTCATCTAGGTCAAGACTATACTAGATACTTCCTTCCCGTAGGACCTCCTCGTACATCCAAGAATGTTGGAACTCCACAGTGGCCGCTTCTCTCTCAAGGTCCGAGCGATAAGGAGCTCGCTCCTGATACTTCTTTTGGATATACTTCAGATCCGGAGAAGGCACCGTCTTGGCTTCTGGATGACAGACTTGGGGCACCTTTCGCTACGGACGCTGGAAAATTTCCCATGTATACTGATGAGAAAGAGATGGATGACGATATACACATGCCATATCCAGACGATAATGTTCGCTTAAAGCCCAAACTACGTGAATATTTTGCACGTGAGCAACTGTGGTCTCTCTTTGGGTTGATTCTAATGCTACTGGGGCTGGCGACTGTTTTCATTCTTCTTCCTGTACTTAGCTACACAGGCACCGCCATCTATTCCTATCCATATCATTCCGACCTACCAGGTCTACCACCGCAGAACTCAAGCCTCGACCCGAAGTTCCATGTGAATAATGTCAAATATCCATTGTTCAAAAACATACGACACGGGCTCATCGACCCGACAACTCCAGCATCGGCCATGACCAGAACAACATTTGATGGACAGCAATTGGAGCTGGTGTTTAGTGATGAATTCAATACACCAAACCGGACCTTCTATCCGGGTGACGATGCCTATTTCTTTGCCCCTGATTTCTGGTACGGAGCGACTCAGGTAAGTCTCCTTTGTTGTTGACAAGGGTGTCTTTTCACTAAGCATCATATAGGATCTTGATTGGTATGATCCTGACGCTGTGACAACATCTGGTGGTACTCTTACCTTACGAATGGACCAATTCTTCAATCACGATCTTAATTACAGGTCCGGAATGCTGAATTCTTGGAATCAGATATGCTTCAAGGGCGGCGCGCTCGAAATCTCGGTCTCCCTTCCGGGGCCTGGAGGTACGTCTTTGCAATGCTGTGATCCCCCGTTAGAAAACGACTCTTGAGTCTTGAGCCAGGTTACCGGAATCTTTACTCTGTTGATAGGTCTCCTGGTTGTGGAGACTATCTTGAATAGGCAATGCTGACTCCGAATACATGAATAGGAGCGTCTGGGCTGTGGCCGGGGGCGTGGACGATGGGTAATCTAGGGAGGCCAGGTTACGGAGCCTCAACAGAAGGTCTCTGGCCTTACACCTACAACAGCTGCGACGCTGGGATCACCCCAAACCAGAGCATGACCGATGGCACCTCGTATCTCCCTGGCCAAAAGCTACCCTCTTGCACCTGCGCGGGTGAAGACCATCCAACTCCAGGCACAGGGCGTGGAGCGCCAGAAATCGACGTATTCGAGGGCAGTGCAGACCCGCAATTAAAATTAGGAATCGTCACGCAATCTTATCAAGTGGCACCCTTCGACATCTTCTGGCAGCCAGATTACGATCACTTTGCCATCCCGAATTTCAACCTCTCGCAGCTTAATGGATATTGCGGTGGTCCGTACCAGCAGGCACTGTCTGGCCAGACAGAGCTCAACAACAACTGGTATGACGGCAAGCTCTATCAAAAGTACGGGTTTGAGTATGAGCCCGGCACTGGCTCGGGAGGACAGATATCTTGGTTCGTAGGCGATGACATGTCATTCATGATGAACGGGAATGCCGTGGGCCCTAATGGCAATGTGCAATCGAGGCCCGTATCGGAGGAGCCCATGAGTATCGTGCTGAACCTCGGATTCAGTCCTTCCTGGACCGGCATCAATCTTCCGGAGCTTGTTTTCCCCACCATCATGTACGTCGATTATGTCCGCTGGTATCAGAAAACCGGGCAAAACCTCGTGACGTGTGATCCTCCTGGTTATGAGACGACAGACTACATCAGAAACCACCCTGAGGCATACCAGAATTACAACCTAACCAAGTGGAGCGAGACCTCATATCCTTGGCCGAAGCATCAACTCGATACCGATTGCAAGACATCGTGAATACAATTTACAATGATCGATTTGACATCCTCACCTGCTGAGAACAATTCCTTGACCACCCTTCCTGTCACAACCACCTCGACAATCGATCCCAATCCAAGTGCCTTCTTTAGTTGTGGCATTTGAGAACCAAGTCACCACCGACGCGCGATGTACGAGTTGCTCGAGTTCCTGCAGAGGCCACCTCGACCTCTAAAGCTTCACCGAAAACTCCAGTGATCATCTACCATCGACTGTATTCAATTTTGGGCACTTACGTACATGGATCGTTGCACCACGAGCCCCAAGCAAGTGCTGCGCAGGGATCGTTCGTAACATCTTGCAAGCCTTTGGAATATACTTTTGGTTCGGACTTTTGTAGACGAGAAACAGAACACTTTCTATTACGTCTTGTATACTCGGGAGCGATCCTGCTTCGTTTGCCGCTTGTGAGAATTGATTACCCCGTCACGCTGACTGGTGCCTGAAACCAGGAGTGACCTTTTAGATTCCCTTCGCAAGTCGTTTCTTCTATCTCAAGTTTTACAAGATACTTGTGTCGAGCAGGCTTTGAAGCAGCTTGCTCTCGATTACGGCATGGAACTGAGCAGACCCATTGGTACTGATACCATTTCTGTGCCGTTTAACACTAGCGACATTTCAGGACTCAGCATCAATTAGAGAATCACCAATTCTTACGCGATTGAATCTCTCGGTGGTCGGGACTCATGATCGAAACGGACTCGGATGTAGCTCTCCTTTACGAGACGTTCGGGCTCAACGGGCCTTTGCTCACAACACGTCGCATTTGCCGGCTTAGTAAAGTACACACTTCTCCTTGAGTTAAAAACTTGACATACCATTGCAAACTAGGTAGCAAAGCGTATCCCGAATTCCCCCTTGGCAAAACTGCTTTCGACCACTCTTCCCCCTTGAACAGCCTCCACCTGCTTCGGCCCTTTCAACACGGTACTTCCATCCGCACTCAGCCGATCCTCGGGGGCTCTTGGCGGTAGACCAAAAGCAATGAGCCTCCGCGCAGCCTGCCGGACCTTTTCTCTTTTCTGTGCACGTAGTAGGCCCTGTTCTCGAGGATTTCCCGTCCCGTTTGCCGTGGTCCCTATGGGAGTGAATCGATGGCTAGGCTTGGCAGGAAGCGCGACACCCCCACCACCTCCCTCATCCTCGTCACTCAAAACGTCCACCTCACTGTTCTCTCGGGCATCTTCGTCCTCCGTATGTTCCCTTACGCCTTGCTCACCAATGACCTCCTCGAAAAGAGCTCTCTCGACGTCCCCACACAGCACAGTTCTTCCTTTGGAAGCGCCTTCACCAGTGCCGAGCGACTCTGCAAATTTCGTCTCTATCATTGTTTCTAAGCTGCTGGGGTCACGGGGGACCTTTCGGTGGCGGCAGGTGTTGGAACAATGTTTCTGGGGCGTAAGGTGTGTGGCGCTGGCGGAGGTCGAGGTGTTCTTTTTTGATCTGCTTCTTGATTCATGAGGTGGTCTGCGGGGAGCTGGTTGAAAAATGGTGGTCAGAATGTACAAAGGTGGTAGATTGTGGCAGGAGTTCGTGGAGCGCATGAGGAATTGAAGGATTAAAGGGAGAATATTCGAAAATTGAGATTTTGGTTAAAGCAAATAGACATCAGCGGTCAAATTGGTTATGTACAGGCCATGAATTTTGATAGGAAACATAATTCAATTCCACATAAAACTGCAGAAGTGTAGATTGAATCCCACACATCATGCCAAATATACGCAAATATTCAGGATGGAAGGCAAACCACTCACTCATCACCCGCCCGCAGGTCCAACAATACAGACTTCCTGCCAACGGGGGTGGTGCTGGCTCGTTACGCGAGGGTCGAGGCAGTCTCTTTGTTCCCACCATCCGTGCGCGTCCTACATTTAAGGGAGGTGGGTAATGGAGAAAGACAACATCTCGTTGGCCCAAATATCGAATTGAATCGTAAGAGAGTGTAGGTAAGGGCGTTGAGCAGAGTCGTTTCATAGAAGTGGTAGGCTCAGATATCTGGGTTAGAATTGGATGCAGGATGGCAAGAAGGGAATTTCATGTCTGCCCATTCACTTTACCAGCAGTAGCTTTTCGATGCTAGCGGCGTATCAGAGCTGTAATATTACCTTGACTATCTAGGTACTCATTGCTCAAGTAATAAATACAAAAAGCAGCATTTTCTCCCCTCCACTCGTCCCCAAGTCAAGCATGTCCACGAAAAGAATAGAACAAGCCGAAGTCGAAAAGTACTGGGAGATCTTCTCCTCCCTCACAAACGGCGGCACCCACCTGAACGGCGGCCAAGCAGCCTCCATATTAAAAAACAGCCAGCTCGAAGACCGCAAGCTCGAGCGGGTGTGGGATCTCGCTGATGTCGACAACGATGGCATGCTCGACTTCGAGGAGTTTTGCGTGGCCATGCGGATTATCTTTGACCTCGTGAACGGTGTAAAACCCTCCCCCTTTTCTGCCCCCTCACCGGCCGACGACTCAGACTCGTCTAGGAATACGCAGACGTCCCCCCCACTCTCCCCGACTGGCTCGTCCCCGAATCAAAAGCCCACCTCGTGCAAGCAACCCGCGCCCTCTCCGGCTC
>JAABUQ010004830.1_pt1 | contig 22398 bp, 19 predicted proteins | sample 5560001 | NCBI WGS metagenome assembly JAABUQ01 (sample SAMN10711888, study PRJNA513371) | rock metagenome | isolation source: Antarctica rocks | place: Antarctica: Victoria Land, Finger Mt nord | collected 2015-12-18 | reverse complement strand
GCCTCATTCGGACTCTCAGGGCTCATCGCTTGGATGCAGCTCCCCCTGAACGTTTCGCCGGTCTCCGCGTCCTTCATCGGCCCCATGCGCCAAGGCATCCGCCTCGTACTCTGTGTAGCTTGTTCTCATTAATACAATCGTCTCTCTATTGAGAGACGGGTCATTCGATGATGTGCATGCTGTAGCTCTCACCTCTTGCGAGGAAAGAACTACATCTGTATTCGCTATCCTCTGCTTCAACTCTTGCCGTTTCAAACAGTTACATTCGACAAAATTGAAGTAGTTATACATCTTCAATTGTAAGTGTGCAATTTTCAGCACCGTTTTGCGGTGCCTGCATAATATGCCATATTTCGTCTCCCTTGTCAACAGTTTTGCAAGCGACTTTTAGAAAATTTAGAAAATTCATTTTAGCAGTTTTTGAGAGCGGTGACCTTGACGTTCACAGAACCGTATGATAAAATTATCAGAGTGTAGCATGAGGCTGACAAACTACCTAACTCTCGAATCGATGCGTTGCAGTTTGACAGTGCAGTCTACTAGTAACAAAAAATTCCAGCTATCTATTTAGGGAGGGAATCAATGCCTGCCATGTTTAACTATGCAAACATTTTGCATGCAGTCGGTCAGGTGCTAGATCAGCTTAGTGTAAAAAGCTTTGCGATCCGTGAAGAAGAGGATGGCCTCTTCGTTGAAGGGTTCGACAGTGAAGGCCAACTCCAGGTTCAAGGGCATTATGACATTGCTAGTTTATATGATCTTGTAAATAGCATTGAAAACAACGTAGAAAAGATTAGTACAGTAAAAGATGATGGCGTTCTTCATCACTTCCTCGCAGCCCACAGGCGCGAATTAATTGGTGCAGCACGCTAATATTATATGCTTGCTTATAAGCAATTGTGGAAGAACCGGGGGTTATTGTTCCCCGGTTCTTCTCTCATAGGAGGGATAGAAACGACGGTTTGAGAGAAGAAAGGCACTATTTACAGGTTTATTCGTTGCACAGCCAGTGCTTTCCGTAGATGCCCATGCTCTCAATAACAGCGAACAAATCATGGCCTTTCTGAGACAATTTGATTGTGTAAGCTCCATCGTTTTTACTCTTTTGCATGTTTTTCTCGACTACGAAATATACCATAGTAGCTACACAAAGTAAAGCGCAGACTCTCGACTTTATCAATAAAGTATGATATGCTCATAGCTACAAAGAATTGCTCTTCATCTGTGACGACAGAAGTGATGATATACTATAATATCTGTGTAATGCTCGTTTAAAGCAGGTGTCATAGTGGAGAGTGGTCCAGCACTTGAACAATCATAAAACTCGGCCTGCGCGGTTTCTCCCCTGAGAGGAGAAGGTTGTGCCTGAAGATATTGCTTTATTCATTGATTTTGAGAACATACGTTATAGTATGCTAAATATACAACGGCGTGAGCCTGACCCACAAGAACTTATTGCCGTTGCTCGTCGCTATGGCACAGTAATGGTCGCTCGTGCGTATGCAGATTGGTCTCGACAGCCGGAGCCATTCAAAGGCAGTTTAACGGCTGCAATGATTGACCGTGTGGATTGTCCCGCGAAGCAACGCGACCGTATTCGTATGGGAACGTTTCATTATGCTTCTGGAAATACTTCTACTGGTGCACTTGGTAGTCCTACTTATATTGCTGAACAAGGTGCTGGTGGTCCCTATCCAAAGCAGTGGCCTAGTGGTGCCACCGGAAATTCTGGACCTCTTCCTGCGCTCAACTCCCAAAACGTGAGCAATGGATGGCCTACGGAGCAAGAGTCGTCACTTCCGTTGCAAAACGGTCTTGATGACGCCCTATTACCACTTGACGAGCCAATACCCGAGGAAGACAATTTTGGTTCATCTGACTATCAGCAGCGTGAACCATATAGACAATCATTATCTTATCAGAATTCCTATGGTCAGTCTCCAACCGGACCTCTTGGTCAGAATGGTACTGGTCCTCTAGGATATTCCTCCACGGGAAGTTCTGGTCATATGCCTGCCATCAACGGCAACACGAGTACCAATAACACTGTTGTGCAAAGCACCGTTGTTCAGAGTACAGTGGATTTAAACATGTTGATGGATATTATCGAAACGGTTTTTGATCGTCCTACCATTTCTACCTTTGTTTTAATGACAGGCGATAAAGATTTCACGCGTATCAGTGCGCGTCTAAAATTACGTCTTAATAAGACTGTTATTGTTGTTGGGATTCCGGGAACCGTCAGCCGAGATTTAATTAGCAGTGCCAATCAGTTTGTGCCACTAGTACCTAATGGGCCTACGGGGACGATGGGAGTATCTGGCAATACTGGTACACTTCCTAGCATTAACAGTGTAACATTCCCACAGGGTACATCTACTGGGAACACGACACCAATGCCTGCGATTACCAACAGCCCATCTGGTACGCAATTTCAGCAGCCACCTTATGGAACGCAGCAGATGGATGTCCTGGATCCACAATTCTTGCAGTTCCTTGACTATATAGACCGTAACTGGTCTTGGCGTACAATCATCGGTGTCTCAAACTTTATTGGTGATCCTCTCAACCCGAAAAATCGGTTTCGTGGGAGACTTACACGTGAGTCGGCTCGTGAACTCTTGAACACTTGTATACAGCAAAGTATTTTGCTCGTACAAACAGACTCAACGGGAGCCGAGGATTTGCGTCTTAACCGTCTGCATCCTGGTGTTGATGACGTGCTCAAGCAGTTTGTCCGATAATGTAATCCCCTAGCAATTCGTTCACAAAAAAGCCAGGCCCACTCTAGAGTGGGCCTGGCTTTTTTGTGAACTTCCCCTTAATGCTGCATTGGAGGCAATTCTTGTGGATATTCAGCGCGTGGCTGTTCATACTGGTCGTACTGCTGCTGAGAAGTTGGGTACTGCTGCTGACCAGCCTGATAGGTTTCAGGCCGAGGCTGGTAGTATGGCTGTTGATAACCCTGTTGATACGACTGATGGGGCTGCTGATATTGATTTGGCTGGTACGGTTGCTGATACGGTTGGTACCACTGACTACGTGTGTTTGCGTTACCTGCTATCGCAGCGAATATTGCTCTGCCAATCAGATTCAACGCGACAATAGCAGCTAGCCAGAGCAGAATGCCTAAAATTCCATGTCCAGCGAAAAAGAACAGAGGAATGAACAAGAACCAGAGATAGCCCATTCCTCGTGAGTTACGTCTATATCTATACCACATCGTGGTTTTCTCCTTGTGAATTGGTACAAGAACATGCTTATGTAGTTACTACGACAGCCTATGCCATCTAGTTGCATTATAGCTTTTTGCTATTTATAATATAACATATTGTAATTTACTTGTCAAGGGGATGTGTCAACAGGGCTGTTGCGTCCATCGTAGAGGAGTGACAGGGCTTGTCCCTGTCACTCCTCTACGATGGACGCAAGGGCATGGCTCTGAGATTGTTGCCGCATACAACTTTCTCTATGCCACGCTGTCACTCCTCTACGATGGACGCAAGGGCATGGCTCCGCCACACGACTCCGAGGGTTGGAGTGACAGGGCTTGTCCCTGTCACTCCAACCCTGTCGGCTTCAACGAACTTTGCAACAAAATGCATAGCACGTTGACCGTTGACCGATGCATTGTCACGTCAACCCTGTCGGCTTCAACGAACTTTGCAACAGCCCTAGATGTGTCAAGCAGACAGCCCTGTTTCTGCTTGACGTATATAGCTTATGCGTTTAGAAGTTCTTTGAGTATATAAGCGCCTGTAATTGTTCCATCAGCATTGCTGTAACTATAGAGCACCAGAAGACCCTCTTGTGCTCCACCTTTGAAACTTGCATTGTATGAGATATTGGTCGAGAAGGTGGTGTTACCGTTGCCACTCGCACCCTTTACATCAGCTGTACCAATACTTGTGTAGAGATGGTCAAGCACTTTGACCTTGCCAACAGCTCCCTCAAATGCATTGCCAGTACCAGTAACGGTTGTTGTGCCATTGAGCAGGTCGCGGTTCTGAGGGGATGTAATCGACAGACCATCAGTGCTCACAGAAGTTACTTCCCAGATACCATTGTTTGTGTTGCCTTCGAGACGACTCATGGTAACTTTAAGTGTTCCTGCACCTGTACTTTTTACCGTTACAACAGCGTCTTTATCATGTTGATTGCCACCGCTTACAATGGTTGTAGCCGCATTAGCTGACCAGTTAAGCAATTTTGTGGCCAGCTTACTAGCTACTTGCGTTGCATTTAATAAAGGAAGCTTGCCCTGACTAACAAGCTGCTGATCGCTCTCGGCTTCATAGCGCGTCAAGTTGGGAAAGATACTTGGAAAAGAGACTGGAACGAGTGTGCTGACACCATCAGACCACTTGAATTCACGAAACAGGTCTTGCCGATAGGTTGCGTTCGACTGATTTGCGGCGTTGAGGCTTGACCCCTGATCGACTTCGGCAGTTAAAAGTGTATTATATGCACTAATTTTTGCGGTCCCCTTATAGAGGTTGTGCCGCTTAAAGATTTGTGTAGGGCTAGGACTAGTGATGTTGTTGAAGACATAGACATCAGCCGTTTGACCCGTTCCTGCATAGACAGATATTACAAGCGCCTGCAAGGTGTCGTTGCTAGTCAGGTTTGCACACGTTACACTTGTGACAGCATTCACGCCGCTTTGTGTGCCAACAATTGGGTCCCAATACGCAGGTTCGCTGACTACAGCAGGACATGGCTGAGTACCGAGATGCGGAGCACCTGTTGGCGTCGCATCAGTTACGGCACCTCCGCTACTACTCGTCGTAGTTGTGCCAGTACCTGCCGCTGGTGTAGCATTGCTAGTGGCTCCACCACACGCAGTAAGACACCAGAGAAATAGACAGCAAAGACATATGGGTAGTAGTTTAGCTAGCCGAGCACACATGTTTCCGAGACCTCCTGAGGACCAATATATGTTCACGTATATCAACGAACGAGTAGGGCAAATGGGGACAGAATCTGTAGAGCGGGGCGTATTCTATGCCCCGCTCTACAGATACCAAGTTTTTAACCTAATTCGGTTGTTTGTAGAGCGTCCATTGCGCCACCCATCGCCTCAGTAGTGAAGTAGTCTTCGGTCCCCACACCTTGTTTTTGACGCGTGACGAAAACCTGAAAGTCTACTGTTGTGCGGTAGAAGTAGCCATGATAGGTGTGCTCGTAGAAGTGATTTGTCAGCACGTCAATGATCCGCTGCTCCTGGGGCGCATATTGTTGATGCATAAGCGCATCAAAATGGTGCAGAGCAAGGAGCATCAAACTCTGGCTACGGGTTTCTTTATAGGCAGTAATAGGTGTACCAGTACTTAAATTAAAGGCGAAGTAGTAGCCACCCAATGTGGTATCCCACATATTTGTCGATTGTACAACTGCTTGCAATACCTGTTTCGCAACATCAAGATATTGCTGACGGTGAACAAGCGTATATGCAGTCAACAAAGCATCAATGATCTGTCCTTGCGTTGCGGGTTTAGCTTTGTAGTTACTCACGGTGTCATGTCCATTATTGTTCACTACCATACTATAGTAGAACAGGTGATACGTAGGGTCAAGGGCTAAGGTGATAGTATGCTCCACGGTCTTTTCGCCAGCATCGACCCATGTAGAGTTGTTCCAACGGATGCCAGCGTCAATCAACGCCACACCACAAACGAGAGTATGATCTGAGTTGTAGACACCAGGAGAGTGATTGCGGTTGTAGACGAAGCCCAGTGTCGTGTCATAGCTATGTGTATAGAAATTGTTCGCAACATTGTGCGCGGTATCAATGAGCGCTGAATTGTGTAGCAATGTACCCGTTTTGAGTAGCGCGAAGTACACCCACCCCTTTGGCATGTTATAGTTCTTGAAGTCTGCCAATACCAACGAAGTAGCTTTCTGTAAATCTACGTTATATGAAGCATCGTGTGGGTGCAATTGATGGTATTCTGCTAAGGACTCCAGATACAACAAATCAACCTGCGGATCATGGTTATGATCTGTGTCACCATCTGCCCCAGGATTTGTCACATTAGTAATTGCTGGATTAGACATCTTCCAATTGATATAGAGTCCGCCAGTGACGGTGGTGTGACTCATAGCACGTGGATTCCAAGCATGCTCATGCATATTTGTCAACACCTGTCCGACAAGTGTGTCGATGTTGGGGGCGAGTGTTGATGCTGGTGTTTTTATGAGAGGTGTTGAGACCAGGCGTGTAGGACTGTTTTTAATTGGCGTCGCAGCAGCCTTGCTGCTAGGAGTGCTCCCAAAGGAACAACCTACGAGGAAAACTGCTACGAGCAAGAAGAGTCCTCGTCTAAGTATGGAAATGGAAGATCGAGTTGAATACACGAATAATTCTCCTATTGTTTGGATTTAGTATTTTCTGTACAGCTATTAACTATTGCGCAGATAGACGGCAGAGCCGTATCCTTCAAAGACAATGTGCATATCGGGTGGGAAGGTGAAGCGTTTTACCACTAACGATTGATAGAGACTATTATCTGAAATGATCCAGACACGTTTGTGCGCGTCCAGGATAGCGTTCAGGTCGTTTTGATTGAGCAATGCTTGGCCTCCAACAGATGTTCCGACAATATGCCCATGTTGCTCCACTAAGAACAGCGCACGATCTATTGAGAAGAAGGCATCGGCATGACCAACATAGTAGTTGACGGTAAAGTCTGGACTGACGCATAGCACCACATCCCCTTCGTGCCAGTGTTGATGCATGTATTGCCCAACTGCATCATAGTCAGGATAGTGACGATGATACGAAAACTCAACCATGCGACTGATAAACAAGTTATAACCACTCAAAGGTAAAATCGGCACAATTAAGACACATGCACAGAGTAGCGTAATCGTCAGTATCACCAATCCCTGTATAGGGCGTGTAAGAAAGCCACCAAGTACAAAAGAGGTACTTTGTTCGGTGGGACGTAAGACAAGGCGTATACGGGCAAAGTTCCATAGCGCTTGTATGCTTGTCATCATTGCATAGGCACTCATCAAATAGTAGATGGGAAGCAAGGGATAGAAGTAGCGGTCTGCCTGCATAGTAAAGAGCAACACGAGCGTCAGGAACGACAGCACCAAAAAGGTTGCACAATAATGTACGCGCTTATCTGTGCTTCTTCTGGCCCACCAACAACCGACAGTAGCTAGTACGGAATTAAGGACGAGCCATGCTTCATGCTGTGTGGGGGAGAAAAGCAGCGACATGTAAAACGGAATGTTGTCAGTGCTAAATTGTACAAATGGACGCTCGCTCTGGTCTGTACCAAGTACAGGTGGGTGTGTCACATGTGCAATAAGTAGCTGAATACCAATGATGACAGTTCCTAGTAGTGCTGCAAACCACCAATGTTTTTGATACAGCACTGCTGGAAGATGCCGAACACGTCCCTTGTCATCTACACTATTCATGCTTATCATAAGAACGCATATAACAAGTGCAGGTAAAATAATGAATGTTTCTTCGTGGCTGAGATAGGTGAGTAAAAGTGAGCTCAGCGCGAGGTAAATCAGGCGTGTTCGTTTGTGTTCTTGCACCGCTTTAAAGAGCAGATAGACCGAAAGCAGGGTCAAGACCTGTGCCTGCTCATACATGCGAATCTGTCGTCCCCATACGAGCGAGACAGGTGAAAGAGCAAGCATCGCAGTTGCCAGCAATGCAATCCGTCGTTCAAAGAAATAGCATCCAACGCCGTAAAGAAGCGGAATGCTGATAAGGTATTCCAGCACGCTCATCATGCGTGCGGCACCTATCGAGTCGCCAAAGATGAACATCCAAAGCGCAAGTAGATAGGAGTGAAATTCTGCCTTTGCATATACGAAGCCCGATGGGAAGAGCGGTAAGCCATGCGCTAGAATACCTTTTGCGGTATAGTAACTTGAAAGCTCGTCTTGCCAGAGTGGTTCATAAGACAGGTTGTATGTAATCAAAGGAATGGCAGCCAGAAAGAGGAGCACAACAGGCCAGTGGATGCGTAACTGTGCAAGTATATGCTTATAGCAACAGACAGTATAGGAGTGACGGGGACAAGCCCTGTCACTCCTATACTGTCTGTTGCTACGCAATAGCTGTTTTGCGTCATTGTATATCGTAGTGACAGGGCTAGCCCCTGTCATGCCAACAGCAGTCATTGCCGCATTATCCAACGAACTCTTAGAAAAACGCTGATAGTATATTTTGATGCTGTTGGCGCACAACAAAAGGTAGCTTATACCTGTTAGCAAGAGCAATAAAAGGCCCCATGACCATGTATAGGGAAATGGTTGGGGCATTTGTGGCTCACGTGAAAGCGCAAGCAGCAGTGCTTCACATGCGAGTGCAGGGAGGTACGCGAGGCTTAATGTCTCTAAAGCATTTCCTCGTGTTAAGAAGATGCGGGGCACACTCATCTGAGCAACGAAGAGCCAAGGGATAAGTACAAGTGTGACGCTGCCCGCAAGTATGCCTGCAATATATGACAACGGCACAATTTGTATACCACGTTGGTTGTTGTCGGAGGCAAGTAGGTTGCTGCTGTTAGGACGATAAAAGGTGCGCAGCGAACCAGGGCGGCCAACTTCTGTTGGCGTAGTCCACGCAAGCGCAGTAGTACTCCCCTCATTCCAACCACTCACAGCTTTATGTGATGCATGCCAGTCGTTGATGGCGGAAGATAAGGTAGTATGACCCCATACATCACCTGCCAGCACATCGACAATAGCCACTGCGCTCAAATCTCCTAAGCCTAAACGGGTTGCGGTTAAGCCCGGTGAGGCAACATAGACGGCAAGCGTGTTTGTCCCTGCATGTATGTAAGGTGAGATATTGTATGTTCCTAATGCTAGACCTGGATGATATTGTGTACGCGGCTCACTATAGCTGAGATAATTTATCTCACTCACTCCTGTTGAGTGCATTTGACCATTCCAGACAACCGAAAGCTTACCGTTTATGAAGATAGTCGCTGTCCCTGTTGCGGCGATACGTAACCATACAGCATTTGCGCCAAACGGTAGTGAAAGTTGTCGCACAAAATACGCATCACGACCTGCACCTGCGCTCATCCAGCGCGCGGATAGAGGCTGTTCATAGACTAATGGGTTGACCGCTAGCATTGGTGAGACTGGAATATTAGACATATTACGGGTTGTAGGCCATGAGTTAGCATCGAAGGTTTGTCTCGTCCATGCACGTAAGTTTGTTGTATAGCGCGGATAGACAGAGGTGCTTTGTGTTGTAGCTTGCCAGGTTGCTCCTGTGCCGTAGTAGGAGACAGTGCGCCCAATTACCACGCCTAGATTCAGGCGTAACGACGGTGTTTGCTCATCAAGGTTAGAAACACGCACAGTAAGCACATTGACACTGGATTTTATCGCTGAGGTCACATCATACATATATGCCTGTGGCGTTCTTCCCTCGACAAAGTCTGTGGCATTAGAGCCGATAAAGTTGTCATTCATATAAAGAGTGAATACTTGACTGGCGGCAACTGTAACAAAAGCGTTGTCTGGCACAGCTGTAAGACTTGTGCCATAACGAAAATAGGCGACTGGAGCAATGCCATCGGCGGCTTGTACCCAGCGGGAATCTTGCCAGTCAGGAACGTAGCGAGCAGGTTGAGGTACAAGGAAGCATTGATAGGAAAACCAGCTAGCGCCGATACAGGCGAGTGTCATGCACAACCACGTCATCACATCCAATGTGGGTAAGCGCTGCCGTAGACGCAGGCGTGGTTGTGTTCCTGGCACAACTTTTGCAGGAGCAATTACTATTGTTGTCAATGTCCCCCTCCCTGTAACAGAGAGTGCTTTTGATTGGTGTTCATCGCCATGCCCTTCTCTTTTAGCGCAGACCAGATAGTTCTTCGCGTGCAACATTGTTTCGGTAGTAGGGATCAAGCTTTACAGCTCGTAACAGCAAGTCTCGTGAGAGTGCATAGTGGCCCTGTCCCTCCTCGCTCAAACCAATATAGGTGTAGACAGAAGATTGTATTTCGAGATTAGTGCTTAGAGCCTGGACATGCTGCATCTGCGTAATACAATCCTTATAGTCTTGCAATTCGTAGTTAATACGTCCCACGCTGTAGCGGCTATAGACGTTGGAGGAGTCAACCTCGATGAGTGTTTGCAGCCATTGGAGCGCGGCCTCTTCTGAATTTAATGCAATGTGAGGCTGAACTTTCAATGGTTTTTTGGACTCAGCCAGCATTTCAAGCGTAGTAGCCAGGTCTTCATTCACCCATGAAACAGTGCTATGTGTCTTCCAAATAACAAGCAACTGCTGATAGGCATCAAAGAGGTTGCCTTGATTGCGATAGGAAGATGCGAGGTAGATACGAATGTCATCGTTCTGTTCGTCGTTGTTGCGTAAAAAGTACAGTGCCTGCCCACGTTCTCGATGAAAGGATGCTACATCATTTAGGAGAGGATTAAACAATTGGGCTGCATTCAGCCATTGCAAGGCGGGTATGTAGTTTCCAGCTGCTAATGCACCGTTCGCTTGTGTTTCACAGTACAAGCCAAAGGGGGCGCGCCCAAAGAGGAGAAGCGTACAAACAATACTCAGAGCTATAGGCCAGGAATAGCGTGTCTTCTGCGCTACCTTTAGCATTGGTAAGCAGTGCCAGCGGCGATACTCCAACAATAGCCAGCAGGAAAGGCATGGTCCAATCAGCCCAAAGGATACTTGATCAAAAAGCAAGACCAGCCGTTGTTGGAACGAAGAGATATCGAGTGCAAGTGGATTGATAGAGATACGCTGTGCAGGGGAATGGTAGCCAAAGTGACGCTGTATCAACAGCACCTGTGTTTCGCGTTGCGCTAGATGAGCCATAAATGGTATGTCAATAACAAGATATTGTACACAAAATACAAGCAAAGGTAGAATACACACGAGAGCAGCAGTAGTGTGTTTGTTTGCGAAGAAGGCGCTCCAGCGCAATGATTTCACACTTGCATATGCGACCAGGAGCACATATACAGCACAGAGAGTACAAAGAAGACCATAGTTAAGTAGATGTGTAATCAAAGTTGGTAGGCCAATCCACCAGCCTAACTCTATAGGCAAGTTCCATGCATTATATGCATCACCGAGTGGGTCTTTCAGCCAAGGTAGTACGCTTGTTAGCAGCATAACTAGCCCTACGCCTATAGGTGCGCTCTGCCGCAGGTTCTCTCTCTGTATAAAATGTACGTGTCGCAACGCTATCATGTTACCTTCCTCCTTTACCTGTTGATCAAAAAGCGTCCTTACTCCCACTACACACTATTAGGCTGCTACAGATGTTTCTATGGAACGGACGTGAACAGCTTGACCGTTGTGTAGCGTGTCGGCTCCGACAACGACAACACGATCACCTGCTTGTAGACCATTGCTTACAAGCATTGCGTTTCCGTTTTGCCCTACAATCTGGACGTGCGCCACGTATGCATGCTGATTCCGTACGACAAACACAATTGACTCATGATCGGGATTGAGCAAGGCAAGCCTCGGTAATGTTAATGCGCGGCTTTTCTCCTGAATACGGGCGAAGGCACTCATGCCTGGAAGCAATATTCTATCTGCGTTGACAACTTCGACCCAAACCTCGAATGTGTCCGTCTGTGGATCAGCGCGTGGAATAACTGTGCTCACAACACCTGAAAGGTTCACACCAGGAAGTGCTGAAGGTGTAACTGTTGCTAGCTGACCTATCTTTACCTGCTGAAGATTGATAAGCGGTATCTTTACGCGTACAACAACCTTGGATTCATCCATAATCGTCACAAGCGGTGTATTAGCAGCAAACACCTCGCCTGCATTGATGTTGACCGCTGTCACGATACCGGTCATCGGTGCAATGAGATTGCCATTATGAAGTGTTGCAGATGATGCCTGTGCGACAAGTGCATTATATTTATTTTTCGCTAGCTCGTATTCTTGTTGTGCATGCGCGATTGCAAGTGTGTTACCCCCCGTCGAAACAGAGTTCAAGTACGCTTGTGCTGCTGCAACATTGTTAGACGCTTGCGTAATCTGTGCGCTTAACTGTGTTGGGTCAAGATGAAGAAGTGGTTGATTAGGTGTCACCATATCGCCTGGTTTGACGAGCACTGACACAACACGTTCCGTGGAAGGATAGGAGATAACAAGTTGTTGATACGGGAAAACGATGCCACCACCACCAACCGCGTGTGTCACGTTCTGGTTGCTCACTTGATAGAGTGTGACATCAGTTCCGCCTCGTGTTGTGAGCCATATCAAGAGCACAGCAGCACAAAGGCAGACTGCGCTTAGTACAAGCATACCCTTTTTTGTCCAGCGGCGTTTGTTCTCCTGTGCTGGCGGTGTGCTATCGTCCGTATCGCTTAGCAATGACGTTCCAGCAGGACCAGCCCATGCGGGTAACGATGGCAAAGGGGAAATTGTTTGCACAGAGGACTGCACCTGCTGCTGGAAATGGGGCCAACTCTTTATAAATTGAGCCTCACCTTTTGGTAAAAATGCACTTGGTCCACTTAACTTGTATTGGTTATCCTCGTTTGGTTCATCCCCCATCTATTTACGCCACCTTTCGTTCATGTGCTGCTTTTATCTTTCCACCTATAGTGAGATAGATGCTGCCGCCGACAACGGCAAGGCATAATGCTTGCATATCCATCAGAAGTGCCAGGAGGAGCGCGGGTGCAGATGCCACGTGCACCGTTGAGAATGCATAGACAAATGCGGTTTCGCGTAGGCCAAAACCGTTGATGGAAATAGGCAAGAACGATATCAATGAGATTAAGGGCACGACAAAAAAGTAGAAATACAGCGGCACATCGAGTTGGAGTGCCACTGCATAACAGTAACAATTCAGCACAGCTACCAGCCAAAAGACAACGCCATACAGATATGCAATAAGCAGTGTGCGTGGGCGTTTCATTGTCTTGCTTAACGCATTGCCTACGTTGATTACAGAAGAGAGAAGATGATGTTTTGACCAGTGACCACGCACAAATCTGGGCAACCAGATCACGGCTAGAAGTGCTCCTACAATCATGCCCGCGACAAGAAACGCGAGTAGTATAAATAAGAGGACAAGCTTTGTATCAAGGCGTTCATGCCAGATAAGCAGCGTAGGTAGAGAGATCAGTAACATGCCAAAGAAGCCAATAATTCGACAGAGCAACACCGCACTCGTCGAACCAGCGCTATTACCTGATTCCCTTCCAACATAGAGTGCTTTTACTGCGTCGCCGCCCATGCCTGTTGGTAGAAAATGACTGAATGCAACTCCTACGATATAGAGATTGATAAGATCGGCAAGGTCGCCAGTGATACGCTCAGCATTGAGTAGGCTACGCCATTGATATGCACTAAGGACGATGCCACAAAAACCAACAATCATGCTCACAAGTAACATGCCATGTTTAGTCTGTACAAATGATTTGACAAGGAGCGACCATGAGACAGACCTAAACAATACTGCAAAAAGCAGTATAGTGAGTAAGACACGTATTATCGTGCCAATCCACTTTCTTTTCTTAGGCGCGCTCAGTACAGGTGCTTTCTGCGCGATGCTAAGCGGGACTTGTCCCATAACATCGGCCTTTTCGACAGCGATTATCTTCTCCGTTGGAAAATGGGAGATATCAAGTGAGCGTATATCGTAGTCAAGCAGTCGTGTAGGATGGAATTTTTGGTTCATTAGATTCGTCCTGTTGTGTTCTAATGGATTCATCCTTAAGCCACAACAACGGGTACATGCTGCTGCTTGTACAGTACGGCCATAGACTCAAGTTCGTTTGTCAGCCCTTCTTGTAATGTCACTTGAGGACGATAGCCAAGAAGACGTTCCGCACGGGAAGTATCGGCAAACGTATCGCGAACATCGCCATGCTGTGCTTGCCCATGCACGATAGCAAGAGGCATACCACTGATATCCTGTAGCAAGTGCATCACCTGGGTCAGTGATACACGCGAGCCGCCCGCGATATTCATAATCTCACCAATGGCAGCATCGTGGGTAGCCGCTTGTACATTTGCCTCAATGATATCCGAGACATAGGTGAAATCGCGTGTCTGCTCACCATCGCCGTGAATATGTACAGGGTTGCGCTCAATCATAGCCTTACAGAAGCGATGGAAAGCCATGTCGGGACGTTGACGTGGACCGTACACAGTAAAGTAGCGCAACGACACGGTTGGCACACCAAAGTTCTGATGATACAGTGAGCAGAGATGCTCAGCGGCAAGTTTGGTCACACCGTAGGGTGAGACAGGGCGAAGTACCATATTCTCCGTCACAGGAAGCATAGTCGCGTCACCGTAAACGGATGAGGAGGATGCATGCACGAAACGACGGATATGTTTGGCGTGCATCGCAGCATCAAGAAGCCGTTGCGTTGCTAGTATATTATAGTCGGCGTAGCGCGTGAACTCATTGCCCCAACTCGCCCGGACTCCTGCCTGCGCCGCAAGGTGAAATACCCAGTCTATGCCTTCTAATAGGGGGGGCAAATAGACCGAGAGTAGATCCCGTTCAACTAACGTGAAATTATTCCACGACCATAAATTGTCAATATTATCTTCTTTAAGATGACGAGGGTAATAGTCGATAAATGCGTCAATACCACAAACATCATGCCCATCTGTGAGCAAGCGCTCGGCAAGATGTGAACCAATAAAACCAGCCACCCCAGTTACAAGACAGCGCATTGTCTTCTTCCTTCCTTCCTTCCTCCACCACATGATTTGATAATGCAATTTTTGAAAGTTCCCAACGGGCGATTCTTGAAAGTTCCCTACGGACGATTTTTGAAAGTTCCCAATGGACGATTCTTAAAAGTTCCCAATGGACGATTCTTAAAAGTTCCCAATGGACGATTCTTAAAAGTTCCCTACGGGCGACCACAAGGGTCGCCCCTACTATATGTAGAACATTAACGGACACTTACGAATTCTCTTTGGATCTGGCTACTCTTCTCGATGAAGACAGGCCAGCTATAGTGTTCCTCCGCATAGGCTTGTCCGCGCTTGCCTAGCATATGTGCTTGCTCAGGGTTGCGGAGTAGTTCTACTGCTCCCTGCACCAACCCCTCTTCGGTTGATGGTACTAGCATGGCAATCTCAGGTGTGAGTACTTGCGTATGTGAGAGAATATCTGTTGCCAGGATAGATTTACCCGAACGCAGATAGGTATACAGCTTGAGTGGTGTATGTGTACCCTTGCTGCGTGGACTTAGCAAGATATCAGCTAATGCCATATACGTGGGCATTTCTTCCAGGGGACGCTGGCCCACGAAACGCATCACATCCAGCACACCAAGTTGCTGTGCCATGACACGTAAATTTGCCACCTGCTCTGGCTTACCACCAACGATGACATAGCGAGCGGCTGGGAATGCGGCATGCACACGTGCAACACTTCGTAGAAGAATATCCAATCCCTGATAGTTCTCAAGCGTTCCGGTATACAACATCACAGGATGCCCTTCCAGCGATAGTGTGTAACGTAACCGTTCAACATCTTCTCTTCTTGGCGGCGGCAATCCTTCATCGACGGCAGGTGGCAAAATTGTATATACGGGTGTATGCGGTGCCTTACGCTGGGCTGACATTGCGAGATCAGGGTAAAAGGCAACGATAGCATCAGCCTTACAAATCATAAATTTTTGTACTGTGGCAACAAGAGAGACGAGCAACGGATGTTGTGGCACCAGTTGCGAGAGATCACAGTGCATGTAATACAGATGCTTACCCCCAAAAAGCGCTTTGAGGACGATACCCATGAGCGCCGCCTCTTCGTGTGTATGAATGTAGCGATACTGGCGCAAGCAAAGCCGCCAGAAAGCGGTAAAAAAAACGGCGATATCTAATAGAATTTTCGCAAACGAGGCACCAGGTTTTACGCTGCGAATACCTGGCAACGCGGGCGCACGGTAGATAGTGAGATTGGGTAATTTCACATCCTTCCCAATAGGGTAGGTTACAAGGTCTACCTGGTAGCCTTGCTTAAGGAGTGATTGCACATGCTGATGTACACAAAATGGTGCGCCACGTGGCTCCATAAATGGTTGGGGCGAAATCATAAGAATTCTCATAGGTATATTTCTGTTTCTTGTTATGTTGAAATCGGGGGCGCAATAAATTAGACCCCTACATGGTACGATTAGTCTTCTTTGTCGCTGCGGTGCATGAGCCAGTAGCCTTTATCGCCGCCTTTATCGCCGCTTTTCTTGTCGCTGATGTAGAACTGACCACTTGCAATATGTTTGTCACTAAAGGTGCAGGTGCCACGCAGGATCAACTCGGCAGGATTGCCAATGTAGAGACGGATGTAGCTATACAGGTACTCGCCCTTAACAGGTACACAGGGAGTATTTGTCCTAATGCAAAGAAGTCCTGTGTACGTGTCGTTCACACGTGGAGCGAGGATAATAGTAGCATGTATTTGATATCCCTTTTCTTTGCCTTGCTGTACAATGGAGTAAAAATCCCACGTTCCTGCAATTGAGGGGACAGCAGCACTAAGGCTGGTCCAGGTGCCACTTGACACCTGATTGGCAGTACCAAGTGTATAGGTGCCAGCAAAGCCCGAAGCGCCTTTATGGAGTAGATTGTTGACAAATTTTCCGGTCACATGAAGAGCAGGAAAGTTCGCTACAGAATTGATGGTAAAATCTACATGTGTGCCATTGGTTGTACCTGTGATAACTGTACAGTGGCTAGGAGCATGGCTCACGTTTAGGCCACACAGATGACCATTGATTGTTGTGTAAGTTACTAGCATTTCTATATGACCAGTGATAAATACGCCATTTTTAGGACCGGACGTGGTTAAACCACGAAATTGGTAGTGTCCACTTAATGGCGAAAGAGCTGTGGGAGTAGCATGTACCATAAATACGCTAACACCACCTGCGACAGCCATTGCAAGAAGGAGCAAGGCAGTCATAAGCCATGCGAGTCTGTTCGTGCGATATGAAGCGTATATTGAAGTATTAGTATTACTCACAAGAAAACCTCCTAAAGATGAAAGATATAGTTATTATTGTCTACTTATAGATGTGCGTAGAGTAAGTATTCTGTCCTCTTCCGCAACGATATGATGAAACGAGAGGATGTCTTGTATGATATAGGGTGCTCTGCCCTGCGCTTCGTGGTAGGTACGCATGAGCACTTCAGCTAAGAGACCCATCAAGATGCATTGCAGTCCAAAGCCGGAAAAGAGCATGGAAAGAGGTAGAAGCGGGTTACAATGGACGCGCACATGGGCACCAAACATTTTCTGACCTGCAATAATACCTGTGAGGGCCGTGCCAGATGTGAGTCCGCACAAGCCAAGGAGTCCAAACAAGTACATTGGCTTTGTGCCATAGCTACCCAAGAACTTAAGCGTCACGAGGTCGAGGATTACACGCAGAGTGCGCGAGATGCCATACTTTGATACGCCAAACTGACGAGGATGATGCACAACTTCCATTTCTGTAATCTTGGCACCTATCAGGGCTGCATAGGCGGGTAGGAAACGATGCATTTCACCATAAAGGCGTAGGTGCTGAAATACTTCGCGTCGATAGGCTTTTAGTGTACAGCCATAATCGTGCAGGTAGACACCGGTTACTCTTGAGATAATGCGATTCGCGAGCCATGATGGAAGTTTGCGACTTAGCTGTGCGTCCTGGCGATTCTTGCGCCAGCCACTTACAACGTCATATCCCTCCTCTAGTTTCGCCAGTAAGCGGGGAATATCGACAGGGTCATTTTGCAAGTCTCCATCCATGAAAATTAGATTATCGCCTTTACTATGTGCGACACCGGCAGAAATAGCAGCCGTTTGTCCAAAGTTCCGACGGAGACGAATGACTTGTGTATGAGGATCGCTCACCACGAGATATTTGATTTGAGTGAAGGTGCCATCTGTGCTGCCATCGTCAACATAGACAATCTCGTAGCTGGCATCAAGTTCACGCAATACACGCGTGAGACTAGTGTGAAGAAGCAAAATGTTCTCTTCTTCGTTGTAGACCGGAACAATAACAGAAAGATATGGAGTTTGTTCCATGTGGTGTATCATCGCCTCCCCTGCTACATCTTTCGCATGTGTAGCGAGCCATGTACCGTTCATCCCTACCTAACATGAGGACCTAAGCGTGAGTTGCATATGCGTTTACTCACGTTCGCCCTATCCACTCGACATTATAGAGAGAATATGGAGAGTATCAAATGACATATGCCTATGTATTACTTTATGTGGTGTCGCGCAAGGTTTTGAAAGGGAAAATTGTGGAGATATGAGCAATTTTGAGCGTAGAAACTGTAAAAAGATGTATTTGTGGATTATGAAGACTAGCATGTGGTTCTAAAAAGGAAGTTTGAATGAGTAGGACATTTGGGGGAAAGAGGGAGATCGCAAGGGTCTCCCCTACATGTTCATCAGTTTCCCCGCTAAGATAGAGACCCGAGGCGGTGGCTCTCCATCCTGTGAGGGGAAACTGGGAGACCGCAAGGGTCTCCCTGCATGTTCACCACTTTCCCCCGGAAGGATGGAGACCCGAGGCGATTTAGCGCTTGACATTCTCTCACTCATGCTGTATTATGTGCATCACAAACGTGAGCAACACATTGGGGTATCGTTCAACGGTAGGACTGCCGACTCTGGATCGGCCGATTGGGGTTCGAATCCCTGTACCCCAGCCCAGGAGAAACCTTTGAAAGGCTTCTCCTTTTTTGTACCTTCGAGCATTTTATATTTTAGTCTCCTCATTCTTTTTTATCTCTCTTCATGCTCTACTTTGCACAACGTCTGTATAAGCTTTTACCTCTCTTGATGTAAAATTACCTCTCATTTTGCCTTCATAAGAGAACAAAACATTGCACATGACAAAAGCCATGAGTTGGCACACCTTGTTTTGCATCTATACTATGTTATAACTATGTATATAGTTTGCATAAAGATTACAGAAGGATAGGGAGCATGCCCACAATTTTGATTCCGTCAGAGAGCGAGACAAACGTTCTCTCTCCCGAAAGGGGAGAAATGCAGTCAGTTTCCTCTATTTCAACACCAGAAGCTACTACCGTTGAAGAAAAGCCCGAACAAGCAGAACAGCGAATACTTGTGACGCGTGCTTTGCAGGGCGATGAGAAAGCCTTTGGCGATATTGTTGATCAATACAGTGCATTGATGCTGCGAACTGCGACTATGATTGTGGCGGACCGAGATATCGCAGAGGATGTAGTACAGGATGCACTTATTCAAGCGTGGAACCACTTGCCAGATTTGCGCGAGGCGGGAGCACTACGTCCGTGGTTGATGCGTATTGTTGTTAATCAATGTATTAGTTTCAAGCGTCGTCTTGCTCGAACAACTGCCTTTGTGCGTCAGGCGCTCTCGGAACAGGAAATAGACCTCACCGCGCAGATAGCCGATCATCACAAGGGGCGTTTAGAGCGTGATTGGGACCTTGCACATGCTATTGAGAATTTGCCAACGAAACAGCGTGTTGTCATTATCTTGCACTACTATAATGGTATGACTTTACCAGAGATGGCGCAGACGCTACAAACATCTGAAAACACTCTAAAAAAGCGAATTCAAGCTGCGCTTAACAACTTGCGCCGTGTGCTACGTCTTGCAGATATGGACGAAGGCATGGCAAGTCGTGCATCGCTATCACAGATTACGCCATCAGTTGCATAGCATTGCTACGTGCCGCTCACTTTGTTAATATCCTTCGGGAGAGATCGCAAATATCGATTACCTATATCACCATTGCGCTTTGCCAGTGGCGTAACACATCGTCAATCATACCTGCCTCACAGCGCACCTGAAAGATATCGTGTTGCGTAACTTCGCGCAAATAGATCACTGTTTCCTGTTGCAGTCGCTGACAGGTCGCCAGTGTCAACGCTCCACGTTCAGCCCCTACGGGGATACAGCGGTAGCGGTCCGCCAATTCGTAGGGAAACAAGTGCAAAAGGCGTTGTGAGGGATAGCTTGAGAGGAACGCTAAATATGGTAAAGGCTCACCTTCATACACGCAATCCACACTTTGTCTCTTTATAAAAGGAGTTTCTCTCAGAATGTGTGTGTCTTTTTGTGAAACTACAACGTGACTGACCTGTAGCCGTTGCAGTAGTGTATATGCAACCGAACCATAGAGTACCTGTAGGTCGTACTCAACGTCCACTAACAGCGAGTATATGCGCCGTGCTACAGCTTGTGCTCCTTCAAGCGGCGTTTCAGGCAGAGTAATCGCACAAGATGTACTTGATAAAAGAACTGTATCGCTTCTGCGTATGTTGCTGCGAATACGTTGTGCGGCATGGTGCAGTGCTACACCTGCTTGTTCAGTAGCTTGAATGTATAAAAGAGATATACAGTCTTCTTGTGTACGTGGTTGTTCATACTGCCTACGTTGCTCAGCAGATGTATCATGGTTATTGTTTTCTTGCACATCGTTTTGTGAGACCGTTTCCACACTTCCACCTCTTCCCATCAAACCATTACCACTAGAAAGCCTCTTTCTGTTAGCCATAATACTAGCATCTCCTACCAGAACTATTTGGATTGGGTTAAGATTTAGTTAAGATAAACCTAGAGATGGTAAAGAATTTACGTATATGTCTGTTTTTCTATCCTTAATGGCTACTTGAATTTAGCAACGCAATTGCAACCATTTCATTACCAGAAACGTACGTGTTTTTGACATTGTATGTTTTATAATGAAACAGGATGAATATATAATTTGATGGGTTGATGATGGAAGGGTAAGCAATGGATAATACAACACAATGGAGTATCTTGTGGAGTACAGCTCTGTTTCCACCACAAGAGATGATCCCCCCCCACAGTATCTTCTGCAACATGGCGCACAACTATACATCTTCTACCAATAGTGAGCATCTTTTTGGTTTCTCACCGTGTATTCCTACGCCTCATTGGGAGAGTGACGTTATTTCATCTTCTAAACAAGAGATGACGGACATAATGGAGAACGACAATTTTTGTATTGTTGATTTTTCCAGGCTATTCACAGAAGACGAATTTGTGGCATTCATATAATTTGTTGATGTGAACATGTGGGTGGTGTATGGGTTGGGAGGACTATGTTTGTTACAAATGAGCGCACGGAGAGGCAACACATTATACAACCGGGGATATGGCGTTTGAGCATGGCATGCTGTTCCCTCTGTGTTCGTTTCTGTACTTACATAGTGATTGCACGAGCGTTAGGGACACAAAACTTTGGTGTTTTGCTTTTTATACAATTGATTGCAGCGTTGCTCTTACCATTGATTGGTATTGGAATGACACCTTTAGCAAGCCGTAATATTGCTGAAATTCAGCAATGTGAGTCGCCACGTAGTATTGCAGGCATCTTTCAGTTCCTATGGCGTCAACAATGCCGACGTGTACTCCTGTACAGCCTGACCTATATACCTCTGGCTTTGCTCCTCTCACTTTTTGTGCAAGGAGCTATGCCACTTTTTCTCTTACTCATAGCAGGACTCGCAGCAATTCCATTACTATTAAGTAGTGTTGTCAGCATAACGTTGCAGGGGCTCCGTCGTTACGATCTGCTAGCAGGATTACGTTTCTTTAACACGCTCATCAATTTTTGCCTTGCTCTTGTAATTATACAAGGGAATAGAGAAGTGCTAAGTATGCTACTGCTCGCGCCAGCACTTGCAAGTATCGTGACACTCACAATAGCGCTAATTTGTGTAACAAGACTTCTGCCACAACATGGAGTTACGGAGCTAGGACCACTTCTACGCGAACACATTGAGCAGAAACAGCATCCCTCATGGCTTCTCTTTCTGCTAGATAGTGTTGTTTGGCGCGAACTCCTTTCCCTTATTTTGATTCTTGTGCACTGGCATACACTATCGTCGCTTGGCTTTTATGTGTTCAGCATATTGCTCTGTACACGTTTAATTGAGATTGCACCAACATTGTTTGTCACATGCGTTTTGCCGGTGCTGTCGAGCCTCTTTCGTATTCGACACTATACCAATGCTTATGACGCCCTTGTACGAACGTCCTGCACAATTGCAATCATTGCGGTCTTTGTTTGTACATGTATAACGCTCTGTTGTCCTCTGCTCATCACGTCTTGCTTCGGGTCAGCCTATCTGCCGATGGTTACTCCTTTACGTGTATCGCTTATTGCAGTTGTCTTTGCGAGCATTGCGACAGTAAGCCTCACGTATCTCATGCAGCAAGAATGGAAGCGCGAACAGATATGGCTGGGTGTGGGAACAGCAATGTTGCATATTGGGCTTGCTATTCCTTGTATTCTATTGTGGGGTATCGTTGGAGCTGCAATTGCGAGCACAATAGCCCATGTTGCCTCTAGTACAGGAACAGTTTTTCTCTGTCGTAGGCTACTTTTACGATGATGGTGGAAGAGTTTTTAGCATGACAG
>JAABUQ010004829.1_pt1 | contig 22400 bp, 21 predicted proteins | sample 5560001 | NCBI WGS metagenome assembly JAABUQ01 (sample SAMN10711888, study PRJNA513371) | rock metagenome | isolation source: Antarctica rocks | place: Antarctica: Victoria Land, Finger Mt nord | collected 2015-12-18 | reverse complement strand
GAGCGCCGCCATTGCGGCCGCATCCAGCCCGCCGCCGCCGGGCGGCTCGAAATTGCCGCCGGTCAACTGGCCGCCGCACTCCAGCAGATGGCCGACGGCGAGCGCGCCGGCCCGCAGCGCGTCGGACACGTCATCGCCGGCAAGCACCGGGGCGGGCGATCGCCACCATCTGCCGCTCGCCGCCGGACGGTCGGCCGGCGAGCTGGTCGCGGCGCTCGGGCGGCCACGGAAACAGTTCCATCATCTCCGGCATGCTCTGCTCGATCCGGTGTCGCGCCTCGGGATGATAGGCGCCAAGCTGCAGGTTTTCGCGCCCCGTCATGAACGGAAACAGCCGCCCGCCTTCCAGGACCATCGCGAGGCCACGCGGCGCCATTCGGCGCGATAATGCTGACTATCTCGCCCGCGCTTACCTCGAAGGAGACGTTGTCACGGCGAGCAGCCCGACGAAGCGCTTGGAGACGCCGCGCACCGACAGCAGCGCCCCGCTCACTTCCGGCTCCGGCCGAAAGCCGTCGCGACAGCAGCTCAATCCGCCGCCCGAGCACCCGCTACCGGCGTTCGCCTTCTCGACGGCGAGCTCGTACCCGTTGGTCAACCGTCATAATCACACATCCGAAATAACAGCTGACCGTGCTGCGAGGCGGCAAGTCCTTCGGGATCGCGCGCCACTGGCAGCCCGTGCTGAGCACATACATCAGCCCGTTGACCACCTGGCGAAGGTCAACCGTCCGCTTGCCGCCTCCACGTCTGGCCCGCGGGATCACCGGCGCGATCAGCGCCCACTCGGCATCCGTCAGATCACTCGGGTAGCGAAGCTTGCTGCGGTCGTAGAGGCTGCGGTTCTCGGTGGTCCACATCGGGCGGCCTCATGCGAATCGGGGCCGCATGATGGAATCACAACCGACTCCACCGACTCAAGATGTCTTCGGACCGACACTTAGCGCCTAGTATGCTGACGGCTCAATCGAGACGCTATGACTTTGAACACTAGCGGCCTTATATCAAGTCTCACTGACGAGAACTCGTTCAAGCGCGTCATTGCGAGCCGCCGCTTGGCGGCGGGGCAATCCAGGGCCACGGGAGAATGGCGGGGCCGCCCTGGATTGCTTCGTCGCAAGAGCTCTTCGCAATGACGAATTTGGTTGGCAAGGAGTCAGCGTTTCCGAGCCTTGGTATTAGCCCGACTAGGCGCAGGTGAGCGTAGCCGGCCGCTCCCAGCAGGAGGATCACACCGATGGATGAATTCGAATCCGGATTGAGCTGCCAGGTGTTCAAGGTCGCGACCCGTCACCCGGGCGACGTCGCCGGCGTGATCGGTTTGCTGGAAGGCGGCGAGGTGCGGGCCGAAGACATCGTCGCGATCTTCGGCAAGACCGAGGGCAACGGCTGCGTGAACGACTTCACCCGCGCCTACGCGGTTTCCGCGCTCTCCGCGACCCTCGCGGAACATCTGGGTTGCGCGCCGTCCGAAATTGCCTCCCGCGTCGCCATGGTCATGTCGGGCGGTACCGAAGGCGGACTGTCCCCGCATCTGCTGATTTTCGCGCGCACGGCGGGACCGGTGACAGTCGACCGACCGCTTCGCAAAAGCCTCGCCATCGGCGTCGCCTTCACGCGACCGTTCCGGCCGGAGGAGATCGGCCGCATGGCGCAGGTGGAAGCGACGGCGCTCGCCGTTCGCCAAGCCATCCGAGATGCGGACATCTCGGACGATGACGACGTGCACTTCGTGCAGGTGAAATGCCCGCTTCTCACCAGCGAGCGCGTGACCGAAGCGGCCGCACGCGGAATGGACGTTGCGACCGGTGACACCTACGACTCAATGGGTCTGTCGCGCGGCGCATCCGCGCTGGGGGTGGCGCTAGCCTTGGGCGAGGTCGATCGCAACGCGCTATCGGACAGTGTGGTTTGCCGGCGCCACGACCTCTACTCGAGCCGCGCAAGCGCATCGTCGGGGATCGAGCTCATGCGAAACGAGATCGTCGTACTCGGGAACAGCGCATCGTGGTCGAGCGAAGACGGCATTGCGCACCGCGTCATGCAGGATGCGATCGATCTGCCGGCGCTGGTCGGCGCACTGGCCGATCTGGGTTTCGCGACGAACGGGCAACTCGACTCGGATAGCGCGCGGGACGTGAAGGCCGTGCTTGCCAAGGCCGAGCCATCGCGCTCCGGCCTTATTCGCGGGGCGCGGCACATCATGTGCGACGACAGCGATATTCACGCGACCCGGCACGCCCGCGCCCTCGTAGGCGGCGTTGCCAGCGCCGTGATCGGGCGGACCGATCTCTTCGTTTCTGGCGGCGCGGAGCACCAGGGTCCCGACGGTGGCGGCCCGATTGCCGTGATCGCTCGTCGCCGTGACGATGCTACCGAGGCGATCTGAGCCGTTTTCCGCCGTCCTCAGCTCACGCCGTTGTAGAGCCGGCACAGACTACGGCCGTCATTCGGCCGCCGCATTCGCGGTTGCGGCAGGGCGCTCCTCCGGTCGCCAGGTCTTCAGCACGGGAAGCACCTCCTTCGCGAACAGGTGCAACGACTGCTCGGCCTTGGCGTACGGAATGCCCCCGAAGCGGAAGGACGTATTCAGCTCGAAGTCGCCGATCAGCGCCCGTCGGTCTTCCAACTCACGCAACACGCGATCCGGCGTGCCCCAGACCGCCGCCTTCATGAAACCGTCGACAGCGCCCTGCAGTCCGCCCTTGCGCGCGATCTCGGCCTTCTGCGCGTAGGCGTCGTAGCCCTTGACGGTCTTGAAGTGCTCGCCCAGCAACTCGTAATGATGGAAATTACTCTCGACGAACTTGCCCATGTACTGGCGCGCCGACTGTTCCGCTTCCTCCAACGTCGGCGCGCAAAGGCAGAAATCGGTGATCATCATCGTCGGCGCCGTGCCGCCATGATATTTGCGGAACAGGTCGCGGTTGAGCTGTATCGCCGGCATCCGCATCGGCCAGGGCCGATCGGAAAACATCACCATGTGCGCGCCGAGCTTGGCGGCGGAGTTGACGGAATCCTCGCTCGACGCGACGGCGTACACGCGGCCGGCAAAGCTGCGCGTCGGGCGTGGACGGATCTCGATGCGGGGCTGCGGATAGTGCGGGCCATCGCCCTGCATCCAACCAGTCCGCAGCGCCTCGACGATCATCGGCGCCGCCTCGTCGAACCGTGCGCGGCTCTCGTCCATGGTGCCGCGAAACGCCGAGAACTCGCGACGCGCGAGCCCGCGACCGAGGCCGAGCCTGAGACGCCCCTTGCTGAGATAATCCAGCATCGCCGCCTGCTCGGCGACCCGCAGCGGGTCGTGCCACGGCACGATCACCGCGGCGGTCCCGAGATCGATGTCGGGGCACACGCCGGCCAGGTAGGTCATGAGCTGGAGATTGTCAGGGCAGAACGAGTAATCGAAGAAGTGGTGCTCCGCCGACCACAGCACGTCGAAGCCGAGGCCCGGCGCTTGGCGCGCGAGACGAATGTCCTCGTCCCAGACCTGATCGTCGCTGATTCCCTCCCAGCCGTAGCTGGAAAAGATCATCATGAGGCCGAGATCCATGCTTACCTCCCCGGAAACCTACTCGTCAGTATAGTCTCACCGCCGCCGGGCGATGGCAACGCCAGCCAGACGCTATGCGCCCAGGAGCCGGTCGAGCGTGATCGGGAATTTGCGCACCCTCACGCCGGTGGCATGCCAGACGGCGTTTGCTATCGCGCCCGCGGTGCCGGTGATGCCGATCTCGCCGACGCCCTTGATGCCGAGCGCGTTGACATGCTCATCGTGCTCTTCGACGAGGATGGCCTCGATCGAGGGCACGTCCGCGTTCACCGGAATATGGTAGTCGGCGAGGTTGGCGTTCATCGGACGGCCCGAGCTCGGGTCCATCACCGCCTGTTCGTGCAGCGCGAAGGAGATGCCCCAGATCATGCCGCCGAAATACTGGCTTTGCACCAGCTTCGGATTGACGATCCGCCCGGCGGCGAAGGCGCCGACCAGCCGCGAGACGCGCATCTGCCCGAGTTCCGGATCGACCTTCACCTCCGCGAACACCGCGCCGTGCGCGTGCGTCGCGTAATGCTCCTGCACGGCGGGATCGGCCGCGGCTTGGCCGTGGCCCTCGATCGCGGCGCGGCCGGCGCGGGCGAGGATGTCCGCGTAGCTCTCACCTCGGCTCTCGTCGTCACGACGCAGCAATCGTCCCTCGCGGGCGATCACGCCGGCGTTGCCGGCGCCGAACAGCGGCGAGCGTTCGTCGTTCATCGCGATCTCGGCGAGCTGCGCGATGACGTCGGCGCCGGCCTGGTGCAGCGCCGCGCCCGATGTCGCGGTCGTGGACGAACCGCCGGCCATGCCGCCGTTCGGCAGGTCGGAGGAGCCCATGCGGAACTCCACCTGCGCCAGCCCGAGTCCGAGCCCGTCGGCGGCGATCTGCGCCAGCGCCGTCCAGGCGCCCTGGCCCATGTCGTGCGCGCCGATCTCGACCGTGGCACGTCCGTCGGCCCGCAGCTCCGCGCGGGCTTCCGCCTGGAACATGATCGCCGGGAAGGTGGCGGTGCCGACGCCCCAGCCGACCAGCAGGCCGGCATCGTCGCGCCTCTGCAGCGGCACGCGCGGCCGGCCTGCCCAGCCGAACCGCTCGGCGCCGCGCGCATAGCATTCGCGCAAGGCCTTGGACGAGAACGGCTTGCCCGACATCGGCTCGACCTCGGCATAGTTCTTCAGCCGGAACTCGAGCGGGTCCATGCCGCAGGCATCCGCCATCTCGTCAATGGCGCTCTCCAGGGCGAGGCTGCCGGGGGCCTCGCCCGGCGCGCGCATGAAGGTCGGCGTGCCGGTGTCGAGGCGGACCGCCTCGTAGCTCGTGGCGAGCGCCGGGCTCGCGTAGAGGGTGTGGGACACCCCGCCGGACGGCTCGAAAAAGTCGTCGAACGTGCTCGATGCGGTCAGCGTGTGGTGGTCGAGTGCGGTGAGCGCGCCGTCCGCGCCGGCGCCGAGGCGGAGCGTCTGCCGGGTCGGCGCCCGATGGCCGACCGGACCGAAACCCTGCTCGCGCCGCGGCACCAGCTTCACCGGCCGGCCGACTAAGCGCGCCGCCATGATGCCGAGCACCTGGGGTGACGTGGCTCCGCCCTTGGATCCGAAGCCGCCGCCCAGGAAGGGGCTGCGGATGTGGATGTCGCCCGGGTCGATGCCGAACAGCCCGGCAATGCGGGCTTGCGCCATCGTCATCGCCTGGCTCGGCGTGTCCACGACGAGGCGGTCGCCGTCCCACTGCGCCACGACGGCGTGCGGCTCCATCGCGTTGTGATACTGGGCCGGCGTCTCGTAGGTCGCCGTGAGGCGGTTGGCGGCCAGCGAGAGGCCGGCCTCCACATCTCCCTTGCCGGCGTCCGGCTCCTCCCCGGGGCCGACGGATGGCGGCACGAAACGTTCGCTCGCGTCCAGCCCGACCCGGGCGGGCTCGGCCGCGTAGACCGGGCGGAGCAGCGCCGCGCCCTCGGTCGCCGCCTCCAGCGTTTCGGCGATCACCACCGCGACCGGCTGGTTGGGGTAGCGAACCCGGTCGTCCTGCAGCAGGTCCAGCTTGAAGGTGAACGGCTCGCCCACTTGGTCGGGATGCCGCGCGAGCTTGGGCGCGTTGGCTGGTGTCATCACCTCGACCACGCCGGGATGCGCGCGGGCGGCGGCGACATCCATCGAGGTCACGCGACCGTGCGCGATGCTGCTGACGGCCATGACCGCGTGCAGCATCCCGGGCGGGTGGTTGTCGGCCGCATAGCGGGCCCCGCCGGTGACCTTGAGCAGGCCCTCGCGGCGGGTGAGCGGCTGGCCGATGTTGGAGCCGTGGCGGATGTGCGTAGGGGCGATATCAGGCAAGGGCGGGAACTCCCGGAGTTTGAGCGAATGGAGATGCGGGCAGCGCTGGCAGCCGCTCGGGCGTGCCGGCGGCCGCAAGCGTGAGGACGCGCACGACGATCCGCCGCGCGAGCTCGATCTTGTAAGCGTTGTCGCCGGACGGCGTTGCGTCGGCGAGGGCGGCGTCGGCCGCCTCGCGGAACACGCTCTCGCGCGGCTCACGCCCGGCGAGCAGGGTCTCGGCGGCGCGCGCGCGCCAGGGCTTCAGGGCGACGCCGCCCAAGGCGAGCCGCGCCTCGGCGATCACCCCATCCTGCAACCGCAGGCCGGACGCGGCCGAGACAACGGCGAAGGCGTAGGAGGTACGTTCCCGCACCTTCAAATAGCGCGCATGAGCGGCGAAGCCGGCGGCCTCGGGCGGCAGTCGCGCGGCGACGATCAGCTCGCCGGGCGCCAGCACCGTCTCGATGTGGGGCGCGTCGCCGGGCAGGCGGTGGAAGGCTTCGAGCGGCACGTCGCGCCGCCCCGACGCGCCCTCGATCTCGACCACCGCGTCGAGCGCGACCAGCGGCACGCAGAAATCCGATGGGTGGGTGGCGACGCAATGCTCGGTCCAGCCGAGCACCGCGTGCAGCCGGGTCTCGCCGCCGCGGGCGTTGCATCCCGCCCCCGGGTCGCGCTTGTTGCAGGCGCTGGCCGGGTCGTAGAAATACTCGCAGCGCGTGCGCTGCATGATGTTGCCGGCGGTGGTCGCCGCGTTGCGCAGCTGCGCCGAGGCGCCGGACAGCAGGGCCTCAGCCATCGCCGGATAGCGCCGCCCGATATCCGGATCGTGGGCCAGATCGCTGTTGCGCACCAGGGCGCCGATCCGCAAGGCCCCGTCGGACAGGCGCTCGATCGCGTCGAGGCCAGGGAGCCGGGTGACGTCCACGAGGCGCGTCGGGCGGCTCACCCCGCCCTTCATCAGATCGAGCAGGTTGGTGCCGGCCGCCAGATAGGCCGCGCCGGGCTCGGCCGCCGCCGCGACAGCCTCGGCGACGCTCTCGGCGCGGACGTAGTCGAAGCGATTCACGCCGCTTCTCCTCGTGTCTGTTGCCCGCGTATCCGTGCCTGGGCGTCGAGGACCGCCTCAGTGATGCCGGCGTAGGCGCCGCAGCGGCACAGGTTGCCGCTCATCGCTTCGCGCACCCGCTCGGGATCATCGCCGGCCTGAGCTTCGCGGATCAGCCCGACGGCGCTCATGATCTGGCCCGGCGTACAGAAGCCGCACTGGAGCGCGTCATGCTCGATGAACGCGGCCTGCACCGGGTCGAGCGCGTCGCCGTGTGCCAGCCCCTCGATGGTGAGGACCTCGGCGCCGTCATGGCTGACGGCGAGGGCCAGGCAGGAGTTCACCCGCCGTCCGTCCAGCAGGATCGTGCAGGCTCCGCATTGCCCGCGATCGCAGCCCTTCTTCGTGCCGGTCAAGTCCAAGCGCTCGCGCAACAGATCGAGCAACGTCGCGCGCCCGTCCTCCAGGACGGTTCGGCGCTGGACGCCATTCACGGTGAGGGTGATCGGTATGCCCATGATGTTCGCTTTCTGATGAACTCGAGGACGCGACCGCCGGTAGCCCAACTTGCGACAGGCATGGCCGCCGCGTCGGGCACACGATCACGCAAGGGCTTGGCGCCAGCTTCGCCGCGGACTGCACGCGCATCTCGGCGGCCGCCGCGAGAAAGCTTTCCTCCTTCTGGCGGCACCGAACGGAGGCACCACCGGACGCGGATTTAGCATTCGACCCCAACTTATAAACCGGGGTCGACACTTCTCACCGTCGGTTGATCGTGGACCGACTCGCGATCAGGCGACGCCCAGCGGCTTCTCGAGAAAGATGCTGGTCGCGATGGCTTGCGGCGCCATGCCGGCGTAGGCGCCGAAGGGCGCGCAGCGACGGAAGCCGGCTCGCTCGTAGAACCGCAGCGCCGCCGCCTGCCGCGTTCCCGTCTCAAGTCGGAGCAGGACGAGGCGGCCCGCCGTCGCCTCCCTCTCGATCTCGGCCAGCAACGCGCGCGCGACCCCGCGACCGCGCGCGACCTCACGCACGTACATCCGCTTCACCTCGGCAAAATCGGGAAACAACGCCACCCCGCCGCACCCGACCGCCGCACCGTCGAGCCGGGCCATGAAGAATCGCACTCGCGGGGCGAAGATCGCGTCCAGCGCCAAGCCGTGACGTTGCTCGGGCGGATACTCCGCCGAAAGCACCTGGTCGAGTTCCCCGATAAGAGCGCGCACCTCGCCCGTCGCGGTTGCCGCTCGCTCGACCGTGACATCCCTGGTCGCGTCCACCGCCGGATCCGCCTTCACGCGGACCGGCCCTCTTGGAAGCCAGGCACGCGCCCCTCTATCGGATAGGCAGGGTCGTTGTAGCCGGGCGTGGACGCGTGCCCCGGCGGCACCAGCCGGTCGACAAACGCCTCGTCCTCCGCCGTCAGCCGCACGTCGAGGCAGCCGACATACTCCTCCCACTGCGCCTCGGTGCGCGGACCGCCGATCGCCGACGTGACGAGGTCGTTGTTCAGCACCCAGGCCATCGCGAACTGCACCGGAGCGAGGCCCCGCGCCCGGGCGTGGTCGGCCACCGCCTGCGCGACCTGCAAGCTCTCCGGCCGCCATTCCGTCTCCAGCATCCGCTTGTCCTGCCGCCCGGCGCGCGTGCCCTCCGGCGGCGGCGCGTCGGGACGGTACTTGCCGCTGAGCACGCCGCGCGCCAACGGGCTGTACGGCACCGCACCCAAGCCGAAATGGCCGCAAGCCGGCAGATGCTCGACCTCGATCTGGCGGTTCAGCAGGTTGTACAGCGGCTGGCTGGCGATCGGGCGATCGATCCCGGCCTCGTCGCACAGCCGGCAGAAGGCGGCGACGCGCCAGGCACGGTAATTGGACAGGCCGACATAGCGGACCTTGCCCTGCCGCACGAGGTCGGCGAGCGCCCGCACCGTTTCCTCCATCGGCGTGTCGTGGTCCTCCTTGTGCAGGTACAGCAGGTCGATCGTCTCGGTGCCGAGCCGGCGCAGGCTCGTTTCCGTGGCGTCGAACACGTGCCGCGGGGACAGCCCACGCCCGTTCGGTCCATCGTCGATCCTGTTGGCGATCTTGGTGGCCAGCACCCACCAACTGCGATGGGCGGCGATCGCACGCCCGACGATCTCCTCCGAGCGGCCGCCCGTGTAGGCGTTCGCGGTGTCGATGAAGTTGGTGCCCTCGTCGCGCGCCCGCGCCACGATCCGCGCGGCGGTCGGCCCGTCGGTCGGTCCGCCGAACATCATGGTGCCCAGGCAGAGCGGAGAAACCTTGAGCCCGCTGCGGCCCAGTCTGCGGTATTCCATGCGGCCCTCCGGAAACACCGGTCGAGCATACGCCTGGCGCGCTTCTATGCCGTCATGCCAAATCCGCCCGAGGGCAGCCCCGCGGCCATGCCCGCGGCCGCTACCGATAGTAGTAGCGGTACGGATGATAGGCGTAACGCGGGTAGTAGGCGGGAACCACGACGCAGCCGGACAGCGCCAGCACCATCCCGACCGCCGCGATCGCCCGCAATGTGCCCCGATAGTATCTGCGCATTGGGTGCCTCCTTGCTCCTGGCGAATCTAAGCCGGGGAACGCGGCCGCAATGCGTCCGATCCGTGTTGAATTGTAACGCTCAAGCCCCGCGAGCAGCAGGATGTCCGGTGGCGGCCGAGAGACAAAGCCTTGCAGTGCGCGCATGGCTTATGGTCTAGCGCGATATCATAACCGTGCTTATAATAATCCGACAATGTTTGGTGCGCCGTGACCGACTTCGATCGCGACCTGTTGTTCCTGCTGCACGACGTGGCCCGGCTGCTCCGGGTCGATGCCGACAAGCGGGCGCGCGCCCACGGCATGACGCGGGCGCAGTGGGCAATCCTCATCTGGCTCGAGCGCCAGCCCGACATCTCGCAGAAGGAGTTGGCCGAGATCATGGACGTGGAGCCGATGACGGTCGCCCGGCTCATCGACCGGCTCGAAGGCAGCGGCATGGTCGAGCGCCGGCCGGACCCTCGGGACCGGCGCATCTGGCGCCTGCACCTGCGCCCGGCCGCACTGCCGGTGCTGCGGGAGATGGAGCTGCAACGGGCGGACATTACGCGGATCCTGACCGATGGGATTGATGATGACGCGTTGCAGATCACGACGGAGGTGCTGGTGCGCATGAAGGAGACGCTGAGCGGCGGCGGCCGGGCGGCGCGTCGCGCCGAGGCTCGGGCGGACGATGCGCTCGCCGCGCTTGGGGAGATCGCCTGAATGTCCACGACGACGGCTCCCATCGCCAATCCACGCGTCACCGACGCGCCGGCGCCCGTCCGCACCCAGGCGTCCCGACGCCTGCTTCGCTACATATTGATGCTCGGCGGCATCGTCCTTGTCGTCGCTGGTTCGCTCGGCTGGTGGGTGCAGGGCGGTCGCTACATCTCGATCGACAACGCCTACGCCCGCGCGGCGCGGGAGACGCTGTCGACCGACATCAACGGCATCGTCGCCGAAGTGCCGGTGCATGAAGGGCAGCTCGTGCACAAGGGCGACGTGCTGCTGCGTTTCGATCCGCGGCCGTTCGCCATCGCCCTCGCCGGGGCCAAGGCCAACTTGTCCCAGGTGGCGCTCAGCCTGGCGGCGATGAAGCAGGACTACCAGCGGATGCTGCGCGACATCGACACCAAGGAGGCGCAGGTCCAGCTCGATCAAGTGAACTTCGACCGGCGTGCCAATCTGGTCAATCGCGGCGACGTGTCGCGCTCCGACTACGACACGGCCCGCTTCGCGCTGATGTCCGATACGCGCGGGGTCGAGTCGCTGCGGCTGCTCGCGCAAGTGCAACTCGCCAAGCTGGGCGGCAAGCCGGATGTCGACGTCGCAACCATGCCCGAATACCTCAAGGCGCAGGCCGCGGTGGACGAGGCAAAACGCCAGCTCGATCATTCGGTGTTCTACGCCCCGTACACGGGCGTGGTCACGATGGTCGACAGCGTGCAGCCCGGCATGTACCTCATGGCCGGCACGGCGGCGTTCGGCATCGTCTCGACCGAGCATGTCTGGATCGAGGCGAACCCGAAGGAAACCGAGCTCACATGGGTCAAGCCCGGCGACCCGGTCAGCGTGTCGGTCGACACCTATCCCGGCCGGACGTGGTCCGGTGTCGTGGAGAGCATCGCGCCGAACAGCGGGTCCGAGTTCTCGGTGCTCCCGGCGCAGAACTCGTCCGGCAACTGGGTGAAGGTGGTGCAGCGCATCCAGGTGCGCATCGCGGTGGACCGCCGCCCGGATGCACCGCCGCTCCGCTCGGGCATGAGCGTCGAGGCGAGCATCGACACCGGGCATCGCCGCACGTTCGCCGACCTGCTCTGAGGCGGCTACGATGAGCGACGCGACGCCCGGCTTCGTCCGGGTCCCGAACCGCGGCATCATCACCGCCTGCACGATGGCGGCGACCTTGATGCAGGCGCTCGACTCGACGATCGCCAACGTGGCACTTCCCTACATGCAGGGCAGCCTGTCGGCGAGCTACGACGAGATCACCTGGGTGCTCACGTCCTACGTGACGGCCGCCGCGATCATGACGGCGCCTGTCGGCTGGCTGGCCAGCCGGTTCGGTCGCAAGAACCTGTATCTCGTCTGCGTCGTCGGGTTCACTCTCGCCTCCATGCTGTGCGGCGCCGCGCAGTCGCTGCCGCAGATGGTGCTGTTCCGCCTGCTGCAGGGCGTGTTCGGGGCGGCGCTGGTGCCGTTGTCGCAAGCGACCATGCTCGACATCTACCCTGCCGAGCAGCGCGGCTCGGCGATGGCGCTATGGGGCGTCGGCGTGATGCTGGGGCCGATCCTCGGCCCGACACTCGGCGGCTTCCTGACCGAGTGGTACAACTGGCGCTGGGTGTTCTACGTCAATCTCCCGGTCGGCATCGCGGCGACCCTCGGCCTGATCTGGTTCATGCCGAAAGGCGAATCGCAATCGGGTCTGCGGTTCGACTGGATCGGCTTCGCGGTGCTGTCGATTGGCATCGGCTGCATGCAGATTATGCTCGATCGCGGACAGGATCAGGACTGGTTCAGCTCGCGGGAAATCATCGTCGAGGCCGTGCTCGCCGGGCTCGGGTTCTACCTTTTCGTCGTCCACATGGTCACCGCGCGCAATCCATTCATCAAGGCGGCCGTGTTCCGCGACCGAAATCTCGTGGCGGGCGTGCTGATGATGTTCGCGGTCGGCTCGGTGCTGCTCGCGAGTTCCGCGCTGCTCGCACCGTGGTTGCAGACGCTTTCCAACTATCCCGTCGCCGCCGCCGGACTGCTGCTGGCGCCGCGTGGCATCGGCACGATGGGCGCGATGCTGGTCGGGGGACGCCTTTCAAGCCGCTACGACCCACGCCTCATCATGTTCGCGGGCCTGCTCGTGCTGCTATACTCGATGTGGCTGATGACGGCGTGGACGCCGGACGTGTCGCAATGGGAGGTGATCTGGTGCATTCTGCTGCAGGGCGCCGGCCTGGGTTTCGTTTTCGTGCCGCTGCAAGTGCTGGCGTTCTGGACGTTGCCGGCGCAGTTCCGCACCGACGGCACGTCGCTCCTCAGCTTGTTCCGCAATGTCGGAAGCGCGATCGGCATCTCAGTGATGTCGGCGACCCTGGCGCACAACACCCAGGTTCTGCACCAGGAAATTGGCAGCGCGATCACGCCGTTCAACCGCGCGCTGCAGGTCGGCGGCAACATCGGGCAATACTGGATACTGTCCCCCGTTCCCGGCAACCCGATCACGCCGACGCAGGGGCTCTCGATGCTCGACCAGCTGGTCAATCGCCAAGCTGAGATCATCGCCTATCTCGACGACTTCAAGTTGATGATGCTGACCACCGTGCCGGCGATCCTGCTGTTGCTGCTGCTTCGCCGGCCGAAGACGGCGATCATCGCAGGCCCTGAAGAGCATCATCCGGCGGTGATGGATTGATTTCAACGGTCACGAGTTCCCCCGTCCGTCAGGGCGTCTCCAGTTATACCAAGTCTCACTGACGAGAACTCGTTCAAGCGCGTCATTGCGAGCCGCCGCTTGGCGGCGTGGCAATCCAGGGCCACGGGAGAATGGCGGGGGCCGCCCTGGATTGCTTCGTCGCAAGAGCTCCTCGCAATGACGCATTTGGTTGGCAAGGAGTCAGCGTTTCCGAGCCTTGGTATTAGCCTGATTTGGCTCTAGTGGCCCAAGACACCCCTTCGCCCCGCCGAGATCATTCACGCGGATAAGTAGCACGACCGGTCAGCTGAAGTTGGTCGTCGTGAGCTGTGTCACCCCGGCGAACGTAACCTTGGTGCCGTCGTTGAGCGTGATCGTGGTCGAGCTCCCTGACTTGACCGCCGAATTGAGCGCATCCTGTGTCGCGGTCGGCCCGTAGCCGGTCAGGTTGACCTTGTCTCCGCCGGAGAAGTCCGTAATGAGATCCCGGCCGCCGGCCGCGCCCTTGACGAACTGGAACACGTCCGTGTTGCCGACCCCCGTGATGGTGGAGGCACCGCTTCCCGCGACGAACGTGTCCATGCCGGAACCACCGATGATCTGGTCCCTGCCCGACCCGCCGTACAGCGTGTCGTTGCCGGAAGACAGCGCCGCCGAGAGCGTCTCGTTTCCCGATCCGGCGTGCAGCGCCTGCGCTCGGCTACCTTCCGCCCACAGCTGATCGCCGTTGCCGCCGCCAAACAGGGTCGCCTGTCCGGTGCCGGCGAACATGAGGTTGTTCCCGTCCGATCCGCCGCGGAACTCGTTGCTGCCAGAACCCCCGAAAAGCGTTTCGGAGCCGTGACCGCCGATCACCGTCGCGCCACCCGAAGTGCCGATGAAGGTGAGTGCGCCCGATCCGCCGAAGATCACCGTCGGCTGGCTTGCGCTCGCCACCACCGTCGAAGCGCCGCCGCCGGCGAAGATCGTGTCGTCGCCGGTCGCCTTGACCAGATCCGCGCCACCGCCGAGGACGATGCTGTTGTGCCCGCCTCCGAGCGCGATGGTGTCGTTGCCGGCCCCGGCCGCGAGCACGAAATCGTTGCCGTTGCCGGTGGAGATAGACCAGCTGCCGGAGTCGGATGCAGGAATGATGATCCTGTTGGACCCGCCCCCGCCCACGATGGTCCCGCTACCGCCGGCCGGCAGGAACGTCAGGCCACCGTTGCTCGAAAGCACCGATTGCTGGTCGCCCGACGAGCCCAGGATCACCGCGTTGGCAGCGGTGTTCACCACGGCCTCATAGCCGGTCGGTAGCACCGTCACGCCCGTCAGCGTCTGCACGAACTCGCCCGTGGACCCGGCAGGAAGGCTGGGTGGGGCACCGGAGGTGTCGACCGCAGGAAGCAAGGAGCCGCTTCTCACGGCATTGCTGATAGCACTCGCCAGTTGTCCTGCAATAACGGCGTTTGTCTGCGAGTCGTACGTCAATGAAACGGTCGAACCGCTAGCTCCGAGGACTGTGACCGCTGCCATAGGCAGGTCTCCTTATCCAGGTTTCCAATCGCTCGCCCCGACCATTCCGGCGCTGCAAGTGTTGGCTGGATAAGACACTGAACCGCCCGTCGCGGATATCTCAACAGAGTGACGAAATCGCGTGCCCTTAGTTCGGATACGAACCAGATTGGCAATCTTTAATTATCTTAGGTCACGAAATATCCCGTTATCGGGTGGCACTAAATCTTTTTTTGGATAAGCCATTTTGAAAATGTCTGGTGCTGCGCTACGGCGAGCGGCACAAACAAGTGATGTCGCAATCATGCGACGCCAATCGTTCTTTAGGCACCCACAGGCCGAACATGGCCGATTGTTCTGCCGTTCACGAATCCGTGTGCCGAACTTGCCCGGTTCTTGCACCGGACGGTGGCGACCCTTAACGCAACATGGCTCGCAGGTCGTCCAGGTGTTCGCGACCCCAGAAGATCTCGTCTCCGACCGAGAAGGTGGGCACGCCGAACACCCCTTTCGCGTGTGCCTCGTCTTGAATGGCGGTGTGCTCGGCTGCGCCCTCGCCGGCAACATAGTCGGGAAATCCATGGGGATCGGCGCCCGCCTCGGTCAGGACGGCCGCCACGACATGGGGGTTCTCGATGTCGAGTTCGCGCTGCCAGAACCGCTCGAAGACGCGGTCGTGGTAGGCCCTGAAAACCGCCTCCCCGTGCCGCTTGGCGAACAGCATTCCGATGGCGGCGAGGGAGGAGTCCCATATCTTGCGCGTGCCCAGGATCGTCAGGCCGCGCTTCCGCGCCTGGCGCCGGCAATCCATGTAGGAATAGCGCACCCGGCGCCACTGGTGCTCGTTCCGCTCGGCTCGCAGCAGCCGGCCGGCGTCGTCCAGTTCGGCGCTGCCGAGGTAGCTCGGGATGTCCAGGGTATAGGGCAGCCAGTCCAGCCGCACCCCGAGATCCTCAAGCGCGTAGGAAGGGTCTTTCGCGAGATAGGCGTACGGGCTCTTGTAGTCGGTGTAGACGGTCACGGTTGTCTCGGCGCCCATCGCTCGTCCTCCGGTCGGGGCGCTCGCGCTTTGGTGCGCTTGCCGCCTTGCTCGCCTGCATCATCTCGACATGATGAACAAGAGGCCAGCCACACGCACCTATCGCCGGGCACTCATCACCGGCGCCTCGAGCGGGATTGGCTGCGCCATCGTCGAAGCCTTGCCTTCCGGGACGAGCCTGCTGCTGAGCGGCCGCGATAGCGACGGACTGGCTCGACTCGCGACGGAACTCGAAGGCCGGGGTCGGATCGTCGAAGTCGTCGCGGCCGATCTCTCGACCGATGCCGGGCGGGACGGGGTTGCCGCGGCGGGTGAGCGCTTCGAGGTCGACCTGTTCGTCTGCAACGCCGGGCAGGGACCGTACGGGGCCTTCGCGAACACCGAAGAGGCCGTGTTGCGCGCGGCCGTCGAGGTCAACGTCGTCGCGCCGCTGCTTCTGCTGCGCCGCCTGCTGCCCGGAATGATCGCCCGCGCGCGGGCCGACGGTATGCGGGCCGGCGTGATCGTGACGTCGAGCGAGGTGGGGTTCTTTCCGGTCCCCTATCTCGCGACCTACGCCGCCTCGAAAGCATTCGACCTGTCGCTCGCGGAGGCCCTGGCAGCCGAGCACGCGCGTGATCCGGTCGACATCCTGGCCCTTTGCCCGACCGCGACACGCACCGGCTTCGCGCCGCGCTCCGGCTTCGGCGGCAACCTGCCCGGCGCGCAATCCCCCGCCACGGTGGCGCGCGCCGCGCTCGGGGCACTTGGCCGGCAACGGACGCTCGCCGTCGGGCCGATCAGCGGCGGCGTGCCCGCCGTCCCCGCGCTGGTGCGCGCCGGCATCGCGCAAGCCATCGCGCTCGCGTTGCGGCGCACGGTCCGGAGCGGGGACGCACAGATGTGAGGCGCTACCGGTGAGTCAGGTCGTGGTGACACGCCGCTAGCTGTCCGGGAGCGACCTCGCGCAGTTCGGGGGTTTCGGCCGCGCACCGCGCATCGGCCCGCGGGCAACGAGTGCGGAAGCGACAGCCCGAGGGGGGCGCGATCGGCGACGGCGGCTCGCCGACCGGTACGGTTGCCGCCGGCCGGACCGTCGGGTCCGGCACCGGGATCGCATCCAACAGCAGCCGTGTGTACGGGTGGGCCGGCGTGGCGAACACCGCGCCAGTCGGCCCGATCTCGCAGATGCGGCCCAGGTACATCACCGCGATGCGGTCGCTGACCGCGCGCACCACCGCGAGATCGTGGGCGATGAACAGCAACGTCAGGCCGTAACGGTCCTTCATATCCTCGAGCAGGTTGAGGATCTGCGCGCGGACCGAAACGTCGAGCGCCGACACCGGCTCGTCGCAGACGATCATCTCCGGCTCCAGGATCAGCGCGCGCGCGATGCAGATGCGCTGGCACTGGCCGCCGGAGAACTCGTGCGGGCGACGGCCGACGGCGAGGTCGGGGTCCAGCCCGACGGCGCCCAGCATCGCATGGACGCGGCGGGCGCGTTCCCGCCGGTCCGCGATGCCGGCGGTCGCCAACGGCTCGGCGACGATGTCGCCGACGCGCCGACGCGGGTTGAGGGACGAGATCGGGTCCTGGAAGATCATCTGCAGGCGTCGGCGCATCCGGCGCATCGCCGCGCCGCCGAGCGTCGTGAGCTCGACGCCGTCGAACGCCACACGGCCCGCGGTCGGGGGGCGGAGTTGCAGCACGGCCCGGCCCAAGGTCGATTTGCCGCAACCGGACTCGCCCACGAGGCCGAGCGTCTCGCCGCGCGCGATGGAGAGGCTGACCCCGGAGACGGCGTGGACCGTGCGGCCTCCGGCGCCGTACTCGACGACGAGGTCTTCGACCTGCAGGAGCGGCGGGACCCTCACCCCAACCCTCTCCCGGAGGGAGAGGGAGCAGCGAGGAAGCCCTCTCCCGCCGGGAGAGGGTTGGGTGAGGGCAACGGACGCCAGCACGCGAACCGGTGTGCCTCGGAACCGTCCAGCGCCGGCTTCGCCTCACGGCAGGCGCGCTCGACGCGCGGGCAACGCGGCGCGAACGAGCAGCCGGGCAGCGGGCGTGTCGGATCGGGCGGGCGACCGGCGATCGCCGGCAAGCGTGTATGCGGCGCCGCGTCCAGCTTCGGGATCGCCGCCAGCAGCGCTTGCGTGTACGGCATCCGCATGCCGGCGAACAGCGACGCGGTCGGTGCCCGCTCGACGACGCGACCCGCGTACATCACCGCGACCTCCTCGGTGCGGCCCGCGACCACGCCCAGGTCGTGGGTGATGAGAATGACCGCCATGCGCCGCCGCCGCTGCTCGCGGGCGAGCAGGTCGAGGATCTGCGCCTGCACGGTCACGTCGAGCGCCGTTGTCGGCTCGTCGGCAATCAGCAGGCGCGGCTCGCAGGAGAGCGCGATGGCGATGGCCACGCGCTGCCGCATGCCGCCCGACAACTGGTGCGGATACTGACGCAGGCGCTGCTCCGGCGCCGGGATGCCGACATCGGCCAGCAGCGCGACACTGCGGGCCTCGGCGGCCGCACCGGTTATGCCGAGATGCGCGCGGAGGGTCTCGACGAGCTGGCTGCCGATGGTGAGCACCGGGTTGAGCGAACTCATCGGGTCCTGGAACACCACCGCGATGGCCGGGCCGCGCAGCCGGCGCAAGGCCGCGGGCGGCAGCCGGGCGAGATCCTGCCCCTCGAACGTCACGCGCCCGCCCACGCGCGCGCGCTTCGGCAGCAATTGCAGGACGGCGCGCGCGAGCATGGTCTTGCCGCAGCCGGACTCGCCCACGATGCCGAGCGTCTGACCGGGTGCGACGGCGAGGTCGACGCCGTCCACCGCGCGCAACGCGCCGCGCGGCGTCGGCAATTCGACCGACAAGCCCTCGACGGCGAGCAGCGGCGTCACAGCACGCCGGGGCGCGGGTCGGTCAGCGCGCGCAGCGCGTCGCCGACGAGATTGAGCGACAGCACGGTGGCGAACATCACCGCGCAGGGCAGGAAGGCGAGACGGGGTGCGAGGTCCAGGGTCTCGCGACCCTCGCCGATCATGATGCCCCAGCTCGGCGCCGGCGGCGGCACGCCGAGGCCGAGGAAGCTCAGCGCGCCCTCGACCACGATGGTCACCGCGATGCCGAGCAGGAAGAAGGCGAGCAGCGGCAGCATCACGTTCGGCAGCAACTCGCGGACCAGGATGCGCGCGTGCGTGGCGCCGAGGGCGCGGGCGGCGACGACGAACTCGCGTTGCGCGAAGGCCAGGGTCGTGGCGCGCGCGACGCGCGTGAAGGCCGGGATGCCGAGCACGCCCAGCACCAGCACGAGGTTCAGCACCGACTGGCCGAGATAGGCGGTGACGGCGAGGGCGAGCACGAGCGGCGGGAAGGCGAGCAGCACGTCGACGCCGCCCACCACCACCGCCTCGAACCGGCCGCGAAAGTAGCCGGCGAGCAGCCCGAGGCAACCGCCCACCGTGCCGCCGATCACCGGCGCGAGCAGGCCGACGGTGAGCGAGATGCGCGCTCCGAAGATCAGTCGGGAAAGCTCGTCGCGGCCGAGATTGTCGGTGCCCAGCCAATGTTCGGCGCTCGGCGGCGCGCGCTTGGCGAGGAAATCGATGTCGGTCGGACTGGGGATCGGCAGCCAGTCCGCGCCGATGGCGAGCAGTGCCACGACGGTGATCCAGAACGCGGCCAGCGCGACGCCGAACCCGGGGCGCCGCCGGCGGGGCCGCACCGGCAGGAAGGTCGCGGCCGCGAGCGGGTCCGCGAGCGGGTCGTCGAGTTCAAGCGCGTCCATGACGGATCCGGGGATCGAGGAAGGCGTACAGCAGGTCGACCACGAAGTTCACCACGACGAAACCGGCCGCGACGAACAGCACGCAGCCCTGCAGGATGACGAAGTCGCGCGCGTAGATCGCGCCGACCAGCAGCCGGCCGATGCCGGGCAGGGCGAAGATCGTCTCCACGATCAGCGCGCCGCCGATCAGGCGGCCGATGTTGATGCCGGTGACGGTGACGAGGGTGAGCGAGGACGGCTTGAGCGCGTGGACCAGCAGGATGCGCGCCGGCCTGAGGCCCTTGGCGCGCGCCAGGGCGATGTAGTCCTCCTGCAATGTCGCGATCATGTCGGTGCGCAGCACCCGCATCAGCACCGGCCATTCGCCGAAGGCGAGCGTCAGCGCGGGCAGCACGAAGCTGCGAAGATTGCCGACCGGGTCCTCGGTGAACGGCACGTAGCCGGTGGCCGGCAGCCACCGCAGGCTGACGGCGAAGACGTAGATCAGCAGGATGCCCACCATGAAGGACGGCAGCGACAGCTTGCCGAAGGCAAGTGCGGCGAGCGCGCGGTCGGCCGGGCCGCCGACGCGCACGGCGCAGAGAATCGCGAGCGGGATGCCGATGGCCAAGCCCAGGAGCTCCGCGAGCGCCATGAGTTCGAGCGAGACCGGCAACCGGTCGGCGATCGCCGCGAGCACGGTCTGCCCGGTGCGAAACGAGCGTCCGAGGTCGCCCTGCAGCACGCCCGCGAGCCAGTGCAGGTAGCGCTGCCACAACGGCAGGTCGAGACCCATGTCGTGGCGCAGCGCCGCCAGCTTCTCCGGCGTCGCCTGGTCGCCCAGCATGGTGTAGGCGAGATCGCCCGGCAGCAGCGAGGCGACCAGGAACGTGAGCACGGTGACGCAGAGCAGCACCGGGGCGAGATGCAGCAGCCGCTTGCCGATGAAGCGCGTCACGCGCGGTTATTCCAGCCAGGCATCCGACACGTCGACGACGCCGCTGTACATCTTCGGGACACCCTTCAGGCGCGCCTTGGCCATTGCGTAGTAGGTGTTCTGCGAGGTCCAGAACCAGGTCGCCTCATGGTTGAGCAAGCGGCTGATCGCGCAATAGTCGTCGATGCGCTCGGCCTGATTACCGCTGGCGCGGGCGTGTTCCAGCAACCGGTCGAGCTCCGGGTTGGAGTATTGCGCCAGATTGGCCGGGCTGCCGGTGTGGAAGTTCGCGTACATCTGCGGATCGGGGTCGGCGAGGTCGATGATCCGCCAGCCGATGAGCTGGAACTGGTGGCTGAACGCGCGTGGCGGGAACGACGCCTGATCCACCTGGTCGATTTCCATGTCCGCGCCGACCCGCTTCCAGAGCTGCTGCAACACCTGCCCGGTCATGCGGCCGCGCGGGGTCGCGGTGACCATCATCTTGAACCGCACCGGCTTGCCGTACTCGGCAATCAGCGCCTTGGCTTGCGCCGGATCGTACGGCAGGGCGCCGTCGTCCTTGCATTTCACCCATGAGCCGTCGCCGTACGGGTTGCTCGCCGGACGGGACAGCCCGTTGGTGAGCGCCTGGGACATGACTTTGCGGTCGAGCGCCATCACCAGCGCGCGGCGCACCCGAACGTCGTCGAAGGGCGGCGACTTGGTGTTGAACGCATCCACCGAGGCGCCGGAGCCGACGTAGGTGAGCACTTGCAGCGACGGGTCTTGCTTGGCCCGGGCGATGTTGTCGGCCTCGGACTCGTCCGCCCAGACCAGATCGGTCTCGCCCGCGAGCAGGCTGGCGAAGCGCGACTGCGCATCGGGCAGCGGACGCAGCACCACGCGGTCGAGGCGCGGGTGGCCCTTGTTCCAGTAGGCGGGATTGCGCTCAAGCACCATCCGATCCCCGGCGGTCCAGGACTTTACGACGAACGGGCCGGTGCCGACCGGATTGCGGTTGTAGTCGTTGCCCTTCGCCTCGATCGCCGCCGGCGACTGCACGACGTTGTTCGACGATTGCAGCGACAGCAGCTTCGGGAACTGCGCCGCGGGGTCGCGCAGGTGGAACGTCACGGTGAGGTCGTCGGTCGCCTCCACGCGCTCGATGGCCTGGATGTAGAAGGCGCACCGGCAGTTGTTCTTGGGGTCCTTCTGCCGGGCGTAGTTCCACGCGACCGCCTGCGCGTTGAACGGCGTGCCGTCCTGGAACGTGACGCCGGGGCGCAGCTTGAACGTCCAGGTGCGGAAATCCGCGGAGGGCGACCAGGTGGCGGCGAGCTTCGGCTGCGCGTTGCCCGCATCGTCGAGCGTGGTGAGCGTGTCGAAGATGAGCGCCGCGGCGGATTCGGCGGCGGTATCGAACACGCCGACCTTCAGCGGGTCGAACCCCGGGATGTCGAGTTCGAGCCCGACGGTGACGGTGCCGCCCTGCTTCTGCGCCAGCGCCGGGCCGGCGAGCGCGGTCGAAGCCAGCGCGAGCAGCCCGTACCGCCGGGCGCGGCCTGCCAGGGTGCGCAACATCGTCATTGCCGTTTCTCCCGCTGCGGCGTTCGGCGCCGTTCGCTTGATTCTACACCACTTCGCCGATTTCGATTAGCTACGCCGAACGCCGGTTGCGCAGCGTCGCGAGCGCCGCCAACACGCAGGCGCACGCCACGCCGCACAGCGCGCCGAACCCCAGATCGGTGACGATCACCCCACCCGCGCCGCCGCCGATGGTGGCACCCAGCGCGGTGCAGGCGTTGAGCAGGCCGACGCTCTCGCCCCGGTCGGTCGGCGCCAAGGTCACCGCCAGCGTGTTGCTGCTCACCGCGAGCAGCGGCCAGATCACCTGTGTCGCCGCGAAGCCGGCCAGCACCGGCCACGTCGCCCAGGAGGGATGCAGCCAGGCGAGCACCCCGAGCAGCAACAGAACCGCCGCGCGCGACAGCAATCCCGCGCGCAGCAGGCCGCGCGGCGAGCCCCAGGTCGTCGCCCGGTGTTCCCAATGCCCGGCCGGCCGGTAGATCGGCAGGCTCAGCAGGATGCCGGCGGCGTAGGCGGCCGAGGGCAGGATCGGCGCCGCGCCGAACTCGTGCGTCAGCGCCACCGGGAACATCACGGAGACGGCGTTGGTCGCGGTGTAGGACAGCAGCCACACGCCGAGAAAGCGCCGCAGCCCGCCTTGCGGCAGCCAGCCGAGCGAGACGATGCCGCGCAGGCTCGCGTGGTGCAGGCGCTGCGTGCCGCTGGCCGCCGCTTCGCCGCCGACCGGCGCCGGGGCGCGCACCTCGCGGCGCGGCACCGAGGC
>JAABUQ010004828.1_pt1 | contig 22404 bp, 23 predicted proteins | sample 5560001 | NCBI WGS metagenome assembly JAABUQ01 (sample SAMN10711888, study PRJNA513371) | rock metagenome | isolation source: Antarctica rocks | place: Antarctica: Victoria Land, Finger Mt nord | collected 2015-12-18 | reverse complement strand
TTTTCTCCCAGTCTTCTGGAGGGAGCGGCTCTAAATAGCTTGGGCGCTGTTCTTCCATGACCTCAGATTACAAGATTTTGGTGGCGATTTTTTATGTTCGCCCTTTTACCCCCCCTGAACGGTTACTACGAAACTCCACTCCTTACGTCTAACTCGGATGCCGCGATTTCTGCGTCAGGCTCTTCTTCTTCCTCCTCTTTCTCTTCCACTTTGTGAATTTCTACTTCTACCTGTTCTGGTTGGACAGTTTCTAGTAATTTTTGATTGACCGCTTGTAAATGAGGTTTCTTTTTCTTTAATTCTCGAATCACCGTGGAGGGACTAACATGGAGGACACGAGCAATATCTCTGATTCCACTGCCGTTGAGGCTCATCTCTATAATTTGATGTTTGACTCAACGCGATCGTCCCGGATGACTGTTGTCAAGGATGAAGGTGCGGCAAAGACATTCAGGATTATGACAGGAGTAACGCTTTTTGCCTTCGGCAGAGCTACCATGTTTAGAGACATCAGTAGAATGACAATCGGGACATTGAGCAGCAATTCCATTCAGTCATGTCATCTCACAGAACGCTTAATTCTACTTTAGCTGTCTATCACCCTCTCTGACAATAGTTTTCCACAGATTGAGAACACTACCGTCCCACTACAGTTGTAGATAACCAATTATAAGCTGAAAGGCTGATAGTATCGTTCTCTATCAGGTTTAGTGACAAGCTGATAAGCCTTTAAGATCGTTGATACAACCTGTGAAATCGTGTCTCTTTTGCTAAGTACAACTGTAGTGCGTCCCGTGAACAAGCCCAAGAGTTTTTACTCAAGCTGTATGAGCAGATGATGATTCGGGATACGACGTACCAGCAGCTTCTAAAGCACGAGTGGAAATTGGATTAGGACTTCCCCTCTCAATAAAAGGGTACTGCGGTCGAGTAGAGAGGAGCAAATCCGTTCACGATGCATAAGTTTAGGTTGTTGGTCTCACCTTGTCCTTAAACACCTTACTTGCCGAAAACCCAGGCACTTTGGTCGCCGGGAGCATTATTTTATCGCCAGTTTTTGGATTGCGACCTTCGCGGGCCTGCCGTTTCCTAACTTCAAAGGAACCGAAACCAACTAACGCTACCTTGTCGCCCGATGAAACTGCTTCGATTATGGTATCAAGCGTAGCACTGAGGATGGCGTCAATTTGCTTTTGGCTGACTTGGGTTTGAGCGCGAATGGCGTCAATTAATTCGGCTTTGTTCATGGGAAAATCAGGATTAAGAATACTACTGGGGGTTTTTAGCACAACCCCTCGAAAAGGTATATTTCAGATCAGCTGATCGTCTGAGTTGAGCCAAAAGTGACGAAGGAATGCAGATTTCAGGCGATGCAAGCGAGTTCTTGACGCTCGAAGTGCGATTACTGGTTTTGAAAAGTGATCAGCCAAAAGCTGAGACAGAAAGGTTGATCTCCAACAGAGAACACCGACTGAAAGTCTTATCCCATAAGATTTCTAGACTTATTTCTTCCAGTCTGCCTAAAACACCTAGTCACTGAAATATACCTTTTCGAGGGGTTATGCAAAAAACCCCTTCTTCCTATCTCATCGAGTTCTCAATTGGATCCTACCTTTGAAAATTCCGCATCAAATTTACACAAAAACCGCAACCAGTTGTTCATTAGTAATTAACGGGCGTTGCAAGGAATGCGTGGACGTCAGGAGATGGATGAGAGTTGCATGATGGCTGGCAACCGTTTGGGATAAAGCCATAGCCCACTATCTGCCCACGATCATTGATGGCAGTTGCTGTGAGTGAAGAGAAATTGGAGGGGGAGTCAGGACTAATCAGGCTATTGAGATCGACTAGCTCACCATTGACATCATAAAGGAAGACATGACGTTCCCCATTAGCAGTGGTCGAATTGCCAACCACCTGGCCTAATTTATTGATACCAACAGCCTCGCTAAACGTGCCGCCGAGGGTTCCCAAGTCGTCCGTTGCCGGATTAATCGCCCGATTACGAGCTGTGCGGAAGGCATGAGTCTCCCCGTTAGAGGTAGTCGAATTGCCAACTACCTGGCCTAATCTATTGATACCTGTAGCATGGCTGGACGTGCCGCCGAGGGTACCCAGGTCGTCCGTTGCCGGGTTAATTGGCTGATTACGAGCCGTGCGGAAGGCATGAGTCTCCCCGCTGTCAGTGGTCGAATAGCCAACTACCCGGCCTGATTTATTAATAGCTGTGGCATAGCTGGACATGCCGCCATAGCCAGACGTGCCGCCAAGGGTACCTAGCTCGTCTGTGTCCGGGTTAAACGAGCTGTTAGGAGCTGTGCGGAAGGCATGATAATTAGGCGGCCCATTGCTGTAAATGAAAGAAAAGCCAACCACTTGGCCTGCTTGATTGATAGCTGTGGCAGTGGTGATGCCACCTAGACTGTCTGTGTCCGGATTAATTGGACTGTTAGGAGCTGTGCGGAAAGCACCTCTTGCAGAAGGCGGCACGGCGCCTGGGAGCGGTCTCGTCGAAAGGCCCACTACTTGGCCTGATTTATTAATGCCTGTGGCAAAGGTAAAGGGGCCGGGAATATTGCCGCCAAGGTCACCCAGGTTGTCCGTTGCCTGATTAATCGGGCTGTTAGGAGCTGTGCGGAAGCCATAAGAAGAATTGCCTGCAATTGCCGAGCCAACAACCTGGCCTGCGTTATTGATGCCCGAGGCTTCGGTTTGTAAGTAATTTCCTTTGGTAGGGATGTTGGTGAGGGTACCGAGGTCGATAACAGTGTAGCTTGGGGTGTCAGCGTCAGCAGGTTGGGTAGTGGCACCCAAGATGCAGAGAGCAGATAGCGCCAGACTAAATTTGTAATAACTACTCAATTTCATTAGCTAGATTTTTAGAACGTACACCTCATTTATAATACAGCCAGAGAAAATAATTTGAAATTTTAATAAAAGTCTTTAAATGTGTGTCTTGGTTAAAGCCTGCATTCTACACAAATGGATATGCTTAGCAAAAATGTGAGCCGCAAATTGTCTCATCAAAACCAGGTTTTTTCTAACATAGACTATTTGGTCCAACGAGCGTGAGGCTGTGAAGCTTGTTTAGGGGTAAAAATATTGATCTTCAAAAGCCTGAGCTAGAGCAGGTTTTGGGTAAGCCTGTAAGTTTCTACACAATTGGGTTTATCTCTTCCCCACGGTGAAAAGTAGTTAACACACTTCTTGTAACCAACTGCAACTTCAAATACTTTAATCCCTTTTCAGAAAAACTTGCACCAGTGTATTGGCATCGTCTATATCGATACTCTACTTTCAAAGCAGGAAAATCTACTATTTCAGCTAGAGGTTAAGTAGCAATTAAGATTATGCGTTTTCTGATTAAGGAAATACCAACAAATGGCAACTCTGGTTGGAACTTCAGGACTCCAAATACAAACTAGAGCTATCTGTTGGTCGCGCATGAAGGTATCGCCCGGTCGTGGCGACACTCGCATGACCTAGCGTTTCCTTAACTAAGTGAACAGGAGCACCCCGGTCCATCGCATGACTAGCGTGAGCATGACGTAACCAGTGAGGCGATACCTTAGCTGCTACCTGTCGCTCCAATCCTGGTACCCGCATCGCCGCTGCTTTAACGACCCGATTGACCTGAACCTGTGTCAAATGACCTTGCTTCTTTCGACTGCTAAAGATCGGAGTATCAACCTCGGCATCTCCTCGCAGGGTTTGTAATTCATTCCAAAGGGAAGCAGGCAACTTAATGATACGGGTCTTACCTCCTTTACCATAGATCAGCACCTGTCCCCCGACTTCCCTTGACTGCAAAGAACGCCACTCTAGCTGCGTTAGTTCCGATACCCGCAATCCAGCAATATATAACAGCTTCAACAGCACTCGGTTGCGGGGGTCGCTCTCCAATCCAATCATCATTTGCACCACTGCCTCTGGTAAAATCCGCTCCGCCAGCGCATCTTTGACCTTTGGAGCTGTGACAGGACCAGCAGGGTTAGCTGCCAGCAGCCCAGTCTTCCGGTGGGCAAATGAGAACAAGCTTTTAATTGCCGCGATCGCTCTTGCCTGACTAGAAACGGCTAAGTCACTACTTTGCAACACCGTCGCATACGCCTGGACATCAGCCAAAGTTACCAGTTCGAGCGGTTTGGCGACCATAGCCAAGAACTTTTGGGCTTCCCGACGATAGTAGCGCTGGGTATGAGGAGACTTGCCATGTACCCACAGGTCAATCATCCCCTCTAAAGAGCTAGAAGGAGCGGAAATTCGTGAGATTCCTAAAAACGGAGTTAAATCGGCCTCTGACAGCATGAATGTATGATTATATCAATACTCTTACATTCAATCATACCAAAATCACCTGTTTTGACTCTAGCGAAACTCTAGCGAAACAGGTGTGGTAGACTGAGATTAATCAAATTTGGTCTGGGCGTGACCGTACATTAGAGTTGGCTTCTCCGAAAACCCCGACGCTATGAATCCTCTTGATGACAAAACGCGTGAACAGATTGTGGCCCGCGTGTTAGCTGGACGAGAGCAGCGCCCTCAAAGGTTGGCGCAAATGAAGGAACGCCAACAGCTAGGCATAAAAGTAGCACGTGAATGTGCGCGAATCCTCAAAGCAGAGTTTGGGGCTACTAAGGTGGTACTGTTTGGTTCGATGCTCAACCCAGAGCGAATGACGTGGCGCTCGGATATCGACTTAGCAGTGTGGGGACTACCAGAGAAAGACCTTTTTAGAGCCGGGGCTGCAATTGAGCGAGGACACGACTTCTCTATCGATTTGGTAGAAGTACAACATGCTAGACCCCATATCCTTAAGGCAATTGAGCAGGGTATGGATTTGTGACTTTAGCGGTGGACTTGAGCAGTGAGATTGAGCAAGAGTTAGCACTGCTCCAAGAGTTAATGATTCAAGTAGCTCAGATCCTAGAACTGATTTACAAGACCGATAATCAGAATATCCGTAGTGGGTTGATAAGTGGTCTTGCCCTTCACTTGCATAGCTTTTATACCGGGGCTGAGCGGATCTTTTATAACATTGCTAGAGATATTGATGATAAACTGCCTACTGGTTCTAACTGGCATCAAGAGCTATTGAGGCAAATTAATGTGGAAATTCCAATATTTTTGTCCGAGAACTCTTTCCCCAACGCTTTTTGTCAAATCATGAATAGCCAACCAGACCGATTAGACCAAATTGCCACTCTACTACAAGAAACCGTCCAGATTACTCGTTTAAACAGCCTATCTATTGCTGCTAACAGTACTGCGATCGCTGCCAACACTGCGGCGATCACTAGTACCAATCAAAAGATTGATGGGAAAAAGGAACCAGCATGGGTAGACAAAGTTAAGGAAATTATGGAATCAACAAACGTTTAGATGGTGCTGAAGGAAAATTTTATGAACCCGAAATTAGAACCGGCATTGAAGCTGTACGAGACTGATTTTGCCTTGTGGATAGAGCAAACCGCGCAGCAGTTGCGTGATCGCGCTTTTGATCAGGTGGACTGGGAAAATGTCATTGAGGAAATTGAGGGTTTGAACAGGAGCGATAAGCGAGCGTTGGAAAGCCAAATTACGCGGGTAATCATGCACCTGCTTAAGTGGGACTATCAACCTGAACGTAAAAGCAGTAGCTGGCGAGGGAGCATAATTGAAGGTCGAACTCAAATTAGAAAGCTGCTCCGGGACTCGCCTAGCCTCAAACCCTACCTGATCGAGGTTTTCGCTGAGTGCTATCAGGATGCGGTGGAACAGGCTAGCGCTGAAACTGAGTTGCCGATAGATATCTTTCCGACTGAATGTCCCTATGCGATTGTTGAGTTGCTGGGGAGGAAGATTTTGTCCTAGCGCGATCGCCAACTCTTCATGTAAAATTCCGTATTTTCCCAGATATTCAAATCTCTACATAAGCAGATAGTGGAGTAGAAACTAAAGCTATCTAACTACACCGAACAAAAATATCCCAAACTAACACTATGCCAGCTCATAGTCGTGAAAAATGTAGACAGTGCAGCAAGCTAACCTTAGAACAAGCTCTGCAGAAACATGGCTCAGAAGGGGATGGCTGTTATGAAGGGGAGTTGTGTCATAAACGCCGCACTTATTACCTGGCGTAGATCTAGCGTAGCTGATACCAGGGGCAAAGTAAGTCTAGAAGCATTGCTATATATGCTTTTCAGCTAGTGGTAGACATGAAATCTTTTAAGCCTAATTCGCTTTCAATTAACAAAAGTTACCACAGTGTTAAAACGAAAGAATAAGGGTTTTAGCCATGTTGCTGTACACTACAAGCTGAGATTTTATACTACTTGCCCCTGGTGCCAGCCACGCTAGATCTACGCCTTTTTGCAACACAACCTTAGACAGTATCTGAGCATCAGATTCATAAGTGCATAACACTATCTAAGCGATATCGATCGAAAGGTACCTCAAAATTGATGATTGGACCTTTGGGAATCCGGGTGGGGTCAACCTTATGGTGGCTTTTATAGTAGTGTCGTTTGATCTGATCTAGGTTGCACGTTTCCTTAACACCAGGCAACTGATAAAGTTCCTTCAGGTAATTCCAGAGATTGGGATAATCTAAAATGCGGCGCAAGTTGCATTTAAAGTGAACGTAGTATGCCGCATCAAAGCGAAATAGAGTTGTGAACATACACCAATCTGCTTCTGTAATACGATTGCCACAGAGGTAACGTTGCTGCTGCAACACCGCTTCCCAATGGTCAAGTGCGTCAAATAACTCTGTTACAGCTTCCTCATAAGCTGACTGAGTTGTGGCAAATCCTGCCCGGTAGACACCATTATTAATCGGTTGATAGATAGCATCAATTGTTTGGTCAACGAGAGAGCGCAAGTCATCAGGATAAAAGTTCACATCCGGCTTAGCAAAGTCAGAGAACTCTGTATCCAACATCCTGATGATCTGGCGGGATTCATTATTGACAATTGTCCCAGTTTCTTTATCCCACAAAACCGGGACAGTCACCCATCCACTATATTCAGGATCCGCTTTAAGATAGACTTCCCGAAGATAGCGAGTACCATTTGCAGTATCAGGAATGCAATCTGGTGCTGCGGAAAATTCCCATCCATTTTGCTTAATCACTGGAGCCACAACCGAAAGCCCAATGGTATCCTCTAGTCCCTTCAGTCGTCGCATAATTGCTGTACGATGCGCCCAAGGGCAAGCCCAAGAAATATAAAGATGGTACCGTCCTGATTCAGCTTTAAAACCGCTAGAGCCATCTGCTGTAACCTTGTGGCGGAATGTCGTTGATGGGCGGATGAAATTGCCTTGTGAATCTTCCTGTTCGCGTTCGCTGACCCACTTACCATTATTCAGTAAACCAACCATAATTACCTCTCCTTCTTGGTAAAAAATATAAGTATTTCAACAATCGCATCGAACAAGACCATAGATTTATTGAAAGGTTAGTCAAACCAGGGATGGATTTGACTCGTTCAACACGGCGCGGCGAACAATCAAGGGCTATGAAATTATGCACATGTTGAGAAAGGGACAAGTGAAAAAAGTAGAAAAAGGAGCCGTCAGAGAACAGATGAAATTTAAGCTGAAATCTTTGACGTTACTGCATAGTCAATTCCTTCTTCAAGGAATTTTCTCTCCTCAACAACTTTTTGCAACATAACTCATATTAGTAACCCCCTAGGAAACCATTGAGTTCTTAACAAACGTCAATTCTGGATAAGCTGAAACCTTGATCCTACGGTCACAATCTAAAGGCTGAAACCCCGATTTCTTCTATAGTAGATTCAAAACCTTGTCTTAACCGGAACTCACGTTAAAAAACTTACGAATCAACTGAAAGCAAAATCCACCCAATGTCATACCAGCTAGACCTAGAAGTCCTGACGGAGGTGGCGCTGGTAAGGGTATCTGGAGCCATGACAATACGACACCAATGATCCAGCCTGCTAGGAGTGAGAGTATCAGTTCTTTCATTTGTTGGCTCTCCTAGAGTTGTGGTGATAAGTGAAGCTAATCACAGAAACATGCTAAATGACTTCATATAGTGCCTAACCGTCCTGGTTCAGTTTCGACCTAGGGCAGTCTGGCTTGTTTGATGCATTAGAGCAATCTGACTCAACCACGCAGCTTGGCAGTAATCTCGGCCACACGGCGACCCAATGCCCGCGCAATGTTTAAATCTTCCGACTTAGGCTGTAACTCACCTTTAGCTCCGGTAATGGTTGTCGCACCGTAAGGAGTGCCGCCACGGGCTTCAGTGTGAATCATTTCCGGCAGCGAATATGGAACCCCGACAACGAGCATTCCCAGATGCAGCAATGGCACCATCATTGTCAATAAAGTAGTTTCCTGTCCACCATGAGTACTGGCTGTTGAGGTGAAGACACCAGCAGGTTTGCCTTCCATCTCACCTTTGAGCCAGAGACTGGCTGTCGAGTCGATGAGATGTTTCATCTGGGCAGTCATATTACCGTAGCGGGTTGGGGAACCAAAAATCACTCCATCGGCTTCCCGCAGGCCATCAACTGTGCAAACCGGAATGTCTTTTTGCTGTTCTCGCATCACGCGAGCATGTTCGTGCTTGTCAATCTCTCTGTCAACATCCTCAAACTCCTTGACCCGGCGCAGGTTGACCTCCGTGCCTGCAATCTCCCGCGCACCTTCGGTCACGGCTCGTGCTAGCTGTAGCGTGTGACCGTACATCGAGTAATAAACCACCAGAATTTTCATCAAATCTCCTCTCACAACGCTTTGTGGGTTTAACATAGTTGATTGACTGCATACATCAAGCTTCTTTGCGCTCTAGCCGAGGAACTTCTAGCCCCTTCTGAACAGCGGGACGTGCTGCCACCAACGCGTGCCAGTTCTTTAGGTTTGGATAAGCGTCAAGGCTGAGATCTAAATGCCTGTAAGCATGAATCCATGGCCAGGTAGCAATATCGGCAATGCCGTAGTCATTGAGCAAATAATTTCGCTTGGCTAGACGCTTGTCAAGCACGCGAAACAGACGTAAAACCTCACGCTCGAAACGCTTGATCGCGTGGGGGAGCGTTTCCGAGGCAAACTACCCGGAAGTGCCAAAGTTGACCCATCATTGGTCCGACATGCCCGACTTGAAACAGGAGCCACTTAGCGCGTTTCAATGTGCGCCTCCGGTCTAGATGGTAAAAACCACCCGCTTTTCTGAGCTAGATAGAACAAGATAGCACCGACTCAAAAACTGTCTGACCAGAGTCGCGATCAACGATAACTGGAATCTTATTGTTCGGGTTGAGCGCTAGAAACTCCGGCCTCATTTGCTCACCTTTCTCAATATCTACCAGTTGGACTGTGTAGGGTAGAGTCGTCTCTTCAAGCATGATAGATGCTTTGTGACCGTTTGGCGTGGCATAGGTGTAGAGGTCAATTGTCATTGGATATTAACCTGGTTGTAAAGAAACAGGGAAAGGTCTAGTCTTGTTTTGATTGCTGGAACTTTGTAAGTTTCTCGCCTTAAAGTAGGCTGAAACCAAAACTAGACAGGAGCAACACATCGATGGAGTACAAAATGGCTCCTTGAACTGAGTGTGATTCAACTGTCAGAGCAGCTACATTTGCTGCTATACAAACTCTAACTTGTAAAAATGCTAAAAATAGTAGCAATATCGCTAGGCACATTTGCAAAATTGCGAATGACGAATGAGGTAATGCTGTGTTGGATTGGAACGATCTGCTCTACATTTTAGTCATTGCTCGAGCCCAAAGCGTTGCCGAGGCGGCTAGCCAATTGGGTGTCCATCAATCTACAGTGTTCCGGCGGTTGAACGACTTGGAAAAGGAGCTCGGAGTTCGCCTATTCGAGCGCCTGCCAACAGGCTATGCTGCCACAGCAGCTGGGGAAGACATTTGCCTGGTTGCCGAGCGGATGGAGTTAGACATTGCGGCTTTGGACAGACGGATTAGCGGACAGGACTTGCGACCAAGTGGAGTTCTCAGGGTAACAACGACGGACTCCTTGTTATTTAAGCTTCTCTCCCCATGCCTAGCAATCTTCTGCACTACCTATCCAGAGATCGAGCTAGAGGTGCTCGTGTCCAATCAATTTTTCAATATGACCAAGCGCGACGCTGATGTCGCTATCCGTCCGTCCAGCAATCCTCCAGAAACTCTTGTCGGTCGCCGGGTCTCTAGCGTTGCCACAGCTATTTATGGGTCACCTGGTTATCTAGCTGCATCTGCTGACCTTGACGATTTGTCCAAACACAGTTGGATTGGACCAGACGAGAGTCTATCGCATCTGGCCTCCGCTCGATGGTTGAAACAGTCATTTCCTAGAATACGCATTCAGTATCGCAGTAACACGCTGATGGGCATGCTCGAAGCGGCAAAGCAGAACCTCGGCTTGGTCGCCCTACAGTGCTTCATCGCCGATCCCGACCCCGACCTTTATCGAGTTCGCTCACCCTTACCTGAATTAGCTACGGAGCTGTGGTTACTAACCCATGAAGACCTTCGGAATGTAGTGAGAGTACGTGTTTTCATTGATTTTGTTGCCTCATGGCTCAACTCCTACACAGACCTGCTTGAGGGAAGAAGACTCATAACAGAACATGAGTAATCCACTTTTCGTTCGGTCACATAAGATACTGTGCCTGTCTTGCCCAAACGACCAGTCCTCTCGCTTGTTCTCTACCAACACAACCGCTACATCTTGAATGCGCCGTGTATTAAAACTAGACGGTTTAGTTTGCACTTCATAACAGCTTCGCTAGATCTGGGCCTACCTGAATCGGGAGCGCTATAACCGTAGCCGACGACTGAAGTACAGAGGCGAAAAGGAGACTTTAGCTCAGATGGCTGGAATTCCGATTCCTTCAATCCCTGCAGTTGTCATTCACTTTTACAGGAAGCGCAAGGATGATGAGCTTCATGCTCTGGGTTCAGAGTTATGGGTGGGGCAGCAAAAACGGGCATCTCTGACACCAGTACACACTTTAGGATGGACTGAGGGAGATGTAAAGGCGTATATCCGGGAAACGGTGAAGCAATACGCTCAAAAGTATGAGCTGCAGATTAGTGGGATTGCGGCAACTGTGGAACTTGATCCTAGCTACTGTCCACTTTTAGCTTGCCCGTTGAAGGTAATTCCCTGCTCAGGGCCAAGTGATGAATCGTCAGATGCTTAACCTTAAACCTTAATGCAAACAATTGCAAAACAGCTAGAAATTGACCTCTGGCAAGAGCTTAAAGCCGCCTCTCGTGAGCCGGAAGCCGCTGATTTGTTCCAATTATGGAACAAAATAGAGCAGACCATTGCTAAGAGCGACCAAGACCAGCAGTTGCTTTTAGCCGGAGATGCGATCGCCAAAATTGTCGAAGTTTACGTGCTGAGAGCTAAAGCGATCCTGGATGGCCTGGAAGTCAGGGATAACAGCAAGGGGCCAGTCCTCTCGGAGGATTTTTTGAGTGGTTTAATGCGGCAGTCAATGTCCATCAATTTATCAGACCTGATGGAAGACCTGTTCAGTGAGGATGCAACTCTAGAATCCCAAGCGCCAGAGACTAATAGCGGGTCTGTAGCTCTGCCAATCGATAAAGCTGCTTTGCTTAAGAGCCTGGAGCTTGAGACTAAGCCTGATGATACAGCGGCTAAAGCCAAGGTTCTAGCCGTAGCTCATGGCGAAGATATTTCTGCTTGGGTAAATGCGATCGCCTACTACTTCAAGAACAGGGAAGTGCAGACTCTGCCCCTGCTTGAGTTAGTGCAAGAGGTAAAACTTCCTGTTGTTGAGGGGAAGCAAGAGAGAGGTTCACCGTTGGTTAAAATTTGGTTGGCTCTGCTGTCAGGGGAATACAAACTAGAGCAACGTGGTAGTTTTTATGATGGGCCTGATAAAATCTGGGTTAGATGAGTGGGCATGCTGTTGTAGTTGACGTATGTATAGCCGAGAGGTGGCGATTGAGTTTTTACCCAACTATCCCACTACAGTCGGTCAGATGAATTTCGCTTGTCAAAGCAGGGAGCACAAATCGCGAACTGCCATTCCAATTCTTCGGAGGCAATTTCTTCTAAAGTATAAAGATTGTGATGAGCATTCACAAACTTCTTGCAGTGATCACATCTTTCTCTTTTAGCTTTCATCTTAAAAAACTGGTAATATGTTTGTAAAACATTTACGAATCAGTCTATAACATGTCCAGTGGGATACGATTGCGTTGCTATGGTTGGAGTAAGCGATGGCTGCCCCAACCGTTCAACCTGTTCAGAAGTCTTTTTTCCAGTCACCTTTGTAAACTCCAGGCTTACTGAACTCCGCCATATTCACGACCAACAACCCTTGCTGGCGATCGGTCACAGATATATTAATGAAAGGGCTGCACAGATTGCTCTAGCTTACCAATTGACTTCTCCTAACGGATTAACTCTGATAGATATTTTTGACCGTGTGCGTACAAGACTTAACTGGTGTAACCTTGCTATAAAGAGCAATTTGGATTGAGATCCCAAACTAGTTCGCTCCTGTAGTTGCAGCAATCATTCGTCCGCTATAAAGTAGTAAGCGCGATTTTGCTGCTGCTTTGGCTTGCTAGTACTGCACCTTAAGCAGGAGCTGAAAATATCTGGCGTTTTCTACTATAAAGCGAATTTATTTTAACTGCTTAGCTGCAAATTGTGGGGATCAATCCTAAGCTTCAGTTTTTGTAAAACTTCATAGCTACGAGAATACGACAAGCTGTACTCTTGCCAGAGACGCGCCAACTCAGCTGCTTGCCTAGACCACTGCGGCGCAAGTTGATACATTCGCCGGGGTCGTCCGCGCCTGCCTCCTTCAACTTTTTTCCAGTAACTGGTGATTATTTGTTCTGATTCGAGAAGCTTGAGCGTATTGTGAAGGATGGTATCAGAAAGTCGGTAAGTTGGGTAGTCAGTCTCTAGTTGGTTAATCAGTTCTGTGCCATAAGAGTCTTTCCGCAACAGAACTGACATGACGTAACATACTGCTAGTTCTTGAGATAAAAAGTGCGGTTGAGGAGTTTGAAAGAATTGATAGATTTCCTTAAGTTGCATATACAACTACGCAAAATTTCTTTGTTCAAGCTTTTTTGTAATATAGCATAGGTTGAACGTTTATTTCTTCCCGATTTCTTCACCTTTTATACCTATACTTAGGCTTAAACTCAAGTATAAATTTGATTATATAAGAGAGGAAAGAGGAAAGAAAAGAGATAGTTAAGTACCCCCTTAGCCTTACTATTAAATTGGCAACTTCAAATGATTTTAATGCCTAAACCGATTCCCCACTACTTCCCATGAAAATTTGAGACATCGATTGCCTCTCCCCAATACTGGTGCTGGATAGCAGTGCTAGCGATCGCAGTTATCTGCTCAGAAGCGACTGCTAGCGGGTGTGGCAATTCTGCTGCCGAGACATTAGATATCTTTACTGCGGTGTGGATCGCCGCGTACTGTTGTTGGAGGAGGCTGTGAAAGTTGTTTTTGGTTACTTTTTTACCAAATGCCTGTGATAGCAATTTCCATAGCCTGTAACCAATATCTCTGATATAACCAACTTCATAGCCCGAGCTTTTGGCAATTTCGCTATATGAATATCCTTCAAAACATTGCCGAAAAATAATGATTTGAATTTTATTGAGGCATCCTTGATCTAGAACCTTCTCAATAATTTTTAGTGCTTCATTAACAGATACCATAGTCGACTCCAATTTTTTTTGGCTCCTAACTAATGAGAATGCATCCGTAGTAATTACCTAGAAATTTTATACTACCTTGCTTCATAGCCTTATCCTAATGAAGGTTTTTCGTTTCTAATCTTCTTTAATAGCGTGGCTGCATTTTAGACAGAGCGGACTTAATACACTATTTTAAGGTGATAGCTGCGAATGAGCACGCAAATTAAGAAATTGAGTCAGAGCAAATAAGAAAAATAATCGATCTACCTTGTTTCTTCTCTAGTTCTTCACGATTACGCCCTAGAATCGGGAGTATTAGCAGTTTGGAATTATCAAGTTTGTCCCCAAACTAATTGTCATAAATGACACAAAATAATAGTAAAGGCTGTAAAATGCAAGTCTTTTCACTGCGTTTAACATGCATGTGGAAGCACCACTTGCTGATGGCGTTTCTTAGTATGTTGCTAACCATTTTTGCAAATACTCAATTCGCGCCAGTCGATGCTGCAACCGCAACAACTATTACAGTCAGCGGCACCTCTAATGGCAAAAGCACTCAGTACATTGGTGCTAACGGAGACATGGGCTACGATAGTGCCACTCTGAAAGATATCGGGTTCAACACCTGGCGCATATGGAACGATATAACCGTTTTTGAACCAGAAAATGATACTAGCTACGGTGCATTGTCACCTGCTGACATCAAGGCAAATGTCAATGTTATCCCGTGGGATGTTTGGGATAAAAATATGGGCCCGCGCCTCAGTTTTTTTGAGCAAACGAAGACAGACGGCGTGAAGCTTATGCTTGCTCTCCGAAATACCGGTGTCGACCATTCAGCTAGTTGGATGTCTAACCCGCTAAGAACAAGCGCAGACAACAATGAGTGGTGGGAGCACGTGTTTGCGACAGTCTACTGGCTCAATGTTCGCAATGACTATCATATAGACGACTTTGAAGTTTTCAACGAGCCAGACAATAGTGGTCAAGGATGGAAAGGCACGGAGGCTGATTATCTAGCTTTTGCCCAACTAACTCGTGATGCCATTGATTATGTCTATAAAACCTACCTACCCAACCGGAAATATCAAGTGCTTGGACCAAGTGTTGATTATCCCAATGTAGGCTCGGACTCCTCGGTATCTAATGGCAAAGGCTGGCTCTCCGACTTGCTCCACCTATCACCACCACCCATCAACGCTGTAAGCTACCACCATTATGCTAGCGGAAATCAAAGTACTGATGGTATTCATTACGTCCATGACCAGATGCAGCAAACTGGACATGATGACTTCCCGGTTTGGCTGACCGAGTGGGGTAGCTATGACGACCAGAATCAGTGGGGAAATAGTGGCGACAAAGACCAGTCGTTTGCTGTGAGGATGATCAACAACCTGATTGAATTCTCTCAGCCTAGGTCAGACCATGTAGATGGTTCACACTATTATATTTGGCAGGATGGCGGGGATCGTGATGGCATTATAGATCAATACGGTAACAAGCGAACCGTATATTATGCCTTGCAGTTGGCAGTGAGAGCTTTACAAGGTGGTAAACCAACATATCAAAGCAGCACTAGTACGAAAGATTTAACGGCAATCACAACAAAGGACAGCACAGGAACGATTAATCTCCTTGTTACCAACACCAGCGGCAATAATTGGTTTGCTGTGAATGCTGACATCTCAGCACTATTTGCTGGCTCAGGTAGTAGCACGATTCAGAGCTATCCCAGTAACTCTCAAGCATCTGCACAAGTAAACAATGGGCACGTGCAATTCACTATTCCGGCATCCGCTGCTGTACTTATCCAGGTATCCAGCAACTCGTAAGCAGTACATAGCTGCCAGATGTTCAACTTTATTGGTCACAAATTCGAATGTCAAAAATTGCAACCAGAGTAAGCATTGCGCTGATAACTCTGATTTCTTGCTGCCTTACCCATCAAACAGTTGCTGCATCGCGCCAAGGGCGTGATCACAGCGGTAGGCCGACCAATGGCATGTACTTCAATGCCAGAAGTCAGCATGGTTGTGTTCCTACACAAAAGGACACTCCTCTTGGCGAAAAAGTTACTGCTCTGATTCCAGGGTGCGCGAAAACAAGTTTGGTTGCAACCAGCACTGATGCAACGATTAGCATTGATACTAGTACCAAATACCAGACAATCGACGGATTTGGCATCTTCGGAGCCAGAGATACATGGTGGGGAAAGGCCGAAGAACTTTATTCAGACCAGTGGGCCAACCAAGTACTTGTCGATCTCGGCATCACTATCTGGCGGAATGAATACTACCCGCCAGATAGTGATGCTGACTGGAATAAGCAGCGTCCTGTAGTCGAAGGATTAGTGAAGACAGCACGAGATAAAGGGATCGATCTGAAGATCATACTTTCTGTCTGGTCGCCTCCCGCGTCGATGAAATGTACTTTTTCCGAAGACGGTAAGAAGGTTATTAACGATCAGCCCTGGAAGGATGGGACAAAGAACGGCGGGGCGCTCTGTACTAACAAATACAATGAATTCGCCCAGTGGTTGATCGACGGTATCAAGATGTATAAGGATATTGGCGTCGACGTATACGCCATCAGTCCGCAGAATGAACCTCAAGCGGCAGTTCCCTATAATTCATGTGTTTATACTGCGGACCTATACCGCGACATGTTGCAGGCTATAGGCCCTAAACTCAAGGCTGCCTATCCAAAAGTCAAGATCTTTGGCGACGAGTACTTGCTTCCGTATGAATATGGCGAATACCGGGGGTCGTCTTTGAACCATGCAATAGCTACCTCACCTGAAGCATTGAAATACTTGGACATTTTCGCAACTCACCTTTATTTTGGCAATAATGTTCCTTCAACGGCGTCAGCACAAGTTCAGCTGTGGTCAAATAGCAAGACGGACTATATAGATAATGCTGGGCGATCGCTGTGGATGACCGAGACATCACAGTTTGTTGACTCCTGGCAAGCTGATGGAAATTTCGCGGCCTTTGACCTGGCGATCACGATGCACAATGCATTAGTTTCAGGACATGTGTCTGCTTGGGTTTGGTGGCAGGGTAGCGAACTCAGTGGAGTTAGTCAATACAACTTGATGCAGGGGACTGAGCAGAGAAGCAAAAGGTATTACGTTTCGAAAAACTTTTTCCGCTACATTAGACCTGGTGCCCAGATGGTAGCGGTGCAAGCGGATCAAGGCTCAAGCATATTAGCGTCGGCTTATTTACATGAGGGTCAGGGCACACTTACCACAGTGTTAATCAACACATCCGCTCAGGGAAAGACCATCCAGATCAACGGCGCGAATGTACCGAACAAACTTGAGCTTTATGAAACCACTGCCGATGAGGATTGTGTGGGTAAGGGTCCGGTGAGCAGCGACTCTGTATTTCTGCCGGCAAAAAGCGTTGTGACACTTGTCGGTCAAATCGCACTTAGTAACAGCGGAGCATCTCCAACAACAAGCAGAATACAAAAAGCATTGTTGCTTGGCAAAAGATATTAGTTCAAGTTGCAACAGATTGTTCTCTAGAGAATAACTTGTTTTGCTTTATTTGGCAGAAAGGTTGACAGTTCAAAACAACATAGAAAAAAAAGATCTACAACAATGTCCCAAATTTTGCAATCGAAAAAAACAGTTGTAGCGAATTACTGGTTCAGAATAATTACCTGCACAGCAACGACAGTACTAATGTCTCTTTCTTTGTCAGCAGGCGTGAAGGCTGATGATTACAAACCACCGATCACCATTACTCAGGGTGGTACCTACAGCGGCAATTGGCAGAGTTCCGATCCCAATACACCCGCAGTGAACATTCAAACCTCCGATCCCGTGGTCATCGAGAACTCTAAGGTGAAAGGACCTGGTCAGTTGATTGACGCCGAGAACGGCGGTGCCAACTTAACTGTACGCAATAGCTACGGTTATGGCGTTGCTCCAAACGGTGACCCTTCACCAGGTCAATTTGTCAAGCTTTACAAACCAAACAGTGTTGTGGTTGAGCATTGCTACACGGATAACACTGGTGGGGTGTATGTGAGTAGTGACCATGTGATACCCCAGAGCCTGAAGATTCGCTATAACCGTGGTCATAATGTGAATGGTCATTTGACCGATAATAATGATGTTGTGGCACATTTTATCCAACTGGATAAAGTGCTGAATACACCAGGCGTCGAGATTGCCTGGAATGAGGTGATAAATGAACCTTACAACAGTAGTTCGGCAGAAATCATCAATATCTATCTTAGTAGCGGGACGCCTTCTAGCCGGATTAGCGTCCACGATAACTACATTCAGGGGTCCTATAGCTAGATCCAGCGAATAATCCTTCCTTGTCCGGTGGCGGGGGCATCCTAACTGACGGTGATACGAGCCAAGCCTCAGAGGCCACAGCGTTTGTCGAGGCAGACAACAACCAAATCGTGAGTACAACTAACGTCGGCACTGGCATCCATGCAGGTCACGACAACGAGTTTCACAACAATCGCATCATCTCCAGTGGTCTTCTACCAAATGGCAATCGTATTGCTGGTGAGAATGTAGGGCTCAGTGTCTGGGACGAATATTCCCAAGGAGTGTTTTACAACAACTCTGCACACGACAACACAATTGGCTGGGCAGGACCAAATGGGTCGTCACGTAACGACTGGTGGTTACCGGATTGTGCAAGCGATAATTGCACGAACAACACTGCAATGCCCGACTCAAGTACGTTGGACACTGAAAACGCCGAGTATCAAATCTGGCTGGATAAGGTCTCCAGTAACAATGTCACGATTGGTCCAGCGAACTGATATGACGAAATCCGAATTTGTGTCCCTACTCCCGGAGTTGGCTTGTGCTTTCCTCTATATCGCTACTGCGGTGCAACCTGCCACAGCAAATGACTATATAGCTGATGACCCAATTAACGTCGATAATCAGCTTTACACCCTCATGTTCAACCAGCAGTCTCCTTCGAATCCATCCTCATTGGACATTGTAGGTACTGAACTCGACACAGGAGATACCCAAAGAACATCGGGGTTCACATTGGCGGAGCGATACCAATCTCTTGCCGGACTTACGGCGCTGCCTGACGGGACATTCGCCAGTTCTAGTGATTACGGTTCAACAGCCTATTTGTATCTGTTCGGGGCGACAAAGCGGACACTCAGAATTTCCGGTCTCCCGACCCAATCGGCATACATCACGGCGCTAGTGGGCCTAAACAATGGCACGCTCCTGGCAAGCATTAACCCGAACCGGAGAAACGGGTTCAGTCCGTTTTCCCTGGAGACGATCAATCTGCAGAGCGGAGCAGTCACGGAGACTGGGTTCCCGTTTCCAGGTAACCGCTCTTTCAGTGGTTTGACACAATGCCCTGACGGAAGCATTTACGCCCTCGCCTCAGCTCCAAACTACAGCAGCTATAGTAAAAGTCTCGTGCGACTTGACCTGAGACAACAGCAAGTCGTTTATGGACCAACACTGATTCAGTCTGGTCAACCGCCGATTAATCCGCTCAGTCTCGCCTGTTCGCCACAGGGGGCCTTGTTTGTCGAGGGAGTTCCCAACGCGAATGCTAACGCGGGTGAGGGTTCGTTTTTGCCGCCTGCTCTGTTTGGTGTTAATCAGGATAGCGGTGAGCTGGCAACGGTGCATCAGCCATTTAATTACGCAGGCGGGATTACCTTTGTACCTGCAAAGATTGTGTTGGAAAAATAGACAGTTTATCAAGCGGATTTGCAAGGGCTTAAAACCTTTCCAATTCACCAAAAGTTTGCTTACCCTATCAGGAATAATATGCAACAACGCACTCATTTTCTCCGACAACTAATGCTGTTAACTCTGTCAACAGCAGCATCAATCTTTGTGTACATTCGTTTTGAGTTTTTTCTCCAAAGACATGCTATCTCTGCTCATGCTCAAGAGGTGCATAATGGGAACTCGCTTTGTAGTAATCAGTCTACTTCTAGCTCTATTCCTCCTGATAGTCAGTCTATTTGTAGTAGTCAGTCTACTTCTAGTAATCCGCCTACTGCTAGTAATCCAAACACCGACTCTATTAACAATTCGTTAGCTTCTTTAGAACAAGCGGTTTTTGATCAGGTTAACCAGTACCGGGTGAAGAAAGGCTTGTCACCGCTTACTCTAAACGACAGTGTTAGCGCTCAAGCTCGAACCCACAGCCAAGATATGGCTAGCGATACAGTTCCGTTGGGTCATCAGGGGTTTGGGGAGCGAGTTCAAGCACTCACCAAAGTAATTCCTCTGAGCGCAGTTGCAGAGAATGTGGCATATAACCAGGGCTATAGTGATCCAGTCATTCAAGCTGTTCAAGGCTGGCTAAAAAGTACTGGACATCGCCAAAACATCGAGGGTAACTATGACCTAACTGGAATTGGCGTTGCCAAGAATAGCAAAGGCGAATACTACTTTACCCAAATTTTTGTCTCGTCTATTTTGACAAACAATAGAGTTAACGGGACGAATGAATTTAATGGGGCTAACGGGACCAACGGAACTAATGGTGCTAACGGAATTTCATCAACATCAGCAACTTACGGCAACTCATCAACGCCAGTAAATAATAGTGCTGACTGTACGTCAACCTCAACAAGCAATAGTTCTGGTTCTTCATCAATGCCAACAAGTAATAGTGCTGACTGTACGTCAACCTCAACAAGCAATTGAGCAAAAAAATGAGGGCTTCTATGCTAAGTTTGTCAATTTTATCGACTCAACGTGCAGTGCAGCGGCTTTGCTTGGGCATTCTACTCGTCATTTTTATCCACTTCGCGGTGCCTACTGCCGCCTTGAGTAGTTCTCCGAATGCATTGGTTTCAAGCAAAGTTCTGGTTCCCAGCAGTATGTCCTCCGCTCCCTTCGATATTGATCGCTACCTCAATGTGCCGCCTAACTTCGAGATTGCTGTATACGCCCGCATTGAGAACGCCCGGTTTATGGCGATCGCCCCCAATGGCGACCTGCTCGTGTCACAGCCCAGCACCGGCAAGGTGCTGCTCGTGCAATCCAACGGTAGCGGTGACCCCTTGGTTTCCGACTTTGTGACCGATCTGAACCAGCCCCATGACATTGTTTTCCACACCATTGATCACACCACATATATCTACATATCGGAGAGCGATCAGATTGACCGCTATATATACAATTCTGGAGATACGAGTGCACATGATCGCCAGGTAGTCGTGAATGGCTTGCCCGACAGCAGCACAGCGGAACTAAAAGGCGCGTATGCCCATGCCCTCAAGAATATTGCGCTTGACACTAACCATAAGCTGTACGTTTCAATTGGCTCAAGCTGCAACGCCTGTGTAGAAGATACAATCAGTGACCCGCTGCGCGGTGCGATTTATCAGTACGAGGCTGATGGCACCAACGGGCGGCTCTTTGCCCAGGGCTTGCGCAATGCTGAGGGACTGGCGTTCGTGCCTGGCACCAACGATCTATGGGCGGCAGTTAACAATCGCGATAATATTGCCTATCCCAAAGACGACGGAAGCGGTAACAAAGGCGAGGTGATTCCGTCCTACGTGGATAATCACCCACCGGAGGAGTTCACTCGAGTACTCGATGGTGGTAACTACGGCTGGCCATTCTGCAATCCAAACCCCGACACGTCAAAGGGCGTTAACTACATGCCGTTCGACCGCGACCAACAGTTTAATGCTGATGGACATGTTGATTGCACCAAAATGGATCGGATTGTCAAAGGCATCCAGGCGCATTCAGCTCCGTTGGGATTAACGTTCTTGCAAGACACTAACTTCCCCAACCTGTACCGGAATGGTGCGGTGGTAGGACTGCACGGCTCATGGAACCGAACGCAGAAGACGGGCTACAAAGTAGTATATTTCCCCTGGAACAGCACAAAACAGGTGCCTGGAGAGCAGGCAGACCTGGTTAACGGCTGGTTGAACGAGGCGGAAGGGCAGATGTGGGGGCGACCTGTGGATTCGGCTGTGGACCTGCAGGGGAATTTGCTGATTTCCGACGATTATAGCGGAACCATCTACAAGCTTTCGAGTTTGGTTGAAACAGAAAATGCTGAATAAAAAAATCTTGAGCTACACTTTGGTTTTATTAGGAGCTGTAGGATTAAGCATAATCACATATAGCTGCCCAATGCTTACTTGGTTGGTTAAAGAAATAGCCAGAAATGTAGCTATTTCACATCAAAATTGGATGAGCTATCACTACTCGTTTTTCTCTTGGGTTACATCAGGAATATATCTGCTGGCTATATGTATTGGAGGGCTTATTTCTCCTTTCGTTTTGGCGATCGTTATAACGCTTCAGTTATTCAAGCCCGACTGGTTGCCGGAGGATAATATTTATCTCCTCAAAGCTCTTAATTACTGGTGTAGTCTTTGTTTGCTTGCATTTGTTGCTATACTCCTCAGCACTGCGATGGAAAACTGAAGGGTAATTTGATGATCGCTTATACCTAAAGAGCTAAAACTAGCATGGTTGACTCCGCCTTAATCAAAAGCCATAAGCTTGAAAAACTTCAACAGCTTCAGCAAAAGTTTTTGCTTGAGAACTACAGACTCAAGTGGCGGCAGCGCCATCTATTTGTGAGTCTCAATCAGCGCGAACAATTGCCCTTGTTATCAACGATTGAAAGCGAGCAATGGCTAGTCGAGTGCTTGAAACACTCGTCAGTGCGATTGGTTTGTCTTGACCTAAATCTAGGTAATGCCAGACTTGAGCTGTGGGCGATCGC
>JAABUQ010004827.1_pt1 | contig 22408 bp, 29 predicted proteins | sample 5560001 | NCBI WGS metagenome assembly JAABUQ01 (sample SAMN10711888, study PRJNA513371) | rock metagenome | isolation source: Antarctica rocks | place: Antarctica: Victoria Land, Finger Mt nord | collected 2015-12-18 | reverse complement strand
CCCTTCAGGGTTAAAATCCAACAAAGGTACGTAAACTCTCACAGAAATCACGGTCCTGGTCTGATTCCGAGCGACGGAACCACATCCTCTTGGGACTGCGATGCGCGATCTCTTAGAGCGACAACGTCCAGCGCCACACCAACCCCCCGGCCTCGTCATCATGAGCTACGCCGGTCTGCTCAAACCCAAGGCCCTTGAGGATACGCGTCGAAGGGTTCTCTTCTGGCAGAGTGTGAGCAAATACGGTTGAAATGCTCCCGGCAATTCGCGCCATTTCAATGAGCTCTCTCGCCATCGCCTTGGCAATTCCTCGACGCTCCGCGTGGGGGAAAGTGAAGTAAGCGATTTCCACTGCACCGTCGGCCGGCATGCCAACGAAGCTGCACGAACCTAGAATTTCCCTGCTATCCGCGTCGGCTGCAAGATAACCAATCCAGGGCATGGTCGCTTGGGTTCGATCGTAGAGCGCGATCTGCGCAGCGGTCACTTGCTCCACGATCGGTGCGACAAGTTCCCAATTCGGACTGGATGCGAGCGGCTCGCGCGAGGTTCCACAGGCCCGCGCCGGAAGTGCTGAACATCATGCGCAGCCTGGAAGGGCAGGGAATGAGCTACCGTGCCATCGCCCCCGCGAACGAGAAGCGGTGATCGCAGAAGAAACGTCGGTAGAACAATTAAACCGAGAGCGAATGAGGCACTCGGCCGCCAGACAAATTCAGTCCCAGATGATCACACGGTGCATCTCCTAAATCCTGTTGCGACCCTAAATACTTTTCGGTGGTCATAAGAGAAGCGTGCCCGAGCATGAACTGAATTTGCTGCAGCCGCGCCCCGCCCTTCTCCGCCAGTTTCGCGCAGGTTCTCCGCAGATCGTGCGGCGCCAGCTTTACACCGATTTGCTGGCCGTATTTCACGACGAGTTCCATGATGTTTTGGGGCAGGAGACGGTTGGCTAGGATCTGGCCCTTGTTATTCATCGCCCGGAAGACAAACCCGTCCGAGATTTGAGCAGCGGAGGTCCAAAGATCGATGGCAGCCTTTGCCCAAGAAGGAATTGGCACCGTGCGCAAGCGTCCACCCTTCCCTTTGAGGTCGACGATCACCCAGCGGCCTTCTCGCTGCTGGATATCTTCGAACTTCAGATTGGAGAGTTCCGCCCGTCGCAGCGCGCCACCCAGGAAGAGAACCACAATCGCGCGGTCGCGCTTCCCTTTGAGTGTCCTGGTATCCGGGACATTGGCCAGCTCCTCGGCCTGACGCGGCGTGAGCCAGTTTCCCGTGCGGACGCCCAGCTTCTTGTCGCCCTTCACGCGTTTGATCGATTGGGCTACGTTTTCGGGAATCGCGTCGGCGTCGGCTGCTTCGAGAGCAAGCTTGCGGACAGCGGATAGGCGGACGTTAATCGTCGAGGAAGACAGTCCCTCTTGCCGCAGCTTTTCCACCCAACGCTGGACGGTTGCTTTCGTGAAGCCCTCACCCGCAGCATGGATCTGATACCAACTCAGGAAGTCAGTCAGTGATCTATCGTACGAATCTTTGGAATGTTGAGAGCGTAGCCCATCAAGGACGATTTGTTTAATCTTCTGGAGACCGGGATCAAGGGATCTGTCTGCGATCGGCAGAAAATCGCCGGCGGGAAGGGTCATCAGCCCAGTACGTTCCATAACAGCTATTATGATATGCACTCAGAGAGCGGTCAAGGCAAGTTTCTTGCAATCAGAGTTCAAATTGCAAAAGTAAGCGCCAATACGCTTTAAGTTATAAACGGTGCGGGCGATGTGCCCCTATGGTGAGTGGGGCTTGTCGGGTCGCTCCTGCCTCACTCGGGCGGCCTTGCTAATTTGTCAACCTGAAGCGCCCGCCCTTGTTTTTGCGATCTCTCAATTCAGTGACTCGGAGCGTGGTGCCGACCATTGAATATCAAGCGCAGACCCGCATCGAGGACAAATTTTCTTTTCCGGCTCGACGCGCAGCTCAAGATGGCAGCCGCACTTGCCGCATCGCAATTCGTAAACTTCTGTCAGCCGCGGGGTGCGAGGCGCTTCGACAATCTGCATAATTTCTCCTCTTAGTCTTCCTGTGTTTCTTCCCCGAGCATCGGCCCGTAATCTTTCATCTGCAAAACAGCGGCTGGATTCAGACCGCCCCTCAGAAGCGCTCCGGGATTAACACGCGCGAGTTCTTTCAATCTGCCCAACATCAAGCGATTGGCTTCCTGGATTTGTCTAAGACGAGACCGGCAATCTTCCTGCTCACGCGAATACGCTCCGTGCTTCCAATTGGCCTCGCTAATTCGTCGGCGGCCAGCTTCTGTGCGACATCCGGTCGACAGACCTCCATGAAACTTACAACGCTTTCTGCCGATAATTGGGAAATTCTGGCATAAAGTGCCGCGCCTAGTCTGGGCATTACACCTTCCATGGGGTGTCTCCTCAAAATTAGGACTACCTGCCTTTGTCGCCAGAAAGACCCCCTCCCGCAATTACTGCCTGGCTGTTGTCTCGCATCTCAACGCGTTGCACAAGAATCTGTTGTGAGCCGCCGGTCCGAAGCCGTTGGACGGTTAGAATCGTGTCCGAGAACGTCTGTATAAGAGAGCGCGCAGAGTTGGCCAATCGCGCACTTTCAACAGTTGGCATTGTGGGGTCTGCGGCCCTGGCTAGGAACTTCATCGATAAGTTATGCATCGCCGCGGCCTGGTGGGACAACATTCGCTCGATCGAATTCCTTGCCCCAACCGACTCGGAGGTGTCCAATCCGAATTCAAGACAATTAGCTTCGGAAAGAAGATCAAGCCGCGCCTCCGATGCCTCACGCGAAACGCAGTCAGGATTTTCGAGCGTGTCCGTAATTCCGAACTTCTCTGGACTACTCGGGATTGCCTCGCCCAGCGAGACCTCACACGGCGAGGGCGCTAGCAACTCGTCGGCTTCCGCCTCAAGTCGGGCAGCCGCAATCTGATTGTGAATTCGGTTGTCAGAGCGCAGTCGACTGGCTTCTTGTTGCTTGCGAAGCGCGATGTGCGTTTTACTGTCTTTCGACATAGACCTTCGAGGACTCCTGGCCGCTTTTCAGAATGGCCCACGCTTTAAAGCGCTTTCTCGTTTGCTCTGCCGATGGAATGTCAACGTGCAGTTCGACAACGATCGGCCGCTGGGAACGAGCCACTCTTGCGGGCTTGTCCGCTCGCTCGACAGCGCGAGCGTTTTTGCGTCTCTCCGCAGCCGAGCGCTTTTCGTCATCTAACAGCGTTTTCCATTCACTAACCACCTACTTTTTAACCACCGCATCGCGGCACGCTCTCCAAGCCGCTGCAACCTGCTCATCGCTCATGTGCGGACTGATATCTTCTATTTTGATTACTGGTTCTTTCGCCTTCGGCGGAGCTGGCGGAGCACTCTCTGCTGAAGGCGTCTGCGCTGCTGGCTTCGTCGGATGGAGCCAATGCCGTTCCTCATACTCCGATTGAACAAAGTCGGCAAGCGTCTCGTTCTTCGGTCCGTAATACGTTCCGAAACCGGAATTCACCTTGCAGCTCACGGCGTCCTTAAAATCCTCGCGGGCGGTGTTCGATCGGAACTTCAGGTCTTGCATCAGATCATCCACTGCACGGCGTTTGAAGGACTCTTCCAGGCCCGCCATTTCATGTTCGAGTTTTGTTAGTCGATTGGACATACGTTTCTCCTTATCTACAGATCCATCACGTCAGGGAGTTTCTTTCTTGGCATCCAACGATGGACTAGCCGCTGACAATTCGGTGGCACTTGGAAGTTGCGAAGTGTTTCCATTTCAACGGTGCCAGGCCATGCCCCTGTTTTCGTTTGGCACACACAAAAGCCTGATTTTGAAATACCGACCAGATCCCAGCATCCGAGTGAGCCGCCGCTTTTCGTGACCGCGTAACCGGCTGCGGACAATAGGGCCATAGATCGGCGCTCGTTACGTGCGCCCTTAGCTTTCGGGTTTTTTATCATGCCGCTTTCCTGTTTTCTTCCGGCGCAAGTCTCGCAAGCACTGTTTCCGCCCACTGGATTAGGCAACCAGTCCCTTCATGCTTCGCGCTATCTCCAGATTTTTTGCATCGTAATTACGAAGCACCGATCGCTTCTTGGGTCGCACAAATGTCGATTTGCGTTGCTTCATGCCGGCACCTGCGTTTTCAATCGATGCGCCTGAGCTATTTCAGCCCTACGCAACCATCCGCGGAAGCTTTCACCCTTTATCCGATCAGGACAAACCCTGGTCTTGTACTCGATCGAAACCTGGGGGCATTCAAGGTGGAGGATCGGCAAGCTCTCCAGTCCCAGAGTCTTGAAGTGGCTGCGCAACTCGGGCGTGTCCAAGTCGCTCCAAATACCAATCGTCAGCACGCCGTGATGCGGCATTAACCTGCAGCCCGCGAGATTGAGAACCTTCGCTGATTCGGTCTGACGGAAGTTTTCCGGCTCACCCCTACCGCGAGGTCTCGGCTTAAACCACGGTGGGCCTGCAACGGGTAAATTTGGCTGCCCGAATGGTACGGCTTGTTCTTCGTTCCTTCAAGCACCGGAAGATGCGCCGGCGCAGTCTCCCCTGGCTGCCTCGGTAAGCGCGAGAAACACGTGCACCGTCTCGTCTCCCGGCTCTGCCTCCGCGGCCGCCTTTAACCTCGCGAGCGCGACCGAGTACCGCCCGTCCCGGAAAGCCGCCAACCCGTCCTCGCGCGCCGAACTGCCGGCCACCGCGGCCGCCCCCAGATAAATGAACAAAACACCCGAAAGTGGCCGCTTAATGCCCTGTCATGTCGCAGGCCACATAAGTGTCCGGCCAGCCATCGTTGTCGAAATCAGCCGCAACGACGCCAAGCCCGTAGCGTCCACCCGACTTCAAAATGCCCGCTTTTTCCGAAACATCCGTGAAGGTGCCGTCTCGATTGTTGTGATAGAGAACGTTGTGCGCGAGCAGCAGCCCGCGTGGCCCGCACATCACCGGAATGCCTTTCCACGAGCAGTAATAGCCGTTCCCTGGACGAGGCGTCTTCTCCAGATCTAAATCCACGTAGTTCGCCACAAACAAATCCAGATACCCGTCGCGGTCATAATCGATAAACGAGCATCCTGAACCGTAGCGAATGCCCGTCGTCGGCAGTTTAGCCTTCTCCGTCGCATCTTCGAATCGCCCGACGCCCAGGTTGTGAAAAAGCACGTTGTGGCCGTAGTACGTCACTAGTAGAGCGGGCTTTCCGTCGTTGTCGTAGTCGCCTACGCAAACCCCCTGTGCCCAGCCTGCTTTGCCGAATCCGGCGCGCGCACCCACTTCCTCGAAGTGGCCGCCTCCCAGATTCCGATACAGCTGTGCTCCACTCTCCGTCGGTCCCGTCTGCTTGAACCGAGTGCCGTTCGGGATGAAAATATCGTCCCGGCCGTCGCCATCGAAATCGAAGAGCGCGACCCCGTTGCCGGTTGTTTCAAGTATGTAGTCTTTGCGTTCCAGGCCGCCAAAGATGTTCGGTATGGTCAAACCTGCCGCGCCCGCAATGTCTGTGAAGTCAGCCCGGAATGCCGGCAGCGACGCGATGGCCAGCACCGGTACCGCAGCTAACAAAACACCGCTTGGCCTCTTGTTTTTCATGGTATCGCCCGGCCCTGCTCTGTGAAAAAGTACTAGCTTCGGCCACCGACAGGAACACAAAATTCTATTTGTAACAGACTAGTCTTATGATACTATCCACATCAGTTCAGCGATCTGTCTTTGTTTCGACAGGTTGAGGGGGTGCTATGCCAAGTCGGCATCGCTTTTTTAGTCTCACTGCAATGTTTCTGATCAGCACTGTTGCGTTTGCACAGCGCGATCTTGCTACTATTTCGGGAACCGTTACGGACGTTCAAGGAGCGGCCATCCCGAACGCCAAAGTGACTATCACGGAAGACGCCACTGGCATCTCCGCCGACGTGACCTCCGACACCAATGGCGAGTTTGCCCGGCCGGCGCTGAAACCGGGCATCTACAGCGTCACTGCCGAAGCGGCCGGCTTCAAAAAAGCCATCCAGAAAAACATCGAGCTCACTGCGGGCGGCCGTACTGCCGTGCCATTGGCTCTCACCGTTGGCGATCTCTCGCAATCGGTCGAAGTCGTTTCGACCGCTCCTTTGCTGCAGTCGGAGAGCACCGTCCTCGGCCAGGAGTTAAACAGCCGGCAGACTAGCGAACTCCCCCTTGGCGGTACGCGCGTCTTCACTTTTCTCGCTCGCCTCTCTCCGGGCGTTGTCCCGCCCGAGCCAGGTGCCCGCGACGAAGCCGGCGGCGGTTTTTCTGCTAATGGCGTCCGTTCCAATGGCCAAAATAACTTCCTGCTAAACGGCGTCGACAACAACGTCAACGTGATCGACTTCTTAAATCAGACTTCCTTTGTTATCGGTCCCTCCGTCGACGCAATCGGCGAAATGACGGTTCTCACCAACGGCTACAACGCCGAGTATGGGCGCGGAGCTGGCGGCGTGGTCAACGTTTCCTTAAAATCCGGAACCAACGAACTTCATGGATCACTCTTCGAGTTCCTTCAGAACGAGGACCTCAATGCCAATACCTGGGAGAACAATAAGAACGGGGCGAAGCGCGGCGCCTACAAACAGAATCAATTCGGCATTACCGCGGGTGGCCCGATTATCAAGAACAAGCTGTTCATGTTCGGGGATTATCAGGGAACTCGCATCGCGTCAAACAGCCAGGCGTTGAATCTCGGCATAGGCGGCAACCTGACGATTCCAACTGCCGCCGAAGTCGGGGGCGACTTCTCACAGTTCCTTACCAATAAGCAGATCGGTACGGACCCACTTGGCCGTCCCATTTATCAGGGCCAGATCTTCGATCCAAATACTACGCGCACAGTGAACGGTCAGCTGGTCCGCGATCCGTTTCCCGGAAACAAAATACCTTCGACTCGTTTTGACCCTGCCTCTGCCAAAATCCTGGCTCTTTTCCCGGCTACCAACACATCCTTCACCACTGGCGGCGGCTACCCGCAAAACGACTACTTCATCGTTACTCCGGTCGCGCAAGGCATAGATCAGGGCGATGGCCGCGTCGATTACCACATCAGCGACAAGGACAGTGTTTTCGGATCTCTGAGCTGGTCGAACAAGAGCCAGAGTAATGGCCAGCCCCTTCCTGGCGCTCTGGACGCCACCTACTTCGCTTCGCAGGCCGAGCAGGATCTTGCGCGTAACGCCATGTTGAGCTGGACCCGGATCTGGACGCCGAGCATTATTTCCGAAACCCGTGTAGGCTATTCGCGCCTGGTGACATCGCGCACCCAGGCCGATCCCAACACCGATCAGTTCAAGGCATTCGGAATCGGCGGTTACAATCCAATCACCAGTCTCAATGGCGGCCTGCCCTCCATAAGTCTCGGCCGTTACTCGGGCGTTGGCGCCTCCGACTGGCTGCCCTCGAAGGAATACAACAACGTCTGGGACTTTATCGAGAATGTATCGATCACCAAAGGCTCGCACTCCTGGAAATTCGGTGCTGAGTTCCGGCCAATCAAGTTTCCTTTCTTCCAGGTCCCGAGTCCGCACGGTGACATGAACTTCTCTCGCAATGAGACTGCATTCCCCAATTCAGACAGTCGCGGACTGAGCAACAACACCGGCGACGAGATCGCCAGCCTGCTTTTGGGCGTTATTGACAGCGGCCAGATTTCGACGAACAACTTCATCTCTTCCCAGAAAAATGCCTGGGCCTTTTTCGGCCAGGACGATTGGAAGGTAACTCCCAAACTCACCCTCAATCTGGGGCTCCGCTACGAGATCTTTTCGCCCATCGGAGAGAAATTTGGCCGCCAGTCAAGCTATGACATGCAAACGAACACGCTCTATATACCGAAAGGTAAGGACCAGAACGCTCCTCTTCCGCCCAGCTTCGGTACGACGCTGTCCTTCATTCACGTGTGTCGCGGATGCGTGGACCAGTACCTTGTGCCTTGGGATAAACTCGACTTTTCTCCCCGCATCGGCATCGCTTACAAGCTGAACGACAAAACAGTCGCTCGCGTAGGCTATGGCGTGTTCTACGGCGGCGAGGAGAACCAGGGCGGATATCCGAACCGTGGTGAAGCTGTTCCCTTCAACGAAACCGTTCAGTTGAATAGAACTGGACTCGATAACTTCCAGCCTAATCCGTTCTTCTCCGGTCCCGCGGGCGGCGGTGTCTCAAACGGCTTTCCCTCAAACGTCTTCGGTCTGGATGTCCCGCCTGCTTTCCGCGGCATCTCGCGCAATTTCCGCAACTCTCTAGTGCATAAGTGGAACGCGTCCGTGCAGCGCGAACTGCCCCGCAACATGGCCTTCGAGTTGTCTTATGTCGGCAATCACTCTGCCCACGGCCTCATCATCTGGAATCCGAACGATTGTCCGAATAATCCAAGCGGTACTTATAACTGCGATTCCAATAGCCTGATTCCGGCACTTGGCGGACTTTCTTTTGTAGATTCGTTTGGCCGTGGCAATTACGCCGGTACGACCGCCAAATTGGACAAACGCTATTCGAATGGTTTGACCGTCACTACTTCTTATACTTACGGTCACGCTCTCGCCGATACGGGGACCACCTTAACGGGCTCAGGCGGCTCTAAGGACAGGCGCAATATCGGCGCGGGTTATGCCAGCGCCTCGTGGGACATTCGCCATAGCGTTGTCGGCAGTGTTCTTTACGACCTGCCATTCGGCAAAGGAAAGAGATATCTCAATGGCGGCGGTCCCCTCGGCTATCTGATCGGCAACTGGCAATTGAACAGTGTCTTCACTTTCCGTACCGGTGCGCCATTCACTCTCGGCACGAATCAGTGCGTCGGCACTTTCGGAACTTGCCAGCCGGATGTTGTTCCCGGCAAAGATCCGAAGAATGCTCCCGCCGGTGGCCGCCGTCCAGAGGAGTGGTTCGACACATCCGCTGTAGTGAATCCAACTCCCGGCACTCCCGGTACTCTTGGCGTGCAAAGCAACAACCGGCCTGGGCAGAGGAACGTCGATCTTTCTCTCTTCAAGGATTTCCCCTTGACGGAGAGATTCAAATTGCAGTTCCGCGCTGAATCTTTCAATCTGGCCAACACTCCACAGTGGGGCCTGCCTGACGGCAGCCAGGGCGATTCAGCCTTCGGCCAGATAACCTCGACCCAAGCGAATACTCAACGTCACGTGCAATTTGCGTTGCGTTTCATGTTCTAGAATCTGTCGGGGGCTGCACACGGCCGCAGCCCTCCTGACCTGTCTGGCATTTTCTGATGGGCAGGACTCCAGTGCGCACTTGCGCCAGGGACTTTTAGCTCTGAAGCAGGGACTGCTGCCCGAGGCTCAGCAGGAACTTGAGCAGGCTTCCCGTTTAGGACCAGATGATCCATACGTTTGGCCGTCGCTCGCGCAGACTTACCTGCGTTTAAGAGGAGAAGACACGAAACGGAATTTAAAGCACGCTAAGCGGACAGGAGGGTCGATGAGATGGATCCCAACCCGTTCCAACTTCCTACTAGCCAAGGAATCCAAGGCCAGGACTTGTCCTTTGCCGACGAGAGAATCTCACCGCCTGAGTTCTCCCGCGGCGTATCAGCCATTCGGCGAACGCCAAGTTCGGAATCCAGCAGATCCAGGCCACTAAGCGGTTTACGATTGCGGCTCTTGCAAAATCCACCGCCGTCCGAATATCTGCCGCCCGAGTGGATCCCTATCTCTGATCACGGACCTAATGGAGCGAATCGGTCCACAAGCCTGATGCTGAACGGGGTAAAATGCGTTCAGGCTTTCAAGAACAATCCGTGGGCGGGCCGGCATGCCCGCCCATTTCTTTGGCGATTCTGAAATCTGAAATCAGCAACCGCAGACCAGGCACTCTCAATTCAGGGCCTCGGACCGCGGTGCTGACCAGCGAATGTCAAGTTCGGCTCCGCAGCGAGGGCAGATCTTCTTCTCCGGCTCAATCCGCAGTTCCAGAGAGCAGCCGATTAGTTTTCTTCGGTTTCTTCCCCGAGCATCGGCCCGTAATCTTTCATCTGCAAAACAGCGGCTGGATTCAGACCACCTCTAAGAAGCGCTCCGGGATTAACACGCGCGAGTTCCTTCAAGCTGGCCAGCATCAACCGATTCGCTTCCTGGATTTGTCTCAGACGAGCACGACAGTCTTGTTGCTTCCGTGAGTAGGCTCCGTGCTTCCAATTGGCCTCGCTGATTCGTCGACGGCCGGCTTCTGTGGCGCCAGTGGAATGCCCCCCGTGCATCCGGCAGCGACCGTTGGGCATCCGGCCGTTCTTACATAATGTCCCTTGCCGCGTCCGCGCTCCGCATCGTGCATGGGGTAATCCCTCGAAATTCGGACTACCTGCCTTTGTCTCCATTCAGACCCCCTCCCGCAATGACCGCCTGGCTGTTGTCACGCATCTCGACTCGTTGCACGACGATCTGTTGAGAGCCGCCCGTGCGAAGTCTTTGGACGGTTAGAATCGTGTCTGAGAACGTCTGTATGAGAGAGCGCGCAGAGTTCGCCAAGCGCGCACTCTCAACCGTTGGAATTGCTGGGTCTGCGGCTCTCGCAAGGAACTTCATCGACAAGTTATGCATCGCCGCGGCCTGGTGGGACAACATTCGCTCGATCGAATTCTTTGCACCAACCGACTCGGAGCAATCCAAGCCAAGCTCAAGACAGTTAGCCCCAGCAAGAAGGTCAAGCCGTGCCTCTGAAGCCTCACGCGAAACGCAGTCAGGATTTTCGAGTGTGTCCGTAATTCCGAACTTCTCTGGACTGCTCGGGACTGCCTCGCCCAGCGAGATCTCACACGGCGATGGCGCTAGCAACTCTTCGGCTTCTGCCTCAAGTCGGGCTGCCGCAATCGAATTGTGAATTCGATTGTCAGAGCGCAGTCGACTGGCTTCTTGCTGCTTACGAAGCGCGATGTGCGTTTTACTGTCTTTCAACATAGACCTTTGACGGCCCGCCGCTTTTCAGAATGGCCCACGCTTTGAAGCACTTTCTCGTCCGCTCTGCCGATGGGACATCAACGTGCAGTTCGACAACGATCGGCCTCGGAGAACGAGCCACTCGTGCAGGCTTGGTCGCACGCTCGACACTGCGGGCGAGTGCGCGCCGTTCAGCAGCCCCTCTTTGCATCTCGATAAGAGCCACCAACCACTCACTCATTGCGATACCGGCGATTGTTTGGCTCAATACCGATTGCGCGCTGAATGGCGGCCAACAGTCTTTTTCTTGCTGCTCGGTCATATCGGGCTTGATATTTTCAATCAAAAACTGTTTACCGCTCGAAGCGGCGGGCGTTTTTTCTTCGGGCTCGGCTTCCGAGGTTAGGTTCGTAATCCGGCAAGCCTGCTCAATGTGATGCAGCGACGGACCACCATTCGCCCGCGAGTGGGGGTACGTTGGCGGGGCGGTTACCGGGAGGGACGGCTGCCCGTAAGGTACGGCAACAGCCAGGGCGTTGTTATCGGTCATCCTGAGACCCTTTCTGCGCGTTCTGGTGATGTAAAAACACTGGAACTTCCCACACGAGGGGGGGGAACACAGTTGTAGAAAATGACCTCACTAGAACTCTCCGGACTCCGCACAGTCCGCACACTCCGCAGACTTATCCCCTCTGCACGTTTTCTTTCTAATCCTTTCTTTAACCCCCTCTTACTCTTTCCATGTGCAGTAGAAAAAAGTGTGCGGAGTGTGCGGAGTCCGCGGAAGTGTATTTCTGCTTGAAACATACCTAGATACCCTTTCTTTTCAAGCGGATACCCAGATAACAGTGCGGCGTTGAAAAGCCGCCTGGACGTTGCACGGTCCGTTCTGCCATCTGAATTCCCCGCTTTTGCTTTCTCAACTCAAGACCGAACGCACTTTTAGAAATCAATGGAGCACCCCGCTCGCGGAGGAAGGAAGAGTATGAGAAGATAACGTCGCTACATGGCTCGAAAGCGTCCAGGTCGTCCGTAATGTATTCCGACAGCCACACCCGGAAGGGATCGGTTACAGCACAAAACTCGTCATGCGCATCCCGCATACTTGTGGTCTGTGTGATTCCCCTCTGACGTAAAACTTGGGGTAGGCAGCGCAATGCCCGGTTCAGCACACCAGACAACTCTCGCGGGGCGCTCAATCTGCTGTCTAGCTCTTCGGCTGGTATCTGGTCGGCGGAATCTTGGAAACGTCTTTCGAACGGCACAACCCACCACCTGTCAAGAAAAGCATCGCTAGCATCCTTAGACTGTGGCGCCTGGTTTGCGCTGAAGAGCAACCTGCAAAACGGCCGAAATTGGAACTGTCTTCCATGTTTATATTCCGCGTCAATGAAATCTTCTCCGGTGATTGCTTTGAATTTGGAAGTACTTTCCAAATCGCTGTGCGGTAGGTCCGGACAGATGTTGGCGAGCTTGCCGTACAAGTACTGACAGGCAAATCTATTTTCTTCGAGCGTATGTAAACTTTTTGTACTGGTGTTCCCCGCTCCGACGAAGGAACGAAGTGCGGCGAGATAGCGACTTTTTGCGGTTCCACGAGGACCCCTCAAAAGTAGGGCCCTTTGTGCCGCGGTGTAAGGGATCATCAAAAGCGCGGCTAATTGAAAGGTGACCTGCTCCCGATACACATCAGGTGGCAATACGGCCTGCAGAAACGAGTCCCACTCAGGACAATCAGCGTCCGGATCGTAAGAAATAGGCAACTGGATTGGCGAAAGCCAATCTGCCGTATGTGGCTCTAACTTGCCGGTTGTCAAGTTCCAAATTCCGTTCAACAGGTTGATACGATCCAGTGGGGGTCGCTCCCAGAGGCAGGGCGAAGCGAGATTTACCCATTCACTAACTTCGTCTGCTATCCCTTTCTTCCACTGTGCCGATGCGCTCCACTTGTTCATCAATTCGCGGCCAGCTTGCCGGATCGCAAGCTCACCATGATCGTGATATGCGCCGCCCTTATATATGTGAACCTTCTCCCCGTCATTTTTTGCGAAGTAATGGTGATAGAGAAGTGTGTTGCCTATCGTCGGGATAGGTGCGGTTAGCCGACCAGTTTTCTTGTCATATTCCGGTGTCGGTGGACCTGGCTCAACCTGCGTTTCAATACCCATCCATCTGAACGCCACATCAACGGCGCGCGCCTCGCGCATTAGCGCCTTGAGCGTTGGAATGCCGGTTAAGCTGCCCCCCTGCTCATGTTTTGCGTAGGTCGTGGCCACCTCACTTCGACACTTCGACCTGTCTGCTTCGTGACCCCAAATGCCTAAATAAATTGCCCAGAGAATATCGAACGCGTTGGGTAAAGTGCGTCCGGCTCGTGCGAGTATTCCGGCAAGCGCAAGAAAAGCATTATGGCGGCTCCCTGTTGGCGCAAAATATCTTTTGAGCAATGCCGTACCGGCAATGTGACTCCCGCTTGTCTTAAGATGCTCACGGTCGACAGTTTGGATGAGTCCTGTCGTGCCCGCCTCCAGTCGGTATGTCTCGCGAGTGTCCGGATGCGTGCTGCCCGGCAACAGAGACTGTAAGCCGACCGAGCCATCTTTTTTCAGACAGCGCAATTCGAGAATCATGCAGCGCGTATCATCGTTCGCTGCAATGAGGGGATCGCGATATTGGCACGTAATCATCTCAGGAGGATCGACATAGTAAAACCGATGCGATGCTGGGCTAGATGGGTAACCGTAGACGAGGCCGGTTTCTGGCGCATACACCTCAGCAGACGCGCGAGCTTCTTCGCAGTCCAAATCCATATCAGTCAAACCGGCCGGGCCAAGAATCGCCCCCTGGTTCATCGGTTCGCTGTTGAAGTAGGTCGGCAGCTCTGGCTCGGTGAGTCGTAACTCTTGCCAGCTCGGAATATTTGGAGCTTTTGTCCCATTCGGAACAGGAGTTACAAATATTCCCGCCCGAGTGTGAAGAGTAGCTATCTCAAGTGGGCTCATATGGGCGGCGGCGCTCATGCGCGACCCCCGTTTGCGGCGTACTTCTTTACCCCATCGGCAGCTACATACGGGCCGCCAGGGAGTGCGACCCAGCGAGAATTTTCCCGCTGATGAAGCATGACCTCGCGAAGCTGTATGCCCGAAGGGAGACTGAGCGTGAATACGCCACGCAGTGTCGCTTTTTCCAGCGGTTTGAAGTCGCTGACCATGAACGCGATTTTGTTGTGGGGCGGGGCGCCTGTTGCTTGTTGAGAGGTCATTTAGTTCCAGCCCCCACGAAAGCTTGCGATCCGCAACTAGGTTGGTCTATATTGAAAACGAGCACAAGTTGTGACGCTCCTTTAGACAGACAGCCAAGAAACAACTACCGGGGTGCAGAAGACCGCGAATCGACTGCATCCCTTCTAAAAACTTCATCTTCTTTTCTCCTCTTTTTTCTCTGCTGTTTTTAGCTAATTACTTTGGACCGTAATTTGTTTTTCGATGTTCGCCAATACACTAGCGGGGACGCGGAGATACGTCCGGCTACCCGAAACGAAGCGCAACACGCCAGGCACATTTCGCAACTCGCTCCGAACCGCTTCGATCGGCCGGTTCCACTTCTTCGATAGCTCTGTCGGCTTAAATTGCCTTTCAAATTCTTCGAACTTTTCCATGATTTAAAACCGCTCCTACTGCCAGGCTCGCGCACTTTTCGCACTTTTCGCGGTCAACTTTTTAATCGATTTTTTGTCTTAGCGCGTAGCGTCAAGCCGAGGCGGTGCGCGGTTCGCCTAATATCTCGCCACTCATTGGGCCCGAAGTCACTACGTGACTTAATGCTGGCCTGAAACTGAGCCAGTGGCGCATAAGCCTTACTTCCCCCGCGTTCAGACAGCGATGGGCACACTTCGAGGCAGGCAGCGTAGTAAGTCTCAATAGCTGCGTTGTATTCGACCCTCAGCTGTTTGCGGTACGTCGGCCAATCGTCGACGGCACTCCACGCGGTCGCCTGAAAAACGAAAGGCGGGAGCACCCCCTCTTGCAGAGTAGAGAAAGCACCATAAGGAACGAAAATGTAGTTGGTTTCGGCTGATGCTGGATTGAAGCTCCAGAGTGAAGAGTCTCTGCTGCTGCCCCCCGGAACCAGCCATCACTGTAGCCGTTGCGTTCTGTACACTGATCCAGGGCCCTCTTCAACTCAAGTGGATAAGTCTCTTTTTCGTATCTGTGCTCGAAGCGAACGCCGCTGAGTTTATACTCCGCTACAGCTTGCTGGTAAAGAGGTATAAGCGCTTTTAGCTCCGCGCAGAATTTGATCTTCGGGTCCCGCCCAATCTCTTTTACAAACTCTTGCCGAGCTTGCACTAGCAGAGTACCTACCAGTTGATAGTTGTAGTTCCGGGCCCGACGAACTGCTGGAACGAGTTCTTTTGCTGCCCGTTTATCTGATTTTTCTTTCTCCATAGGCTGGCCGTCAGTTGACACGCCGATCGCTGGCGAGAGAGATCACTAGAACCCTGGTGGTTGTCGGGTCGCTCGCATCCTCGGTACCCGTCTGATACATGTTCGAATCGCAGTACTCAACCTCCCACAAAACTGTCGTGCCATAGCATTCAAGAGCGCCGGACTTATGCAAACCGCGCGGATCGTTTACGGGCGAGAACGCATTGAAGATTTGGATCCTTTCACGAATTTTCGATTGGAGCCAAAACGGGAGATCCCAGATACCGTTTGTTTGAAAGACCAAGCCCGGCTCACCCATCGAGGTGCGGCAAAAATCGTTCAGGTCAGCGATCCTTTTGGCTGTGTCGGTCCGCATATAATTCACTGCGAGTTTTAATTCGTCGAGCGATTGATCAAGAGATCCCCGCGATGGCCGCACGCGAACGCCTTGCTGACCCCTCACTTATCACCTCGAGCATCTTGCTCTACCGCAGCCTTCGCCTTTCGCGGGGCTCGCCGCGGCAGGTCTCTTCCTTTTCGAGGGAGCGTTTCAAATGTGGCGTGCGTAGGCGGCAGCTGCCCAACCCACATCGATTCGGATTCATTCCATTGCATCGGAATCTGCACGCGCACTTCTGACTTCCACCCGGCCACCTTCAAAAAATGCCATGCCATGCCATGAATGAAATCGAGCTGGCTCTGTTAGAACGCTGCGGGGCGGGATAAATCAGTTTGAAAGATCCCGGCTCGCCGTCATTCAAAATAAACCTCAGCCCAAAACGCATCTGCTCCCGATCGACAAAAATCAGCACTGATTTCGCCTGTTCTTTAATCGCCACTCGGCCAGCAAAAAGGTTCAGGATTATCCGAGTCGTCAGCTTTGGCGGGTTGCGACGCACTAAAAGCGGCTGTTTTGAGTGTTTATGCCTCACCGTAAACACGTGACGTTTGTACGCCAAAGCTCAATCGCGCAAAGCCGGCTGTTTTTAGCGCTTTTTGACCCGAGTGCGTGGAAAGTGCGGGGCGGTTGTTCGGGGTCTTTCGTGGAATTCGCCGGATGCAGGGGTTTCCCGCATTCCGGCATGATGGGAGGTGCCCGCAGTGGAGCGCTGTTGTCAATGGCTTGCAGTTAGGCAACCGGCTTTAGCCGGCGGTCTTCACTAAAAGGGTTTTGGTTTTAGGGTTGTTTGGGATTTAAATATGTCCCGTGGTCGCCGGGGCTGGCGTCCTGTGTGAAAGCGGTTTTGGCTTTCCACAGGTGCGCCTGCCCTACTACCGGAGACTTTATAGGATTAGATCTATAGGTTTGTCCTACAAAGTGCCCGTGCCTGTCTCCTACAAACTGCCCGTAAACAGCCCTACAAAGTGCCCGTGGATAAGTCAGTGAATCCACATGGTTTTTCCACATAGTTGTGCATTACGCGGGATCACTTCACCCGGCCAAGAGCATAGCGTTTCAACACAGGCGGGCGGCTGTTTTTAAGGCGCATTCCCTTGTCATCCATTGAATATTTCGCGTCCTTGTAGACCGTTGCGACCTGCTTTAGCGTGGTTCTGAAAACACGTTTGAAGTTGTCCATGCGGTCATAATCAGGCCCAAACTGCTCTTTCAGTGAACTCCACGGCACGAAGGCGGGCTTAGCAGGATCTACCCGATGCAGGCGCTGTGCGAGCCATGTGTAAACGTCGAGACCCATGGCGCTGTGCGACAAGCGAGTGACGGCCTCCTCATTCAAGGGAACGGCATGTTCCAGAAGACTTTCGAAATAGCGCTGTCCGAACGTTACCTGCGTCGTCCAGAGAACGCGTTGGCGTTCGTCCTTCGGCGCCCAAAGTTCCAGGCCCTCAATGACTGTCCCCTTGATAGTGACAGCCCGGCCGTCTTTACTAACGCCCAGCCGGAAGTCGGCGGCGGCGAGGCGGTTCAACTGGTCCTTCACGGTCTTGATTGTTCTGCCGCCGACATCAAGGCCCAGGGTGCGCTTCACGAAAGCGGTCAGGCTGTCCTCAAGACTGAGAATGGGTGACTGGGTGCGCATGGCCTCAGCGTTCAGGTGATACAGAACGAGCCGCGGTTTCGGGCCATAGGGCAGGCCGACGTCCACGAAATCGTCAGTCAACGGGTCCATAACCCTCCCCGCCTGAAGTTCCAGCTTTATCATGCCGTTGCGCCGTGCCCATAAGCGGGTATCACCAGGGTCGCGGTACGGCATGCAAGTTTGGCAGAGTACTGAATGCTGGTAGAGGATATTCTTGACGTCCTCAGGCTCAGCTATAGGTGCGAGAAGACGCGCGTGTATGGGCGTGAAAGGTTTAATGTCGCGCTTGTCGATGAGTTTGGGCAGGATGTCGCCCACACGCTGTAAGCCCTTATCTCGCTGATCTGCCATAGTTCCCTGCCCTCTTCTATGCGATTGTCGGCTTGCCGTATTTGGTGAAAAGCAAATTCAACGCTTCGGCGAGAAAATCCTGCTCCGTCTTGTCCTGATCGACCCCCATTTGCTTAAGCTGTTTTTTGCATTCGGCTGAGAAGTAACCAAGGACCTGCTTCTTCCCTACCCTGCCGGGCTGAACACCGTTCGTTGGCTTTCTGTCCGGTGTTTCGACAACCGACTGAAGGCCCGCCTTTGTGTCATGCGATTGCATCGCTTCAGCTAAAGAAGGCTTCTTCATGCGCGTAGAGTCTCCCTGTCATCTTGATGAGTAGTCATCTTTCTATCTTGATGAAAAGATAACTTGAACAACTGATGTACTTCCTTCGCAGCAGCACCATCCGGGGCGTACTCGCTAATAGTCTGCCCGGCAGTTAAGGCATGAACACAGTCAGAACGAAGGCTGATGCGAATCGGGGAGATGGGCAGGCCATGTTCGCTGAGCGCCTTCTCGGCATCATCGGGAAGGGACCTATCACCCGGTCGCACACAGCTAAGAACGAACATCGCGGGGGGTCTTTTGGCAAGGTTTACGATATCCACGGTGGTCGAAACAGCCTTCAGGTCGATATAGCTGGCCCGGCAAGGTATCAGTACAATGTCCGCTGCTATGGCAGCGTCGAGTGCGGCCGTTTCGGAATGGGGCGCAGTATCGATAATGCAGAGGTCTGCGCCATGCTCTTTCGCCGTAGCAATAACCTCCGCCAGCCGCTTGGATTGGGCGGATATTACGACCGGGCTTTCCTTTTTTCGATGATCATGCCAGACTTTTGCGCTGGCCTGGGGGTCAAGATCAATAATCACCGCGCTTAGTCCAGCTGCTTCGGCGGCCCCAGCAAGGTTTATCACTAGCGTCGTTTTGCCTGCTCCGCCTTTCTGGGAAATAACGGCAATGGTTTTCATGGCCTCACCTCTTTGCTATTCATCTTTATAACAAGATGGACAGTCATCTTGCAATACAGATGAAAAGATGGCCTTGATTGACGGCAGTCGACACTACAGCGGATGACTGCAAGAAAGGCTTCCTGCACCAAGTCCTCGGCGCGCTCGCGGTTAGAGATACGTCGCCGGAAGAAGCCGTATAGCGGCTCGCGGTAACGGGCAAACAGCTCTTCGAAGGAATCGCGTGATCCACCCTGAAACTGCAGCATCAGGCTTTCATCGCTGGTCATGGACTCGTAGGTGTAATGTCCACACTGAGCATAAAGCGAAAGGCAAGCCCGCTATGCCATTTCAAGAACGGAAAGAGGGCAGGGCAGGGAAGCGACAGCCTATTCACCCCGGCTTAGGCGCGGCAGCGGCAGATTGAAGAGGGAAGGGAATCCGTTCCCGCGCGTCTGGCACCTCATAGTCGCTGAGCACTCGGTCGAGTGCTTCAACGGCTGAAATATCGCCACACCAGCTCGTGTAATCGCCGGCAGCTGCCGCAGATTTGGCATTGACTTCCATCTCCCCTCGGAGCTTTCGTACTTGGCTTTCGTTTAGCATGGGTTCACTTCTTTTTCTTCTTAGGCCAGCGAGCCTCGTTAGCCTTCTTGGTTCTGGCAGCCTTTTCCTCGGGGCTTATGGTCGTCCACCACTGCTTAGCGACCTTCCGCTGTGCTTCAGCGTACTTCCTGGCCAGCTCTTCGCTGCCCAATAACGCTTCGCGTGGCGGGTATTGACGACGAATGCTTAACGGCGGAAACGCTCGATAGCTATACGAAGCGCATTGCGGCAGCCTTCCGCGGCTTCAGTGAGCGCTTTCGGATCTATCAGTACATCGTCAAGCAAGATCGAGCGCAGATTGAGCAGCAGACTTCGTTCCACTCGGAAGCGGTTCGCCAGACGGTTCAGAACCGCAGAGAGCACCTGCAGTCGAAGCCAAGCGGGCTGTACACGCTCGATTTGTATTTCGTCATCCTCTATGAGCCAGCCGGCATTTCGGACGGTGCAATCAAGCAAGCCTCTCGCGGCCTGACGAAACGTAACTTTTCCACAAAAGCGGTGCTTCGGGTTGCGGCGCATGAACTCGCGCAAAGCCGGGATGCGCTCATGGGCCAGGCTATTTCGCTACAGCGCACCATTGGCGATCTACTCGGCCTGCAGATGCTCGGCAAACGAGAGGTATTCAGCTTCTTTCGCCTGCTCTGCAACCTCGATCCACAGCTGGCCAGTAACGCGCAACGGCTCCGTTTGAATAACGAGACGTTTTGGGTGTTAGGCTGTCAATCGGCCGGGGATCAGGCCGATGCGGGCACGATGTATCCGACGCTGATCGAAGATTCCAACGGGAACCAGATCAGCCTGGCCTACGCCGCGGGTGTGGGCCAGGGCAGTATAAATACGAGTGCACGGCTGACGACGGTGCAGGACGGGCGTCCCGGTGTGAACCCGGCCGGCGCGCCGACCTGGGCTAAACCCAACATTGTTGTCACTGGGGCAATCTGTAACCGATTGAATAAGCGTGGCGCGGAAAATGGGGACAGTTCAAGAAAGGGCAATTCCCGTATGCTAAGGCCCTGAGCAGCCCCCGGAGCGCTCACTCCTAAAAGAAGTTATGAGTGGCTTAAATTGGATAAAGAAAACAATTCGTGCGGGTTGGCCCATCCGGCCCGGAACTTTCCAAACGACGATACCAGAAGGAAACTTTTCGCCGGGCTCGCCGGCTGCACAGCTCACGGCAATGCCTGAACGATGTCGCCGGAGTCCACCTGCCCGCGCTTCACAGTGATACGTGACGCTCCGACAATGCGCTTAAAGTGCTCGAAAGACGATGGTATTCCGCGGGCGATCAACGGCGTTGGACCGTTCCATAAGGCATAGTGGAGGTGCGGAAAGATTGCATCACCCGAGTCGCCGAGTCGACCGAGCAGTTGACCTTGGGCAACATGTTCGCCCAGGTGGACGAGAACGCTGCCCGGCTGCATGTGCATCAGCACACTGAACTCGCCGTCCTCATGGTTAATAATGACGTGATTCCCCAGTCCATATGGGTCCTTATTGTCCGGTATTGTCGGATGAACGACGCGATGCCCGTTATAGCGAATTTCGGGAATATCGTTTGCAACCGACACTACAACGCCTGAGCCCGGTGCATATTCCGGTGCACCATATCCATACCAATGCTTCGAGTCGTACGGCAACCCATCATACATTGCGGCACTGGCCCCATGAACGGGCACGAAATCGTACGCGTATAAGTTGGAATTTTCGCGAATGCCCTCGCGCTCGGCCTCGACCGTGCTGATGTCAAAACGGCGATGGTGCGCGTACGCATCGTGACCGTCCCATACGATGAGCGCCCCGTGAAGTGGCAGCTGCAAGGGCGTTTTTGTGTGATACACGAGCGGCCGCACGTCGACACCGACCGATCTGTCGTAATCGATCGGTATCCGCTCTTCGTTCGCCGCCTCGTCTTGCGCGTTGCGGTCGCGGTAGAAGTAAAAAGCGTAATGAAGCCGAGACAACGTGATCCACGACGGCAGGTTCGAGAACGGGTTGAAGACGGTAAGGCGACCGTGTGCCGGCAATTTCACTGCCCCGAGCAACTCGATAGACGGAGGATGGCCGTTACTGTCAAGAAAGCGCCGGTACTCGAGTCTTCCGGCGGTGTCGTAAGCGGAAACCTCGACGCGGTTCAAAGAAAGCGCTTCCGCACTGCCGTTGCGCAACGAGAAATCGAAGTTCAGCGCTTGCGTACCGTCATTCGCATGCTCGATGAACGGCGGCGACGGCATCACGCTCACCGCAATGACCGACTCACTGTCGCCAAGGCGCGCGTGGGAGGTTGCTACGCTAAAGCAGAGGAAAGCGACACTACAAGTGAGGAGTCGGACGATTTTCAACCCAATTCACCTGGCAAATTCATTTGGAAGGGAAAATATCGCGGAAAGGATCCTTTCCGCAAATCCCCTTAGGGCGCAATTCTACTAGAAGATCTGAGTAGAAGACCCACACAAGGATCTGTTCGATGTGAACCGTCCTTCGCTGCTCTGAGCGAAGGCGTTGTTGAGCGAGAAAATGCAGAGACAGAGGAGGACACAGCGGCGCATAGTACATTCTACAAAGTCGCTTGCGCCTGCGTCTTGAATCCATTTGCAGCCATGTGCCACCTCTGCTCCCCATGCCCGTGAGTTGCTTCACACTTCGAGTCATGTGCGATTGATCGGCGAAACCGAGATGCGTCGCAGTCTTTGCTAGTGGCTCTGGTGTGTCTCGAATAGCCGTCCACGCATGGCGCGCGGGTACGTGCGCGGAAGGTTTCCGGGGAAACCCAAACACCTGAGAAAACCCGCGCGATATCTTCCAAGGCGCAAGCCCCTTCTTCTCTCCCCATTGGAGCAAGCGGAGAGACGGGTTCTGCACCAGTGCTGCCGCCAGCTCATCGGGCCAACCCGAGGAGAAGACACGAAACGGAATTTAAAGCAGTGCGCCGGGAGACCGGCAAGGAGTAGATGGTGAAAGTCCATTACGGTGAAGGTGTAGCGAACCACACCGGCCCCGAGTCATGCGCAGTACACCGTGAGGTGTGCGGCGAAGCGTTGACAGGGGAGCGTGCAGGCCAGCCATTGAGCCGCGAAATAATTCTCATCCAGGACGCCAACGTTTTTGCTTTCCTTGGCCTTCGTTATCGAAACCAGCGATC
>JAABUQ010004826.1_pt1 | contig 22412 bp, 21 predicted proteins | sample 5560001 | NCBI WGS metagenome assembly JAABUQ01 (sample SAMN10711888, study PRJNA513371) | rock metagenome | isolation source: Antarctica rocks | place: Antarctica: Victoria Land, Finger Mt nord | collected 2015-12-18 | reverse complement strand
GTTTGCGTCTTTGGTGCCAAACTCAGCGACCTCATCCGTGTACCAATCGCCCCCAAGGATGCTTAGCAAGGTCGACTTCCCGACGCCCTGATCGCCCTGCAGGATCAAGCAACAATCCGCCTTGCAACCGGGCTCGAAGATCCGCGCGACTGCAGAGATAAGCCAACGTCTACCTACAGCGGACGAGTAGTTGGACGGCGCGACTCCGGCATAGTGCATGGGCCAGCAATCAACTCGTGGTTCGCCGTCCCACACCAGGCCGTTGAGGTAAGTTTTGACCGGATGAAACGGGCTTTCACTTGCAACAGCCTGAATAGCCTCGGTACATGTTTTTACCGAGGCAGGAATCCCGTTTTTCTGCAGCCACTCGGCTGCGTAGATGTCGTCTACATCTTTCCAGACGTGCCCCGGCTGCCGACCCCACGGGGTCGGTGCGCAGGCTACTGTCTCGGTCGAAAACTCGTTGTAACCTAGCACGCCGTCCCATTCGGGGGCATAGCGTAGCGCCGCCATTACGTTAGCTAAGGATCCAACCGGCTTGCCTTCTTTCGAAGTCGCTAATCGCGCGTGCCATCCACTAGCACCATCGCTTGTTATAGAGTTGTCGAGTAACTCGAAAAACGCATCGGGCCCCTGAGAAGCAAGAAAATCATCGACGCCCTTGCCTTGCGATTCGGGCCATTCGATGTAGAGGACGTGGGCTCCCCGCTGACGCAGCTCTCGCGATAAACACGACCTAGCCACCTTAACTGCAGGCTTTGAGATTATGTCTGCGTCGAAGGCGATAAATACCTTCCGGCCGCTCCACGCAAACCGCTCAATATCCGGGATAACGCCGTGTACGTCGCGCCTTGAGCCGTCGGATCCTTTGGTTTTACCGATGATGCCGCGCCAGTTCCACACGCCCGAGACGGCTACAGGAAGAAATTTTCGGTTGCCTTCCTCCATAAAAGCAGCCCGGTCTAGCGCGAGGGCTTTTAATTCGCCCTCAGTGAGAATTACGTTGATTTTGGTATCGCCTAGCTCTTCCTTCTTTACGTTAGGCGGAAGGTACAGGAGATTTCCGCGACCCGGAGGAGAGATGTACTTGTTTTTCTCCTTGAAGGAACCAGGAACACTCCCGACCTCCATGTCAGGGTTGTCGCGACGCAGCCGGTATTCTCGCGCGCCGCTGTCTCCGGGCCAGAAATAGGGAATAATAATCCCCGACATATCGCCGTGCTTGCGACCAACGATTTCTCGACCCTCTTGCGAAGACACGCGCCTGATTTGCGCGGCAATTGCAAGCCTGCGATCGATCCACCTCGCCTCTAGTTTTCGGTGATCTTGGGGTCCCAACTCGGCCCCAAAACTGTAGGACGACACGGAAGACGCGCTCATAGCCCGCCCCCAGTCGCCAGATTCGCATCGCGGATAACAAGCCCGCTCGGCAGAATCACATCGAAAAAGCCCTCAAGGGCTTTGCCCCGTTCGAGAGGTCTGAAATCCTCAATTCTAAAGGAGGCGGCAGAGCGGCCGGTATTATGGAAGAGGTAGTGCAGTCTATTGAAGCATTAAGCCCGTCGCTGCTCGTAACAGCGGCGGGTTTTGTATTTTCAGGCATGGGTCAGAACGCCTCAGGCTGGTTGTTCTCGTTCGCATGACTTCAGCCAAAGGAGCACATCCTCTCGACGGAAGCGCAGATGGCGAGAGATCTTCAGTGCTCGGGGGCCGCGTCCGAACATCTGATCACGCCGACAGCTTGGAATGGATCGCTTCGTGTAGCGGGCAAGGTCACGGATTGTTCCGATCGCAGGGAATTCGAATGAATGACCCTGAGTCCCGCCCTCAAGTTGGGGTTGATCCGGCGTACCGAATCTCTCTAGAATTTGGGCGCAACCTTCTGAGCGCCCACTATTTGCCGTCATCTCTACTCGCTTTCCGTGAGCGCTTCTGAGCTCACGAGTTCAGAGTAAAAAGATCCAGGCGTATAACCTAATTTTCTACGTAAGTCATTGATATCTAAGTCTTTATCGAGCTACTGCAAGAGGAAGCTTCACATGAAGCTGGTAGAAGCTTTATTCTAACCAGAGGTCAACTAAGTCGCAGCCCATCAAGTTAGCAAGTTTGGTCAGCACTGGTCGGCCGTGAGACTTTCGGTTGTTTCGGATCGAGGAGATTGTCCGCACTGAGACCTTAAGCTGCTTCGCAAGAGTTTCGTTCATATAGCATTGATCCTCTATCCATTCGTTGATTCTCAAAACGTCCAGCTTCGCCGCTGTTGGCTTCTCCCGTGCAGCGCTGCCATCCGCATTCAGGGCCAGTGCGTTTGCCTCAACTTCGTCGCTTCCATTTCCGGCTTCATTGATAAGACGCTGGCACTCGTTTGCCGATGCGTCACGCAAGTCTAGGCGCTCTGCCTGGCCCTGAGGGATAATTCGATTCAGCCAATATGTTGCGGGACTATCGCCCTGGTAGCCAGCGAGTCTCGCAGCAGTCTCGGCGTACAGCAAGAAACTACTGCGAATCTTGGCGTTCTTCGAGTGAACTCTACGGATATCGGTCTCAGTGTTTTTCGAGAAGACAGCAAGGTAAAACGGTCCACTGTCAACTTGAATCTTAGAGAATTCTGATAGGATTTTGGCAGCTTGATCCGATGGGAAATCGGCAGGTAAAGACTTTTCGGCAATTCTGTTCACTAAGAGATCTTCTTCCAAAGACTCAAAGTGTTTCTGCAACTTTTCTAGCTTTTCAACTTTAGTCAATCCCACGTCGCAGTCCGCCAGATTCAAAGTGAGCCGCCGGGCAGCGGATGCCACTGCTTCGTGCATCAGACTACTAGGCGGCCAACTTCAAACATATCAGGGAGTCGACGTTTTAGCGACTTGTGGAGCGCTATTTAAATCGCACGCTATCTGATGATCGCTTATGAGTGTTCAAAAGCAACCGGAAAGATGGTAAAGTCCAAGGAACCAGCCTTGTGAGTGTCAATGATATCTCGTGATAACTCCGAGGAAGCGCAACGCCGTTAGCTGTTAACCGAAGGGTTGTAGGTTCGAATCCTACCTGAGGAGCCAAACAAACCGTGTCCGGACGGGACATAGGTCGCAGTTTGTTCCTAAGAATAAGAAATGGGTGACACCGCGCGCCAAACCGGTTGTCAAGAGGTTGCAGAGCCTTTTCCAAAGCACCCAAAAAAAGGGAGTCAGACACCCGAGAGGACGCGAACTTCGCTCAAGCCCCTTTCTCTATTTCTTGTATAAGTTCTGACTCAACTGCGTCAGGCACTTAGAAGTTTCGCAATTTCGCCTTGGATAAAGTGCATGTCGCGATTGCACGCCTCGTGTGTCGACATGCCGCCCTGCTGACCTTCGTGGAACTCGCCGCCTGGATGGACATAGCGGATCAGGCCATTCTGGTCGACTAGGAACGATACCGAGGTAAAATCCCGTTCTTTTGTGAGCCACCAGCGTCTCAGCGCGGTCCAATCACCATCCACAGCAACCCGAAACGTGAAATGTTTTTGTTCGACGGCTCGGCGCACGCTATCCATCGTCCATTTACCCGGCGGCTTGGGGTGAAAGATGCCGATGATTTCCAGACCGCGGGACGCGTACGTTCGTTCGAGACTGACCAACGCAGGTGCAGTGGCGGCGCAATAGGCACAGCCTTCAGTCCACCACCGGTGCAGGACCACTTTGCCGCGCAGATCGGACATCTCAAGAGGCGAGTTGAGCCAGTCCTTTAGTGCAAGTGAGGGCGCGGGTTTGCCAATCAGTTCTTGTCCTTCAGCTTCTATCGGGGCTCGGGCCTTGAGGGCCGCAGGTACCGAAAACAGCGCGGCGGCACGAATTGCCAATTGTCTCCGGTTCATGAGTAGCACCCTCGAACTTACCACCCCTAACAATACGGGATTTCGGACAGGAGCGGCTAAACTAGTTTCCCTTGCGGGTGAAGCGCAGCGGCTTCTCCAAACCGCGGCAATATAGAAGCAGATACGGATCTTGCCATTCGAAACGCTCGACCGCCTGGAGTGCATTTAAATATCTCGCCTCCTGATTTATCACCGCCTCTGCGCATGCCATTCGGGTAGAGCCCAACGGTCCCAACTTGATCACATTCCCCTCGATCTCAGCCGGACCAAAAAAGCGATTGCACGAACCGCTGCCCGACACCTTCCCGGCGTCCCGAAACGCGAGCGTAGCTTGTACCGAATCCATCACTCCCGTACCCGCGAGATCTTCGAGCAGCCACTCACTGTCTGTAAGGCTGAAAGCTATCGCGGGCACAGGCGCCGGCCGCGGGCCCTGGCCCTTCATCTCCCTAATTGCGGCAACGTCGAGAATAAACCGGGTGCCCGTCTCCACTCCGTGCCGTTGCAGGAGGGCGCCACTAGCCCGGACACGCTTGTCTTTCAATTCTTCCAGTTTCTTACCTTCGTGATAGTCGACCTCAATCGAATCGATCTGCTTACCGTCGATATCGATTTTGGATTCTAGCTGAATGGCCCAGCCTGTCGACTCTCCTCCTATGGCCATCGCGCGTATGAGCTTGCCTGTCACAGTTACTTTTTGTCCCTGTGGAACGGCCTCAAAGCAAATGCAAAAGAGTGCTACAGCCAGACCTAAACCTATTCGCACGACGCGCATCGCTTCTCCTCTTCTCGAAGTCTGAGCGATTTTACCTTGAAGAGCAACCCTGATAAGCCACTAACGCCCGGCGCGTTCATGCCCGGATCGTCCGCTGCTGAAAGCTGTCTGAGATGTTTAACAATAATCAGTGCGAAGCCAAGTGTGACCAGCATCGTCCAATAAACGATTCTTGGTTACAGGAAGCCCGTGGTCCAGCCAAAACCGGATGGAGACTTATGACTTATGTAAAGAGCAGTCGTGTTGCTTTCGCTTTGCTTCTGCTCGACGCGCTTTGTGTCGCCCAAATCCAAAACCAACCCGACGACGGGCAGTGGACCATGGCGGCCAAGAATTATGCCAGTACCCGTTACAGCACCTTGAGCCAGATCACTACAGAAAACGTCCGCAACCTTAAAGTCGCCTTTGAGTTTTCAACAGGCACTATCCATGGCAACGAAGCCGCGCCGCTCATCGTAAATAACACGCTCTACATCGTCACTCCGTACCCCAATGACCTCTATGCGCTCGACCTCGCCAAACCGGGCGCTCCTCTCAAGTGGGTGTATCATCCAAGCCCCGCAGCCTCATCGCAGGGCGTCGCTTGTTGTGACACCGTCAACCGCGGCGCTGCTTTTTACAAGGGCAAAATTTATTACAACTTGCTCGATGTCCAAACTGTTGCCGTCGACGCGAACACCGGCAAAGAGGTTTGGAAAACGAAATTAGGAGATATCAATACTGGCGAATCCATCACGATGGCGCCGATCGTCGCGAAAGGTACTGTGCTCGTCGGCAACAGCGGCGGCGAGTTCGGGATGCGCGGCTGGTTCGCAGGTCTGAACGCAGACACCGGTAAAATTGCGTGGCGCGCTTATGGAGCCGGACCCGATAAAGACGTGCTCATCGGTCCTACCTTCAAGCCATTTTATAAAACAGATCAAGGCACGGACCTCGGCATCAAGACCTGGCCGCCAGATGGCTGGAAGATCGGCGGCGCCGCTGCTTGGGGCTGGACATCTTACGATCCGGATCTTGATCTCTTCTACTACGGGACCTCAAATCCAGGTCCCTGGAATGCCGAACAACGTCCCGGTGCTAATAAATGGGCCTGTACACTCTTTGCACGCCGTCCCGAAACCGGCGAGGCCATCTGGGCGTACCAACTCACCCCTCACGATCTCCACGACTACGACGGCGTAAACGAAAACATACTCCTTGATCTCAACATCAACGGTGGCATGCGCAAGCTTCTCGCGCACCCGGATCGAAACGGCTTCCTGTATCTTATGGATCGTCAAACAGGTGAGATCTTGTCAGCTCAGCTGACAAGTTCGGTTACACAAACACCGCTACTGCCGTCGATATAAAAACCGGCGAGCTCAAGCTCAATCCTGCCAAACAAACCGGATTTAAAACCGTCCGCGATGCTTGCCCCGCTCCTCCGGGTGCGAAAGATTGGACTCCCTCCTCCTACTCTCCGAAAACTGGTTTGATTTATCTTCCCCGCAACAATCTCTGCTACGAAAGCCAGGGCGTGCAAGCCAACTACATCGCCGGGACTCCGTTCGTTGGCATGAAGGTTCGCATGTATGCGGGCCCGGGCGGAAACCGCGGCGTGTTCTCCGCTTGGGATCCGGTGAAGGCCAAAACGGTCTGGAGCATCGATGAGCAGTTTCCTGTCTGGAGCGGCGCTGTCTCGACTGCAGGCGACGTCGTGTTCTACGGCACCATGGATGGCTGGTTCAAAGCTGTCGATGCCAGGAACGGACATGCGCTCTGGCAATTCAAAACTGGCTCGGGCATTGTAGGCCAGCCTATCGTTTACAAAGGGCCGGACGGCAAGCAATACGTGGCCGTTCTGTCGGGCGTAGGCGGCTGGGCCGGGGCTGCGGTAGCAGGCGGGCTCAACGGAGTCGACGGGACAGGCGCGCTCGGCTTCCTCAACGCCACGTCCGATCTCGCGAAATACACAGCCAAAGGAGGCATGCTCCATGTCTTTTCGCTTCCTTAGTTTCTTACTGCTGATCGGCCTGCCCGGCCTCGCCCAAAATCAAAAAGCGCTCCGCGTGTGTGCCGATCCCGGCAACATGCCTTTCTCGAATCGCGCTGGCCAAGGCTTGGAAAACAATCTCGCCCAGTTAGTCGCTTCCAAGCTCGGCGAACGAGTCGAGTACACCTGGCAATCACAGCGAAAATCCTTCGATCCCGATGCGCTCGCTTTCGGTGCTTGCGATGTCTTCCTCGGCGTTCCCTCGTCGCTCGATTCGGTGGCTGTCACTCAGCGCTATTACCGGTCCAGTTATGTTTTCGTTTCCCGCCGCGATCGCAATCTCCATATCGCTTCTTTGCTGGACAGCCGCCTCTCTCAGTGGCGTATCGGCTTAAACGTCGTTGGCGAGGATTACGCGCCGCCCGCCTTTGCCTTGGCCCGGCAGGGAATCACGCAGAACATGATCGGATTTAGTCTGTTCGGCGCATCGGGCGAAGCGAATCCTTCACAGAAGATCATCGATGCCGTCGAGCGCGGCGTCGTCGATGTCGCCATTGTCTGGGGGCCAATCGCCGGCTACTACGCCCTATCCGCTGAAACCCCGCTCGCCATTGAACCAGTTTCACCATCAATGTTCTCCGGCGTCCCTTTTGCATTTGACATTTCGATGGGCGTGCGCCGCGGCAATGACGCTTTGAAAGCGAAATTAGATAAGGTCATCGAAAGGGATCGTGCTGCCATCGGGCAGATCCTTTCGCGCTATGGTGTGCCTCAAGTGCGCTAGTCGGGAGAATACATGTGCGAATCACAGTTGCAATCTTAGCCGGGTGTCTGCTCTTAGCGTCTTGTCAGCGTGAGAAGCGCAATCTGCAACCATCGCCCACTCGCCTAGCGGTCTATGGTGGCGCGGCGCGCGAAAGCACCCTTCATCCGGGCGGCCCTGTCAATCCTCAGCCCGTCGTGAACAACCCGTACAACGCGACCGCTTACGACATCTCCGAAGGGCAGCGCCTCTTCGACTGGTATAACTGCTCCGGATGCCACTTCGCCGGCGGCGGCGGGATCGGGCCACCGCTCATCAAAACGAGCTGGATCTATGGCGGCGAGCCCGCGAACATCTTCGACACAATCGTGAAGGGCCGGCCCAACGGTATGCCTACCTGGGGAGGCCGCATTCCCGAATACCAGATCTGGCAAATCGTTGCCTACGTGCGCTCCCTGAATGGCCAGCAGCCTCCTTCCGCCACGCCCACCCGGCCCGATACCCTCGAAAGCAATCCTCAAAATCTGCAGAATCGTACCGACGGAGCTACCAAGTGAACAGCTCGCCTCTGCGTTCTGCTTGCGCGGCCGTACCTTTTGCGATCCCACTATCTTTGCTCTGCTTTCTGGCCTCGTGCGCAGGTCACCAACAGTCAGCGCTCGATCCTGCTGGGCCGCAAGCCGGTAAAATCGCCACCCTCTGGTGGATCTTCTTTTATGTATTAGCCGCCATTTTCCTGACCGTCATGGCTGTCCTGCTTTGGACTCTGACGCGCGGTCATCAGAGCGTCGAAGGCACCGAGCCGCTTGACCCGCATCATCTGCCTGCCGAGAAGACGGAATCGAAATTGAAGCGCATGGTCACAGCGGCCACGGCTCTCACCGTGCTCTTGCTCTTTGCCCTGCTCATCGCGAGCGTCACTACGGGCAAAGCGACCGCCGATCTCGGCAAGAAAGGTAACCTCCTGACCATCGAAGTAACGGGTAATCAATGGTGGTGGCAGTTCCGCTACCTGAGTGACGATCCTTCGCAAACGCTCACGACCGCCAACGAAATTCACATTCCGGTCGGCCGTACTGTTTTGATCAAGGGCATGTCGAATGATGTGATTCACAGCTTCTGGGTTCCCAACCTTCACGGCAAGCGTGACCTGATTCCCTCGCGCGTCACGACCGAATACATTCAGGCCGACAAATCCGGCATATATCGCGGCCAATGCGCTGAGTTTTGCGGGCTCCAGCACGCCCACATGTCCTTCTGGGTGATCGCCGAACCGGAAACGCAATTCCATGCTTGGATGCAGTCGCAACTTCAGCCTGCTTCTGCTCCCGCTGATCCCGTTCTCCAGCACGGCCAGCAAAGCTTCGGCAATTACGAATGCGTCTTTTGCCATCAGATTCGCGGCACCACGGCAGCCGCTCAAAACGGACCGGATCTCACGCACTTCGGTTCACGCCGCAAACTCGCCGCCGGCACTCTTCCGAATACGCCCGGCAATCTCGCCGGCTGGATCGTGAATCCGCAAAGCATCAAGCCCGGTAATCACATGGCCACGATAGCGGTCAACCCGGAAGATCTCCAGCCGCTGATTCAATATCTGGAGAGTCTTAAATGAGCGCCACGCAGGATGTCTTTCCACGCATTCCCGATGATCATGCAGCCCTGAGTCTTCTCGACAAAACTTGGCGTCACAGCCGCGGCTTCTTTGGCTGGTTGTCCGTTACCACTCACCAAGCCATCGGCATGCGCTACATCGTCACCGCCTTTGTGATGCTTCTCATCGGTGGCATTGAGGCGCTGCTCATGCGCACGCAATTAGCCCGCCCCGACAATACGTTTCTCGGCCCCGACCGCTACAACGAGATCTTTACTACGCACGGCACCACCATGATGTTCCTGTTTGCCGTCCCGGTGATGGAAGGCATGGCGGTGTATCTCGTTCCGCTCATGGTCGGAACCAGAAACGTCGCGTTCCCGCGCTTAAATGCCTTCGGCTACTGGCTCTATCTCGGCGGCTGCCTGTTTCTCTACTGGGGCGTGTTTACCAACGCTGCGCCCGACATGGGCTGGTTTGCCTATCCTCCGCTTTCCGGTCCGCAGTTCACCCCCGGCAAGCGCACCGACTTCTGGGCCCAGATGATTACCTTCACCGAATTCTCAGCCCTTTGCGTCGCCACCGAGATCATCACCACCATCTTCAAAATGCGCGCGCCTAAAATGTCGCTGAACAGAATCCCGCTCTATGTCTGGTCCATGCTGATCCAGTCGTTCATGATCGTCTTCGCACTGCCCGCCATCGTGATCGCGAGTTCGTATCTGCTGGCCGACCGCACTGTCAGCACGCACTTCGTCAACCCCGCCGAAGGTGGAGATCCAATCCTTTATCAGCATGTCTTCTGGTTCTTTGGCCATCCCGAGGTCTACATCATCTTCATTCCCGCTCTGGGCTTTGTCTCGGCCATCATCGTCGCGAACGCGCGGCGCGCACTCTTTGGCTATTCCGCCATGGTCTTAGCGCAGATCGCAAACGGCTTCATCGCTTTTGGATTGTGGGTTCACCACATGTTCGCGACTGGTCTGCCCCAGATTGGCGAAGCGTACTTCACCGCCTCGAGCCTCATGATTGCCATCACTAGCGGAATACAAATCTTCTGCTGGCTCGCCACACTCTGGTCCGGCAAAGTGCGCACCACCGCGTCGCTCCATTTTGTCTACGGCTTCATTGCCATCTTCGTCCTTGGCGGTCTCACCGGTGTGATGCTCGCCTCTGTTCCGCTCAACTTGCAGGTTCATGACACGTACTTCGTCGTTGCGCACTTCCACTATGTCCTGATCGGCGGGGCGCTCTTTCCCTTATTCGGAGCCTTCTATCACTGGTTTCCGAAAATGACAGGCCGGCTAATGAACGAGACACTGGGCAAGATTAATTTTTGGGTGCTCTTCCTTGGCTTCAACCTGACGTTCTTCCCTATGCACATCCTCGGGCTCAAAGGCATGCCGCGCCGCATTTACACGTATGGAGCTGAAATGGAGTGGGGGCCTCTCAGCCTGTTGGCCACAGTTGGAGCCTGGATCATTGCCATCGGTGGAATTTTGTTCATCGTCAATGTTCTAAAGAGCCGCCGCAGTGGCCGTGTTGCCGGTCTGAACCCTTGGGAAGCCGACAGTCTCGAGTGGGCAGCTGCTTCCCCACCCAAAAACTATAACTTCGAATTTCTTCCCGTAGCTACTAGCCGCTATCCACTGTGGGCCGCTCCGGCCGAGCGCGCTGTGGTAACGGGTCTGCGTAACGATCGCCGCGAAGTTCTTGTCACCACTCTCATGGATGCCGAACCACACCATCGCTACGTGCTCCCTGGCCCGAGCATCTGGCCATTCATCACGGCCCTTTGCGTAAGCTTCGGTTTCGCTGGCTCAGTGTTCAATCCCTGGTACATCACCTGGGGATCCATTCTCTCCGGCCTTTCACTTATCGGCTGGTTCTGGCCGCGCCGGCCCTTTGACCTAGAGCCCTAGGGTAGATCATGAACGAACCAAAAATTCTTGACGTGTCGCACCTCGCACCCTACGAAATATCGAGTCAAGCGCCGCTCTGGTGGGGTCAGCTCTGCATCACCTTCATCGAAGGCACGATGTTTCTGATCCTCATTGCAGCCTATCTTTATACTCGCCTCCAAGTCGATGTTTGGCCGCCACCCGGTGAACAGTGTCCTCACCTGCTCTTGCCCACGGTTGCACTCATTCCATTGCTGGCCAGCTGCTATGGCTCTTACCTCGCAAGCCAGGCCGCCAAGAAGAATGATCGCCGCGGAATGATCACCGGCATGCTTCTCAACCTGGTACTCGCGACGACCTTCTTCGTTATGCGCGTGATCGAATGGCATTCGCTGAACTTTAATTGGAAAGCCGACATCAACGGTTCCTACGTTTGGGCTTTCCTTGGTCTGCACAGCTTCGACTTCATCGCCGATGAAATCTATACTCTGGTTCTTCTTGCCGCAGTCGTAACCGGCCGTTACGGTGAAAAACAACGACTAGGCGTGCACGTCGATTCAGTCGTCTGGTACTTCCTCGTAGGCATCTGGGTTCCCATTTACCTGGTCATCTACTGGGGTCCCCGATTTATGGAGCCAGCGCAATGACGGCAGAAGCAAAGCGTGATCTCATCCTCTGGACCGTCGTGCTGGCCGGCCCGGTTCTATGGCTCTCTAGTTTCCAGGCGAAATTCTCCTGGACGCCTTGGGCCTGCGCTTCGCAAACTAAATCCGTTCTTCTTCTGTTTGCGCTTCTCGCTTTGTTACTCACCGCAGGCGCAGGTCTTCTGGCCTGGCGTCAATGGAAAAGACTCGGCAGCCACACGGGGGGTGAAGGCGGCGATGCCCAAACCCGCAGCCGCTTCATGGCGCTCGGAGGCCTGGTCTTCAGCGCGGGATTTTCACTTGTCATCCTCGCGCAAGCGATCCCCGACCTGATACTCGGGGTTTGTCAATGAGCTTGTCAATGACGATCCGCCGCGCTGGCTGGCTCTTCTTCCTGCTGCCCGTTCTCGCCCTTGCCCACGCCGGTGAGTCTCTCCGGCTCGACGATCTTTGGTCTGCCTGGGAATGGGATCCCGGGGTCGTAATTCCCCTGCTGTTATCGGCTGCCCTTTACGCAACGGGGCAACGCAAACACTTGGGGCTCACTACGCACCAAAAGCTTTCGTTCTGGACGGGTTGGCTGTCCCTCGCTCTAGCCCTGGTCTCGCCCTTGCATCCGCTCGGCGAAGTGCTTTTCTCGGCTCACATGCTCCAGCACGAGATCCTGATGCTCATCGCTGCGCCCTTACTTGTTCTCGCTCGTCCCATGGTCACGTTCCTATGGGCTCTGCCGATGGGCTGGCGCAAAAGTCTGGGCCGCTGGTCAAAGCGAAAGGCAGTAGCCCGTTCCTGGAACTTGCTCACCAATCCCCTGGCCGCGTGGCTCATCCACGCCGTTGCTATTTGGCTATGGCACATTCCGTATCTGTTTCAACTGACTCTTCGAAGCGATCTCGCGCACACCGCTCAGCACCTCAGCTTCTTCCTGTCCGGTCTCTTATTCTGGTGGGCCGTCTTCTACGCTGGGGGTCGAAAAGCCTATGGAGCTGCCTTTCTCTACGTCTTCACAACGGCGCTTCACACCGGCATCCTCGGCGCCCTGTTGACCTTTTCTCCGCACGTTTGGTATCCCGCCTACAGCAACACTACACAGCCCTGGGGTCTCACTCCTCTCGAAGATCAGCAAACCGGAGGCCTAATCATGTGGGTGCCGGCAAGTCTGGTCTATTTGGCGGCAAGCCTCGCGCTCTGTGCCGCTTGGCTCAAGGAGAGCGACGTCCGCTGGGGAGGGCTTCGCAGTGCTGAATAGACCGTTGCTCCTGATCGCGGGCGCCTGCGCGGTTCTTCTTTCAGGTTGCAGTGGCGATCGCGCGGCGGAGCGCATCGGTCAAGTCACCACAGGAGGCGATCCCACACGCGGTGCAGCCGCTATCACCCGCTACGGCTGTGGGTCGTGCCACACCATTTCCGGTATCCCGCGCGCTGTCGGTCTCGCCGGTCCGCCTCTCACCGGCATCGCCAGCCGTATCTACATTGCGGGCGTGATGCAAAACACGCCTCCCAACATGCTGCGCTGGATCGAAAATCCCAAGGCCGTCGACGAAAAAACCGTGATGCCGAACCTGGGCGTCACGGCTAAAGATGCGAGCGACATCGCCGCCTATCTCTACACCCTAAAATGAAGGAACAAACCCAAGGGCCGCGTGGCAGAGGGCGTCCAGTTTCATCGTTTCTGAATTTCTCCCATGAGCGATGCCGATCGTCGTCGGGTCTCTGGCATCCGACTCTCTAGCGTCCGGGCCACGATCGGCGACGGGCCTGGTAGACACCCTTCTTCTTGCGGCTGCGTCCACCCGCAGCTGATGGTTCGGCCACCGCGGCAGTCTTTTTAGCAGGAGCGGCAGTGCGCTTTGACGCGGGAGCCTTAGTCTCTTCTTCCTGAGACTCAACGAGCAACCGGGCACCATCCACCGCTTTATTTGCGGCCTCCACATAACGTTTGAGGCGCGTCGATTCTCCACTCGCGCGGTCGAGGATTTCAGAGAGGACGGTCTGTACCTGCTGCAGCTTTTTGAGTGACGCGGAGGAACTGGAGGCGCGCTTCGTGCGGCGTGCCGACGCCTGAGAGGCTTGGGGGGACGATTTACCAAACGAAGTATCGAGAAGCCGCTTCATCTTGCCGGCTGCGCCTCGTACTGCCTGTTGTACGCTCGCGGCTTCAAGAGAGGCTGAGACCGGTTTCTGCCCCGCCGGACGCGCTTCTAGCACGCAACGCTTGTCCCGCAGACCGCTTTTGCTGCTGCTGTTTACGTCGCTCAGGTGAACTTCAACACGCGTAAGCTGGGCCTCGAACCTTCCTAGAGCTCGGTTGACCTCCTCCTCAATGATGCCGGAAAGCTGCGCGTCGACTACAATCTGCTTATCGCTGTTTACTTGTACCTTCATGGCGTGCCTCTCGAACGATAGCAGAGTTGGCGAGCCTTGCGCCCCCTCAGCTTCCGGACGAAAACGAATTCTGGCCCTGCCCGGTTCTGCAAAAGCGGTGCATTATTCTTCGGTGCGCGCCTTCAGCATCGCGTCGGCCCAGCGGTATGCCTCACGAGCGAGTTTTTCGTGAGCTTCGTCTTGAGAATGTTTATCAACTCGCGTTGCGAAAGCGGCGGAAGGCGGAATGTGGCTGAGCAGCGCAGTAAGCGCCGCAATTGCGAACTGATCGCGCAGTTCTCCTCGCTGATGATCTGTGACAGTTTCCACGCTGTCCAACAGTCTACCTTTTGCAGGCAAATCGTGACGAGTGCCGGAATGGACGTCAACTTACTAATTGAGCTTGAACGACGAATCGCTGCGGGGAGCTTCCAATGTGGCGAAACGGATAGCAGGTGACTAGGGTGAGGGTCGAGCCCGTGCCGTTCTCCAGAACCGAGACGTCGTCAGGTGAGACGATGCGGATGGATCGGATCGCGTAGCGATGGGCCTTTGCCCCGCGCAAGCGAATCACATCCCCGAGCTTCACGTTTCGCAGAGGCCAGAAGGCGTTATCGCGATGTCCAGCAATAACGGCGTTGCCCTTTTCACCTATGCGAGCGGAGCCGGCAAGATGGACCGCAGCTACGCTTAATCCCTGTTCTTCGTCACCCTCGACCACCAGGACAGAAACGCCAAGGCGCGGGATTTCGAGCCGGCCAGTTACCTGGACGGAGCCCATGTGCCCTCCGAAATCCCGCGCCAGTAGATATTTGCCATTTAACTTGCCGCTGGCGGCTGACAGTCCAGAAGATAAAAGTTGGGACCGTTCCGGCGCGTGAAACCCGCTTTGAAACAGCTGGTACCGCAGCAAGCTAAAACCCATTACGCCGAGCAGGAGACAGCCTGAGACGAGCAGCGCAAGCTCTCCCCGGCGTAATAGTGAGTTCTGCGTCATTGCCCCAGTAGACTTGTCGAATCCTGGCTCGTCTTCTTCTCTGGAGCAAGCTTGCGCTGCCGCAGAACAAGGATCAGGGCTTCGAGCCGGCGATTGCGCGCTTTGATGCGAGCCATTTCCTCTTTGCTCACCGCCACCGGAGTTGCAGTCGGAGTTTGAGTCATAGCTTGCAGTAGCCGGGCAGCGGGAACCGGAGCGACGTGCGGCTTCGGAATAGCAGCCTCGAGCGGCTGCGATTGCCTGACCATCACGGGTTGCGGGGCAGCCTCAGGTTTTAGGTCGCGATCCGACATCCGGAAAGAAGCCACTCCGATCCCGGCAACCATGCCGATGAGCAACGCCCCCATGGTCTTCTTCGGATCCCACCGGTAGGACGCCAGAAACGAAGACAATAATCCGTTCCGCTTTCGGCCCTCCTCTCCAAGGTCGTACACCGCCAAGTACGACTCATCAGGCAGGATGCGCACCGCCGTTGTCGCGGTCGACGAATAAGGAACTGCTAATTTGTCCATGTCGCTTCCACCATTTGATTGACTTTATGCAATACGTAGTCTTCGTATGCGCAATGCGACCCCGAGTAGGAGGCAAATGAATCCGCAGAGCCCGAAGAGGTAGGTGTTGCTGGCAGTTTTCGGTAAATGCCGCCGGTGTGCAGGCGCAGCCGGCTCGGTATCTGCCGTCGCAGTCGCATTTGTGCTAGCCGTTTCGACGGGAGCCTGAACACTCGGAGCCGCAGGTGCCGGTGGCGCCGCTGTTGCAGGTGGAGCAGCAGGCGCAGCCGATGTCGCAACAGGCGCCGGGGCCGGGTTCTCGTCTGCGGAGTACTTGGCGGCTTTCACTCCTTGCCCTACATTGTCGGCCGAAATGCGTTCGGGCGATAGCAGCCACAAGGTCACCACCTTCATGTCGTCGGCGCTGAGATCTGAGGGGAGTTTGTCGTAAGAGGGATCGACCGCGAGAACCGGTTCCGTACTATCGTCGGTGATCTTGACAGCCTCGAGCTTTGGATATACGAACTCGAGTGGCGCGGTGCAATCAGAACAACTCCACGCTTTGAGCGCCTGCCCGTGATCGCTGCCGGCCCGGAAGAACGTCACTGAGCCGCTCGCGCCCGAGGAAAGCTTCGGGTTCGGCACAGCCAACAAAAGATAATGCTCATTCGTATCCTGCGGGTTCGTGATCCGCACGATCGCGCGATCCGCCAGCCGGTCTTCTACCGAGAAAGCGTACGCCCCTGCTTTCAGGCTTGCGCCTGGTATCTTCACGTCGTTCTGGATGTTGACGTTTTGAGAAGTATCAGCCGCGAGCAACGCCGCGGAAGAGAACAAAAATGTGACAAATAGAACCGGTAAGTTACCCAACTTTTCCTCCATGGGGATCAATACCCTCTACTCATATACGCCAATCACGTTGGAAATGGATCGTTGGGGCGTAAACTTTCGTACTACTTAGGCGTGATTTTGTCTTAGAACTAACGCGGGGCAGTCAGCCAATGAGGGAAAGCTTCCGAGCGGCTGCTGTTTACCCGGGGAGAACAAGGAAGTTACCAAGGACTAGCGACGGCCTATAGTGCCCGGCTTTGCAGCGGGTGCTGGCCTAAACACGGTGAGCCGCTTGAGTTTCTCGTTTGATGGGTCATGCAACCAGGCGCGGAACATCATTCCGCAGGTCCCGCATCTGCCCTCAGCAATCTAGTAAAACGAACCCTTTCTCCCCGGCCAGTGGCGCACGGCAATTTGACGGCAGGAGGTTCAGACACGCAGACTCGGCTCGGGTGCTTCTTTGGGTCGGGAAACCCCTGTTACTAAGTCAATCTAACTCCCAGGGAAACCCTAGCGGGAGCGGTTGACGAACATCTTCTTTACAAGCCACTAGAGTGTTGTCGGCATAAGTGGGAGGCAGTTGAGCGGGGAGCTGGATGTTGATTGCCGGGCTGGAGCGTGAACCCTGTACCTAAGACCTTCCTTGGGAGTAATCCTAACCTGTTCCTAAGGTCGTTATTTGTCGCGCCACCAAGGAGTAATTGGCCGCGCTTGACGGGTAACTGGGCAACCTCATCAACTACCGTTTCGCGATGCAACTATCCGCTACACAGATCGCCGGAGAAAGAGTCGCAGCCGGCGAATCCAGTGCGCGCGCGGAGAAACCGGTAGCATCATCGGTTACAGAAAGGCGCGGGCATCCATCCATTTCCCTTATCAATAGTACGTATAAGGCGCGACAGGGACAAGTTAGAGAATGGGAAGCTCATGGACTGTACTAGTACGCAACAGGTATATAACAACGGACACCGCGTGATCCGAGTTTCGTCCGGTTGCGTATTTTAACCAAAGGTGTGTAAGAAGTCCGAGTTAAGCCTCCTGACCGAGCGGGACCTTGCCGATATATACATCGAGAAAGAGATTACAGGGATTGCTAAACAGTACCGCAATAGTCCGCAACGGTGCATTACTGCGCAAGATTGACACTTCGGTGGTTACTCTGAGGTAATGGTTACCAGAGCAGTTATCAGTCGAGTCCTCGGAGGGAATCGCCGTATGGAATTTTTGTATCTATCTGGATTCGTGTCTTGCGCCCGTGCTTCGTGCTGCCGATTAGGGCGCTAGCCTTTCCTTCCTGATGTTATCCGTTTACTAAGTGAATCCAAAATGAATAAGTGTCTCTATTTGCCTCTGGTCTTGTCCCTGGCGCTCTGGGGAGGAAACGTTTTCGCTAGCACCGAAGAGCATGCTCTGCCGGCCGAAGCCAAAGCCGTGGAAGCGGCGTATCTTCTCGGCCCCGCTGACCAGCTTTCGGTTCACGTGGTCGATCTCGATGATATTTCCGATAAGCCGGTTCGCATCGACCCGAATGGCTATCTCGAATTGCCGCTGGTCGGGCGTATTCGCGCAGCCGGCCTGACGGTTGAACCGTTGCGGGGGGTGCTCGCGGGGCAAGCCGCCAAGTATATCGACTCTCCGCAGATCACGATCAATGTTCTCGAGTACCGGAGTCAGCCGGTTTCGATTTTAGGCGAGGTCAATAATCCGGGTCTTCACCAGTTGCAGGGGCCCACTCGCCTGCTGGAGGTGATTTCGCTCGCCGGTGGGCTGAAGCCCGATGCCGGCCGCAAGCTCACGGTCACGCGCCTGCTCAAGCAGGGTGTTCTGCCGTTGCCCGGTGCGCACAGCGATGGCACAGGACAGTATTCGATCGCGAGCGTTCAGCTGAACGGCCTCGTCGACGGCTCCAACCCGGCGTCGAATATCGAAGTGCGGGCGAATGATCTGATCTCCATCTCGCGGGCTGATCTGGTGTTTGTGGTGGGCGAAGTGAAGAAGGCCGGGGGAATCAGTCTGAATACGGATGACACGATTTCCGTTACCCAGGCGCTTTCTCTCGCCGAAGGCACCGGTCCGGGCGCGGCGCCGCGCAAGGCGCGCATCTTGCGGGCTGTTAACGGCAAAGCATTCAACAGAAATGAAGAGCCGGTTGATCTGGCTATGGTGATGGCCGGCAAAGCGCCCGACATCCAGCTTCATCCGAACGATGTTCTATTCGTTCCCAACAATGTTCCGGCTTCGGCCATGAAACGCGCCACGGAGGCAGCCATTCAGATGGCGACGGGCGTCATGATTTACCGGCGGTAACTGCTTTGACAAACTCTTACATACCACTCAAACAAGGAAACGACTCTATGGAGGAGTACGAGAATATCGGCGGAAGAGGGCTCGCGCTGACGACGCCCGTGCTGGTTCGGCCGAATAGCGGTCTTAAGCTCGGGCACTTCAAGAACGGCGGGGACAAAGCGTCCGAATCTTCCGGCAGATTATTTGCCGAGTACGCACGGGTATTCAAACGGCGGCGCGCCATGATTTTGCTGTTTACGCTGATTGGCGGACTGGCCGGCTGGGGTCTCACGGTCGGCGTGCAACCAGTCTATCGCGCGCGCACGTCGCTCGACATTCAAAATCTCAATGCCGACTTCTTGAACATGAAGGCGGTTTCGCAGACCGGCAACGAAGGTAGTTCGTCGGAAGCCTACGTCCAGACGCAAATTAAACTGCTGCAGAGCGAAACCTTGCGCGAGCGCACGGTGAACGCGATCAAGCGGGAGGGCATTGCTTCCGGGCTTGAGCGCGAGGACCTCATTTCGAGCCTCAAGCGAAGTCTCCACGTGCCAGCCGGCAAGCCCGTTTCGAAAGCGGCGTTGCTTGAATACACGGCCAAGCGCGTGACCGCCAAGCCGGTCGGATTGACACGGCTGGTCGAAATAACTTGTGATTCCTGGAGCGCAAGCTTTGCGGCCAGTTTCTGCAATTCGCTCGTACGCGAGTTCGCCAACCAGGACCGGGACGTCCGGTTCAACCAGGCCAAAACGACTAGTGAGTGGCTGTCGCGCCAGCTGGCGGACGTGAAGGAAAGCGTCGACCAGGCACAGAAAAAACTCGAGGCCAGAACCGGCAACGACGCGCTCACGCTCAAGGAAGGCGGCGCGAGCGTAGCCGAAGAGAAGTTGCGCGAGTTGCAGTCTGAACTGATGAAGGCGCAAGGTCAACGAGTTGAAAAGCAGGCGCAGTACGAGATCAGCACGTCCGCTCCTCCGGATTCGCTGCCCATGGTGCTCGATAGCACCCAGCTGCGGGACGACCAAATTAAGCTAGCTGATCTCGAGCGCCAGATTGCCGCACTGGTTCCCCCACTGACGGAAGCGAACCCGAAAGTGCAGCACTTGCGTGCGCAGATCCGTGAGATCGAGGACAGCCTGTCCAAAGAGAAGGGCAACGTACTCGAGCGCATGCGCAACGAATACCAGGCGGCGAGCCACCGGGAAGCGCTGCTCAATTCGGCTTATCGGGCGCAGGAAGCCCGGGTCTCCCAGGAGCAGGGCCGAGAAGCGCAGGTGAGCATGTTGCGGCGTGAGGTAGATTCCGGGGAACAGCTCTACCAGACGCTTCTGCAGCGGGTGAAAGAAGCGGGCTTTGCCTCTGCCATGCAGGCATCTACAATCCGGGTCGTCGATGCGGCGAAAGCGCCGGTTGTGCCGATCTCACCGCGGCGAGGCACGTCAGCGGCCGTGGGGTTGCTGCTCGGCATGTTAGCGGGGATCAGTTGTGCATTCTTTAAGGAACGAACCCAAACCGTGCTGCGCGGACCCGGAGAGGTGTCGCGTTATCTCAATCTGCGGGAGCTCGGTGTGATCCCATCAGCCCGGCGAGGCCTCGGTGGTCCCGGCCTCAAACGCGCTCCGCGGCCCGACCAGGCTCCGTCGTCCCTGCTCGCCCCGGCAACTGAGCCAACTGTCTCCACCCCGCGCTCGAAGCCGCACCGGGCGCTCGATATGGCGGTCTGGCACGATCATGCATCCCTGGTCGCGGAAGCCTACCGCAACACCACCTATTCGGTGCTGCTCGCCGGCAAGGAAATCGAGCGGGCCCGCACGTTTGTCATCACCAGTCCCAGTGTCGGAGAGGGGAAAACAACCGTCACGTGCAATCTCGGACTGGCGCTTGCGCAAGCGAACCGGCGAGTGCTTTTGATTGACGGCGATCTGCGCAAGCCCCGGCTCCATAAAGCGATGGACGTATCGAACGGCGTCGGCTTGCGCGAACTGCTGCGCGGCGATATTGACGCGAAACTGTCACCCGCCGAAGCTTTCTGCCGGCCGACGCAGGTTCCGGGCCTCTTTGTGATCACGAGCGGGAGCGGCTCGGAAGAGCCGAGCCGCCTTCTACACTCCGAGCGCTTCCGCACGTTGCTCGACCGCTTAACGGGCGAGTTCGACTTTGTCTTGATCGACAGCCCGCCTATGCTGCACATGGCCGATGCGCGCATTCTGGCCGGCATGTCGAACGGCGTCATCCTGGTGTTCCGCGCGCGAGTGACGGATATCGAAACCGCCGCTGCTTCGCGCGATTTGTTCCTAGACGACCATGTGCGGGTGATCGGTACGATCCTCAACGATTTCGATCCTTCAAAAGAGGGGAGAGCGCGCTATTACAACAGCTACTACCAGTACGCCGATATGTCCAAAGCGAGTGCCGAGGAGTCGAAGTCCGCATGATTGCCGAGAGCGCTGGGACCTCATTTGCGCCTGCACACAAATCTTTGAGTTGCAGAGACTTCCGGGTGATTTCCCATCCGTTCGGCGAGACGGCAGCCCTTAACCCAGGACTTTTAGCTGAGAGCAGTCCTACCGTCCTGGCACAAGGAGAGAACAGGGAGAAGGAAACGCCGGACCAGGTGATGGCCACGTATACGGTCGCAACGTCGGTTGTTTCCTTGCCCATCGGTTGCTTGCTCATCGCCGGCGGGACCGGTGCGGCGGGGGCACCGTGGGCGCGGACTCGCGCTCTCGCCACCTCGAACAAAGGCGGATCCCATGCCTGAGTTGCTGGTCTCCCCCGATAGACAGACCTCTTCCGGCAGAGCATCCGGCGCGAGCCCGGAGCGCGCCACGATCAACCTGCTTGCCTACGTGCATTTGCGCAACATTCACGGTTCGACGGGTGCCGGACGAGTGGCGCGCCAGCTGACCGAACACCTCGCGTTGCGCCAGGACGTCAACCTGCAGGTTCTGGCCGACCCCGGCGATCACTCCCGGATTGTGCCGCTCGCCGGCGCGCCTTGGGATGCGTTTCGGTACCACTTCTTCAAACAGGAAACTTCGCGTCAGCAGGCGAACTGGTTTTTGTTCGACCGCCCGCGAGCCGAACAATTCTGGCCCGCCGCACAGATTGTCTACTGCACGGGCGAATCGTACGTGCCAACCCAAAAAGCGCGCCTGGTTGTGACGCTCCATGACGCCGCTTATTTTGAGACGGATGCCCATCAGCGCGACAAATCGTTCTCGCTCCAGCGCCTCAAGTGGCAGCTGCTCTATGGCAAGCTCGCGCGAAAAGCCGATCTGTTCCACACCGTCTCGCAGTTTTCCGCCGACCGCCTGGCTCATTTCTTCCCTGCCATCCGGTCCCGTTTGCGTGTCGTACACAATGCGGTCACGCCGCATTTCTTCGAGCCTGTCACGCCGACCGGTCTTGCCTATGTGCGCGAGCTGGGTCTAGCCGAACGGCCGTTTATCCTGGTTCCCGGCGGCCTCCATTTCCGCAAGAATGCCGAACTCGTTCTCGAAGCTTGGCCCTTGCTGCGCGACCTCTATCCGGAGCTCATTTTGGCGGTGGTCAATCACTCGAATCCCGGTTACGTTGCACGCGCGGCGGCGCTCGGCGACCGGCTCCGGATTCTGGGTTTTGTCCCGGATGACGGATTGCGGGCGCTCTACGCCGCCGCGCGGCTCGTCTGGTTTCCCTCCCGGTATGAAGGCTTTGGCCTGCCCGTAATCGAGGCTATGGCCTGTGGCACGCCGGTCGTTACAAGCCGGGCGTCTTCCCTTCCCGAGATTGCGGGTGATGCCGCGCTTCTCGTACCGCCCGAGTCGGCCCACGCGCATGCCGACGCGATCGAAAGCTTACTCGGCGATGAGAGCTTGCGGACGGAGCTCGGGCGTCGCGGACGTTTGCGTGCCCGGACGTTTACCTGGTCGAGGGCGGCCGATGAGCTCAAGACACAG
>JAABUQ010004825.1_pt1 | contig 22414 bp, 15 predicted proteins | sample 5560001 | NCBI WGS metagenome assembly JAABUQ01 (sample SAMN10711888, study PRJNA513371) | rock metagenome | isolation source: Antarctica rocks | place: Antarctica: Victoria Land, Finger Mt nord | collected 2015-12-18 | reverse complement strand
CGACCCCAGCCACCCGGAGACAATCCGTGAATCGCCTGAATCGCGAGCGACACCCCTCGGCCATTCCCGTTCCCCCGTCCCAGCAGTCCGGGCTTGCCGCCACGCGCCCGCGCGGAGATGATGGGGCGACGCGGCCCTAGCTCAACGGCAGAGCAGGGGACTCATCAAGAACAGGTGGCGCCGGGGGGCGACCTCCGGACGCGATCCGGGTGAATTGCGGGAAACCTAAACCGCGGGCGGGAGCTTCCCTTCCCCTCCTCGCTCCGGCACGGCAATCCGCAGCCAATCCTGGCCGGGCTCCGGTAGCCAGGACGGTTCAGAGACTAGCGGGGTGAGTCCCAACGATACTCCCCGCCGACGAGCGCCCGGCCTCCCCCCGCGCCAGTGTGTCCGGGGGGGAGGGTGAGATAGTCCGAGCCCCGTGGAAACGCGGGGGCGCCTCGAATCCCTTGGTTGCAGGTTCGAATCCTGCGGGCCGCATCGCTTCCGCCGACCGCGTGCCGCCACGTCTCAGGGGTCTTCACCCATGCTTTCCAGCGACTGCATGAGCCCCCGCCAGGGGGGGGCCAGGCGGGCCATCAACGACCGGGCGGCCTCGATCTCGCCGCGCGCCGCCTCCCCCTCGACCTCGCGGAAGGCGGCGGCCAGGGAGTCGGCGCCGATGGTCAGGCAGATGCCCTTCAGCGAGTGCGCCGCGGCCAGCGCCGCGGGTCCGTCGCCGGCCTCCAGGGCCGCGCCCAGGGCGTCGAGTAAGGTGGGCGCCTCGTCCCGGAAGGCGCCAAGCACCTCGCGCTCGAACTCGCCGTCGTCGCCGCCGGCCTCGCGGAGCCGGTCGGATCGCCGGGAATCCGGGTCCGGGTCCGGTTGCGGATTGGGATCCGGGTCGCGCGCCACCGGGACGAGCCGGGCGAGCGCCTCGCGTAGCGCGATGGGACGCACCGGCTTGGCGAGGTAATCGTCCATGCCCGCGGCGAGGCAACGGTCGCGGTCGCCTTGCAAGGCGTGCGCGGTCATCGCCACGATGGGCACATGCCGGCCCGTCTCGCGCTCGCGGCGGCGGATCTCGGCCGTCGCCGCCAGGCCGTCCATGTCGGGCATCTGGAGATCCATCAAGACCACGTCATACGGCGATCGCCCGAGCGCCTCGAGCGCCTCGCGGCCGTCTCCCACGGCGTCGACGCGGCACCCCCAGCGCCGCAGGATGCTCAGGGCGACCTTGCGGTTGACCTCGTTGTCTTCGGCCAGAAGCACCCGCAGGCCCGGCTGCGGGGCGTCGGCGTCGGCGTCGGCATCGGTGTCGGTGTCGGCGATACCGGCCGGCTCGGCGGGACGGTCCAGAGGTCCGCCGGTCGCCTCGGCCAGGGCCTCGTCCAGTCGTTCCCGGCGGACCGGCCGGGCCAGCGTCGCGGTGAAGCGCGGCGAACGCGTGGGGCGGCGGTGGTGCCTCGACCCCAGCGCGTGCAGGAGCAGCAGGGGAAGGCCCCCCAGCCGGGGCTCGCCCGCGATGGCTTCCGCCGTCGCATTCGCGTCGGCCCCCTCGTCGAGGATCGCCAGCGCAAAGGGGTCGTCCGCGGCGACGGCCTCGGTCAGCCTGCGAAGGGTTTCGGGGCCGGCGGCGGCCGTCTCGGCGTGGCATCCTCGGGCGTGGAGGTGGCCGACCAGCACGGCGCGCGTCGTCGGGTCGTCGGCGACGACCAGCGCCCGGAAGCCCGACGGCATCTCCTGGCGCGGCCTCTGGGGGCAGGGGGCGGACTTCAACGCCAGTTCGACCCGGAAGAGGCTGCCGCGGCCGGGCTCGCTGACCAGCCCGATCGTCCCGCCCATCAGGAGGGTCAGCCGCCGGCAGATGGCCAGGCCGAGCCCCGTCCCGCCGAATCGGCGGGCGGTCCCGCCGTCGGACTGGGTGAAGCTCTCGAACACGGCGTCCTGCCGGTGCCGGGGGATGCCCACCCCCGTGTCGGTGACGGTGAGCCGCAGCGACACGTCGTCGCCGGCTCGGCCGAGAACCTCGACGGCAAGGATCACTTCTCCGGCGTCGGTGAACTTCACCGAGTTGCCGGCCAGATTGGTCAGGATCTGACGGAGGCGGACGGGGTCGCCCACCAAGAACTCCGGGAAGTCGGGGGGGATTTGGCAGGCGATCCGCAGCCCCTTCTGGTGCGCGACGGGGGCGAGCAGGTCGGCCACGTCTTCCAACAGGGTGCCGAGGTCCAGCGGCACCGCGTCGAGGGCGAGCTTACCGGCCTCGATCTTGGAGTAGTCGAGGATGTCGTTGAGGATCGCCAGCAGGGCTTCGGCGCCCTGGCGGATCGTGGCGGCGTAGTCGCGCTGCTCGTCATTGAGGCGGGTGGTCACCAGGAGGTCGGTCATCCCCAGGATGCCGCCCATCGGCGTGCGGATCTCGTGGCTCATGTGCGCCAGGAATTCCGACTTCAGCCGCGACGCCACCAGCGCCGCCTCGGTCTGCTCTCGCAGGGCGCGAATCGTCTCCTTCTGGCGGGTGAGGTCCTCCCTCAGCTCGGCGACGGTGGCGTCAAGCTCGGCGGTCCTGGCCGTGACTCGGGCCTCCAGCTCGTTCGGGAGGCATCGCAGCGTCTCGTGAGTCTCCTCCTGGTCGGCGAGGTCGGGAGTCGCCCTCCCGACGATCGGCGTCGCGGCCTCGGCCGTCGTCCCGGTCGGTGGGACCGAGGCGCCAGGGCGACCGACTGCGTCGGGGTGGTCTCCGCCCCCGGCCGTCGCGGGAGAATCCATAACGCGTTTCCTCCCCGCGAGGGGAAGCCGTTGACGAGCGAAAGGGCGGGAAGCGGGTGCCTCGTGTCGGGAACGGGAGTGCCCTCGCGGGCTCAGGGCGCGGCGTCCTGGCATCTGGCCAGGGCGACCGAGAGGTCATCCAGCCGGATCGGTTTGCGGAGGAAGTCCTGCATGCCGCTGGCGAGGCACAGTTCGCGCTCCTCGCCCGCGTCGCTGGCCGACAAGGCGATGATCCGCGGCAGCCGGCCTCGGTGGCGGCCGTCACGGAGCCTGCGGGCCGCCTCCAGGCCATCCATCAGGGGCATCTGGAGGTCCATCAGCACCACGTCGTAATCCTCGCGATCCACGGCCTGGAGGACCTCGACACCATTGACGGCGACGTCGGCACGGTGTCCCAGGTGTTGCAGGATGAGCTGGGTGGCCACCCGGTTGACCGCGTTGTCCTCCGCGAGGAGGACCTTCAATACGCGATCGCTGCCGCGAGGTTGGCCCGCGGAGCAATCGCCATCGAGGAAGTCCATCATGGTTCCCGAGACTCCCGTGAAGACGTTCATCGTCCTCGAAGGCTCCAGGCCGTTGCACTTACGTCGTGCAAAAGTGCGAGTCCAAGTGATTAAATCATAACGGTATGCCGCTTTGCAAGCATCGTGTGATTATTTTTCAACCGGACGTATGGGCAGAAGTATAAGGCTTGGCCGCCTCCGCCAGGGCGTGGGCGGCCTCCCGCGCGGCGGCGCCCGGCGCAGGTGCGACGGCCTTCCCGGCCGCGGCAAGGGCCTCGACGGCGCGCCCGGCGTCGTGCTCCAGCACCGCCAGGCCATACAGGGCCTCGAACAGCGCGGGGTCGGCGGCGAGGGCCTCGCGATAACCCTTCCGGGCGGCGTCGAAATTCCCTTCGACCAGGTGGGTCAGCGCGACCCGGGCCGCCCGCACCGCGGCGTCCGCCGGCGCGGGGGCCTCGATCCAGGCCCGGCGCGCCTCGGCCGGGTCGCCCAGGTGCAGCCGCAAGGTCGCCAGGCGGTCGGCCGCGGCCCACGACCGCGCTGAGGCCGGGATCTCGACCTCCAGAAGGTCGGCCGCCGAGTTGGCCCGCCCGCGCTTCAAGAGCGCGACGACGGCTCGTTCCAGCGCGTCGGCGTTCGGACGGGTCGGAGGGGTCAGGTCCGGGCCAATCCTCGCTCGAATCTCGGCGATCCGTTCGCGGGCCCTGGCCTGCGTCCAGCGCTGGGCGGTGTTCACCGGCGTCCGGTCGTCCAGGCGCTCGTAAAGCGGCAAGGCCGCGTCGTCCAGGCCGCGAGAGCGGTAGGACTCGGCAAGCAGGAACTGCGCCGTCGGCCCGGTCGGCTCGCGGCCCAGGGACTCGACCAACGCATACGTCCCGCGCATCGGGCCGAGGTCGGCGATCGGGTCGAAGGGCATGCCGGCGCGCGGGACGACGCGCCCGGGAGCCGCGGGCACACGTGCCAGTTCGAGTTGACCCAGCAACTTCCAGCCGACGGCGGAGCGAGGCTCCGCGTCCCGCACGCGACGGGCGTGATCCAGGCCCAGCGGCACCAGCGCCCGCGCCAGGTCGTGCCGCCCGCGCGACTGAAGGTTCGACGCCAGCGCCCACAGGTTCGTTGCCGATGCCGACAAGGCCGGCACACCGCCGGGGTCGTCGGCCTCGCGCGGGCGGAAGTGGCGCGCGAGGAAGTCCACCGGCGTGGCCCCGGCCGTCGACAGATCGCCCTCGTGGAGAAACACCGACGCGACCGGGTCGAACCAGACGCAGCGCCAGCGTGAGCCCCGTTCGCCCATCAGGGTCGCCCCGATCGCCGATTGCGAGGCGTTGTCGGCCACGATCACCGGCCGCCCCTGGTCGTTGAGCCACTCGGCCCAGCCCGGCTCGGCGCCGCCGATGCGCTCCTGGGCGTCGAGGTAGCGCTTGTAGAGGTCCGGCCCGATCACTTCGAGCCTCGGGTCGGCGAACACCTTGTGCGAGGGGCCGTGGTAGAACTCGTAGAGTGCGGGATAGCCCAGGTGGAAGCCGAGCATCCGCGCCGGCATCCCCGGCCCGCCCGCGAACTTCGCGGCAGCGTGCGGATACCAGAGCGGCTGTTCCCCCATCCCGACCGTCCGCCCCTCGCCCGTCAGCTCATAATACGCCCCGCTGCCGACCAGCGCCATCGCCGCGGCGAGCACCGCGAACGCAAGGGCCCGGGGCGCCAGCCCCTGTCCCGCCGGAGTGTCCTTGTTTTTGCCCTTCCCTCCCGGTGCCCGGCGTCGGATCGCGGCGGCCCACTCCGCGAAGTTCCAGGCCGTGACCGCCCCGAAGACGGCGGCGAACTGGTGGCTATTCCGGGTGGCCTTCAGGCTCAGCAGGCCGAAGGCCACGCTCAGCAGCGCCCGGAACGGCCGGAACCGCCAGGTGGCGTCTCGATCCGCGGCGGGCCGCGTCTTCGCCCTCGACTTCGGCCGGGCCTTCTCCGCGCCCGGAACCTCCGCGAGCTCGTTCTTCTTCCCCTTTCCCCCCGCCGGCATGGGGGGCGTCCGTAGCCGCCAGAGGATCGGCAGGAGGAAGCTGAGCAGGCCCAGCGCGAGGGTGAGGAAGTGCAGTTGGAGGGGCAGGGCCGTCCAGCCGTGCAGGTGGATGAACCGGGGGATCGAGGTCAGCTCGTCGATGTGCTCGTTGAAAACCTTTGCGTTCATCGTCTGGGCCAGCTCGACGGGAAACAGGGCCCCCTCGAAGGTGTACGGGTTCACCAGGCAGGCCAGGCCCGTGAGCAGGGACGCCAGCCCGACACTCCGCCACCAGGGCTTGCGCGCTTCACTCAACGCGCCGGGCGCGATCGCGGCGTCGGCCAGCGCCATCGCGAGCACGATCGGGCCCAGGACGAAGAGCCCCTGGGTGTTGACCCACAAGACCTGCAAGGCCGGCAGGGCAAACGCCAGCTTCGGTGTGCGGTCCCAGCGCGAAAGGACGGCCAGAAACCCCGAGAGGTACAGCAGCGACAGGGTCTCCGGGCGGACGTACATCCGACCGCCGAGGACGAGAAGGGCCGGTAGCCAGGCCAGAACCATCACCCAAACGGGCCAGTCGCGGCGCCTGGCCGACACCAGCAGCAGCAGGGCCACGCAGGTGACGGCCTCCTTGGCCAGATTCAGGCCGCGAAATCCGGCGTGCGTGTAAATCCAACTCGCGGCGACCTGGAAGCCCCAGTGCAGGTCGATCCAGCGACTGTCGGGCGTCGTGTAGGTGTACAGGTCCCGGGACGGGATCGGCTGACCCTGGCGGATCAACTCGCCGGTGCGCAGGTGGAACCAGATGTCGAAATCCTTCTGGGGAAAGGCCCCCAGCAAGAATGCGAGCCCCAGCAATGCGGCGATCAGGGCCGCGTCGGCCAGGCGCCCGGACCACGATTCGTGCCGGGCCACGGTCGCCGCGGGGCGGGTGCGAGCCATTCGGAGACCTCGGGCGATGATTGCCAATCGACCCGGACAGTTTATCCCGCCCGATTGCCCCGCGGGAGGGCGGGTGGTAGTTTCGGGCGGGTCGGCCCCGCGCGGGGTCGCGGTTGGAAACAAGGGAGGATCGCGCGATGAACGGCACCTGGTGGAAGGGCTTCGCCCTGCTCGGGATGGGCGTCGGCCTCGGCCTGGCCCTGGCGGCGGCCGCGGAGGCCGAGGAACTGAAAGTCGGCGACAAGGCCCCGGAATTCTCGCTGAAAGGCTCCGACGGCGAGACCTATACCCTCTCGCAATTCAAGGGCAAGAAGGCGGTCGTCCTGGCCTGGTTCCCCAAGGCGAGCACCCCCGGCTGCACCGCCCAGTGCACCTCGTACCGCAAGGCCGGCGCCCCGCTGAAGGGGATGGACGTCGCCTACTTCACCGCGAGCGTCGACGCGCCCGAGGCCAACCAGAAATTCGCCGACCAGGTCGACGCCGACTACCCGATCCTCAGCGACCCCGACAAGTCGACCGCCAAGGCGTATGGCGTCATCAATCCCGAGCGCGGTGTTGCCCAGCGCTGGACGTACTATATCGATAAGGAGGGCGTGGTCCGCGCGATCGACAAGAAGATCCGGACCGCCCAGGCCGCCGAGGACACCGTCACGACCCTCAAGGAACTGGGCATCGCCTCGAAGTGAAGTGTGAAGTCGCGCGCTGGCTCGGTGCCCGAACGGAACCAGGAAAAGGCCGATTCCTCCGAACCGGGGGGGATCGGCCTTTCCGCTCCGCACGCCTCCCCGTCGGATCAGGCAACGTCGGACCGGCCGGAATCTTCGCGGTTTTTCCCCACGGCATGAAAGGGACGCCGCCCCGCCGGGCAGTCATGGTCGAGGGCAAGGAGTTCGCGAGGGGGGCCGGGACGATGTCCGAAGGACAGGCGGTGATCCTGAAGCAGGTCCGGACGCTGTTCGGCGTCGGCGCGATGGGCCCACTCCCGGACGCCGAATTGCTCGATCGGTTCGCGACTCGGCGGGGGGAGGAGGCCGAGCTGGCGTTCGGGGCCCTGGTGGACCGCCACGGCCCGATGGTCCTGGGCGTGACGCGGCGGATTCTGGGCCACCCGGAAGCGGCCCAGGATGCGTTCCAGGCGACGTTCCTGGTGCTCGCCCGCAAGGCGGGGCAGATCGGCCAGCGCGATTTGCTGGCCCACTGGCTGCACGGCGTCGCCACGCGGACGGCCTTGAAGGCCAGGACCGCCTCGGCGAGAAGGCGTCGGCACGAGCGCGCCAGTGCGGCCTCGACGCCCGAGCGGTTCGTCCCCGAGCCCGAGGAAGATCGTCGCGAACTCTGGGCCGCGCTCCACGAGGAGATCGCGCGCCTGCCGGAGAAGTATCGCGGGCCGGTGCTGCTCTGCCACCTGGGCGGGATGACGCATGAACGGGCCTCCGCGCAGCTCAATTGCCCGGCGGGCACGGTCGGCGTCCGTCTCATGCGGGCGAGGGAGCGGCTGCGGTCGGGCATGACCCGCCGGGGGTTCGCCCCGGCGACCGGCCTCATCCTGGCCGGGTCGGCGGCGGAAACGGCGATGGCGACCGCGGCGGTGCCGGTGCCGGCCGCCCTCGCGGCTTCAACGGTGCGGGCCTCCGCGTCGTTCGCCAGAGGCGGCCTGCTGGCGTCCGAGGCGGTCTCGGCGCGCGTCCTGGAACTGGCAAAGGGAGTCTTGAAGGCCATGAGCATGACCCGAACCCGAGCCATCGCGGCCACCCTGCTGCTCGCGGGGGCGTTTGCCGGCGGCGTGGGCGTCCTCGCCCAGCCCAAGGCCCCCGCGGTCGCGAGCCCGCCACCGGAGGCTTCGCAGCCCGTGGCGAAGGGGGAAGAGGCCTGGAAGAAGACCCTCCCCGGCGGCACGACGGTCGAGTTGATCGGGATCTCGACGAATCCCTCGGGGCCCAAGACGTGGTGGGCGCCCAACGGTTCGCCACTGGGCAAGGCGCCCCTCGATCAGGCGAATCGCCCGTTCGAGCGGCCCGCCGACCGCAAGATGCGTGGCTTCGCCGTCCGGGTGACCGTCCCGAAAGGCATCGAGGGCTTCGCGACGGAGTGGAGCATCGCCCAATCCTCGGGATATGGGGCGGATTCCTCCGGGACGGCCGCGCTGGGCGTGGTGGGGGCCTGGGCTGACCTGCCCAGTGACGCCGGCACGACCACGGTCCGCCTGGGTACCGCGATCGGCGCCTGGAAAACGGAATTGACGGCCATGGGAGGAGGGACGACCGCGATCGTGCCCGACCAGGGGTCAATCGGGGTCACCCGCGCCCGCGCGATCCCGAAGGGCTGCGCGATCGTCGCCGCCGACAGCCTTCGAGGCCCCAACGTCCGCATCGTGGCGGTCGACCTTGATGGCAAGGAACACACCCAGTCGGCGGGCAGCGTGTCATCCAGCGGGAATTTGCGGATGAGCGACCTGGAGTTCGACCTCCCCCTGGACCGCGTCAAGGAAATCCGGTTCCAGACGCGGCCCTTCGAATGGGTCGAGTTCAAGGATGTCCCCCTGGAGCCACGCGAGGTGGGCGATTTCCCGGGAGGAAGGAGGAGGTGAAACCCGCCAGTTCTTGGCCGGGCGCGGGGACGGCGGGTTTCCCCCGCCCGACGAGTTACCGATGCAGGTGGTAGAGCCCCAGGTGCTCCATCGCGTCGAGGACCCACGGATGGCTCCAGGGCATTCTCAGCCCGTATCCGGCCGAGAAGATCGACACGAGGAGCGCTGCCAGCGACAGCACGCGCACCCATCGCCGGTTCTGACCGGCGGCGACGCCCATCGGCAGCAAGGCCAGCCAGAAGGGGGCAAGCCACAGGAGCCATCGCAGGCCGTTGGTCGAGCCGCCGTAGTTGTGCGTCTTCCAGGCGTAGAAGGCCACCATCGCCGGGGAAAGCACCGCGGTCAGGCCGCCCAGCACGGCCATGCGGCCTCTCGTGATCGCCTGCTGGAAGGCCGCATAAAATGAGAACAGGAAGATGGGCGTCAGCGCGAAAATCCCGTGGTGGCCGACCAGCATGTGCAGGACGTAGACGCCCGTGGGCTCGGGATGCTTGTCGAACCAGTCGAACTCCAGCGGGGTGTTCCAGTAGCTCCCCTCGTAGTTGTACGACGCCGAGCCGAACTCCGAGTACACCGGCTTGAACGTCCCGAGCGCGGCGTATTGCGTCGCCAGGAAGGCCGCGCACGGGACGATCGCCGCGGGGACGAAGAACGCCAGCGTCCGTTTCGGTGACTTCACCAGCAGGAGCAGGAACAGCAGGACGCCGAAAAGCGCCGCGGGCAGCTCGTTGCAGGCGCAAAAGGCGCCGAAGAACCCGGCGCGGGCGAAGTCGCCGGGGGTGCCGCCGTCCTCCCCGATCCGCAGCAACGGGGCAATGGCGAAGAAGGCGCTGTAGGTCGCGACCGTGTGGTTGTTGAGCGTCGTGCCGAAGACGAACAGTTGCGTCCCCCAGGCGGCGGCGAAGAGGCTCAGGGTCCACGCCCAGTCGTTCGGCGCATAGCGATCGAGCAGCCGGGCGTACACGAGCAGGAACGCCAGCAGCGGCACGGTGTTCAGCAGCACGATCATCGGCTTGAAGTAGAAGACATACGCGTTCCAGCGGACCGGCTCGGGCGGCGTCTCCAGCACCACCTTGAAACCGCCGGGCGCGTCCGGGTCGGGCTTGCGGACGTTGCGGGGGTTGCGATCCTCGGAGACTCTGGCGTCGAGCGGGACGTGCGTGGCCTGGCGGATCGGGTAGAGCAGGCCGGCGATGAGCGTCGGGAGCAGGGGCGGCTTGCTGGAGTAGTAATGCTTGGCCGGCTCCTCCCCCTCCTTGGCCATTTCAAAGGGGGAGACCTTGAGCACCTTGTCCTGCGTCTTTTCCTGCCAGGGGCAGTCATCGATGGCGTACGTCCCCCGCTCCAGCAGGCTCCAGACGGTGCACCAGCGTGAGATGTCATTCGCCCCCAGTTGCGAGGGCATTTGCAGCGTCACCCCCAGGGCCTGCGCGACCGCCCCGCCGATGACGATCATCGCCACGAAGCTCCGCGCCTGCGACCGTGCCTGTCGGGGTGGGGACTCGGGCTCGGGCTCGGTCGCCACGGCAGGCGCGAGGCTTGCGACCGCGTCGGGGACGGTCGGCCTGTCTTCGAACGAATAGAAATCGTCGGGGTGGGCGTCAGGCGACATCGCGGGAAATCTCCGGCGTGGGAGGGGCGTCCGCCGAACCCAGGGTCTCGGCGACGCTGTAGGTGTCCTCGGCGCGGATGTTATACGAGGTGACCAGTTCGGCCAGGAGGCCCATGCTGACCAGTTGCGTGCCGACGACGAGCAGGGCCGCCGAGCAGACCAACAGGGGGGTCCGTCCCGAGGTCCAGAACGCCGACAGGTCGGCCATCCCGAGGCCGCCGAGCAGCAGCAGAGCCAGGCCGATCCCGCCCAGGATGTGCAGCGGGCGCTGCGCGAACCGAGTCAGGAAGCGGACCGTCAGGAGGTCGAGCAATCCCTTGAGGAACCGCGCGACGCCGTACTTCGAGGCGCCGAACCGCCGGGCGCGGTGGTGGACCTCGATCTCGCCGACCGTGAAGCCCCGGGCGTGGGCCAGGACCGGCACGAAGCGGTGCAATTCTCCGTAAAGGTCGACCTCGCGCAGGACCTCGGCACGGTAGACCTTGAAGCCGCAGTTGTGATCGTGCAGGCAACAGCCGGTCAGGGCGCTGACGAGCCCGTTGAAGACGCGGCTGGGACCGACCTTGTGCCAGGGGTCGTGCCGGGTGCGCTTCCAGCCGCTGACCACGTCCAGACCGTTGCCCAAAGCGGCCAGGAACCTTGGGATCTCGGCCGGGTCGTCCTGGCCGTCCCCATCCATCGTGAAGACGACGGCCCCCCTCGCGGCACGGAACCCGGCGGTCAGGGCCGCCGCCTTGCCGAAATTGCGGCGGAAGCGGATGCCCCGGACGCGCGGGTCGCGCGCGGCCATCGCGCGCACGACCTCCCACGACCCGTCGCGACTGCCGTCGTCCACGAACAGGAACTCGACCGGCCCGCCCCCCGCGCCCGCGAAGGCCCGGTCCAGCTCGTCGAGCAAGGCGACCAGGCTCTCGTTCTCATTGAACAGCGGGATGACGACGCTCGTCATGCGTCCCCCCGCGACCGCGACCGCGACCGCGACCCGGGCCGCACCAGGGCCAGCGCCGCCGCGGCCGACGCCTCGCCCAGCACCCAGGTCAGCCGCAAGGCGATCGCCGAAACGACCGCTCGGTCTTCCCCCACGGCCGGCGACAGCGTCTTCAACAGGACCCACTCCCGCACGAACGCCCCCCCCGGCAGGCCCGACACGAACCCGGAAACCGTCGCCAGCGCCACCCCCGCCCCCACCAGGGGCCAGGATCGCGGCTCCACCCCGTCGGGGAAGAGCGCCCGCACCGCCGCCACCTGGCTCAGCCCCAGCAACGTCCAGCCGACCGACGCCCAGATCAGCCCCTCGGCGAGCTTTCGATGCGAGAGCGCCGGCAACGCATCGGGCCCGACGCTCGGGAAGGGGACGCGGATCAGCCCCGAGAGCCTGGGGAAGACCCGAGGCTCCACCAGGACCAGGAATCCCACCCCCAGCCCCAGCCCCGCCAACGCCGGGATCGCCTGGAGCGGCCCCGGCGCGGTCGCGAACCCGATCGCCGCGACGAAGCCCCCGGCGGCCATCATCACCAGCGTCTCGTACAGCGTTGCGAAGGCCGACGTGGCCGGGCGGGTGCCGGTGGGGGCCATCAAGCCGGCGCGCAGCACGACGACCATCGCCTTGCCGGGGACGTACTTGCCCAGGTGGCTCATCAGGTACGCCCGCAAGGCCGGGAGTGGCCGAGCCTCCAGAACGCGCCCGAAATACAGGCCGAAGCACGACAGCCCGACGAGGTAAACTCCGCAAGACGCCGCGACCCAGCCGGCATCCACCTGGAGGGATTGCCCGTGCTTGCGGAAGTCGTCCCAGGTGCTCAAGACGTACCGTCGCAAGGCGACCGCCACCACCGCGGCGATCGCAACCTTCCCCGCGGCTTTACCCCAGGCAACCCCGCGCCGCCGGTCCACTGGTGACGCCCCCACACGTGTGATCTCCGCGTCAGCGGGGCATCGGATACTTCTTGTAGACGACCAGCCGCGAGACGGCGAGCGTCCTGGGGAGGGCCTCGTCGACGTTCAGGAAAACCGTGTCGCCACGATTGACCCGCGCGATCGCCCCGGGGGTGATCTGGCTCATCGTCATGCCGGCCATGTCGGGCAGGATGCTGATGCTGTTGTTCCCGCCGATGGCCACCTGGAGTGGCCCCGTCCCGACGATGGGCCCGACAACGTGCGTGCGATTGGGGATCTGCTCCTCGCCAGGCAGCAGGAAGTAGCGGGCCCCATAGGTCTGCTGCTGGTCCACGTCGTAGGCCGTCAGCACGCGGTTGAACCCGATTAACTGCTGGACCGTGGGCGTGACCAGCGACCGCGCGCGCCCCTCGTAGAAGTCGACGTGGTCGGCGCGGATGCCGTTGGAGCCGATGTCCACGCCGGTGGCCTCGACAATCGCGTCGGGCCCCACATGGTCCAGCGACGTCGGCCAGCGCATCAGGAACAACCCGACGGTGGCCATCTCGACGGGGAACTGCTGCCCAAGGCCATTCTGAAGGACCAGCCAATTCGGCGTGACGGTCAGGACCTCGGCCCACGTTCCGCCGGCCGCCGGGAGGTTGATCGGGAGGCCGCCCAGCCCGGAAAATCCGAAGTTTCCCGGCCCGTACGCCCCGCCGCCGCCGAAGCCGTTGGTGCCGGCGATGATCTGGGCCTCGGTCCGGGGCGGTCGCCCCCCGAGGGCCAGCAAGGCCAACCCGGTCGCCAACCATCCCGCACGCTGGAAGCGCCTCATGGCCTGCCCCCCCATTCCCAGGGTTGGTCGATTCGCCTGCACCGGTTCGGGCGGGCTGCGACCGATTTTAACATGGTCGGCCGCGAGTCCGCGCCAAGATTTCCAATTTCTCGCGGCCGGGTCCGCATTTGCGGCCTGGGGTCACATGGCGTAAGCTGAGGGGTATTCGGCCCGCGACCGTCCTTCTCTTGAACTGCGATGGCCGCTCCATGACCGGAACGCCGCCCAGCCCAACGTCGAACCCCACCGACACGCCCCCCTGGGGCGTCGTCAAGGCCGCGCGCGACCTGACCGGCGTGGTTCTGGGCGATTACCAGGTCGAACACCTCCTGGGACGGGGCGGGATGGGGGAGGTTTATCTCGCCAGGCAGGTCAGCCTGAACCGCGCGGTCGCATTGAAAGTCTTGCGGCCCGACCTGTTGGAGAACCCCTCCAGCATGACGCGGTTCGAGGCCGAGGCCCTGGCGGCGGCGAAGCTGAACCACCCCAACATCGTCCACATTTACAACTTCGGGCACGTGGGCCCGACCCATTATATCGCCATGGAGTACGTCCGGGGGACGAACCTCCGCGACTACCTCAGCCGCAAGCTGCAACTGGACCTGCCCCTGGCCCTCTCGATCATGAAGCAGGCCGGGCTTGCCGTGGAGGCCGCGGGCGAGGTCGGCCTGATCCACCGCGACCTCAAGCCGGAGAACCTGCTGCTGACGCGGAAGGGGCTGGTCAAGGTCGCCGACTTCGGCCTCTGCCGCGACCTGGACGGCAAGCGGGTGGAGCTGACCCAGCCCGGCATGACGCTGGGCACGCCCCTCTACATGAGCCCCGAGCAGGTGCGGGGGCACAAGCTCGACCGCCGCAGCGACCTGTACTCCCTGGGCGTGACCTTCTACCACATGCTGGCCGGCGTCCCCCCGTTCCACGCCGAGACGCCGCTCGCTCTGGCGATGAAGCACGTCCACGAGGCCCCCCTCTCCCTCGCCGACCACCGGCCCGACCTCCCCCGCGAGGTGGTCGACCTGGTGATGAGGCTCCTGGCCAAGTCTCCCGCCGAGCGCCCCGCCTCGGCGACGGAGATGCTGCGTGATCTGGCCGCGGCCCGCGAGGCGTCGCGGGGCGTTTTGAGCGGCATCGCCCATCCCGCCGCTTTCACGGTCGGGGGCGATCCGTCGAGGGGCCTGCCGACCGCAATCTCCGTCGGGTCGGGCCCCGTCCCGGCCGGGGCTCAACCGTTGTCCGTGGCCGTGGCCGTGGCCGTGGCCCTCGCCACCGCACCGGCGCGTTGGGGTTCGCGGGCGGTCCTGCCGGCCCTGATGGTGCTCGGCCTGACCGTGGGCGTCGTGGCCGCCTGGCTCACGCGGGGCGAGGATCTCCTTTCCGACGCCGCGACGCCGCCAACGGGGCCGCCCGGGCTCTGGCTGGCGCCGTCCTGGGCGACCAAGGTCCACCCACGCGAGGACGCCGCGGCCCAGTATCGCCTCGCGCAGCTCCAGCTCTCCGAGGCGGGGCGTGAGGCCGCGTGGCTCGCCGTGCCCGGGCGATTCCCTGACGACCGCCACTGGGGCTACCGGGCCTACATCCAGCTGGGGCGACATCTGCTGCGTGCCGGCGACCGCGAGGCCCTCGCGGCACTGGCCGCCGAGCTGGCGCGGACCCCCCTGGAGAACGACAAGGACCTGTCCCGCGTCCTGCGAGCCGGCGTTTCGGCTCTGGACGGCCACCCCGACGCGGTCCAGGAGGCGCTGGAACACGCCGAGGCGGCCCTCCAGGCACGGCCGCCGGACCTGACCGAGCTGGCTCTGGAAGTGATCGCGAGGGCCAGGCGACCGGCCCCGGGCCGCCAGGCCCCGACGGACGACCTCCTCGCGCTTCGGCGGACACTTGAGCGTGCTCTGGGGTACGATCCCCGGGACGCGCCCCCCCGCGCGAAATCCCGTTGAGTGGATGGAAACCGGACCGACCCGTCCCCCGCGGATCGAGCGGCCCCCGCACCACGGAGCCCCCCAGGCATGCCGTTCTTGAAAAAGGTCTCCGGCAACCCCTCCGGCCAGTGCATCGAGCTGCGGGGCGACCTCGTTGTGATCGGAAGGGCCCCGGACTGCGACATCGTCCTGGACCCCCACGGTGTCAGCCGACGCCACGCCGAGCTTCGCCGCAACGGCGATCAGTTTGTGCTGGCCGACCTCCGCTCGCGCAACAAGACCAAGGTCAACAACACGGAAGTCCTTCCCGACCGTGACCACACCTTGCGGCCCGGGGATCGGATCAACATCTGCGACGTGGAGTTCGTCTACTACCTCAAGCCTCCCAAGTCCGACTCCGGCCGGGTGCGTGATGAGCTGATCGTCACCGAGGGCCCCGAGGACTCGACCATCCACACCGTCGACGCCTCGCAGTTCGGCTCGACGGCCCTGGGCGTTCGGCCCGAGGCCAAGCTCAAGGCGATCCTGGAGATCACGCGCAACCTGTCCAGCGAGCTTCAAATTGCGACCGTCGCGCCCAAGCTCATGGACACCCTCTTCGAGGTGTTCCCCCAGGCCGAGCGAGCGTTTCTGGTTCTGCGCGACCCGGTGACCAGTCGCCTGGTCCGCACCGCCTTCAAGCACCGCAACCTCCGCCCCACGGCACGGGGCCTGGGCGCCCTCGAGAACGACGAGGCGCCGATGAGCATCAGCCGCTCGATCGTCAATCACGTCCTGGAGCGCAAGACGGCCGTCCTCAGCCAGGACGCCGGCAACGACTCCAACCTGCCCGTCAGCGCCTCGATCTCCGAGCTGCGCATCCGCTCGGTGATGTGCGCCCCCCTGGTGACGCCCGACGGCCAGGCCCTGGGTATCCTGCAACTGGATACCAGCGACCGCAAGCAGTTCCTCCAGGACGACCTGGACTTGCTGGTGGCCGTCGCCAGCCAGGCGGCCATCGCCATCCAGAACGCGGCGTTGCACGAGGGCCTGCTGGCGCGCGACCGCCTGGACCGCGACCTCCGCCTGGCCGAGCAGGTGCAGAAGCGCTTCCTGCCCCAGTCGGTCCCGCGCATCGCGGGCTACGAGTTCTTCGCCCACTACAACGCCGCCTACGAGATCGGCGGCGACTACTACGACTTCGTCCCCCTGCCCGGCGGCCGGTTGGCCGTTGCGCTGGGCGACGTTTCGGGCAAGGGGGTTGCCGCCGCGTTGATGATGGCCAAGTTCTCGGGCGACACGCGTTACTGCATCACGACCGAAGGCGCGCCGGGCGCCGCGGCCGACCTCCTCAACAACCTGCTCTGCGCCGCCGGGATCGAGGAGAAGTTCATCACGCTGAGCCTCGGCGTCCTGGAGCCCGCCACCCACCGCTATGTCCTGATGTCCGCCGGCCACCTGCCGGTCCTGATCCGCCGCGCGGGCGGCCGGGTCGAGGAGATCGGCGCTTCCATCGGCGGCTTCCCGCTGGGCATCATGCCCGACTCCCAATACCAGCAGGCCGAGGTGGAACTCCGGCCGGGCGACGTCGCCGTCGTCTACTCCGACGGCGTCACCGACGCCCGCAGCCCCGCGGAGGAACTCTACGACTCGTCGGAGAACCATCGCCTCGTCCGCCGCGTCGCCGAGTCCGCGGGCGGCCCCGAGGCCCTGGGCCGCGCCATTCTCCAGGAGATCCGCGAGTTCTCCGCCGGCCACCCCCAGGCCGACGACATCACCCTCGTCTGCTTCGGCCCCCTCTGACCCGACCCGAAGCGAGCCCGGCCCGACGACCGACCGACCGGAGCCCCCCGATGGCCACCGACACCCAAGCCACCGCGCCCGCCCTGGCCCTCTACCGCCTTACGGTGAAACAATATGAGAAAATGATCGATGCCGATGTCTTCCCTCGCGGCGCCCACGTCGAACTCCTCGGAGGGCTTCTGGTCGAGAAGATGACGAAGAACGACCCACACGACGTGATCGTCGCCGAACTCGGCGAAGTGTTCCGTCGACTCCTGCCCGCGGGCTGGTCCGTTCGCGAGGAGAAATCCCTCCGGCTCGGCCGCTACTGGCGTCCCGAACCCGACCTGACAGTCGTCCGGGGGAGGCACCGGGAGTATTACCGACGGACGCCGCGGGCCGAGGACCTCGCGCTGGTCGTCGAAGTCGCCAATACCAGCTACGCCAAGGATCGCGGGGTCCTTTGGCGTCGCTTCGCCGCGTCCCGGATCGTGACTTACTGGATCGTCGACGTCAACGAGCCGCGGATCGAGGTCTATTCGCGCCCTTCCGGGCGCGGGAATGCGGCCAAGTATCTCGACTGCACCATCCACGGCGCGGAGGACGAGGTTCCCCTGATCGTCGAGGGCCGGGAAGTTGGCCGGTTCCCCGTGCGCGACCTCTTGCCGTGACGGGGCGAGATCGCGGGGGCCCTGTCTCCGAGGACGCGACTCCTCGCCCTTCAAAACTCCGAGACCTGGGTTGGGCCGTGGTGATCGGCCTGATCGGGCTGGCGCTGCGGGGGACCTTTGCCAATCAGTACGCGGGCCATCCCATCGGGCGCATCCCCTGGGTGGACGAGGCCGCGTACTGGTCGCGGGCACGGGAGATTCTCGGGGGCCAATTCCTGCCGGATCGGCCCTTCTACCAGGACCCCCTGCTCGCCTACTTGCTCGCGGGGCTGATGCGCCTGCTGGGCACGACCGACGTGGGGTCGCTGCGGGTTGCGATGTCCACCCTGGGGTCGTTGACGCCGGTGGTGGTTTATGCGGCGGGCCTCGCCGGGACCGGGAGGGCCGCGGCGGTCGTCGCGGGTCTGGCCGCGGCGGTCTACGGTCCCTTGGTGTTCACCGACGGCCTGATCGAGAAGGAAGGCCCCGCCGCGCTGTTCGCCGCCATGGCGCTGGCGTTCACGGCGAGGGCCGTCGCCCCCGCGCGGCGTCGGGGCTCGGCGATGGCCTCTGGCGTCTGCTGGGGGGCGTTGGCGTTGCTGCGGGCCAATGCCTTGATCGTCGGCCCGATCGCGGCCGTCGCGCTCGTCTTCCGTCGGGAAAAGCGGGCCGAGGCGGCCGTCCTCCTGGCAGGGTTCGCCGCGGCCTTGGCCCCCGTGACTCTGATGAACGCGAGGGTCTCGCGGCCTCCCGAGCTGATCCTGACGACCTGGCAGGGGGGGGCCAACTTCTACATCGGCAACGGGCCGGAGGCGACCGGGACGTATCTTGCCCCCGCCTTCGTCGAGGCCAACCCCGCGCGTGAGGCCGACGACTTCGCCGCCGAGGCCGAGCGTCGCGCCGGCCGCCCGCTCGGGCCCGGCGCGGTCTCGCGGTTCTGGCTGGCCGAGGGCCTGCGCCGCTGGGGTGACGCCCCGGGCGCGTCGCTGGGCCTGCTCGGCAAGAAGCTCGGCCTGCTGGCGAATCGACGGGAGATCCCCGACAACCAGGATGCGGAGGTCGTGGAGGTCATCGCGGCGCCGGCCCTCGCCTGGGGAGTGCTGGGTTTCGGCGTCCTCTTCCCGTTCGCGGCCCTGGGCCTGGCCCGGTCGCCGCGCTCCCCGTTCTGGTGGCCCCTCGCGGCGACGACTGTGGCGGGGCTGGCCTCGACGGCGGCCTTCTTCGTCGTCGGCCGCTACCGCATCCCCTGGGTGCCCGGCCTGGCCTTGCTCGCGGGCGTCGGCGCCGTCAACGTCTTCCGCCTGGCTCGCGACCGCCACATGAAGGCGCTCGCGTGGCGGCTCGCGCTGGTCGCGGCGCCGGCGGCGTTCGCCTGCTGGCGGCCGATTCCCGACCCGGCCCCCGACCGCTGGGGCCACGCCCAGATCGGCCTGGCCGTGGCCTACCTGGAGGCCGGCGAACTGGAACCCGCCATCGACGCCCTTGACGACGCCAGCGCCCTCGGCCCTGGCCCGGCGGCGCGGGTCGCGGCCTTGCGTCAATCCAGCCAGATTCGCGACCAGATCGCCGCCCTGGTGGCGAAGTCCTGGCGCGGCCAGCGCGATCCCTTGCAACGCGCGCGCTGGCTCCGGCAACTCCCGGGGGGGCGCGGTGAAAGCTTCCGCCTCCTCGAACTGGAGCAATACCTCCACCCCGGATCGCCCGGCCCCGCTCGCGAGCTGGGTGCCTGGTGGTTCGCCCAGGCCGACGACCCCCAAGCTCGTCTTCGCGCGGCCGACTGGCTCCAACGCGCGAGGCGGAATGACCCGTCCGACGTTTCGACCTGCCTCCTCCTAACGCTAATGGGCGGCGACGCGTCCATCCTCCCCCGAGCCGAAGGCCCTGCCGACGCCCCGATTGCGGTCCGCTTGCGACTGGCGGCGGCCACTCTCCGTTCCCGACCGCCCCCTTGACGGGCGGGAATGGCCTTGACCGCTCCGGCTACAATGACGCCAACGTCCGAGAACTGTTCCGACCGCCCCGCCAGCCGCGACGACACGAGCCATGCCTCTCAAAATTGCCAACATCCGGATGGGTCTCGACGAACCTGAGGAGGCCCTGCCGGAGAAGGTCGCGAGCCGACTGGGCGTCGGGCGCGACGCGATTGGCTCGTGGCGGATCCTCCGCAAGAGCCTCGACGCTCGCCGCCGCGACGAGATCCACTTCGTCTACGCCGCCGAGGTCGAGATCCCGGGGGACGAGGAGGCGACCGCGTCGAGGGCGGCCGGTCGGGACGTTTCGCGATTTGTCCCGGAGCGGTTCGAATGGCCCGAGCCGGGGCAGGAGCCGCTGGAAAGGCGGCCCGTGGTGGTTGGATCGGGGCCCGCGGGGCTGTTCGCGGGGTACTTCCTGGCGCTGGAGGGGTATCGGCCGATCGTCCTGGAGCGCGGGCGCGAGGTGAAGGACCGCGTCGCGGACGTGCGCCGGTTCGACGGCGGCGGGCTGCTCGACCCGGAGAGCAACTACCTCTTCGGCGAGGGCGGCGCGGGCACCTTCAGCGACGGCAAGCTGACCAGCCGGGGCACCGGGCCGGACGTACAGCGCGTGCTGCAAGTGCTGGCCGACTGCCACGGCAAGCCGTCGATCCTGTACGAGCATCGCCCGCACCTGGGCTCGAACCGCCTGCCGCTGGTCGTCCGCACCTTGCGGCGGAAGCTGGAGGAACTCGGCGGCGAGGTGCGATTCTCGACCCGCGTCGAGGACCTCGAACTCGTTGACGGCCGGCTGTCGGGGGTCTTGACCAGCTCCGGGCGGATCGCCGCCGACGTGGCGGTGCTGGCCGTGGGCCATAGCGCCCGCGATACGTATGGGATGCTGCTGCGCCGGGGCGTGCCGATGGAGGCCAAGGCGTTCCAGCTTGGCGTGCGGATCGAGCAGCCGCAGCGTCAGGTCGATTCCGCCCGCTTCGGCGCCTCGGCGGGGCACCCCGCGCTCGGGGCGGCGGATTACGAGCTGGTGGCCCGCGCGGGCTCTCGCGACCTGTTCACCTTCTGCATGTGCGCCGGCGGGTACGTGATGCCGAGCGTCAGCGAGCCGGGATACTTCTGCACCAACGGCATGAGCCAGAGCCGGCACGACTCCCCCTTCGCCAACAGCGGGCTCGTCGTGACGATCACGCCCGAGGACACCGGCAGCCAGCATCCGCTCGCGGGGGTCCACTTCCAGCAGCGCTTCGAGCGGATGGCTTACCTCGCCGGGGGCCGCACCTACGCAGCGCCGATCCAGCGCGCGGGCGACTTCCTGGCCGACCGGCCCAGCCGCGGCAAGGTCCCCAGCAGCTATCCGCGAGGCGTGGCGCCGGTTGAACTCGGGCAAATCCTGCCGCCGGTCGTGCTGGAGACGCTGGGGCGCGGGCTGCCGATCCTCGACCGCCAGTTCTCCGGCCTCTTCCTGAAGGACGCCACCCTGACTGGCCCGGAGTCGCGGGGAAGCTCCCCGGTCCGCATCCCGCGCGACGCCTTGACCCGTGAGAGCCCCGCGGTCGCCGGCCTGTACCCTTGCGGAGAAGGGGCCGGCTACGCCGGGGGGATCATCAGCGCCGCCGTCGATGGCCTCCGCACGGCCAGGGCCCTCGTCACGCGCTATGCCCGGCCGATCTCCTGAGGTCCCTTCGCGTGGACCGCGACCGACCGCCCGCGAGTCGCCGGGCTCTGCTCTGACGCCGAGCGGACGGCGGCGACATGGGCCGCCGCCTCCGTCAGCAGGAAGGGGGCGCCCAGGCGATGGACGGATTGCGAGATGTCGCCGAAATGCGCGTCGGCGAACAGTCCGCGCATCCGGCGGGCCGAGGCGTGCTGGACGGCCCCCTCGAAGCTCGCGACGCAGACGTCATAGATGAACCAGCCCAAAGGCATGTCGCGGTAGCCGTCGACCAGGAAGACCCGGCCGTTGGGCCGCAGCACGCGGTGGAACTCGGCGATCGCGCGATCCTGGTGCGGGTAGTGGTGGAAGCTGTTGGCGCAGGTGACGGCGTCGAACGAGCCGGACGCGAACGGCAGGCGCTCGCTGTCGCCCTGCACCGGCTGGATGGCCCCGGCGTGATGCCGCCAGCGCTCGCGGGCCTTGGCGAGCATCCCCGAGACCAGGTCCAACCCCCAGACCCGGGCGCTGGGCAGGGCCTCGCGGATCTTCGCCGCGAACACCCCCGTCCCGCACCCGACATCCAGGACCCGGATCGGACCCTCGCCGAACCGGCGGCGAACCCGATGGAGAATCGCGCGGTGCGACGGCCCGAACAGCATCCATTGCAGGATGCTCTGGTCGTAGTGCTCGCTCCACTTCGTGAACTCGCGTGCCGCCTGGCTGCGCTCGTAGGACATCGGGCACTCCCGGCTCACCTGATGGGAAACAACCGTCGCGGGGGTGAGATAGCGAATCAAAGTGAGAACTGCAAGACCGATGCCAAGCGAATTTGCCGCGATTGGCGGGTTCCTCGCCGGGCCAGGGACCCGATTCCTGGGATCGGGAAGACCGAGTCATCCCGATTCCCGTGCTGGCAATCCCGCGGTCCACCCGTTCGGCCAACTTGATCTTCGTGGGAGGGACGACTACGATACGATAGAGGGATGTTGTGGGGAAAGGTACGCGCCTGGCGGGGCTTTCCGCCGGGACACAAGTCCGGGGCCTGGGCAACAGGGAGGGTCGCGTGCTGAACCTCCCGGTCTACCTGGACAATCACTCGACGACGCGGGTCGACCCGCGCGTCGTCGCGGCGATGCTGCCCTATTTCACCGAGGTTTACGGCAACGCCGCGAGCCTCTCGCACCGCTTTGGCTGGCAGGCGGCCGAGGCCGTGGATCACGCCCGCGAGCAGGTCGCCGACGCGATTGGCGCCGAGGCGCGCGAGATCGTCTTCACCTCCGGGGCGACCGAGTCGAACAACCTGGCGCTCAAGGGCGCCGCGGCTCACCTGCGGCGTCGAGGGAATCACCTCGTCACCGC
>JAABUQ010004824.1_pt1 | contig 22423 bp, 20 predicted proteins | sample 5560001 | NCBI WGS metagenome assembly JAABUQ01 (sample SAMN10711888, study PRJNA513371) | rock metagenome | isolation source: Antarctica rocks | place: Antarctica: Victoria Land, Finger Mt nord | collected 2015-12-18 | reverse complement strand
CACGCCGCTGCTTCTCATTCAGCCACGGCAGGATCGCTGCGAGCTTCTCTGCCAGGACCCTTTCGCCGTCCATTCCACCATGCTGCCATGCCTGCCTCTGGCAGGCTTATTCGTGCGCGGCTCCTAACTGAACGAGGTGCGCGTCGCGCCTCACGCGGTTCAGACTGTGTTACTTGCGCGAGCTCCCTGTCGGCGTGCGCCGTGCAGCGGCGATCATTGGGGCGGGATCGAAATAAAAGGGGCGGATCTCGCAGATTTGATTTCCCCGAAACCGGATCAACTCGGCGCCTTGAACCGGCGAACCGGCATCTCCGGCCAGGGTCCACTCGACAATCTCTACGGCGCAACCGTCCCCGACGGTCGCCGCGACATGCTTAATGCTGGCCACGGCTACCATCTCCACCACGATCGGGATCAATTCGCGAAAGGCGCCCTTGCCGCGATAAACGCCACCAAACGGCATGTACGAAGGTATCGTGATGAAAAAATCGTCGGTCAGCAGCTTCTCTGCCGCCGGATAATCGCCGGCGGCGTTGAGTGCGTAGTGTTGCTTGACGAGCTCGAGCTGTTCTTTTGGCGTCACGATCGCACCTCCTCGTTGATGGGTCATCGAACCGGCGCTCCGCTCTGACCGGCTCAGTTGGCAACTGGGCGAAATACGTGTCAAATCCACGGACCTGGTCGCCTTCGAAAAGCCGTGAGGGGTCACGTTGAACGTCGTATCGCACGGCGTCAGGGGCCCGGATGACTCCCCGTCGTCTTGCCTCTCGATCAACAGACGGACGGTGTCCACGCAGGCGGTTACCCGCTCGGTGCCGCTCGCGCGTGCAGCGTCGTGCAGACCGCCCCCCGGTTGCCGCCGTGGGAACGCAACCGTGTCGATCGCTCAGCGTCATTGGCGCGGACCAGTGTGGTCGTGCTCGAGGTGGTGCTGGATCAACAGGTCGGCGCCGAAGTCGTTGGAGGGATCGCGCCACACGCTGTGCACGTGGTTGGCGTTGTCCTCGGCGTTGTCAAACTCAATGAGGGTGACTGGGCCCTGGATTCGAAAGTAGTGGGGCTGGTCGATGGTGGTGCCACCGGCCCAGGCGAAGTGCAACTCTTCGACGCCACCGGCGGCCGCGATGCGGTCCATCTCGAAGCCGACCAGATTAGGGCGAGCGCGCTCAACGAACCGGGCGAGTAGGTGGTCGAAGTGGCCGCGCTGGGTGGTCGAGAGGTCGCCGGCGCGGATGCCACGCGGATGGGCGCGGAAGTACGCCAGGGCCTTGCGGTCCTCGTCGGTGATCATCGCGTCGCGGCGGCCGACGCCGTGATAGGCTGGGTACTCGACCTCGCTGATGGTCGCGACGGTGCGGGTGACGAAGTCCGCCGGCGGCCTGGAGTGGATGATCGTCTGCTGCTGCTGGGGGCCGGTGAGGCTGTCTAGCAGGGCGAAGGCCGCGTCCTCCTCCTCGCCGAGGATCCGGAAGGGGCCGAAGCGGGCAGGTTCGGCGCCGAGCAGGAACGGGGTGGCGCTGACCAGGTCGCCGTCGAGGACGGTGACATTGATCGACAGGTGGTGGCCGACCAGCCGCCAGCCCCAGGTGGTGTCCGGCTGCGGCTGTCCGAAAAAGGTAAGGAAGTAGCCGCGCGCGTCGCGGAAGGCCGGTGCGATGTGACCGAAGACGGGCTGGTTGAGCTCGCGGAGCACGTGCTCGTTGGCCATCACCTGGACCACTCGGGCGTAGCCCGGGATCGACATCGACTCAGCGATGAGCCGGTGCGCCAGCACCTCTTGGCCGCGGTCGAGCTCTCCGATCGGCAGGCCGTGCCGGCCGGACTCGGGCAGGAAGTTCCAGTGTGTGCGGCCGGGGTCCGGCCAGGGCAGCAGCACCCGCGCGCGCTGATCGGCGGTCAGGCCATCGAACAGCCCCATCGCCGCGAACGTGACCACCGTCGCGTCGAACGAACCGCCCGCCCGCGGCCGGTGCGCCTCCGGCAGCGCACTACTTGGATGCGGATGCTGCGTTCTCGTCATGACAGTCCTCCAGGGTTCCCTCGTGCAGGGACGCGATCCTGGACCGAGGAGCAGGTCACCCGCTCGTCGGCCTGATGACGAGCATGCTGGCGGGCAGTTGGGTTCGATTGGTCACCTCACGCAGGGTCACGGCGGTGAAGTGTGCGGAGTCGTAGAGGCGGAGCGTCTGCTCCATTCCCTCGCTGATCACCACCAGCTCACCGGCGACGACGACGTAGACGGTCTCGGCCGGCTGGGGAGCCATCTCCGCCTGGCCGCCCGGCAGGTAGTGGGACAGCGCAACCGTAATGCCCTCCGTCGGTGCCGCTTCCCCGCCCTGCAGTCGGACGGGTCCCACACCGCGGTGTCCCGGCGGGTCAAATGGCCTGGCGTCGGCCAGCCGGGTGATGTGCATGCCCATCGTAGATCACTCTCCTTCTGTCGAGGCCGATTGGAGCGCTTGGCGCAGGCGCGCGATGAAGTGTGGGGCGTCGGTGCGTTTGCCGGCCGCGAACACGTAGAAGTCCGGCCGGGCGAGAAACGCCTCACACGCGTGCTCGGCGAACCAGCGCTTGTAGACGCCGTCAAGATCCTGGACGTGACCCGTATCCGAGACGTCTGAGACCACCCCACCGATCTGGCGGAACCAGGACACGTCATCGTCGCTCAGGAGCTGGGTGAGATCCCCGCCGCGGCCGATCAGCTGCCAACCGCCGCCGACAATGTCGTCAAACAGGCCCACCCGGTCGGCGCTCCGGACCCGTCCCTGTGGCGCCAGCCGCCCGTCGGCGCCCCTGCTCGCGATCGTCAGCGATGGCTCGCCCAGACGGGGGTGTGGAGGCTCCCGGGTGGCGGCATCGGGATCGCGCGCCCGCTTCTTCATCTCGGCGTCCCGGGCGGCCGCCCGGTCGACGTCGAGTTCGCAGATGACCTGTCCGGCGGACACGGCCTCGTCGATGATCACCCGGACGTGTCCGGCGCGTTCCGTCCCGTACGTGTCGAGCACAGCCGGCGTCGCCAGCCCACGGTGCACCATGCCCAGCCGCCAGGTGAGCGCCCGAGCGTCCCGCAGACCCGCGCACAGGCCCTGCCCGAGGAAGGGAGGCATGAGGTGGGCCGCGTCACCCGCGAGGAAGGCATTCCCCATGCCCCAGGTCTGCGCCCACCGCCCCCGGAATGTGTAGACGGCGTGCCGTTCCAGCCGGGCGGTCTGCGGTGTCACGCCCCAGGGTGCCATCAGCCGCCAGGCCGTGCTGTCCTGGCCCAGTTCCTCGACGGTCATGTCCGCGCGGCGCATGAACTCGAACCGCCGCCGTCCCGGTCCGCTGTTGACCGCGGTGGCCGGCTGCGCGGGGTCACAGTACTGAGTGACGAAGGCGCTCCACTTCTCCTGGACCAGTGGCTGGTAGTCCACCACCAGCCAGTCGGCCTCGAACCCGGAATCCCCGACATCGATGCCGAGCTGGGACCGGACGGCGCTGTTGGCCCCATCGGCGCCAATGAGCCACCGCGACCGGACCTCCACCACCTTGGCCGGCTGCTCGGTCGGCGCCACCTGGACGGATACTCCCGCGTGGTCCTGCGTCAGGGCCTGGAAGGTCCATCCGCGGTGGACCCTTACGCCCGGCGTCGCGACCGCCAGGTCCTCGAGGGTCGCCTCGAGGTCGGGCTGGTAGAAGCCGTTGGTGTTCGCCCACCCCGACTCGGCAACCCTGTTCCAGTCGATGGCCTGCAAGAGCTCGCCCTCGCCGTTGCGGAACTCGTACCCGCCCCGCTCACCCTGGGACGGTTCGAACAGGTCGGCGTGGTCGGCCATGAGTCCTGCGGCCTGGAGAATGCGGAGCGCCTCATGGTCGATGGTGCATGCTCGCGGCAACGGATACCGCCGCGGCCACCGTTCCACGACGGACACGTGCAGACCCGCTTGGCCGAGGAAGACGGCGGTCAGCAGGCCGACGGGGCCGCCGCCGACGACCACGCAGTCGCTTACCGGCCGGAAAGCGGCAGGGTTCGGCTTTGGTTGCGTCGTCATGCGCCCGGTGCACCTGCACACAAGGTGGCGAACGGGGCATTCTTCCGGTGGAGGTTCTCCGGTGTTCCTGCCAGAGCGATCCGGGGGCCGGTGATCGCCAGCACCAGGTCAGCCAAGAAATGCGCCCGTGCCAGATTGCGTTCCCCCAAAGTTCATCGCCAATCTGCCGTCCTCAACTGCGCCACTGCGGGTCCACACCGGCCGCGACACCAAATCAAATACCCGTATCTTTCGAGGTGTTTGATTCTTGCCCGGACGGCGACCGCTTGTCAAGCGGCTATGATGTGTCGCGTGTTCTCGCGTCCGCCGGCCCTTGCGCAGCGGCTCGCCTCCGAGATCGAGGAGTTAATCGGCGCTTCCGGCCTGCGCTCGGGTGACCGGATCGCCACCATGGAGGAGTTGCGGGCGCAGACCGGCTACGGGCGCGCCACCATCGGGGAGGCGAGCCGCCTGCTGACCGAACGCGGGAGCGTCGAGGTGCGCCCCGGGCGCGGGGGCGGGCTCTTCGTGGCGCAGGTTAGCCCCGTGGTCCGACTGCGCCAGACCCTCCTGACCGTGCCTCAGGGCGCGACGACGGTTGCGCACGCCATCGCTGTGCGCGATGCCCTTGAGGAGCTCATCGCGCTTGATGCCGCGGCGAACCGGACCGACCAGGATCTCTGGGACCTGGAGATGTGCTTGGACGTGATGCGGCGCTCCCGTGTTGATCTGGTGCATTTCCTACATGCCAACTGGGCACTGCACGAGCGCATCGCCGCGGTCACCCCGAACGATCTCGCCGGTGCGATGTACGTCGCGCTGTTGCGCTGCATCGCGGAACTGTCGGTCCGGGCCGACCCTGAGTCGTCCTCGACCTTGAGCGACTACCTGGCCGAGCGGATGGTTGTACACGAGAAACTGGTGGAGGCGATCCGACTCGGCGACGAGGAGCGCGTCAGGGCGGCCGTCGCGGCCCACAGGGGCGACGCCGCGTCTGGTCTAGTGGATGGCTGCTCAGGGTGGTTGTCCGCGGCGGTCGAGCACGTCCTCCCCGGCGGGGCCGTCATCAACCTTGGCGTCGCCGACCAGTGATCACTGCCACCCGGTGGTCCCTGTGGGCGTTCGTCGCCGGCGACATCACCGTCTCCCGCGCCAACCACTTGCGGTCGACTGCGGTACTGCGCAGCCCTTCGGCATCGACGCCGACCCACGGCGCCGCACGACGGTTCGCGATTGCTGATCAGCATCGACTTCTGAATCGCCTTCGAGCCGCCGGCCGCTGCGGTTGACGGGGTTCCACTCGCTGTGATGCTGGGCGCACCTGCGCGGCGACTTCATCCGGGTTGGCGGGGACCACCCCGAGCGCCGGGCGCGGGTCTCGGTTACGGTTGTGTGCCTGGGTCGTGTTGGGAGGGGACGTAGTGGCGGGCATCGTTGGGGACGATGGCGCACTTCGCGTGCGGCGAGTCCGCCTGCGCCCGCCACGCCGCCGGGAGTCCCTCGAGTGGGAAGGTGTGGACCTCCAGGTGCAGCTCGCCGCGGGTGAGGGCGGTCCACAGCCAGGTCAGCGCCTCCCGCTTGTCCCGCAGTGGGGTCTGCAGGCCGGCGAAGCCGGACAGTGTCAGCTGCTTGCCGCGGAGCAGCCCGGCCGGTACCTGCGCGGTGGCGCCCGCCGCGTTGCCGATGTTCACCACGCGTGCTCGTGGTGCGCATACCGGCAGCGCCGCCTCGAGTGGCAGCCCGTACACGGCGTCCAGGACCACGTCCACCGGCCCGGCCGCCGCCAGCAACCGCGCCGCCAGCTCGTCGACGCTCTCGTCGGCACGCAGATCGACGACTGCGTCGGCGCCCAGGGCGAGCAAGCGCTCCAGTGCCACGTGATCGCGGGCGACACCGATGACACGACCCGCTCCATTTCGGTGTGCGACCTGGACCGCGAGTTGCCCGACCGCCCCCGTTGCTCCCAGCACCAGCACCGTCTCCCCGGTGCGCAGGCCGGCGGCCTGGATCAGTGGTATAAACGCCGCCGTGCCGGAGTTGCCGACGGCCGCGGCCAGCACCGGGTTGAGGCCGTCGGGCAGCGGTAGCACATCCTCGTTTCCAATAAGCACCTGCGCGGCGAAGGTACCAGGGGTGGCCGGCGAGGCGTGGCACTCGGCATAGACCCAGGAGCCGGGCGGGTAGCGGTCGGAGTCGAGCACGACGCCCACGCACTCGCTGCCTGGGACGTACGGGGCTTCGTGACGGGCCGAGTGGAACGACCCGGAGGCGATGGCCAGGTCCAGCGGGTTCAACGGCGCCGCGACCACAGCCACGAGGGTGGTGTCGGGCGTCCGCGGCGGCAGCACGACCGAGCCCAGCCGCGGTTCGGCGCCAGGAGCGTCGACGATCGCCGCCAGGATCCCGCCGCCCACGTCGGTCGATCCGCTGGAAGCCGAGCCGGGCCTTTGCCGCGGTGAGTCAGTCATGGCCGAATCTACTTCGCCTGAATCGCCTTCAGATAGCCAATCTTCCCTGCCTCGCCCTCCAGGCGCAGCACGTGTGTGGTCATGTTGGGATCCTGGTCACCATTGGGCTCGGGAACGAGCGGATTGCCGGTCCAGGACACCAGCCGGCAAACACGCTGCTGAATGCGCCAACCACCATCGCTCCGGACAAGTTCGTCGTCATACCAGCCGGTCCCTTCCCATGCCCGGCCACCTTTGGCGGATTCACGCACGAGAAGCCAATTACCATAGGTGAAGGCGTGAGCCCTGTCGCCGTCGACATGCACCAAATGGCCCATCATCGTATGCTGGTGATTATCCAACTGATTATGAAACGCGGCAAAAGAGCGCTTGAAGGTGGCGAGGTCCGACCAAACGGCGCCGGCTGGGCCGAAGTCTGCCGTTACATCCCCCGCAAAAATGCGGTCGAACAGGTCCCATTGATGAGCATCAAGCGCGACAGCGTAGAGGTTTATTATCTCAATAATGGCCGCTTTATCTTCATCAACCATGCTAGGGCTCCTCACTCTCTAAGACGCCGAAGGATCAAAGCCTCGCCCGCGAGCGGAACATGCGTCGCGTCACGTTCACCACTGGCCTCCCCGGTGGTTATACCTGCGCCCGGGTAAAACCACCATTTCTAATCAGGCGGGAATTACCGGAACGAGAAGGTGGCTGTCGTACTGACCGCCCGTTTGAATGATGTGCTTTCCAGCGTTGCGCGTGACGGGATGGATCGCAATGCTGACCCCGGGCTGATCGGACGCTGGGAAGGGATCCTTGCCCATAACAATCAGCCGCATCTTCTCGCCCGCGCGGAACAGAGTGCTCGACGGCCAGATCTCGATCTCGACGGGAACGATTTCACCGGGTTTGAGCAGCTCTTCGCGCTGGTGCGGATGGAACGGCTGATAAGGCTTGCTCTTCGCCTCGTCGAGTTCGCGATGTGAAACCCGCAGCCAGCCGTGTGCGGCGTGCCCGAAGCGAAACCGCGTAATGTAATAGAAGTTGACCAGCTCACCGGCCTTGTCGAACTTCTGAACGGCGGTGAACAGGTCCATGTCGTCCGCACCATCGGCCGCCACCCACAGCTTGAGCTTGAAATAGCCGGTCAGCTCGGTCTGCTCCGTGAAGGTGCACGAGAAGGTCGCATGCCGGTCGGCGGCGGTCGCGTCATATGAGATGGCGGATTGACCGCCGACCGGCGCCGGGTTCAGCGATCCGGTCGATGCGTCCAGATAGAAGGGGGTATAACGGGTGCGGGCAAGCGGCCATTCCATCTCGGCACGCTCTTCGCCAATGTCGATACACTCGCGTATTTCTAGCCGTACCTTTGGCCAGTTATCGACCTCGTTCGGTGTGTCTTTGAGGAAGCGATCGAAGAAGGCGATCTGCCGCCGCGTGCTCTCCTCGGTGTACATGTGCGCCCATTTATTGCGGCCATGCACCTCGAGCCATTTCTGCTCGGTTCCCAGACGCAGAAAGGCAGACAGAGAGCCGCGCGTGTGGACCCCATGGTCGCTCCAGCAGGAGATCACATACGTAGGCACGTTAATTCGCTCGACCGCCGGCACTTTGCTCTGCCAATATTCGTCGAAGAACGGATGCACGTCCATGGCCGTCAGCCAGTTCTCCGCTCGATTGAGCGAGTTCCGGGTTTGGGAATTCCAAAATGTAATGAATCCAGGGTTCGGGATCCCGCCGTGCGCCACGATCTCGCGATAAAGATCGCTCATGCCATCGTACGGCATGAGCGCTGTCAGATGCGGTGGACGCGTAGCGCCGGCGAACCACTGGACGATACCGAAATAGGAGGCGCCACCCATGCCGACCTTTCCATTCGACCATGGCTGCTCGGCGATCCATTCGATTGTGTCGTGGATATCGTCGCCTTCTTGCGGCGACCAGGCTGTCGCATCGCCTTCGGAGGAATTGATGCCTCGCGGATCGGGCACGAGGATGGCATAGCCAGCCGGGCACCAGACAACCGGATCCTGCGCTTCGATCGGGGCGTAATCGGAGACCCCTGCATTCTGCGTGAAAATGGAGCGCATCGGCTCGGGCCAGCGCCAATGCTTGCCATAGGCACTCCACAGAAGCATCGCAGGAAGCGGCCCGTCCACGCCGGCGGGCCGATAGATGTCGGTATAGATGGTCACGCCATCGCGTGGTTTTATCGCGACGTCATAATCGATGGTGAGGCCGTCGACGGTTACTTGACGTGGGTTGAAGCCGGGATATCCGCGCTCCTTGGGGTCGAGCCCAGGCTCCATCACCTCGTCATCTATGCCGTTTATCGTGTTGCCCATGCGGCCTCCCCTCGTGCTCAGAATTGTCCGTTTCCGTAGGCTGCTCTCCACCCGGCTAGCCGGCCGCGTCCCTAGACGGCTGCTTCACGGCATTTGGCGCGAAGCGGTCCAGGCTGGTGATCCCCGCAAAACTATGCGGGCGCATTCCGGCCATCAGCCGTCCGTAATTCTCGGAAAGCGCCTCGAGATTGAGCGCGCCATGCAAGGTGATAACGCGCGCGTCGCGCCGGGCCCGCTGAATGGGCTCGCTGTCCATGATCGCCGTCGATCCAGAATTCCGCTGGAGAAGCTCGATCGCTTCCGCGCACCACCTGGCGGCGTAGGCCGTCTCGACGAGGACCCGGGCACTGAACTGCTGCACATCCTCCGGATCAGCCGGTTCGCCAGCAGCAGCGAGTACACCAAGTCGGTCGGTTTCCTCGGCGTTGGCGCGGGCCATCAACCTTGCTGACTGGATCTTGGAATGAACCTCGGCGAGCATCAGATGCGTGAGCGGTGCCTCCAGCTGATTCTTGTACGTAGTGCCGCGGATGGGCCGGCCAGCAGAGCGCTCGAGGAAGCGCTCCAGCGCACCTTGAGCGAGACCAATCGACATCCCAGCCATGAGGCTGAACGCCCAGCCGAGCGTTGGCGCCTTCCAGAGAGCCCCCTTGAGACCGTTATCGAGGGATCCGGCGAGAATGTCACGGAAGTCAACGCCGCGATGCTCGGGAACGAAGAGTTCGTCTCTCGCGAGCGTGATAGAAGCGCTGCCCGTGGCGCGCATGCCGGCCACGTGCCAATCGTCCAGGAACCAGAGGTCCTCGAGCGGAACCTGAACGCCAACCAAATAAGGTCGCCCGTCGCCATCCTGGGCGATGCAGCCAAGATTCGTGAAGGGTGCCCACAGCCCGTCACTCCCAAAGGTCCAGGGGCCGCCGGATATGATCCAGCCGCCCTCGACCCGCTTTGCACGCCCGCGGGAGGCGGGAAAGTGGCTCGAGCCGGCCACCCGCGGCCCAACCCATTTGGGACCGTAGACCTCTTCAACCACACGAGCGCCTGAACCGGCCGGAATCCAGTTCGTCGAGGCCGCCACCCAGACAGTCCAGCCGCAAGAGCCGTCCCACTTGGAGACTTCGGAAATGACGTCGAGCTGCTGCTCTCTGACGGACAGCGCGTCGCCGCCAAATTCAGCGGGGCTGCCAATGTTGAAAACGCCCGTGGCGTCTATAGCGGCGATCGTCGCATCCGAATGACGGCCCGCTCGTTCGTTTTCAAGCGCCTGCTCACGCAACGACGGGCCCAACGCCCTGACGTTGTCGAGGATGGTCGCGAGTCTATCGGATGCATCACGAACCGCATTCATCGTGGTTATCTCCGCTGTCGTTCCGTGCGGGCCAGTCGCACCAATGGGGTTAGCGCGCGGCTGTGTTTGCGCCGGGTTAGCCGTGCTTGTCCGCATCATCCGCCTGTGGACGCCACCATTTGGGCGGCTCCGGCGAGTAGCCGAATTGCCGTTCGAGGTCGAACGGCACCGAAAGCGTCTTCATGTGGTGCGCGACAGCGCCGATCACATGATTACCGCCGACGAACGAGGCTGGCTCAGCGACGGTCCAGTTGAATCCCGCCGCCTTGACACGCTGGAAGATGCCGCCGGTGTCGGCCGGGTCGCGATACCCCACGGCAATGGTCTTGAAGCCCTGGCGATCCAGCGCATCGTCGAGCGGGCGAGGGCGCCCGGCCGGCGTTTCATACTGGACCAGTTCCATGAAGGTTGTACCACCACGCAGGATCGCCGTTCGACGCCGAGCACCGGGAAGTCCCCAGAGCCTCTCTTCATCGACCGAGTGCAGTTCGCCATCCACCTTCTCGAGGCCCACAACCTCACCGAAATAGGCAACGGCCTCCTCGAGGTCGGTCACCGAAGCAGCACCGTAGACGACCGCGGGTTCGAGGTCGTGATAGCGGTCACGCTCGCCAGGGAGGCCGTCCCCTTCTTCCATGATCTCGACCGGGATGCCGACCGTAGGATCGCGAAAACACACTCGGCGCAATCCATTGACTAGAATGGGAGCAGTCATCGTCGGAATATCCAGGGCGGCAAGCCGCTCGAGCGTTGCGCCAAAGTCGGGAACCGAAACACCCAGCCGGCTGAAGCCGATATCGTTCGGACGCCATTCGGCAGGCATGGGCCGCTGCGCGGGAGTGGTATGGGTCCAGAACTCGAGCTGCATCAACTCTTGCCGGCCAACCATGTATAAGACGGTCGCTCCACCCCAACCGCCAAATCCCATCACCTGACCGTTATGCTGCGTGTAGGTGAGCCGATCACCCGCGCCGGCAAACCCGAACACAGCAGAATAGAGATGCTTGCACAACGGCAGATTGTCACTGCCCATCACGATCTGAATGATGTTGGGGCTTTTCATGCCGTTGCGTCCTGGAGTTTTAAACTGATCTCTATGTTGCACGAGATCATCTAGCTTCCAGCGGCACTATCGGCAATTGCACATAGCTGGGATGTTCGGGCCCGGTGTAGAGCATGTTCGTCGCACCGACGTGGTAGCTCTCGTCATAGGCGCGAACAGGTACGCCCGCGGGAGAATACGGCTGGACGTCAATCCGGAGCCGGCACCCTTTGCGTATCATCGCACTGCTCGGATTGAGTCCAACCTCGATTGCGACGATTTCGCCATTGTCAAGTGGCGCGTAGTCCACCTCGGCATGGGTGTGGGCTGGCCAATAGTCCGTCGACTTCGCCGTATCAAGCTGGCGGTGCGATACCTTCAGCAAGCCGTGCCCGACCGGATGGGCATTCAGTGGATCGACCGGAAAGACCACCGCCTCGTAGCGAATCTCCTGATCCTGCTCATCGATCACGCGCAACGACACGAACACATCCATGTCGTTGCTCGTGGACGACACCCACAAGCCGGCCTTCATATAGCCGACAAGTGCCATGTCCTCGGGCAGCGGATCGCTGATGAACGAGAGGCCAGTCGACCAGCGGGGAGTGCCGCCGACAGGTCCTGTCGGCGCAAGTGAAGGCTGCCCCAGGTCGAGATGGGCATCATAGCTTGCCCTGCTTTCAGCAACCGGTCGGTCCTCGCTGATCCGCAGGAAGTCCTGTCGGCGCCCGTCTCCTTTCCAGTCCGACGGTGAGGCATCGAGATACCACCGCCGGTACGTGGTCCGCGCAAGCGGCCACTCAGCCGCCTCCACTAGATAATGTGCGGCGTTTCCGGTCCTGACCTGAACGCGAACCGGTGCGCCATCCATCGCACCATTGTCGATGCCCTTGAGCCAATAGTCGAAATACCGCCTATGTTCGGCTATGGTCGTGTCTTTATACGAATACGGCAACCAGGCATCGATGAAATCGAACTTCTTCGCTTTGGTCCCGGTCGACCGAATGAAGGTTTCGCTACTGCCAAGCTGATGGATTATGGCACCCGTCTGCGGGCCGACGATCCAAACTGGTGCGGTGGCCTTCTCGATCTCGGGACGCATGAAGATCGACCCATGAGCGCCATACGCAGCCGGGTCGTTGAAGGGAGTCGCCAGCACGCGGGTCATCCAGTCCGTTTCCCGCCGTTTGCCGCAGAAGTTGTTGCCGGACCAGGCCTTCCACCACCAGTTCCAGAACCCCGCGCCAAATATGCCGCCGCCGTAGACGGCTTCGTTGTACAGGTCGGCATCGGTGCCTATGGCAATCATCGCCTTCAGGTGGGGCGGCTGAAGGGTCGCAACGTTATGCTGCGTCATTGCTAAGTAGGACATTCCCCACAGGCCGACATTTCCATTCGACCAGGGCTGCGTTCCAGCCCACTCGATGGCATCGTAATAGTCTTCTGCCTCCTGTACACTGAAGGGCGCCTGAAGCCCGGGGCTCTTACAGACGCCGCGAGCGTCAACCCGAATGCATACATAACCGTTCGGAACCCAAACCGATGAATCGACGCTTTCGTGATTTTCAGATTGGAGGCCATCCGGATTGCCGGAGAAATAGCGGTCCTCCATCTCCTCCTTCTTGAGCGCATCGTCTTCATTGCAAATGCACTCATGGTAGAAGCTTTTTCCGTAGAAGCTGTTACTCATGATGACCGGATGCTGACCATCGTCAGCCGGACGGAAGACGTCAGCATAGACAAAGGACCCATCGCGTAATGGGATCTGTACGTCGGTCAGCTTGACGATGCAGCGGATGTTGCGTCGAAGCTCGTTACGTGCGGCCGCGGCATTGCGCAGCCGTCGGGGCGTATTCGCGGTGAAGACGCCCGGAGTCGCATTGAGCTTCTCGAAAAGCCTGGTGACCATCGGATCGCTGGCGAAGCTACGGGCACCCGCTGCCGTTTCATCAGACATTGCCGGGTCAGCGTCGGGCTGGTCGAAATTGATGACCATTGGCTCGATGAGATCATGCACCACCGGCGCAATGGTGATGCCATTCTCGATGTTCCCGTCCTGGTCCAACGTCTGGACGAGTCGCGCAAGATTGGTCACAGCTGGATCGCGCAGCTTGTCGATGTTCCCGGCGACGCGATGGACGAGCTGCGCCAGGTTGACTCTCGGCGCGCCCTCGACCGTTCCCAGGACGAGCCCACCCACGAGGAAGGTGACTGCCTCTCCGTTTATGTACTGGAATTCACCGTGCTTATTCGTGATGCCGGTTTTGGTCGGCGTCTGATACTCAAGGCCGGAAATTGGGCCTACCAAGACACCGGTGGCGACGTCGGTCGCCTCTCTGGCTGTAGTGGTGTTGCCCATCACACTCTCACTCTCACTCTCATTCGTCGTGGAAAGGGTTCCGAAGCTGATCCATTGCCCGGGTGGGTCAGTCATGGCCGAAGGCGATCATGGGTGACGACGCGGCGCGCGAACAGCCAGGCGCCTGCCTCCTGGACGAGGTCATCTTCGTAGAGGCCACTGCCGAGAACAGCCTTTCCCTCGACGTAGAGGACCTCCGCGCCCCGACCGCGCCACCGAGCACGGGCCTCGTCGCAAGACTCGTGAAATGATGGCGCGTGCCGGCGCGTGGGCCTGCGCGATGCTCGCGTGCGAACCGGTCGAGCTCCTCGCGGCCGGTGACATGGAGCGGCTGCACGCCCTCCCCGCGATGAGCGGTGAACGTACCGTGCGTGGTGAAGCACTCCGCCCAACCGGTCCCGTCGCCGAAGTCGATCGCCAGCGCATACCGTCCGTAGAGGTCGGAAATGTCCGCACGGTCGGCGCCGGTGAGCCTGGCCTCACTGCTCAACGTCATCCGCGCCCCCGACGCCCCTTTCGATTTGGACGGCTAACGGCGGGATGTGCCTCCGTCAAAGCCGGTGATGATCCGCGCACTACAAGGGGAAGCTGAAGATAAGACGCGTAAGAGCCGCCGGTGTGAATGATGTGCTGTCCCCTGTTCTGAGGACTGTAATCGCGTACCCCGGGCATGATGGCCCCGAGCGAGTTGTTGGCGCTGATTATCAGCCGGAGCTGCTCGCCTGGATAGAACACCAGGCCAATGGGGGAAAGGTCGATCTCAACATCAACGATTTCACCAGGCTTCAGCTTCTCAATCCGATCGAAGCTGTGAGCAGGAACGGCATCGGTTGACAGCGTCTCGTCTAGATGCCGTAAAGACACGCGCAGGCGGCCGTTGGAGCCCTTGTACCGGAGAACCGATGCGCCGCGCTCGGTGGCGTCTTGGATCATCGCGCCGTGGTTGGGCACGTTGAACTGCTGAAGTGCCGTGCCGGTGACGTTCAGCTTCTGAGCGAGGACGAACAGGTCCATATCGTCGGTGCCCTTCGCTTCGACCCAGAGTCGCACTTTGGGGTAGCCGACCATCACCGTTTCTTGATCGAAGCGCAGCGTGAAGGAGACCAAGCCCGGACCCGATTCTGCATCGTATGCCGCCATCGACTCTTCTGCGGGCGCCTCGGAACGCAAGGTGCGCGAGCGACCGTCAAGATAACATTTCGTGTACGTGACATCTTCCGGAGGGAACTCGCTCGCAGGTTGATTGACGCGATCACCACCTTCCAGGTCGAGTATGGAGTAACGGACGCGAGGCGTCCGCTGCCAGCCGTTCTCTTCACCTTTCAGGTAGTGATCGAAAAATTGGCGCAGATCCTCGACATTCGCCTCATCGTAATAGTCGGGCCATTCCTGACTGTTGTGGATGCGTAGCCACGTCTCTTCGGAAGCAATCCTCCGCCACGCGCGGAACGTCCCTGCCGTGTGCAGCGTGTTGGTATAGCTGGCGACGACGTACGCCGGCACGGTGATCTTGTCGAAGCGCGCGATCTTGTCTTCCCAGAGGTCGTTCACCAAAGGGAAGCGCTCAGCCTCCGCGACGACGTCTTCGCGCCGGTTCTTCCCGGCATAGTTGTTCTGGAGCCGTTCGGCGAAGCCGAGGTCCGGCATACCGCCGCGCAGGACGAGATCGCGATACACGTCGCTCAAGCCTTCCCACGGGTTGATTGCCGTCAGATGAAGAGGCTGTTCGGCAGCGGTGAACCATTGCGAGATCGTGAGATAGGAGGTCCCGCTCATCGCGACCTTGCCGATGCACCAGTCCTGAGCGGCCAGCCACTCGATCAGATCGTGGCAATCCTGACCCTCTTGACGCCCGAACATGACACTGTCGCCCTCCGAGAAGGCGACGCCCCGGGCGTCGGGGTTGCAGATCGCGTAGCCCTGCGCGCACCAGTACGCCGGGTCAGGACCCTCGAATTTCTCCAGACCGGACACGACGGAGTTAGCGAGGCCGATGAGCCCGAACAGGGAAGTGATGGAGGGAGCAGTTCCCTGGCTCTTGCCGTAGGGGCTCCACGCGACGATGACAGGCACCTTCTCCGTTCCGGCGGGACGAAGCACATCCACGTAGATCGTCACGCCGTCACGCAAGATGATCGCCACGTCCTTCTCCATCACGATTTCGACCGGCAATGGTCGGAAACTCGGCTCGATCTGAAAGCCTGCTGGCAGGATTCGGGTGCCGGGATCGAACGCACTAAGCAATCCGTGTGCATCGCCCGCCTCATAGGGGTAGGACGGCACGAACACTTTCTCTAGGTCCGCCATTTGCGCATCCTCTCTTCGTCTGGCAATGGGCTTGAACTGGTCAGGCCACGCTGACGATCTAGATCAGGCCGATGAAGCGCGGCTCAGGCACTTCGACGACCATTGCTAGGCCGGTGATCCCGCGCGCGGCGAGCAACGGGGCCGTCATGCACTCTCGAGCGCGTAATCGGGAACCTCATCCTGCGCCTTGCATGGTCGACGCCGCTCAACCCCGATCCTTCACGACCGGCGTTCGAGCACGTTCATCGATGCCGGTGCGGACTCGGCTCCACACAGCGCCCGTCCAACGTTCTCCATCCAGGTGTCCATGTTGTGCGCCGCATGCAGGCTGCCGGCGCGGCAGTTTCGAGCAATCAACTGAAGCGGCTGCCGTTTCATGATCGCCGACGCTCCGGACGCGCGAAAGAGCGTCTCGACCGCGGAGCTGCACGCATCCCAGACGTACGCGACGTCGGTATGGAATTGGACGAGCTCGCGCTCGGAGGGTTCCACGCCCTCGGTCTCGCATCGGTCAAGCTCGGCCACCGCGGCGTCGGCCACCAGGCCCGCCGCTCGGATCTGGGTAGAGGCGCGTCCCACGGTGTGGTGCGTGATCGGCGCGTCGACCTGGTTCGCGTACGGCGAGTATGGAATGCTTCGCTTTCCGACCGCGCCGAGGAACACCTCCATGGCGTGGTCGGCCATGCCGAGTGCGACGCCCGTGCCCGTCACGAGCGAGCGAGCGAGACCCCCGCGTCGCGGTCCGAGGCCCCGCTCGGTGAGCTCGGCGATCCGCGCTGTAAGCCGCTCGGGAGTGCTGAAGCGCTTGTCGGGGACAAAGAGCTCACCATCCGTCGCGACGGTCTGGCTGCCCGTGGCGGCCATCCCCATCGCATCCCAGTCATCTCGAGCGACGAGCGAGTCCTTCGGGACCAGAACCATTCCGACCTTCGCGTCGTCGGTCTCGTCGTAGAAGACAGCGAGATAGCCGTGGGACGCATGGACGCTCCCGGTGGCGAACGGCCACACACCCTTGATCATCCAGCCACCGTCAGTTTGCCGTGCGGTCCCAGACATGCGCCGGCTCTGGCCTGCCACCGCGAACGTGCGATTCCCAACCCGGGGTGACTCGTACACTGGCGCGACGACCTCTTCAGCGAAGGCAACGCTCCACAGATTCCCCCCCGCGGCCGCCCACACCATCCAGGCCGTTGCCCCGCACCCCGCACCGAGCGCCCGATAGATGTCATGCAGCTCTCGCGTTGTGAAATCTGCACCCCCGAACCGCTTCGGCGTGGTCAGACTGAAGACACCGGCCGCGTCGAGTCGCTCAATGCTCTCCTGCGGAATGCGGCGCTGTTGCTCAGCCACGGCTTGGTGCTCGCGCAACCAGGGTCGCATCTCCGCGACGCGGACGACGATTTTCTGAGCCTGTGGCCGATCGACGTCCGCCTTGATGCCCATCGCCATCGTCCTCATGACCTCCTACTCGTTGCCACGTTCCACGTGCGAATCGCGCGCAGCCTGGAACTCTCTGGCCGCCATAGGATCCCCGAAGCAGATCAGGGCCAGACTTCCTTTGTCAGCGGCGTCCCGTCGAAGCCAGCGACGTGGCGAAGACTCGGATCACTTCCGTCACGCCGTCCCACCGAGGCGTCCGGATGATCGTCAAACCAGCCCTCAGCAGGAAATCTGTACATCCAATCGACGAGAAGCCTGCGGCGCGCGATCAACCATACGCCGTCCCGCTGCTCGAACCGGTCGAGGTAGCGCGCCCAAAGCTTGACGTATTCACCCTTCCAGTGATGCCTTTCTGATCCCTGGTGATCAGCATTCAGATACGTCTCGACGTGAGCGATGTTGGGACCGTCAAACTCGATCAGACTGTTTCCGAGAAAATGCATGGTGCGGACGAATCGCGGCATCTCCGCTGCGAGGAAATCTACGAAGCCATCGACAGATCCGACGTGCAAACTTTCGGGAAATTGGATCCACGCGTCTCTATGGAAGGTGCCGCGAACGAGGTCCATATCTACACGGTCGAGACCACGACAGTATCGCAGCAACACGTCGTGGATTTGCGCTCGAGCACTCAGTTCCGCAAGATTCACCAGCCTGCTCCCATCATAAGTGCGCACTCCGACGAGAAAATAAGAGGGCCTGGATCATATACAGTTGTTGGTTCTGATCGGGCCATCGCCGTTCCTCGTTGATCCTGCTGCCGTTCTCATGATTCCCGTGGTGGCACGACCGGCAGTTGCACGTAGCTCAGATGCCGCGGGCCTGTATAGATGGTGTTCTGCGCCCCGTCGTGATACGTGGAGTCGTATGCATGCCGGTTACCGTGACCGACGCCGGTGTACGGCTGGATATCGACGCGAATGCGGTGTCCCTTCCTTGCCAGGCCAGTGTTCGGAATGATCTCAACCTCCACGGGCACGACCTCCCCGTCCTGCAGCGGGGCGTGGTCAGCGCGCAGGTGGGTGTGCTTCGGCCGGAACTCGGTCGATCGCTCCGTGTCCAACTTGCGATGTGACACCTTGAGCCATCCCTTGGCCAGCGGATAAAACTGAGTGGAGATGCCGGGGATGACCGCAGGACCGCAAAAGTCGACCTCCCGATTCTCCTCATCCAGCACCCGCAAAGCCACGAAGATATCCATGTCCTCGCTGGTGGACGCCACCCACAGCACCAGCTTGCTGTACCCGGCAAGCACCGTGTCTTCCTCCAGCGGCTCGCTGATGAACGTGGCACCAGGAGTGCAGGGCGCGCTGGCCGTGGCGTCCTTCCCTGCCAGTGCCGGCGGCACGCGGGATGCGGTCAGGTCCACCTCTGCCGAATAGGTCACGGACCGCTCGACATCGGGGACTGTGCGCGCCAAACGCAGGACATTGTCACAGCGGACGCGCCCATCCCAATCGGAGAGCGAGGGCGACGCATCCAGATACCACCTGACGTACTCAGTGCGCGCGATCGGCCACTCACGTTCCTCTTGAACGTACGATCCGCCGCGTCCGGTTCGGATCTCCAGGCGCACCGGTGGCTTGTCCATGATCCCGTTGTCGATGTCCTTGAGCCAGTGATCGAAGAACGCCACGTGATCATCGACCGCCGCAGCGGAGTAGGACTTCATGAACCAGTCCTCCCAAAAGTCAAGCTTCTTGCTCGTAGTGGGAGTGTTCAGATACGTTTCGCTGCTGCCGAGCTGATGGAAACTGCTGGGATGCGTCGTCACGGCGACCGTCCACAGCGGCACCGACACCTCGCTGAGGTGGGGACTCATCAGCACCTCTGCCCGCGGTCCGAAGATCGCAGAGGGGGCAGAGTCCTTGAACGGATTGGCTCTAGCCATCGCCAGAAAGTCCTTCGCCCTGACCTCGCCGCAGATGGCGGGCACGATTCCATTCTGGAACCAGAAGGGGAAGAACTCCTCGTTGAGAATGCCCCCTGTGTAAATGAGCTCCTCATAGAGGTCGGTATCCGTGCCGATCGCGATCATCGCCTTGAGGTGGGGTGGCCGAAGGCTCGCCACCGCGTGCTGATTGACCGCGTAATACGACATGCCCCACAGGCCGACGCTCCCGTTTGACCACGGCTGCACACCGGCCCATTCGATGGCGTCGTAGAAGGCCTCCGCCTCGTCGATCCCCCAGATGCCAAGGATGCCCGGGCTCCTTCCGGCGCCAGGGCTGTCCACCCGGACGAGGGCGTAGCCGCGCGGGATCCAAGTCGCCGTGTTGATGCTCTCGTGGTTCTCGAACTCGTACCCGTCCGGATTCCCCAGGAAGTACCGGTCTTCCATCGCCTCATGGTGCTCAGCGTCCTCCTCGCTGCAGATGGAATGATGGACGAACGCCCTTCCGTAGACACCGCAATTCATGACGACCGGGACCCGATCGTCACGGTCGGGACGGAAGACATCCGCGTACACAAACGAGCCGTTTCTCAACGGGATCTGGACGTCGCGGTAGCGTCGGATGCCGAGGACGTTGCGGCGAACCTCGTTGTGTGCGGCGGCCGGCGATCTGAGCTTGCGCGGCGTGGCATCGGTGAAGACGTTCGCCCGGTTCAGATCGTCGAGCAGCCCAACGACGACCGGATCCTCCGTGAACGCCTGGATGGGATCGACGGGACCGCCCGCGAGCGTCATTATCTGGTACCGGAAGTCGATGGCGCGATCTCCCAACAGCTCGTGGATCTCCGGTGTCAGGGTGATTCCGTTGTCGGGGTTGCCGTCCTGATCGAGCGTTTGTAGAAAGCGGGCGATGTTCGTTAGACCTGGATCGGCCAACTTGTCGCGATTGCCGTCGACCCTGGCGACGATGTCGGCGACGGTGAGCCGCTCGGCGCCTCGCGCCGCGCCGATTAGGACGGCACCGACCGAGAACGTGACGACCTCGTTGTCCCGGTAGTCGAACGTCCCGTCCTGGTCCGTGACGCCCGAGCAGGTGGGAGTTTCGAACCGCAGGCCAACAATGGGTCCAGCGAACCTTCCTTTACGCAGCATAGATCTCTCCTCTCGAGGTCGGCGCACTGGGGTCGCTGGTCTTGACGGCTCCAGACCCGGCGAGGGTCGTGCCGAGGGGCAGGGTCGTGGCTTCGCCGGTGGCGGTTCGGTGACGCTTCACGTCGTCTTGTCCAGTTGTCTCGCCGGGCCGCCAGGCAGGCGGACGGTCGCCAGCGGTCATCGGGGTGACCAAGGACACCGGCGTACAAACGCCGGCCACGAACGCGCGGAAGTTGGCCTGCAGACCTGGTGAAGGCGGTGCGGTGAGCGGGGCGGCGGTGTCGCTCACGCGGACCTCAGTGGATGCAGTTCCACGCTGTGAAATATAACACCGCTGGCTTAGAAATATCAAGCGGGAGGCTCTGAATCTGCTATGCCACCCGACGCCCTTGCCCGCGGCTGTCGGCGTCGGCTGGCATCTGCGCTCATGCAGCGAGCGAGGAGCTTCAAGGCACTTCTGACGATCACACCAGACGGTCGGCGGCCCGAACGACCAACGGCAGGGGTCAGTGCACGAGCGGGACGACGACCTCGCTGGCCATGACCGACGGCCAGCGGACCACCGCCTGAAGGACGCGCCGATGGATCTCCTCGATGTTGCGTCGGGCGTTCTCAGCGGCCTTGTCCGCGTCCCGCTCCGCTAGGATCTGGCGCACCCAGTGCTCCGACGGCTCGGCGAGCATGGCCGCGGGATCGGAGGTCAGGAGCAACGCTCGGATCCGGCTCATGTCCCCCGTGAGCCGCTGGAACAGGGATACAAGGTAGGCGTTGCCGGCCGCCTCGGCAAGGGTCCCAAACGTGGCGTTCACGACCTCGATGTCGCGCATCGCTGTCTCGGTGCCTCCTTCCTCGTGTGCAAGCCGGTCCAACTCCTCGAAGGCCGCCGTCGCGGCCGCGATCTGCTCGTCGGTGGCGTGCCTGATGCCGAGCCGGATCAGCTCCGGCCCGACGATCTCCCACACGACGAAGAGGTCGTCGATCGACTTCGGGGTGAGGGGCGCGACCTGGTAGCCTTTGCGCGGGAGGGTGCGGACGAGGCCCTCGTGGTTGAGCCGGGTTAGCGCGTCGCGCAGTGGCGACATGCCGAACCCGGTGTCGGCCGCGAGCTGCTTCTCCGTTAGGCGCTGGCCCGGGGCCAGCCGGCACGCGATGATGTCGCCGCGCACCCGGCGGTAGGCGGCCTCGCCGAGCGAGACGCGCGGCTCGGACAGGCCGGTCATATTGGCCGCCCTCGATCTCCGTGCCCCTGAGGAGGAATCAGCCGGTCCGCAGGAGTACCGCCGGAATGGGCGGTGACGACGAGGATCGGACTCGTTCGGGGATGGACGAGACCGGCCCGTCCAACGGATCCGACTGAGCTGCGTCGGACGGGTTTCACCTCATCCCAGATCGAAAAGCGCGGGCACACTGCTTTCCCGGCGCCTATGGCTGACAGTGCGGGCTGGACGTCGTGGACGCGGTGCGAGCTTAGGGGCGAGGGGATTCACGGGTGAGTCAAGTCTACGCCGCACGCGGGAGCGGGGCTGAGGCAGGGTCGGTGGCCACGGCGCGCAGGTCCAGCAGCGCGGTGTCCAGCCGCACCAACCCCGCCTCCACCGCTCGAGGCACTTCCGGGCAGGGTACCAGTAAGGCCTGCCACTGCGGCTGCTCCAGCCGCAGCACGATCCGACTGATCCCAAACACCAGCTGCATAGCGGCGTAATTGGATGACGCTGGGAGGGGCGTCGCCAAGCCCGCCAGCATCAGCACGCCGGCCCACTCGGCCACTCGGTTCTCGAAGCCGATCCCGGTCTCGTTGGCAGCACCAGCGCAGCCAGCCTGCAGCGCACCGCAGGTCATGCCCGCCCCCCAGCAAGCCGACTCGGTGTGGCCGGCGGCATCCACCACGATAACGTCGCCCGGCTGGGCGTATTTGCCGGCGATCTCGCCTAGCAACAGCGGGTCAGGACATCATGACTCGACTTTGGCCCTTTTCAGGCGGCGTAGGCAGCACGTCCGAGCACCTGGCGAGCATTCTGGCGGACGGAGGCAATCATCCGGCATGCCGGAGCCATGCTGCCCTCACCCAGTCCCGCC
>JAABUQ010004823.1_pt1 | contig 22424 bp, 21 predicted proteins | sample 5560001 | NCBI WGS metagenome assembly JAABUQ01 (sample SAMN10711888, study PRJNA513371) | rock metagenome | isolation source: Antarctica rocks | place: Antarctica: Victoria Land, Finger Mt nord | collected 2015-12-18 | reverse complement strand
GAATACCGACCCCACCCCGTTCGTCTGGGGCGGCAAACGGCTGATCCGCCGCCAGAGGAGTCGCCAACGCCACCACGCCCTGGCCGGATCCGGTGCCTGTACCTCGCGTCCGGTTCATCGGCGCCCTACCGTCATCGACCAATGGCGCCGCTCATGCCAAGTGACCCACTAGCGGGGAAAAGACCCGCTCCGCAGGCCGTACACACCGCATAGCGGGCACGCTGGCCGCGCAGCCACCGGCTGCGCCGCCAGGTCCGCCGTCGCGCTGGCCTGTACCATCTGCTCCAGCGCCCGCGCCTGCAACCGCTGCCCGACCGCAAACACCACCTCTTCCATCTCGGCCAGCGTGGCGCGGGGATGCGCGGTGCGCCAGACGGTCAACTCCTGCGCCACCTCTTCTGCCAGCGTCTGCCACCCCGGCAGCATCCGCTCGACAGCCTCCATCTTTGCGTCCATGGCTCCTCCGGGCTGTCAGTCTGCCGCCCAGCCCGGTTCGCCACTTTACCCCCCCACGCAAAACTACGCCGGACACCCCCGCTAATCATGAGGCTTCCCCCTGGCCGCTCTCATGGCGTATCCTGGCCGGTGTACTCGGCCTAAGTTCGGGGTGGAATCCTGGGTCATCCATTCGGTGCGTATTGGTGAGCGCCGACCCATGCTTCTCGGTGACCTGCCTCGACGGCTCGCTGAGGAGAGCGGCGCCGATCGTGAAGCGGCCGGCGCGCTCCTCGGCGCGGTTGGCCTCGCAAGGAGGACGCGATGAAAACGGTTCGCAACCCGCTGGGCCCCTTCATGGCAGCGATGGCCATAGCCTTGGCCCTCGCTGCGTGCGCGCCAGCCACCCCTGCGCCGTCGAGCGCCGGTACACCGCCTGCCCAAGCCACTGCCAAGCCGGCCGCGGCTACGACCCCAGCCGCTCAGCCAACCACCGCCAGCGCAGCCCAGCCCACCCAGGCGGCCGCCCAGACTGGGAGTCAGTCGGCGTCGAAGGTCGCCAAGATCGGCGTCATGGTGCCGCTGACGGGCGCCTTCGCGGCAGACGCGCAGGACGTCGTGAATGCGGCCCAGCTCGCCATCGATGACTACAACAATGCAGGCGGGGTGGCCGGGTATCGCTTCGAGATGGTCTCGGCCGACACCGTCGACCAGCGCGCCGACGCTGTCACCAGTGCCTTCAATCGGCTGAAGAGTACCCAGGATCTCAACTTCATCATGACTGCCTACGCCAGCACATCGAACTTCGAGATCGACCTGATGGCGCAGGAGAACATGCCCTACGTGATCTCCGCGAACGCGGCGCAGACTCGGGAGATCATCTCCAAGGACCCATCCAAGTACCCTACCGTCTGGTCGCGCGTGCCGTCGTACGACGCGTACGAGACGGAGCTGCCCAAGCTGCTCGAGAAGTGGGCGAGCCAGGGTAAGCTCAAGCTGAGCAACCACAAGGCCTACATCGTCAGCTCCGACGATCCTTACGGCTCGACCATCGCGAACGGGCTGCAGAAGAACTTCAAGGACATCAATTGGAGCATCGCCGGTTTCGAGACGGTTCCATTCGCCTCGGTGACCGACTGGCGCGGGATCCTGGCCAAGATCCGTAGTGATCCACCTGACATCGTGATCGTGACGGACTCGGCGCCGCCTAATAACGCGGCCTTCCTCAACCAGTTCATGGAGAACCCAACGAATTCACTGGTGTTCCTCCAGTACGGTCCGTCGGTCCCCGAGTTCATTGACCTCACTAAGAAGAACTCAACCGGCGTCGTCTACAACCTGCTGGGTGGTGCCATCGACACGCTCCCTGAGACGAAAGACATACGGGCAAAGTTCAAGAGCAAGTACGGCAATGAGGGTGGTTACTTCGCTGTCGCGGCCTACAACGAAGTACAACTTTACGCCGAGTGCGTCAAACAGCTCAGTGACGCGACCAATCGACTGGCCATTGGCAAGTGCATCGGCAATCTTGACCTGATGACGCCTTCTGGCCACTTGAAGTTCGACCAGCAGACGCACCTGGCCATGCAGGGCGAGGACTTCTACCCGATCCTTTTCTACCAGATTTGGGAGGGGCAGCGGATCATCGTCGATCCGCAGAAATACGTGGGCGGCGACTTCCGCATGCCGCCCTGGATGAAGCCGTAGGCGAAGTCCACCGGCCGGCACGCGAAGACTTCGCGTGCCGGCCGGTCGGCGACGCGCGACCAGGTCCAGTGACAGGACACGAGGGCGCACGATGACCGTACTCCTGTCGGTGAAGGACCTGACCAAGTCCTTCGGCCGCCTCCAGGCGGTCGACCGCGTGAGTTTCGAGGTCGTTGAGGGAGAGATCTACGGCATCGCCGGACCGAACGGGGCGGGTAAGACCACCCTATTCAACTTGATTACAGGCATCCCGTTCCGGCGCGACAGTGGGGTAATCGTTTTTCGCGGTGAGCGAATCGACACTCTGCCGCCGTACGAGATCTTTCGGCGCGGCATCGCCCGGACGTTTCAGAAGGAGACCGCCTTCGACACGCTCACTGTCGAGCAGAACGTGCGCGTCGCGGCAGCCTTTGGCCACCCACGTGGGCGTGGGCCACGGGCGGAGGAGGCCGACGTGGCGCAGGCACTCGAACTGATCGACCTGCAGGCCGAGCACGGCCGCCTCGCGGCCGAGCTGCCCCTCTACGCCAAGAAGCGCCTGATGCTGGCATCGGCAATGGTAGTTGGTCCCACCTTGCTGATGCTGGACGAGCCGGCTGCCGGTCTCAACGTGGTTGAACTGGAGCAGCTCGAGCAGTTGATTCGCTCCCTGCGCGGCCTCGGGACGACGATTGTGATCATTGAGCACGTCCTGCCGCTGCTGTTCGGCGTCTCCGACCGGGTGATGATCATGGACTCGGGAGAGAAGATCGCCGAGGGGGAGCCCGAGTCGGTGGCCCGGGACGATGCAGTGATCGAGGCCTACCTCGGCAAGCGCGGGAAGGAGGCTTTCCATGCTGCTGCAGGTTGACAACCTGATTGCCGGATACGGGAACGTCGAGGTGCTTCACGGATTATCGATCGCCGTGGGCGAGGGCGAGCGAGTAGGCCTCTTTGGACCGAATGGGCACGGCAAGACGACGCTGCTGCGGACGATCTCCGGACTGGTACCCGCGCGGGACGGGACTATCCAGTTTCAGGACGCCCGCATCGCGGGGTTGAGCGCGCGGCGCATCATCGAGCGCGGCCTCGTTCACGTTCCGCAGGCCAACACGCTCTTCCCGCGCATGACCGTGCTGGAGAACCTGACGCTCGGGGCGTACACCAGGCGCACCTGGGCCAGGCGCAGGGAGAGCCTCGCACGTGTCTTCGAGCTCTTCCCGCGCCTGGCCGAGCGGCGGAGCCAGTACTCCCGGACACTCAGCGGCGGCGAGCGCCAGATGCTCTCGATTGGCGTGGGCCTGATGGGGACGCCGACGCTGCTCATGCTCGACGAACCCACGCTGGGACTGGCGCCGAAGATCAAGGACGAACTCGCCGTCGCCATCGGGCAGATTGCGAGCAGCGGCGTCACCATGCTGGTCGTGGACCAGGATCTTGAGCTCCTGCTCAGCGTTTGCCAACGCCTGTACCTCATCGAGAAGGGTCAAGTCTCGCTACAGACCGAAGAGGGGGCCACGATCCAGCAGAGCGAGGTTCTGGAGATGTACTTCGGCAAGGTCGCGCTCACCGCCTCAGACGGGGGGCGCGGCGCGTGACCGTCATCGCCCGGCGCGCCGCCGGCTTGGCCTGGGCCGCGCCCTTCATCCATCGAAGGAGACGCCGCAAGATGGATCGGGACACGTCCCGCACACGGCGGACAGGACGCTACCCATGACCTTCGACTCACTCGTCGCGATAGTCGTCAGCGGCGTCGTGTCCGGGTCGCTGTATGCGCTAATGGCCAGTGGGCTGTCCCTCGTCTGGGGGACGCTGCGCATGTTCAACTTTGCCCACGGCGCGCTCCTGATGCTGGCCGCCTACGCCGCCTGGTACTTCGCGGATACGGCCGGCCTCGGCGGAGGCCTTCCGGTCGGTATTCCTGTAGCCATCGTACTGCTCGCGGCGGGCGGACTGGTCCTGTATTGGTTGCTCATCCGACCGTACGTCGGTCGCCCAGGGGCTGACCTGGTGGTGATCATCACTACCCTGGCCGGCGCCACCTTTCTCCAGAACGCCGCCCAGCTCGTCTTCGGCCCGCGCTACAAACAGCTTGGCCGCGTAGTGGAGGGCCGGATCCAGCTCTCGAACACGGCCGTCGGCCTCCAGGAGATCGTGATCATCCTGCTGACCCCGGCAATGCTGCTGGCGTTGGCCGTGCTGCTGAAGCGCTCGAAGCTCGGCCTGGCTATCCGCGCCGTCGAGCAGAACCACGATTCCGCCCTGCTAGTGGGCATCAACGTCGGGTGGGTCTACCCTCTCACGTTCGCCGTCAGCGCGGCGCTGGCGGCCGTGGCCGGAGTACTGCTCGGCGGCCTGTTCTTCATCACGCCCACCATGGGTTCCGACCCTTTGCTGCGCGCGTTCATCGTCGTTGTCTTCGGTGGGTTAGGTAATCTCACCGGGACAATCATCGGGGCCTATGTCATCGGGTTGATCGAGGCCATTGCTGTCTTCTTTGTGGGCCTGTACTGGGCGCCGGTAGTGCTGTTCGTTGTGCTGATCGCCGTCCTGATCTTACGACCATCCGGTCTTATGGGGTCGGACACGTGAGGGCCCTGCAGTCCGCGGCGACCAAACACGGTGTGCCCTGGATAATTGCATTGGTGGTGCTCTACCTGTTCCCGGTCGTCGTCACCGACCCGTATCTGCGGCACCTGGCGGTGCTGGGCCTACTGTTCGCAGTGGCGGCCTCCAACTGGGACCTGACGCTCGGCTACGCGGGGCTGTTCAACTTTGCGCATATCACCTCGTTTGGCCTTGGGGCCTACACCAGCGGCGTCCTGTCGGTGAAGTTCGGTGTCTCGCCATGGCTGGGCATCCTGGCCGGCGCCTGCGTCGCGGTGCTGGTGAGCGCACTGGTCTCGGTGCCTGCCATTCGCCTGCGGGGCATCTACGTGGCGCTCCTCACGTTCGCCTTCAGCCAGCTCGCCTCAGCCCTGATCGTGAGCCAGACCGCACTGACTGGAGGCTTGGCGGGCCTGACCGGCGTCCCGAGCCTGACTCTGGGCGCGCTCAACTTCCGTGATAACATCGTCGCCTACCTTTACCTGTGCGGGGTGCTTCTGCTTACCTCCACCCTGTTCCTGCGCTGGCTCGTGACATCCGACTTTGGTCTCAGCCTCGTCGCCCTGCGCGACTTTGAGGAGTATGCGGTCAGCCGAGGCGTGCCACTGGGCAGGCAGCGGTTCCTGGCCTTCCTGTACAGCGCGATTTTCACTGGCGCTGCCGGCGCGATTTACGCGCACTACTTGCTGGTCGTCTCCCCGGAGGATCTCGGTTTCTCCCTGAACACCCTGTTCCTGAGCATGGTCCTCATCGGCGGGGTGGCAACGACCTACGGCGCCATCCTGGCCGGCATCCTGCTTACGTTCGTGAGCGAACTTATGGCCCCCCTAGGGCCCGTTCGCTTCATGGTCGTTTCGGTGCTGATCGTCCTGACGATGCGGTTCCTGCCGCAGGGGATCTGGGGCCTCGCCCGGTTGCGGCTCGGGCGGGCCGATGCATCGACACCGATCGCCGGTCCTGGGCCTCGGCCCGAGCCGCAGGCGGTGTCAGCCGAGGATCGCGCGAGGCTCGCGTGAGCGTACCGGCCGTGCCCACCCGCGGCCCAGCTGGCGTCGCCCTGGTCACGGGCGGGGCGCGCGGTCTTGGTGAGGGGATCGCCCGACGACTCGCCCACGATGGCTGGTCGGTGCTGCTGGCTGATGCGGACGCGCGGGTGGCTGAGACGGTCGACGCTCTCAGCGCTACGCTCGAGCTGCCGCAGGGACGGCTGGCGCCGCGCGTAACGGACGTTGCCGACGCGGCTCAGGTCGAGGCCGCCATTCAAGCCGCCCTGAACCAGTTCGGGGGCCTGGATCTGGCCGTCGCCAACGCAGGTATCGGTGGTGTCGAGGCCGACCTCATTGACGTCGAGCCGACCGACTTCGACGCGATCGTTGCAGTCAACCTGCGCGGGGTGTATCTGACCTGCCGTGCAGCCGGGCGGGTCATGCGCGCTGCCCGCCGGGGGTCGATCGTGACTATTAGTTCGATCTTCGGCCAGGAGCCGCTCCCGCGTACGGCGGCGTACTCCGCCACTAAAGCTGGAGTGATCGCGCTCACGCAAGCACTGGCGCTTGAGCTGGCGCCCTACGGGGTGCGCGCGAACAGCATCGCCCCGGGCTACATGGCAACCGAGATGCAGTGGGCCGGTCTCCGCGCGCGTGCCGCCCACGCCGGCGTCTCGTTCGAGGCGGAGCGCGAGCGTGTGATGGCGATGCTGCCGCTCGGTCGCCACGGGACGCCGGACGAGGTCGGCGCGGCCGTGGCGTTCCTGGCTTCGGCAGACGCCGCGTACATTACCGGCCACACGCTTGGAGTGCACGGCGGGGTCGTGCGGCGATGACCGCCGCCTCGGTGGTGCCAACTACGCCGTGCTCGGGAGTGGACCGCATGCTAACTGACCTGCAGTACGACCTCGGGCGCATTGCGTCCGGCGTCGCCGCCGAGTGGAGTATCTACATCCGGTACCTGTCAACGGGCGAAGAGATCGCGATCGACGCCGACCGCCCGGTCGAGACGATGAGTGTCATCAAGGTTCCACTCCTGGTAACCCTGTTCCGAGCCGTCGAGGCCGGGCAGGCTGACCTCGACCAGCGGATCACGCTCAAGGCCTGCCACAAGCGGTTTGGGACCGGCGTCCTGCAGACGCTGGACGATGGCCTCGTGCTGAGCCTGCGCGATGCCGCCATGCTGATGATCATCCAGAGCGACAACACGGCCACTGATCTGTGCTTCGAGGCGATTGACGGTCCCGAGGCCGTGACGCGGACTATGCGGGAGCTCGGGCTCCCGTCGATCCAGCCGCAGGGGACCGCCTTCGACTGGTTCCGCGCCCTCGCCGCGTCGATGGACCCAAGCCTCGGCACGCTCTCACCCGGCGAACTTTTCCGTCACGGCTATCCGGACCTGCCGCCCCGCGAACTGGCGGCCGCGCGGGAGACCTTCCACTTCGCCGGGCAGCACCCGTTTGGGCTGGCGACCGCGCGGGAGGTGGGGCGCTTGCTGGAGATGCTCTGGCACGCCGAGTGCGCGGGGTCTGCGGCGTGCCGGGAGATGCTTCGGATTCTCCACCTACAGCAGTTCAGGACACGACTGCCGAAGTACCTCTTTGGCGCCAGCGTCGCCCACAAGACCGGCGATTTTGACCCGTTCATAGCCAACGATGTTGGCGTCATCCAGCCGGCTGACCGACCGCCTATCATCGCGTGCTTTTTCTCGGCGCGGCACCGAGGCATCTGGGCCAACCTGGAGGACGCCATCGCACGAATGGGTGAGAAGGTCTACGATTACGAGCTAGCCCGTAACCCTGGAGTTCCGCAGCGCGTGGATAGGCACACTTATGGAGGCCGACTGCCATGAGCTATGTCCCGGCAGGCGAGGTCGAGGTGATCACGCCCGAGTCGATCCAATCGCTCGGGCAGGTCCTGGGCCTGCCCCTTGCCCCGGAGGACGTCGCTTTGCTCGCCGCCACCGTTTCGGGGCAGCTCGCGTCGATCTCCGCCCTTGACCGCCTCGATCTGACCGACATTAGTCCGAGTCTGCACTTCGACCCGCGCTGGCATGACTGAACGCGAGTTGACCGGCCTTACCCTCCGCGAGGCCGGCGCCCTGGTCCAGAAGCGGTCCGTCTCCTCCTCCGAGCTTATCGAGGCCGCGTTGCAACGGATCGAGACGACCGAGCCTATCGTGCACGCGTACGCGCTCGTGCTGGCGGAGGACGCCCGCCGCCGGGCGCGCCAGGCGGATCGCGAGCTGGCGCAGGGCCACCGGCGCGGGGCGCTGCACGGCTTGCCACTGGCCGTGAAGGACATCTGCTACACACGCGACGCCCCGACCGAGGCCGGCTCGCGTGCCATGATCGGCTTCGTCCCCGACTATGACGCGGCTGTCGTCGGCCGCCTCCGCGACGCCGGCGCCATCCTGGTCGGCAAGACGGTGACGCACGAGTTCGCGGTCGGTGTCAACACCCCGCCGACGCGCACGCCCTGGGACCTGTCTGCGTACCCCGGCGGCTCGAGCTCCGGCTCGGGGGTTGCGGTCAGCGTTCGCTCGGCCGGCGCCGCGATCGGGACCGACACAGGCGGCTCAATCCGCATCCCGGCGTCGATCAACGGGATCGTCGGCCTCAAGCCGACGTTCGGCCGAGTGAGCCGCTACGGGGTTGTCCCGCTGGCTGCCTCCCTCGACCACGTGGGGCCGTTGGCGCGAACGGTCGAAGACTGTGCTCTGGTGCTCCAGGCCATTGCTGGCTATGATCCGCTGGATTCGGGCAGCCTCGATGAGCCGGTTCCCGATTACACGGCCGAGCTCGAGGCCGGCGCGGCGGGGCTCACTGTAGGCCTGGAACGGGCGCACCACTTCTACGGCGGGGTCGCCGACGACGTCCGCACTGCCGTGGAAGGGGTAGCCGCCTGTCTGACCGATCTTGGGACGACGATTGTAGAGGTCGAGGTCCCCGAATTCGAGCTCATGGCCCAGGTAGGCCTGACCATCATGCTTGCCGAGGCGAGCGCCCACCATCGGCGCCTGCTTCGCGAGCGGGGGGCGGACTACGACCAGGCCACGCGCGTCCAGATCGCCACCGGCGAGTTCATCCCCGCCAGCCACTACCTGACGGCACAGCGAGCCCGGACGTTCCTGTGCAACGCGATCAGAAGCGTCTTTCAGAGCCACGGCCTAGACGCCATGCTGTGGCCGACCATGCCCGTCCCGACGGCTCGATTGGACGAGCTCTACGCGATGCGCCGCGACTGGCCGACCGAAAGCCCGATGCTCAGCTACATCCATCACACGTTCTCGGCAAACGTCCTCGGGTTGCCCGCGCTGACCGCACCCTGCGGGCTGTCGCGGGCCGGCTTACCCATCGGCTTTCAGGTGATCGGGCGGCCATTGGCCGAGTCGACGCTCTTCCGCCTCGCGCGCGCCTACGAGCGCCAACAGACCTGGACAACCTTGAAGCCGCCGGTGGGTGCCTGAATGGGTGTCGAAGGCTTATCCTCAGATGTCTACGCTGCCCCCACGTGGGGCGTGTACCCAGGGAGGTAGTCGCGTGCCGCCATTCCAGTGGCCGGCCGGGCGCCGTTGCGCTGTCTCGCTCACGTTCGATATGGACGGAGAGACTGTGCCTTTCACCGTCGACCGTGAGAACGCCTCGCATCGGCTGGCGCTCATGTCCGAATTCGCCTACGGGCCGACGGTGGGCATGCCCCACATCCTCGACCTGCTCGACTTGTACGAGCTCCGGTGCAGCTTCTTCATCCCAGGCCGTACGGCGGAGCTGCACCCCGACATCGTGCGCGAGATCGTGCGGCGCGGCCATGACGTGGGTCACCACGGCTACATGCACGAGCGGCCAGACGGGCTTGACGACGACGCCGAAGAGCGGGTTCTGCTGCGCGGGATCCAGGTCCTGGAGGCGATCACTGGTCGTCGGCCGACAGCTTACCGATCCCCGGCGTGGGAGCTCAAGCCGTCCTCGCCCGCGCTGCTCCTGCGCCACGGGTTTGCCTTCGACAGCAGCCTCATGGGTCACGACATCCCGTACTGGGTCGAGACATCCCAGGGTCGGCTCTTGGAGCTGCCCGTGAACTGGAAGCACGACGACTGGCCGCAGCTCGGGTTCGTGTCGGTGCCGCCGGTTGGCACCGGTATCTCGGCGCCGTCCAAGGCCCTGGAGGTGTTCGCCGAGGAGTTCGAGGGCCTGCACGCTCGTGGGGGCCTGTTCAACATGAATATGCACCCGTTCCTGATCGGCCGACCCTCCGGTCTGCGCTTGTTAGAACGGCTGATCCGCTTCGTCCGCGGGTTCCCGCGCGTGTGGTACGCGCCCCTGAGCGAGCTGGCGGCGTATTGCGCGTCCCCGGAGATCCAAGGCATGCTACCCGTGCAGCCCGCGGAGATTCCGGAGGCCCGATGGGTGGGGTGAGCAACCGACGTTTTGAAGATCGAGCCGTGCTCGTCACTGGCGCTGGGCACGGCATCGGTCGGCAGGTCGCGCTCGACTTCGCCGCGGAGGGTGCGCTGGTGGGCGTGAACGACCTGGATCCGGCGCGAGCGCGTGCGACAGCGGAGGAGGTCGGCGACGCCGGCGGGCGGGCGATGGCATTGCCGGCCGACATCCGCTCGGCCGAGCAGGTGGCGGCGGCGGTCGAGGAGATGTGCCGCACATGGGGCGGCGTGGGGATCCTGGTCAACAACGCCGGTATCTACCCGAATACGCTCCTGGTGGAGATGACGGACGAGGAGTGGGACCGGGTGTGGGGCACCAACGTGCGGGGGCCGTTCCTCGTGACGCGCGCGGTGGCGAGCCGGATGATCGGTGCCGGCCAGGGTGGGTGCATCGTCAACGTCTCGTCTGGCGCAGCGAACCGAGCCCGCATTGGGGCGTCACATTACTGCTCGTCGAAGGCGGCAATCTCCATGTTCACACAGGTGGCCGCGCTGGAGCTTGCCCCGCACAAGATCAGGGTGAACGCGGTCGCGCCAGGCCTGGTCGAGGTGCCCGATTGGCAGCTGGCACCGGAGTACGTGAAGCAGCTCGTTCGCGACACGCCGCTGGGCCGCGTGGGCGAGCCGCGCGACGTCTCCACCGTGATCCGGTTCCTCGCCACCGACGACGCGGGCTTCATGACGGGCGCCGTCGTGGTTGTCGACGGCGGCGCGACGGTCGGGCAGCGGCTGCCGCGGAGCTGAGGGCGGCCAGCCATGCAGCCGTTTGTTGATCTGACCGGTCGCGTGGCCCTCGTGACCGGGGGGGGCGGCGACATCGGCGGTGCATGCGCCCTCGCCCTGGCACGAGCCGGCGCCGACGTGGTGGTCGTCGACCTGCGCGCGGATGCGGCCGAGCTCCGCGCGGCTGCCGTTCGCTCAACCGGCCGGCGGGGTCTCGCACTCATCGGTGACTGTGCCGATGATCAGCTCGTAACCAGGCTCGCGGACGACGCCCAGGCGCGCTTCGGACAGGTGGACGTGCTCGTGAACGTGGCGGGACGCGGTGAGCCGCGGTGGGTCTGGGAGCTCGTGCGCGCCGATTTCGACCGTCTGCTAGCCGATAACCTGGGCAGTGCGTGGAGTTGGTCGCGGGCGCTGATGCAGCCAATGCGCTCGCGGGGCTGGGGGCGGATCATCAACATCGCGTCAATCTCGGCCAAGCACGGCGGAGGGCCGCCAGCCACAGTCAGCAAGTCAGCCTACGCCGCCGCAAAAGCCGGCGTACTCGGTCTGACGCGTGGCCTGGCCAAGGAGCTGGCACCGGCGGTGACCGTCAACGCCGTGTGTCCAGGCCTGATACAGACCCGTGCCACGCGCAGCCTCGCCGAAAACGCCGACCAACTCGAGGCAATCTTGTCGACGATTCCCAAGGCACGCCTGGGGCAGCCGGACGACGTGGCTGCGGCCGTGCTCTTCTTTGCCTCGCCGGGGGCAGACTGGATCACGGGAGAATGCATGGACGTCAATGGAGGCCAGTACATTGACTGAGCCGTCGCGGAGCCGGTGAACGGTGGCAGTGGCACGAGTCGACCTGGCGAGAGCACGTCACCCGCGTGCGAGCAGGTCGCTCCCTGGCACCCACAGTCTGGCCAAACGGCGCGCGCGTAGCCGTGGCCCTGCGCTTCGACACCGACCATGAGACGGTCGGTGTCTAACCAGCGCGTGCTGTTCCGCAATGCTGCGCTGCTCGACCCGGCCCGCGGGGAGGTCGTTCCCGATCGGTCCGTGCTCGTCGAGGGCGAGCACATCGTGGAGGTGGACGGCCCAGGGCTGCGGCCAGACAACGTGCGCACGCTCGATGTACATGGCAGGACGCTCATGCCCGGGATGATCGACACCCATGTGCATGCCACGGCGGTGCTGACCGACCTCGAGCGCTTGACGGAACTGCCCCCTTCGTACGTGACAGCACGTGCCGGCGAAGTGCTGCGCGGTATGCTCGAGCGGGGCTTCACTACGGTGCGCGATGCGGGTGGGGCCGACTATGGCCTGGCGCTGGCTGTCGACGAGGGCTACCTGCCCGGCCCTCGGATCGCCTTCGGCGGCGGGGCACTGAGCCAGACCGGTGGCCACGCCGACATGCGGCCGCGCGGGCGGACGGCGTTGGACCAGACCGCCTGCTCCCCCGGTCTCGGGACGGTGTGCGACGGCGTGACAGACGTGCGTCGCGCCGTACGGGATGAGATACGGCGGGGCGCCTGGCACATCAAGCTGATGATCAGTGGAGGCGTGGCGTCGCCGACGGATCGCGTGGACAGCACGCAGTTTTCGCTGGAGGAGATCCGCGCGGCCGTCGAGGAGGCCGAGGCGGCCAATCGGTACGTCATGGCCCACGCCTACACGTCGCGGGCGATCAACCGCGGTCTCGCGTGTGGGGTGCGCAGCATCGAGCACGGCAATCTGATGGACGAGAGCAGCATCCCGCTGTTCCTCGCGCACCAGGCGTTCTACGTGCCTACCTTGGTGACGTACGTTGCCCTCGCCGAGCACGGCCGGAGCGCCGGCCTGCCCGAGGACAGTCACCGAAAGGTTTTCGAGGTGCTCGACGCCGGTTTGCGCGCTCTGGAGTTCGCACATCGCGGAGGCGTGCCCATTGCCTTCGGCACGGATCTCCTCGGGGCGATGCATCGATATCAATCCGAGGAGTTCAAGATCCGCGCGCAGGTGCAGCCGCCTTGGGCGATTATCCAGGCCGCGACGACAGTGGCAGCGCAACTACTTCAACTGGAGGGACAGGTCGGGACAGTCGCGCCCGGCGCGTACGCTGACCTGCTCGTCGTTGACGGGAACCCCCAGGACGACATCACCCTGCTCGCCGCCCCAGAGAGATCCCTGAAGGTCATCATGAAAGGTGGCGCCCTGTTCCGCGAGGAACTCGATGGCTGAGTCGGCGAAGCCGCTTCATGCTCTACGCGGTCCTCCTCGCCAATGCGGGCAGTTCGGATTACCAGCCCGGTCGAGGGGCTTCGGCTACCAGTCTGACCTCGAGTTGACTCTGCTCTTCCAATCGGCACCGCGTGACCGGTAGCTAACCACTGGTGCTAGTTCAGGATCAGAGAGCGTACTGGGCGATATGGGGCCACAGCGGTTCCTCCGAGGGAGCGGGTGCGAGTTGCTGGTTGCTGGTTGAGGGTCAGCAGAGCGTTGAACAGGGCAGTCACGTAGGCCAGGTGCATCTCCAGGTACGGACGCGTGCGATGCCACAGGTACTTGAGCCGACAGAGGTGATGCACCAGCGACAGCACCGTCTCGATCAGCATGCGCTCGTTCCACTCGGCACGCCGACACAGCTTCAGGTTGGCCGGGCGGTCCAGGGCGGCGAAGCCGAGGTCGGCCAGGGTGATCGTCACCTCCGCGCAGGGCGCCGCCACCGAGGCGAAGGTCGTGTCGCGGGCGTTGGCCGTCTTCCAGTCCCAGGCGACCACCTCGCCCCGGCCATTGAGCAGCCAGCACAGCTTCAGACCGACGATCCAAGGACGATCGCTGAAGCCTTCTTGCCCACCTGCTGGGGGCTGCGGCTCTGGTGCCAGGGGTGGATCAGTTCGCTGCCGTAGGTGTCGATCACGGTGAAGAAGGTCGGATCGGCCAGGAACACCCGTGTCGCGGCTTGGTGGGCGCGCCAGGCCCGCAGCAGCCGCGTGCGCTCGGGCAGGCCGCCGAACAGCTGGGCGTAGTCCCGCTCGAGTCAGCGGTAGAAGCTCCGAAAGGAGCTGCCCTTCAAAGCGAACAGCAGGCCGATCGTGACCAGCTCGCTCGGCCACAGCTGGACTTGTGGGTGCTTGTGGCGGCAGCCCAGCCGGTCGTCTACCAGGCAGAACAGCCAAATGAGAAAATCCTCGGTGGCCACGGGCGCGCACCTCCCATCTGGAAGCTGGACACTCCCAGTGTGAGGAGCCCCCGTGGCCTTCCTGTCAACTCAATAGCACCAGTGGTTAGCTACCAGTTAGATTGTTGACACGGGCAATCGGCGGTTGGCACCGGCACGGTGGTAGTCGCTGCTCGGCACGACGACTGAGATGCATGCCATGGAGCTCGATCTCCCGGTCCCGGTCAGGCGAACGCGCGCCTCTCGCCCCCATGCAGTGATCTACCGTACCGGGGCAGGTTCGCGACGCTTCGGGAAGCCCGCGACGAGGTTGGACTCCATCGAGGCCAACAGTTGGGCGACCTCGCCCGGCCTGACTGGCACGCCCGACTCGAAGCGCTCCGTGATCGTGTCCTTGAGCTGCTTGTGCAGGAACTGCTTGAGCACGGCCGGCCGGCCAGCGACGGCAGCGGCGAGCGCATCCTCGAGCTCCATCGTCCACAGGCGACGGTACGCGTCGCGGGCTGGGCCGAACGTGAACAGTGGCGGCGTGTCCGGGCGGATTGCCGCGCAGTGCTGGCGCTCGGCGGCGGTCGCCGCTCCGTCGGGCCGGCCCTCAGCATCCACTACCACGGCGTAGCCTTCGCGTGCGCCTTCGGGCGAGATGAGCCCGTTCCGCACGTCTTCGACGACCGCGGCGAGCGGCCGGTCGAGTGGATCACCGAACCCGCCACCTCCCTGCGTCCCGATCTGGAGGATCTCGCCCGGGCCCATCTCGAGCACGTCCACCTTGCCGATGTCCCGCTCCTTGGCTGTGCCGGGGTTGAGCACCGTGTATCCAGTCGCCCCGGGCCGACCGCCATGCCGGCCCGGCGGCTGGAAGATGTAGCGGTCCATCGCCCGAGAGGTCAGGACAGTGTACGGCGAGGTCGTCATAAATTCGAGCACCACGCCCATGCCGCCGCGGTGCTTGCCCGCGCCGCCTGAATCCGGACGCAGTGCGTACTGCTTGATAAGAAGCGATGGCATGTCGTTTTCGATGGCCTCGGTCGGCACGTTCCTCAGGAAGTTCCAGATCGCGTCCACGCCGTCGATGCCGTCCTCGTTGGGTCTGCCGCCAGAGCCTCCGATCAGCGGCTGGATCACGCTCAGCCTGGTGCCGCCGGTCTTGAAGTCCGGCATCGACACCAGCAGGATCGACGCCTGGCCGGGTCCGAAGGACGGTACCTCGTCGGGGATGGCCTGAGCTAGGGCACCGAGGTTGACGTCGGTCATGCGGATCTGCACCGCCGAGCGGTTGCCGCACGCGACGTAGGGCTCGCAGTTCAGGAGCGTGCCGCGCGGGATGTGCACCTTGAAGGGACGGACCATGCCCGCGTTGTAGGTGATGCCCGGCTGCACAGTGCACAGCCAGTGGATCAAGCCGATGATGATGTTCCAGTGACCGGTCTTGGAGTAGCTGTACATGTTCAGCGACGCGCGGACCTGCGGATCGGTGCCGGTGTAGTCGAGCAGGAACTCGTCGCCGCGGACGTGCAGATCCACGCGGATTCGGACCATCCCGATGTCGAGCTGGTCGCCCTCCATATAGTCGACGAAGGTGTAGACCCCGTCGGGGACACGCCGGATCTCGCGCCGCGCCTGGGTCTCGGCCCAGTCCAGGACCGAGTCCATCCCCTCCGTGACCAGCTCGGGCCCGTACTGGTCCAGCAGCGTGTGTACCCGCCGCTCGGCGGTGTTTAGGCTAGCGATGCACGCCTTAATGTCGCCCCAATTCTGCTCCGGGATGCGGCAGTTGTTCAGGAACACGCGCAGGAACGGCTCGTCGAGCTTGCCCTGGTACAAGAGCTTGCGCGGCGGGACGCGGATACCCTCCTGGTAGATCTCGTAGTTTGACGGCGAGATGCTGCCCGGCACCTTACCCCCGACGTCGGACGAGTGGATGAACGACCAGGCGTAGCAGATAAGGCTGCCCTGGTAGAAGATCGGCTTCCAGAAATAGACATCGGTCAGGTGGGTGCACATGCCCTCAGTGGCGATCGGGTCGTTGCTCATGAAGACGTCGCCTTCCTGGACGTCGTCGCCGATCGCGCGGATCGCCCCATCCATAGGAGTGGCGAGCATGATCAGCACGCCATAGCGGCGGGGCGCGGCGAAGATCTCGCCTTTCGGGGTGACCAGGGCGGTCGCGAAGTCCTGAGTCTCCTTGACGAAGACCGTGTGGGCGGTCCGGAAAGCGACCGAGGCCATCTCATCGCCGATGGCCTGAAAGCGATTACGCAGGATCTCGAGCAGAACCTTGTCCTGAATCATGCGGTTTTCTCTCCGATCAGGTTCAGCCACTGGTCGACCGACACGGCAAACCCGGCCGGGACGTAGGTCGTGGTGTCGTACTGCTCGACGATCGCGGGGCCGTCGAACCTCTGGCCCGCCGCGAGCGCCTGCCGCTGGAGGACCCGCGCGTCCCAGAACTGGCCGTTCTCGAAGATGCGCCGGGTTGTGACCTCGCTACCCAGGGTGCCGCCGTCGTGCGCGATGTGGCCCATCGTCGGCTTGGCCGTCACGCCGACGATCTGCACGCGGGCAGTCATGACCCTCGTCGGAGCGGAGAGCTCGGCGTAGCCGTAGATCGTCTCGTAACGCTGATGGAAGCGCCGGTCGATCTCCTCCATCGTCACCTCCTCGCGCCGCTCGGGCAGGGGCACGTTGACGTCGAACGACTGCCCGACGTAGCACATGTCGACCGAACGCAAGGCGTACGTTCGAGTGAGGTTGACGCGCTCGGCCTCCAGCCAGCGCAGGCCGTCCTCGTCCAGCTCGCGGTAGATGGCCTGAATCTCGGTGGTCGTGAGGTCGGATGTGTCGTGCCAGATCGTGCGCACGAAGTCGGCGCGCATGTCGGCGACCAGGCAGCCGACGGCGCACATGGTGCCCGGCGTGGGCGGGATGATCACGCGCGCAACCGGCAAGTCTCGCGCCGCCATGAAGACGTGGGTTGGACCAGCCCCGCCGAAGGTGAGGATGGCAAAGTCCCGCAGTTCGGCGCCGCGGCGGGCCATTTGCGGGAAGATCTCGGCGTAGAGCATTGAGCTCGTCACCTGGAGGATGGCGTCGGCCGTCTGGAGTGGGTCGAGGCCGAGGCGCTCACCCAATAGGCCAAGCGCCTGTGTCGCCAGCTCGGACCGGAGCGGCATCGTGCCGCCGAGAAACTGCTGTGGCGCGATCAAGCCCGCGGTCACGTAAGCATCGGTCACGGTCGGCTGGTTGCCGCCGCGACCGTAGCAGACTGGCCCGGGCACGGCGCCGGCGCTCCGTGGCCCAACCTTCAGCACCCCGTCCTCGTCGATCCAGGCGATGCTCCCGCCGCCGGCGCCAATGGACGAGACGTCGACGGCCGGCATGATGACCGGGAAGTCGCCGACGGTGTTCTCAGTCGAGTAGGACACTTCGCCGTCGTTGATCACGGCCATGTCGGCGCTGGTCCCACCGATATCAATGGTGACCAGGCGCCGGTCGCCGATCAGGTTGCCGAGGTAAGCCGAGCCGATCACGCCCGAGGCCGGTCCGGACAGGAGCGTGTCGACTGGCCGCTCGGCGGCGCTCTGCGTCGTCATCACGCCACCGTTGGACCTGGTCGAGAGGATGCGGCAGGTCATTCCCAGCTTCTTGGCCTCGCGGTCGACCGCGCGCAGGTAGGCGCGCATCTCACGGCCGATGTGCGCGTTCATGACCGTGACCAGGAACCGCTCGTATTCGCGCTGCTCCGGCCAGATCTCGCCCGAGGTGCACACGTACAGGTCCGGCCAACGCTCCAGGACCCAGGTCTTGGCCGCCTGCTCGTGCGCCTGGTTGCGGTAGGCATGCAGGAAGCAGATCGTCAGCGCCTCGACGCCCTCCTCGATCAGCTCCTCGACAGCACGCTCCACCTCGTCCCGCTGGATCGGCTGGTATACCTCGCCGTTAGCGAGCATGCGCTCGTCGATCTCTTTGATGCGGCGGCGTGGCACGAGCGCCTGCGGGCGATGGACAAAGTAGTCGTTAGGGTGCGACAGGCGCAGACGGCGCAGCTCGAGCAGATCCCGGAAGCCGTGCGTCGCCAGGACGCCGACCCTGGCGCCACTGCGCTGTAACAGGGTGTTCACGCCGATCGTCGTGCCGTGCGAGAAGTAGCCGATCTGGCCGCCGCTGATCCCGTGCCGCTGCCCCAGTTCGCGGATGCCATTCATGACGCCTTCAACCGAGCCCGGGGTCGAGGGGGTCTTCAGGACGAAGGTCTCGCCGCTGCTCTCATCCATGGCGAGCATGTCGGTGAAGGTGCCGCCGATGTCCACGCCAAGACGGTATCTAGATTCCAAGCCTGTCCTCCTGTTGGTTTCGGTTGCGGTTCCAGTGTGACAGCTTCGGGCCGAGTCGAGTCGGTCGGCGCTCACTCAGTAGTGCTGGAGTCTCGGGTCAAGCGCGTCGCGCAGCCCGTCGCCAATGAAGTTGATGCCGAGGACCGTGATCATCAACGGCAGTCCGGGGAACGTCGAGATCCACCAGGCGGTCTGGATGTACTCGCGGCCGTCAGCCAGCATCTGTCCCCACGAGGGGATCGCCTGTGGGACGCCCAGTCCCAGGAACGACAGCGATGCCTCGTAGATAATGATCTTTGCCATCTCGAACGAGGCCAGGACGATCAAAGGGCTCACCACGCCGGGCAGGATGTGGTGCACCAGGATTCGGGCGTGGCTGCAGCCCAGAGCCCGCGCAGCTTCGACGTAGTCCTTCTCGCGGATGGACAGGACCGAGCCGCGAATGGTGCGCGCGAACACCGTCCAGTCGGTCACGGCGAAGACGACGATCATGTTGACGATACCCTGGCCGAGGATGGCAATGATCGCCAGGGCGAGCAGGATGAACGGGAACGCCATCTGGACATCGGTGATGCGCATGATGATGTTGTCCAGGTGGCGGCCGGCATAGCCGGCCACCAGGCCGAGCGCGAGCCCGAGACTCCCCGCGAGGAGCACGGAGACGCTGCCGACGAGCAGTGAGACCCGCGAGCCGTGGATCACGCGGCTGAGGACGTCCCGTCCAAGCTGGTCAGTGCCCATCAGGCCGCCGACTGACTTGTGCGACAGCCAGGCCGGCGGCTGCAGGCGTTGGAAAATCTCGCCATCGTTGGGGTCGGCCGGCGCGAGCAACGGCGCGGCGAGTGCGACGAGCGCGACGGCCAGGGCGATGAGCACGCCCACGAGTGCGCCGCGCCGCCGGAGGAGGGCGCGCAGCATTCTCCCTGAACCGGCCGGCCCTTCGCCGACATGCGGAGCCGGGCGCTCGATTGCAAGCACGCCCATCGAGGCGCCGGAGGACATCCAGCTCTCCCTCCTTCCCCGCTAGCTCGTGAGGCGGACTCGTGGGTCCAGCCAGGTGTAGGCGATGTCCACCAGCAGGTTGATCAGAACGAACACGACGGTTGACAGCAGGACGACCGCCTGGACGACGTTGTAGTCGCGCTGTGAGACCGCCGTGATCACCAGCAGGCCGACTCCGGGCCAGGCGAAGACCGTCTCCGTGATTACCGCGCCGCCGAGCAGGGTGCCAACTTGCAGGCTCAGGATCGTGACGACAGGGATCAGCGCGTTCTTGAGCGCGTGGCCGACCACGACGCTCCGCTCCCCCAGCCCTTTGGCGCGCGCCGTCCGCAGGTAGTCCTGCGAAAGCACCTCCAGCATCGAGGACCGGACCAGGCGAGCGGTGAGGGCAATCATGAACCCCGAGAGCGACAGGGCCGGCAGGATGATGTAGCGGAAGTCCCCCGTGCCCGAGGTCGGCAGCCAGTGAAGCGAGACGGCAAAGACGACGATCAGCACGATTCCGACCCAGAACGTCGGCATGGACTGCCCGACCATCGCCAGCAGCATCACCAAGTTGTCCAAGGCGCTGTTGCGCCTGACCGCAGCGGCTACACCCATCGGCATCCCCAGACCGAGCGCGAGGACGATCGCGGCGAGAGTCAGTTCACCCGTAGCGGGCAGCCGCTCCAGCACCAGGTCGATTACCGGCCGCTGATAGCGGAACGACTCGCCGAGATTGCCCTGCAGCGCCTGGCGGATGAATACGAGGTACTGGACGTAGACTGGCTGATCCAGGCCAAGGTCGGCGCGGGCGCGCTGGAGTGTTTCGGGCGTCATCCCCTCCGGGTACATGAGCGCGACCGGGTCACCCGGGATGACCCGGACGATGACGAATACCACGATCGAGACGCCAAAGAGGACGACGAGCCCCCAAACGAGCCGCTGCAGCAGGTAGCTTCCCAAGCCAGTCTCCTCTGGAGGGGCGGTGAGGAGCAGCCGTGGGTCAGCCGCTCGCTCGTGGCGCCCGGCTACTTCTCGAGATAGACGTCCTTGAATAGCCAGTATTCGTCCGGCCGGGGCTGATGGTTGCGCAGCTTCTTGCTGACGCCATGAAGCTCGGGCTGGAAGTACAGCCAGTTGTTTGGCGCGTCCTGCCAGATAGTCGACTGAAGGTCGCCGTAGACGGCGTCTGCGTTGTCCAATGCCTGGTCCCCCTGCTTCAGCAAGTCGTCGACCTTGCGGTTGCTGTATTTGTTCCAGCTCGTCTTCGAGTTGTACAGCCAGTTGAGCGCGTAGTCAGGGTCGAGCGTCAGCGTGCCGTAGGCAGCGAACCAGATGTCGTACTGGCTGTCAAGGATTCGCTGGAACATGACGCCCCACTCGGGCGCCTCCAGGTTCACGTTGAAGCCGAGCTTTTGCAACTGCTGCCCGAGCGTCTGTCCGATCTGCCGGTCATTGAGGAAGCGGCCGGTGGTGTGAGCGTACCTGATCGGCGCCCCGGCGACACCGGCATCGGATATCAGGTGTTGGGCCTGGGCGAGATCGTACGCGTAGGACGGCTGCTCCTTGGCGTACAGGATTGAGGGTGAGTAGATAAGTTTGGTCGCCGCCATGCCGTGCCCACTCAGGAGCGCCTGGACGAGGCCTTCTCGGTCAATGGCGTGATTAATCGCCTGGCGGACGCGCAGATCCTGGAACGGCGCCCGGTTGACGGTCATGTGCAGATGGAGGATGCGGGTGCTCATCACCTCGGCCGTGTCGAGTTGCGCGTTGCCTTTGATCCGGTCCACCTGGTCCGGTGGCAGGCTGTTGATCATCGCCACCTCGCCCGCCTCGAGCGAGGCAACCCGAGTAGCGATCTCGGGGATGAAGCGGAACGTCAGCTTGTCCGAGGCAGGGGGGCCGCCCCAGTACTCTTTGTTCGCCTGCAGAGCCAGGTGATTGGCCGGGACGTAGTCGCCCATCCTGAATGGACCCGTCCCGATCGGTTGGGTGCCAAACTTCTCGCCCAGGTCCTGGGCGGCCTTGGGTGGCAGGGTGCCGAAAGTCGTCAGGTACGAGAGCAAGGAGCGTGAGGGGTTCTTGGTGGTGATCGCAATCGCGCTGGGGTCGACTACGTCGACGTGGTCGATCGCCTGGAGGAAGCTGCGCCGCTGGTCGGTCGTCTTGGCGAACACCTTCGGGTCGATCACCGAGTCGATGCTGTACTTGGCCGCCTGGGCATCGAAGGGCTCGCCGTTGGTGAACTTGACGCCCTGCTTCAGGTGCAGCTTCCAGATGAGGTCGCCCTGGCGCTCCCAGCTTTCCGCCAGCCAGGGAATGACCTTGCCATTGGGGTCGCGGAAGACGAGCGGCTCGGTGATGTGGTGGACCATCGAGTAGCCCTGCGTAACGGACAGCAGGCGCGTATCCAGGGTGATCGGGTCGCTGTCGATGCCGACCACGAGCTCGGGCTGCTTCGCCACCGCGGCCGGAGCGGCCGCGGAGGTCGGGCCGCCAACCGCTGCCCCCGTAGCAGCGGGCGCCGCGCCCGACGGAGGGTTGGTCGGTGCGGTCGATGGTCCACCAGGCGCACTCGGCGCCGTGCAGGCGGTCGCGAGCGCGATCATGCCAGCGTGGATGCCCAGCCGCAGGAACGCGCGGCGTCCAATCGTCTGTCGGCCTTCTTCGTTCTTCAAGGCGGTCCCCCTCCAGCGCTGATCGATCGTCAGAGACGCCCTGCTCAGCCAGGCACGGTGCGAGGCGTCGTGCGGTGGCGCTGAGCTCCTCGGCGAGTCCATCTTATGCCACACGTGCGGTGTGGCTCTCGGGCTGCGGGGAGAGGGTCAAGCGACTGGGGGCTCTGCGCAGCGACATGCCAGAATCGCCGCGTCAATCTTCGTCGTCTACGACGGAGAGGTCAACCAGGACAGCGATGATCCGGTGGAGGTGTGTGTACCATTTACTTTACTCTCATGTGACTCGACTTTGGCCCTTTTCAGGCGGCGTAGCAGGCAGCTTCGACGAGCAAGTCGACCGCACGTGTGGGGAAATTGGCCGGACCAACAACATCGCCCAGGGGTGGTTGATTCTGGCTCACCCAG